>Ga0099794_10000695_pt1 | contig 11309 bp, 9 predicted proteins | sample Rivendell_Oct201_10_FD_77320 | JGI IMG/M metagenome (GOLD analysis project Ga0099794, IMG submission 77320) | Vadose zone soil microbial communities from the Eel River Critical Zone Observatory, Northern California, USA -... | ecosystem: Host-associated > Plants > Roots > Rhizosphere > Soil ... | reverse complement strand
GAGGCCGTATAGCGTCTGCGGGCGCAGCGCCATCTCGGTCGCGTATCCGATGCCCTTTGTGTAGAGGAACTTCAGCTGCTCCCACGCGCGGCTCTCCTCCGCAGACAAGCCGGACGGCGCCGGGCCGCCGGATGCGAGCGCCTTCGCTACATCAGCCGGGGCGGTGCCGGGCATGTTGGAGTGAATGCCGAGCAACTCCGGAGGTGCCTTGGCACCCATCACATCCGTGATCTGCGCGCCAAAGTCGCCACCCTGCGCGACGAATCGTTTGTATCCCAGGCGCCTTATCAGCGCAATCCAGGCATCCGCGATGTGGACAGGGTCCCAGCCGCTGGCCGTCGGTTTCCCTGAGAACCCGTAGCCGGGCATCGACGGAACCACCACGTCGAAAGCGTCTTTGGCGTCGCCGCCGTGTGCGGTCGGATCGCTGAGTGGGCCGATAACGTTCAGCATCTCGAAGACGGAGCCGGGCCAGCCGTGCGTGATGATGAGCGGCAACGCGTTCTTGTGTGGCGACTTGACGTGGATGAAGTGGATCTCGAGGCCGTCGATCTCCGTTACGAACTGAGGCAGCGCGTTCAGCCTCGCCTCGAACCTCCTGAAGTCGTACTCGGTTCCCCAGTAGCGCATGAGCTTTTGCATCGTCGCGAGTTCCACGCCCTGGGAGGCATCCGAGACCGTCTCCTTTTCGGGCCACCGCGTCGCGGTGATTCGACGGCGAAGGTCGGCCAGCTGCTCTTCCGGAACGTCGACTTTGAACGGACGGATAGAGACGTCTACAGCGGTTGTGGCAGACAACGCTTTCATCTCCTCGATCAGTAAATGAGCCGGGCGCTCATCGGTTAGATCGTCAGCCGCTACGCCGACGAATGAGAGCGTGGTTCCCACGCGGCACTCTCCCACAACGTGCCCCCGAAGCAGTCTTAACCTCAAAGTAGTCGTTTCGTGGCAGGTGTCAAGCGTTTTGGATTGTCGACTCTTGCCCTTCCCGAGGCCACACCCGGATCTCAATCAAACGGGCACTCTGGTCAGCGCAGTAAGGCCTGGACCTGACGAGCAAGGAGGACGCCATGACCGACCTAAAGACGTGTTCTAGGTAGCCACTGATTGCTCTCGATTCAGGTCAGATTCGAACCGACAGTCACTGGTGCGGCAGCTTTCAGCCGTTCCTCGAAGCCTTGCACGATTCCGAGGTCGTAAGCCTGACCTCCACACGGTCATCGTGTCGATGACCTCCTCAAACAAAAGGAGCTTGCGATGAGTCCACATAGAAAGACCTCACTTGCCGCCGGCGTGCTCTACCTGCTCACATTTGTTTCGATCCCGACCCTCGCTCTCTACGGCTCGGTGAAAGGTGCGAATTGCAGGCCAAGCCATGGTGGCTGGGAGCTAACATCGGCGCGTGCGCGGATCAGCTACTTCCGAGGAATTGCGATTTACATGTACTGGGATGAAGGCAGCCATGCAGCGCCTCACTTTCATGCCCACCACGCGGGAGCGCGCGCTTCAGTGGACTTGGACGGTCGTATTGTCGCCGGCGATCTCGATCGCACGGGCTTGCGGTACGTCCAGGAGTGGGCGATGGCACACCGGGATGAATTGCAGGCGAATTGGGAACGAGCTCGTCGAGCCGAGCCGATCCTCCCGATCGATCCTCTGGCCTAAGATTTGAGTCAATGAGCTACCTACCGGCCGTTGTTGGAGTCGCTGTTATTGGTGATTACAGGCTGCGGCTTCTTTTCGATGACGGAACTGCCGGAGATGTGGACTTCTCGTCGATGGACTGGAAGGGAGTGTTTGAGCCGCTCCGCGACCCCAAGTACTTTGCCAAGGTGAAAGTCGATGCAGAGGCGGCAACCGTCGTTTGGCCCAACGGCGCGGACCTAGCTCCCGAAACGCTGTATCAAGAGGCCCGCAAGAACCCGCTCATCGCGGCTTAGAGTCTCCGCCGCGGCGTCGGCGAGTCGCTATCGATAGGCCCTCAATCTAGGCTGTCTCGTCCACCGAGATCGATTTCGAGGATTTTGAGTTCATTTCGACGTCCCAGTCGCGGGTTTCAAGCGAGTTTCACCTGCCAGATCCAGCTTGATTACTACACGAACTACTACACGAAACGGCGCTGAGTTACGCACCGCGACCGTACTCATCTAGTCCACCTGCCAGCGGTGATCCGGGTCGGTGGTGACCAACCAACGACGCCGAGGGCCGGCCATCACATTTAGGTAATAGAGGTCGTAGCCAGGACCGGCAGCGACGGGATGGTAGCCGCGCGGGACCATGACCACGTCGCCATCGCGCACCTGAATCGCCTCATCGACTGATCGGTCCTGCGTGTACACGAGCTGCACCGCAAAACCGTCCGGATGTGCAGTGCGGTAGTAGTAGGTCTCTTCCAGGTACGACTCCCTCGGTGGATCGTCAGTGTCGTGCTTATGGGGAGGATAACTTGACCAGTTACCCGCCGGCGTCAACACTTCAGTTACGAGCAAGCTTTCGGCTGGCCGATCCTCCATGAGGATGTTATGGATCGTCCTCTCCGTCCTGCCCGACCCACGTGTGAAAGGGCGAATGTCGCCGGCCCGAATGAGCGCAGGAGGCAGGCCGCTGGTGGCAGGGGCCCAGCACAACGCCACCTCAGAAAGCTCTCTCACCGCCGTGATCGTGATCGCGCCGCCGCATGGGGCGTAAATGGCATCCGGCCGGCCCGCAAACACGCTGTCCCGTGAGCCGATGTTGCGCCACTCCTGATCGCCGAACGACATGTCGGCCCGCCCGGAAAGCATGACCGCGCAAACCTCACGTCCGGCAGTCGAGCGCTTGATGGTCGACCCCGGGGCCAACCGAAAGACCTCAAAACCGACGTAGGACCAACCGGCCGACTCCGGTGTGACAGAAACGAGCAAGCCGTCCGGTGCCGTTGCGCGAAGACTGGACCTGACGAGTTTGCCGCTCACAAGTACCAGCGGCGTCGCGCCATGCCCTGCTCATGCTCTTGGCGCGCTTTCTTCACCTCGGCGCTCTCCGACACCTCGGCCACCGGGACCTCCCACCAGCTCTCGTAGTCCGGCACGCCGTGGTAGCGGTCGGTGGGCACGTGGATGACAACGGTTTGATCGATGGACTTCGCGGCGACTAAGGCATCGCGCAGCTCGTCTACGCTTCGCGCCCGGATCACATGAGCGCCGAGACCCTGAGCATTCAGTGCCAGGTCCACCGGCAGCGCATTCCCGTCGTGCGTACTGGAATCGTCCCCGAGGGAGCCGTCTTCTCGATGGCGATACCTGGTGCCGAAACCCGCTGTGCCCTTCGACCGCGAGAGCGCGCCGATCGACGCGAAGCCCTGGTTGTCGACCAGGACGACGGTGAGCTTCAGGTCCTCCTGTATCGAAGTGACGATCTCCTGGGCCATCATCAGGTACGACCCATCGCCGACCATCACGTACACCTCGCGCTCGGGGTCCGCCATCTTCACCCCGAGGCCGCCCGCGATCTCATAGCCCATGGTCGAGTAGCCGTACTCGACGTGGTAGCCCTTCGTATCGCGCGTACGCCAGAGCTTGTGCAGGTCGCCGGGCATCGAGCCCGCCGCGCAGACGACCACGTCGCGCGGCCCCGAAAGCTCGTTGACGGCCCCGATGACCTCGGACTGCGCGGGCGGCGGGCCGTGGCCGAGATGGTATAGGCGGTTCACCTCCTTGTCCCATTCGGCGCGAAGCGTCGCGGTCAACTCGCGATACTTCGCGTCGACCGACCAGCCGGCAAGGCGCTTATCGAGCTCTACCAGCGCCGCGCGTGCGTCCCCAACCAGCGCGAGGCCCGCGTGCTTGTGCGCATCGAAATCCGCGATATTGATGTTCACAAATCGCACCCCGATGCCCTGGAACGCGGTTTTGGAGGCGGTCGTGAAATCGCTGTAGCGCGTGCCGATACCGATGACTAGGTCGGCCTCGGCTGCGAGCCGGTTCGCGGGCACCGCCCCGGTGGCGCCGATCGCGCCCGCAGCCATCGGATGATCGAACGTTAGCGAGCCCTTGCCTGCCTGCGTCTCGGCGACGGGGAGCCCGGTCCGCCGCGCGAATGAGTCCAGATCGCCGGCCGCCTCGGAGTAGATGACCCCACCGCCGGCGACGATCAGCGGCCGGCGCGCTCCTCGAATGACCTCTGCCGCCCGATCAAGCGCTGCGACGTCAGGCATAGGCCGGCCGATAAGCCAGACGCGGTGCTCGAAAAGCTCGAGCGGATAGTCGAAGGCTTCGGTCTGCACGTCCTGCGGCAGCGCCAGCATCACTGCGCCGGTCTCCGCCGGGTTCACGAGCACACGCATCGCCCCGAGCGCAGCGGCGACCAGCTGCTCGGGCCGGGTGATTCGATCCCAGTACCTGCACACGGGCTGGAAGCAATCGTTGACGCTCACATCCCCGCGCCATGGCGTCTCTAGCTGCTGGAGCACGGGGTCGGGCCGCCTCGATGCGAACACATCGCCTGGCAGAAGCAGCACGGGCAGGCGGTTGATGGTCGCGGCGGCTGCGCCAGTGAGCATGTTCGTCGCCCCCGGGCCGATCGAGGTCGTGCACGCCAGCGTCGCGAGGCGGTTGCGCATCCTCGCGAAGCCCGACGCCGTATGCACCATCGCCTGCTCGTTGCGCGCCTGGTAGTAGGTCAACAGCTCGGGGTGCTCGGCGAGGGCCTGGCCGACGCCCGTAACGTTGCCGTGGCCGAAGATCCCGAAGCAGCCCTCGATGAACCGATGCTCGACACCGTCGCGCTCGACGTGCTGCGCGGCGAGGAATCGCACCAGGGCCTGCGCCATGGTGAGCCGGACAGCGTCCACCTAAGCGGGTTCTGGAAGCATCACGTCGCGCACCAGCGCGTCGAGGTCCGTGCACGCCGCGATGAATTGGCGCAGAGTGCGTACAGTCGGCGCGAACGTATCGAACTCATCGATGGCAAGTCTTTCCTCGGAGTACGCGCGACGGAAATCCGGAAAGTGCGCGAGCAGTGCCTCCACGATCGTCGGGTCGACAGGGTTGTCGATACGCGGCCGCACCTCAATGTCACCTCCGTTGAATCGCCGCTGCCACGCGGACGGTGGCGAGATGACCGCGTCCGCGCCGATGAGCTCGCTCCAGTGCATGTGGTTCCGGAACGCCGCGGACAACAGTCGCAGCCGGTAGCCGCGCTGCCGAAAGATGCCATACGTCTTCTTGAATACGGCCACGCCCGCCCACTCGAGGTAGCCGGGGTCGACCGTGATCTCCCGCTTGTCGAGCTGGACCTTCAGCCAGTCGTCGAGCCGCCCGACCATGATCGTGCAAACCGGGCCCATCGACTTGATGTCCTTGCCTTCGCTCTGACGGCGCTGTAGGCCCCGCTCGACTGCCTCCGCCACCGCGATGCACTGTGGGAGGGTGAAGCAGACCGTCGCGTTGACGCTCAGCCCGCGATACGTCGCCTCCTCGATGGCGGCGATTCCCGCCCTGGTCGCCGGGATCTTCACGATCACATTCGGCGCGAGGGTGCTGAAGCGCACCGCATGCTCGACGATGGCGTTGGAATTGCGGAAAAAGCGGGGGTCTGTCTGTATCGACAGCCGGCCATCGCGCCCCGCGTGCTCGGCAAACGCCGGCTCCAGCAGCCTCGCCGCCCTGACCGACATCTCCTCGACCAGCTTCCAGCCGATCTGGTCCTCTGTCGCGCCCGGGAGCTCATCGACCAGCGCCTGGATCCGTGGCCGCCAGATGGAGATCTCCTTCTTGAGAATCCCCAGGGCGATGACGGGGTTGCACGTGGCTCCGACCGCGCCGTTTTCGATTGCGTACGTGAGCTCGTCGATGTCCGCCGAGTCGTTCCACAGCATCGTCGGCGTGGTCTGCGTCATTTCGTGGAGGCGGCTTCGGTAAGCGACCCTCAACTCGGTCTCCACACTACACACATCACCATCGCGTGACTACGACCTTCTTGCGGGTGAAGAACTCGATCCCGTCAGTACCGTGCATGTGGAGGTCGCCGTAGAAGGATCCCTTCCAGCCACTGAACGGAAAGAAGGCGAAAGGCTGCGCGATCGGCACATTGATACCTGTCATCCCCGCTTCGATGCGCTCTCGGAACTCCCGGGCAGCTCGGCCAGACTGCGTAAAGATCGTGGCCATGTTGCCGAGTGCCATACGGTTGGCCTGGGCGATCGCCTCATCGAGCGTCGCGGCCCGCGCGACTGACAGCACGGGTCCAAAGATCTCTTCATGGCCGACGGCCATGCCTGCGGTGACTCGATCCAGAATCGTCGGGCCAAAGAAGAATCCTGGCCGTGCCATCGCGCCGCGTCCGTCGACCAGAAGCTGCGCGCCCTCGGCCACGCCCTTATCGACATAGCCTGCGACCTTGTCGCGGTGCTCAGCACGGATCAGCGGCCCGACCTGCACGCCTGGTTGGTCGCCGGGCCCGACCACCAACTTCGAGGCAGCCGCCGTAAGCGGCTCCAGAAGGTGGTTTGCGGCACGTCCAACCGCGACCGCTACCGAACCCGCAAGACACCTCTCTCCGGCGTTACCGAAAGCCGAATTAAGGATCGCCGGCACCGTTACCTCTGGATCCGCGTCCGGCATGACGACTATGTGGTTTTTCGCCCCGCCGAGCGCCTGCACCCGCTTGCCGTTCGCCGCCGCTGTCTCATAGACGTGCTTCGCCACCGGGGCTGAACCGACGAAGGAAATCGCGGCCACTTGCGGATGTGCCAGCAGCGTGTTGACCGCTTCGGCCGAGCCGTGAACTACGTTCAGGACGCCTTCCGGAAAACCCGCTTCGCTGAAGAGTTCGGCAAGTCGCACCGCGCCCAGCGGCGTCCGCTCCGACGGCTTCAGCACAAAGGTGTTGCCGGCGACCACCGCCAGTGGCAACATCCACAGCGGGATCATCACCGGAAAGTTGAAAGGCGGAATGCCGGCGCAGACACCCACCGGGTAGCGGTATAGGTCCTGGTCTACCCCCGCCGACACGTCGCGCAGCGTTCGTCCCTGTAGCAGCGTCGGCGCACCGCAGGCGAAGTCCACCACTTCAATGCCGCGCCGGACTTCGCCACGAGACTCGTCCAGCGTCTTGCCGTGGTGGCGCGTGATGATCGATGCCAGCTCTTCGAAATGCTCTTCCAGCACCGTTCTGTAGCGGAACATCAGTCGCACCCGTTCCATGACTGCAGTGCGCGACCACGCCGCATATGCCTTGGCCGCTGCCTGCACGGCGCTATCCACATCGCGTGCGGCCGAAAGCGGGACTTGCTCGATTACCTCTCCGGTGGCCGGGTTGAACACGGGCAGAAATGCCGTACCTTCAGATGGCAGGCACCACTGGCCGCCGATCAGGTTGCGGATCATCGCGGGCTGTCGACCGTTGCTTCGGGGCCGAACACTCGACGAAAGTAGATCAGGCTTTGTCGCGCTGCCTCGATCGGTCCGCTTCCTGGCGGGGGCTCGACCGGAATCGTCATGTCCTGCTCGAGGACAAACCAGCCGTCGTAACGGATCTCGCGCAGCCGACTCAAGATCGCCTCCAAGTCGAGACCGCCTTGCCCCAGCGGTCGATACAGTCCCTTCTTCACAGCATCGGCGTACTTGAGGTCGTGAGCGCGGACTGTAGCGGCAATCTCCATATCTACGTCTTTGAGGTGGACATGGTTGATCCGCGGACCTGCCTCTCTGGCAAACCGGGTGGGGTCGATGCCGCCGAGCAAGAAGTGCCCAGTGTCGAGACAAATGCCGATTTCGGTCGCTGCCAGCAACTTAGCAACCTGCTCGGAATCTTCAATAGCGGTACCGGCGTGAGGATGGAACGAAACGCTCAGGCCGTGAGCAGTTGCGATGTTCTGGGCAGCGGTCAGGTTCACGGCCAAGGCTTGCCATTCCGCGGTGGAAAGTTGGTGATGGCCGTCGTAGCTCTCACCCGGCGTAGACGCCGCCAACACGAGCATGTTGGCGCCGACAGCGGCCAAGGCCGTCGCTTCTCTCTCCACCTCGGCAAGCGCGTTTGAATCGTGAAGGATGACGGCAAGAAAGCCCGCAACCAGGCGCAGTCCGTGACGGTCAAGGAGCTTGCGGCATGATTGCGGGTTCTCGGGGAGGTAGCCTGGAGGTCCGAGCTCTGTCGCTTCAAACCCCACCTCTTTCATCTCCGCCAACACCCTGTCGGGTGGCATGCGATGTCCCCAGCCGGAAAGTTCGCTGACTCCCCACGAGATCGGCGCACCAGCGACCTTCATCCGATTTCCTGAATTCGAACCGGCCGGTGCTCGCGGCGGGACCGATCTGCAGCGAGGGCGACCACCAACGCGTCTCGCGCAGTGGTCACCGGACAAGGGCTGTCGCTGCCGTCTTTGACGGCTGACAGAAACGCATGCAGCTCGACTTGATACGCGTTCTTGAAGCGATCCATGAAGTCCTGGTATCCCTTCTCACGGGGAGGCTCGATGTCAGGCTCGACGAAACGGAGTGGGGTGCGGCCATCGGAGCCCACAGCCAGGCTGTCGCGAAGGCCGAAGACCTCCATGCGAACGTCGTATCCGCGCGGATCATTTCGCGATGCGCTGAGCACACCAAGCTCGCCTCCAACGTAACGAAGCACCGCACATGCAGCATCGACGTCGAGGTGTCGCTCGAACATGCCGTCATGGGCCTGCCCGTCGGCATAGACCTCGACTACCGAGCGGCTGAGGACCCATGAACCGATGTCGAAGTCGTGAATGGCCAGATCGAGCCATATGCCGCCAGATTCGGCCACATAGGCTTCCGGCGGAGGAGCTGGATCGTGGGTTGCGAGGCGAACGAGATGCACCTGGCCTACGGCGCCTGAGCTGACCGCCTCCCTCGCTGCCCGATAGCCGGCATCGAAGCGTCGTTGAAATCCGATCTGCACAAACGCTCGCTCGCGCATGACGTGCTCGATCACGGCATCCGTGGTCCTAAGGTCGAGAGCGATCGGCTTTTCGCAAAACGCGGGGCAGCCGGCGTCCACGGCCAGATGTATGAGTTCGGCATGGGCGGGAGTGGCGGCCGCTATCACGAGGGCGTCTACCCCCGCCCCGAGCAATGCGGATGGGGTCTCAGCGAAGTCCGCGCCGAGTTGTCGCGCAAGCTTGGATGCCCGGCCGAGGTCGGTGTCAGTTATCGTCAGCCGGTCAACCAGCTCGTTATTTTTCAGGGTGCTGCCATGAAAACTCCCGATTCTGCCAGCGCCGATCAGTCCGATGTGCAATGGCTTGGCGGCCCCTTTCTCGGAATCGGGAACGTTCCCGATAGTATGTGCGGGAAAGTGGTTTAACAACAGGCAAATCAGCGCGATCTTAATGAGAGTTCGTGCTTGCCCTCACGGACGCCTGCTGCGAAGCCGGCAGCGATCAGAATCTGTTTGGAGGCTGAAGCAGCCAGGCAATGATGCACGCCGGCGCGGCGGACATTGACGCAACCCTCGTTGCTCGACTGGTCGCCGCGCAATTTCCGCAGTGGGCGGGCCTTCCAATCGAGCCCATCCGCTCGGCCGGAACGGACAACGCCCTTTATCGCCTGGGCGAAGACATGGTCGTCCGTCTGCCTCGCATCCTCACGGCGACAGGGCAGATTGAGAGGGAGCGCAAATGGCTGCCGAGACTTGCGGCCCGCCTGCCGCTTGCCGTCCCTATCCCCATCGCGAAAGGGATGCCTGCCGAAGGCTACGCATGGCATTGGTCTATCTACCGATGGCTGGAAGGAGAGACCGCGACCATCGACCGCATCGCCGATCCGCTCCAAGCCGCGACCGAGTTGGGTGAGTTCGTCGCCGCACTGCAGCGGGTTGATCCCGCAGGTGGGCCGCCCCCTGATGAGCACAACTCTTTCCGAGGTGTGCCTCTGTCACGCCGGGATTCCTCCACCCGAGACGCGATCAGGAGGCTGCGCAACACATTCGATGCCGCCGCGGTCATCGCTGCATGGGAGGCGGCCCTCCATGCACCCGTGTGGCAGGGTGGGGACGTATGGCTACACGGTGACCTCCATGCAGCGAACCTACTGGCCCGACACGGGCGACTAAGCGCCGTCATCGATTTCGGATGCATGGGAGTTGGCGATCCCGCATGCAATGTGATGGTCGCGTGGACGTATCTTTCCGCCGAAACCCGTGACACATTCCGCGCGGCGATGCCGCTCGACGACACGAGTTGGGCGCGCGGTCGCGGGTGGGCGCTGTCCTTCGGCCTGATTGCCTTGCCCTACTACGAGACCACCAATCCCGAGCTCGCCGGCATTGAACGCGGCTCGATCGAGGAGGTTCTCGCCGACGGGCAGAGGGATCGCAGTTCTGGTGGGTGCTGAGCGCCCGGCTAGACTTCGGTGAGCGTGGCATCTTCAAGTGGTTTGCGGCAGATCACCGAAGGCGCTGAGCACCCGCTGCGCATCGTGCAGGTTGGCATGGGCTTCTGGGGCCGCGATTGGGCCGAACACGTCGTGCCAGAGGTCCCTGAAGTAGAGCTTGTCGGCTGCGTTGACTCCGACCCCCGGGCTCTGGCCTTGCTTCAGGAGCAGCTTCCTTTCTCCGCGCAAAGATGCTTCCCTTCACTGGACCAAGCTGTGGACGCAACCCAGCCAGACGCGGTGCTCGTCACGACCACGCTCCCTGGACACGCGCCGATCACGAGAGCAGCACTCGAAGCGGGTCTCCCTGTGTTGTGCGAAAAGCCATTCACCGACACGCTCGAGGTCGCGAAGGAACTGGTCGACCTGGCGGCAGCGAAAGGCGTGACGTTGATGGTCAGCCAGAACTATCGGTTTTTCCCCGCGGTCAGAACAGCGGCGCGGCTTGTTCGTGAGCGTGCACTGGGAGAACTGTATGAAGCCGCCATCGACTTTCGGCGCAACGACCCCGTCCCGCCCAACCCGCCAATCCGGCACCACACCGACCGCCATCCCCTGCTCGTGGACATGTCGATCCACCACTTCGACCTGCTCCGCCTCATCCTTGCCAACGAGCCGCTGTCAGTCTCGTGCGAAGCCTCGAATCCGTCGTGGAGTGGTTTCCAAAGTCCTCCTGTTGCGGTCGCATCGATGCTGCTCGACAGTGGAGCGGTGGTCAGTTATCGGGGAAGCTGGATCAGCGCCGGTCCGAACACCGCGTGGGCAGGTGAGTGGAGGATGGAGTTCCAGCACGGGCAACTCTTCTGGACGAGCCGCGGTGAGGACAATGTCTTGCTGGATCGGGTCGTAATGAGGTCGCGTCGCGGGAAGCGAAGCGTCGTGGCCTTGCCTGCGATGGCCCACATCGACCGCGCGGGCACGCTCGCTGAATTCGTG
>Ga0099794_10000687_pt1 | contig 11369 bp, 10 predicted proteins | sample Rivendell_Oct201_10_FD_77320 | JGI IMG/M metagenome (GOLD analysis project Ga0099794, IMG submission 77320) | Vadose zone soil microbial communities from the Eel River Critical Zone Observatory, Northern California, USA -... | ecosystem: Host-associated > Plants > Roots > Rhizosphere > Soil ... | reverse complement strand
CCGTCGACGTGCGAATGGAGATGGCCGGACGTGCCGCCGATGGTGCGCACAGCGACGATTCCGGGAAGCAGGCCTTTGTTACGCTCGAGGACTTCGAAGCGGGTTTCGGTCCAAAGCTCGCCGCGGTCCCAGTGAAATTCGGAGCCGAGGCAGCGCAGGCGGGCTACGGCGGACGATTGCTGCGCGAGATCTTCAAAGCGCAAGCGGGCAAACGTGGTGGCGTTCGTGAAGGCGGCGGTCAGACCGAGGAGCAGCAAGCCGACCAAGAAACAGATCCAGAGAAATTTTCTGCGTTGGGCGAAACTCATCACTGCACCCCCAGGGCGCCGGTGGCGGCGGTCTTGTCGAGATTTGTGTTTTGAATGAAGAGCGTGCGCGCTCCGGGAATTGCGGCGGCGGAGATTTGCAGAGTCAGATGGATGATGCCGAGGCCGGCGGGCTGTTGGGCGACTACGGCGACGTCGCCGGGGCCGGTGACGGTGTAGGTCATGCTGGCGTCCAGGCCGCTGGCGGAGAAAAGGCATATGTCCGCGGCGGCGAGCCCGGCGGCGGGGCGCGGGAGGGGCACGGGATTTCCGGCGAGCGAGCAGGAATTGGTAGCGGTGGAGAAGACGCCGAGCGCGGCGACATTGAGGTCCACATCAGCGCTGGGGAGGGAAACGCCGGCGGTAGTGGGGTCGACGACGACGATGTCTTTTGTTGAGGCGGACGGCGCGGCGCTGGCCAGCGAGATGACTTCGTCGGAGGCATTGCGTGCGGCAACGATTAGGGAAACGCTGTTGGAGGTCGTGTTGTTGGGATTGCGGATCTGGACGGAGAGATTGCCCGGGGCGGAGACATCGGCGGCAATGACCGGGGCGGTGCATTCCGTGACGGAGTTGCACGTGGTGATGCGCGCGGTGCCGGCGATCAATAAAACGGAGCCGGGGCCGGGAGTGGATGCGGCGAAATTGCCGCCGTCGACGCGGAGGGTAAAGCCGTTGGCTGCGCCAGCGTAGACGCTGGCGGGATGCAGCGCGAGGATGTTTGCGCCAGTGCCGATGGTGAGGTTGGCGAAGCCGGATTGCGATGGATCGTCGTTGCTGATGGCGACGATGGTGAGGGAGTCCGGGGACGGGGCGGAGCCGGGAGCGGTGTAGACGCCGCTGGCGTCGATTGCGCCGCACGCACCTGGCGCTGCGCACGCGGTGCCTTGAATTTGCCAGACGACATTCTGATTGCTGGTGCCGAGGACGGTGGCGGAAAATCGCTGTACGGCCAGCGGGGCGAGGGTAACGGTGGACGGCAGAACGGTTACGACGTCGTGATTGATTACAGTGAGTTGTGCGGTGGCGCTGCGCGTGGGGTCGGCAAGGCTGGTGGCGCGCACGGTGACGGGATTGGGAGTAGGGATTGCGCCGGGAGCTTGATAGTCGACCTGCAGATTGTTGCCGGTGGTTAGCGGCTGGCAGGGGACGCTGGCGACGACGCAAATCTGGCCGACCGTTCCGGTTCCGTTGGTGAAGCCGTTCACGGTCCAGGCCACTGCGCTGTTGGCGCTGCCAAAGACCTGGGCAGTGAGCGGGACGCGGTAATTGGCGGCAAGCGTGGCGGTGCCGGGCGAGAGAGTCACGCCGACGCCGGGCTGAATGGTTATCTTGGCCTGTGCTTTTTTCGAGGGGTCGGCTTGCGGCGTCACGGTGATGGTGACCGTGTTGGGGCTTGGCGGCGTCACGGGCGCGGTGTAGGTCGCGGAGGTTGACATCGCGCCGCTGCCCGAGGCTTGCGTCGTTACTACCACCAGCACTCCACAACTAGTTCCGCTGCATCCCGCGCCCGAGAGTGCCCAAGAAAGCGCGGGACTGGGATTCGAGCCGGGGATTGGGGTGAACGTGGCGGCGATGACGCTGGAGCCGCCGGAGGCGATGCTGGTGGGCGCGGAAAGCTGAAGCAAAAAATTGCTGGTGATAGTGACGGCGGCGAAAGCTTGCTTGGACGGGTCGGCGACGCTTTGCGCGGTCACGGTGACCGTTGCAGGGCCGGGCAGAATTTGCGGGGCAGTGTAATTGCCGTTGGCGTCGAGCGAGCCGCAAGCGGCTGGGCAGGCGGACCCGGAGATGCTCCAGCGAATCGCGATGTCGGGGTGGCCGCCACTGCTGATCATGGGGCGAAAGGGTTGGGCTGCGCCGAGCTCGACGCCGATGGCGCTGGGGGTGAGCGCGATGGCCACGTCGCTGGTGATGGTCAGCGTGGCAGCGGCGAATTTGGTTGGGTCGCTGTTGCTGGTGGCGGTGATTTGTACCGTGGGTGCGAGCGGAAGGTCGGCTGGAGCTGTGTAGACACCGGCGGAGGTGATGGTGCCGGTGACAGGACTGCCCCCGGCGATGGCGTTGACGCTCCAGGAAACCGTGGTGTCTGCGGCGCCGGTGACGGTGGCGGTGAAGGTTTGCGCGTTGCCTAAGAGGAGTGAGGCGATGGCGGGCGTTATGGTGACGGCGACGGAAGAAGAAGGCGGCGGTGGAGGTGACGGTGGGACTACAACGGAGTTTGCGTTTGCGCCTCCGGTGCTGCCGGCGCAACCCAGCGTGCAGGCGGCCGTGGAGAGAAGAATGAGAAGTGGCAACGCGGCAAAGCGCGGCCCTGCTGCGCTGTAAGATTGCGTAAGAGCGTTTTGCGAGAGGGGCCGCATGGTGCGGCGAAATGCAGGCGAAGGGCCAGGGACAGGAACGAGAGCCGGTGGACCGCGTTTGTTGCGGAGGGAAAGGTGGTGAGGCTGTAAGCCGCTCGAATTGGGAGTGTTAGGCTTGCGTGTTGGCCGGAAACCGGAAGGCGGCGGTCACGTCGCGCAGGTCGAACGTTGCGAGGAGCTTGGGAGTGGCTCCCGTTTTGGGACTAGGCTGAATGGGGTCTGTTCCATTCGTGAACTGCACTCGTAACGAGATCTGTTTCAGGTTCGACGATTTGTGCTAAACGTCTTGTGCAAGGCGAACCGCGGGATGTACGGCGGCGTCTAGTAGGTGTACTGGGAGGGCGAGCGCGGGCGGCTCGCGCGTGAGAACGTATGCAGGAGCTGGTTCTGATCCAGCCAATTCGCGCCGCGGAGGAGCAGTGGAGCCGAGAGGCGGCGCATGCTGCCAAGCGGCGGGATTTCGAAGAACGGCTTGCGGAGTGCGGGCCGCTGGCTTATCGCGTGGCGCGCGGCGTGTTGCGCAACGACGCTGACGCGGAGGACGTTGCGCAGGAAGGGCTGCTGCGGGCGTACCGGCGGTTCGATCGCCTGCGCGATGCGCAGCGATTTCGCGGGTGGCTGGTGCGCATCGTGTTTCGGCTGGCGCTGGACCGGGCTCGCACGGCGAAACGGCGTGAGGTGCGTGAAACCGAGTGGGCACAGCCGACGAGGCGTCCTGCGCCGGCCACGGCCGAGGAGCTTGCAGCGTCGAGTGAATTCCAGGGGCATTTTGATCGCGCACTGGACGAGCTGCCAGAAAAGCTGCGCCTGGTTTTGCTGCTTGCGGCCATGGAGGGACACACTCTGGAAGAAGTTGCGGCGATGCTGGGCTTGCCGGTGGGCACGGTGAAGTCGCGGCTGTTTGCTGGCAGGAAGAAATTGGCGGAGAAGTTGCAATGCTATGTGACACGTACAAAGAAGCGTTGATCGAAGCCGCGGCGAGCGGCGCTGCGCTGCCGATCTCGCTGCGCGAGCATGTCGGCACGTGCGCACGCTGCCGCGCCACGCTAGCCGGCGAACGGACTCTTTTCGCTGCGGTCGATGCTGGATTGCACAATGCTGCCAACGCAAGAGTGCCTTCTGGTTTTCTTCCTAACGTGAAGGCAAACCTCGCGACTGAAACAGTTCCGACCCGGAATCCCATTCCAGTTTGGGCATTGGTGTGCGCGACCGGAGCGCTTGCTTTGGCCGCTGCTGTTCTCAGTTTGCCGCGCGGCACTCGCGATGAAGGCCGCACAGAGGCGATCAGCTTACCGAGAATGGTTCCCGCTGGCGCGGGCGGAGTGGGGTTAAGCTTCGTACCTGAGCCCAAGACTCGTTACTCCGCGAGAACCTCTGAGGCATTCAGGCAACAGAATGTTTCCGATCCCACGAGCCATGAACCGGAAGTGCTCATACAACCGGAAGAAGGGGAATTTCTGAAACGCTTCTACGCAGCAGTGAGCAACCCGGCGCTTGACGCGAAAACAGTCGTTGCCGACGAACACGAAATAACGGCGAAGCCCCTGGTCATCGAGCAGATCGAAGTGAAAGACCTAAAAATCGAAAACCTGGACGAGGAGCCGGGGCTTGCGCAGACGGGTACAAAATGAACGGGTAACTGCAGATCCGGAGGAAAGACAAAAATGCTGAAACATCTTATGGCGGCTACCGTGTTTGTGCTTCTAGCAACCCAGGCGAGCGCCCAGGACGCGAAAAGCGCCGAGCCTTCGAGAACGGTGAAACCTTCTGACGCCAAGGTCGCGGAAACGGGTAAAGGCGTTGTGCCGCTGAAAGTCACTGTCGTATTTAGTGAGTATGATGGAGAGAAGAAGTTAAGCAGCCTGCCGTATGCGCTATTCCTGAAAGCAGACGAAAGCTCTCATTTCGTGGGAAGAGTACGAATGGGGGTGCGGGTGCCAATCTGGACGGGCGGAAAAGATTCAGCAATCCAGTATCAAGATGTTGGGTCGAATTTGGATTGCTTCGCGCAAGCTGCGGAAGATGGTAAGTACATGCTCGACCTGTCACTCGAACGATCTTCGATTTACCCAAATTCCAGTGAGTATCCCGCAGCCTCGAAACCCGAGGAGCAGCCGCATCAGCCGCTGCTGCGGCAATTCCGAGCCAACCTTGCTTTGATGTTGCGCGACGGGCAGACAACCGAAAACACAATCGCGACCGATCCGTTGAACGGTCATATCGTGAAGGTCGAAGTGACGCTGAACGTTGTGAAATAAAATCTAAGCTTCGTGCTTGGTTGCAGCCGCAAGACCCCGTCACGGAATGGACTTCACGCCCCGAAACAGAAGGGCGGGGGTGGAAGTGCATTTGCGTGCCAACCCCGCCCAAACTGCCCCTTGATCTAGCTTCTTACTTGCCTTTGCGATCGTGGCGCAGGTCTTTGCGGTCCTTGTGCAGGTCGCGCTTGTCCTTGTTGATGTCGCGCTGGTCTTGGTTGCGATCCTTGCGGTCAGCGGTCAAGTTGCTTTTGTCTTTGTTGATGTCGCGCTGATCCTTGTTGCGGTCGACGCGATCAGTGCGCAGATCCTTGCGGTCGGCCTGCGCGTGGGCGCTGTTGACGCCGTATTTCGCGTCATCCTTGCGCAGGTCGCGCTTGTCTTTGTTTATGTCGCGCTGGTCCTGATTGCGGTCGACGCGGTCCTTGTTCAAATCCCGGCGATCGCGGTTGATATCGTGCTGATCGGCGTTGCGATCCAAGCGATCCTTCGCCAGGTCTGTCTTGTCCTGGCGAATGTCTTTCTTGTCGTTGTGGATGTCCTGCTGCTGCGGTGTGGGATCTGGGCTCTGTGCGTAGGCACCGCCGGCAAGCAATCCGGAAACACCGAGCACGAGCGCACTTCGCCTAAGTAATGATTGAGCGTTCATCATCTCTCTCCTTATGTGAGAATTGTCCGCGACCTGTTTCGGATTCTGCAGGAAAAACACCCTGAGGACGAGAAAGTTCCGGTACAGGTATCGCACAGGTGTAGCGGGTTGATAAAAGGATGTGTAACTACTGCTGAATCCTAGACTTACGGAAGGCATCGAGGATGCCGTTTACGAACGCGCCGGAATCTTCCCCGGAAAACTTTTTGGCCAAGTCCACGGCTTCGTTCAGAACGACCTTGGGCGGGGTGTCTGAGGAGCGCAGCTCGTGCATGGCGAGGCGCAGGATGGCGCGGTCGATGGCGGCGAGGCGGTCAAAACGCCAATTTTCTGCGTGCTTGACGATGATTTCGTCCAGCACGGTGACTTCTTTTGCGGCGCCCTCGAACAAGCGGTTGGCGAACTCGCGCGTGGTGTCGGCGGCTTTGGCGGCGCGCCAGAATTTTGCTTCCAGTTTGGCAGGATCTTGCTGGCTCATGTCCCACTGGAAAAGCATTTGCATGGCAAACTCGCGGGATTTGCTGCGCAGGGACATTTTACTTGTGCCGCGCCTTTCGGGAGGAGGGAGTTTTTGTCGCGGCGGAGGAAGATTTAGCGCCCGCGAGCTTTCGCGAGAGGTGCGCCATTTCGATGGCGGCCAAGCCTGCTTCAAAACCCTTGTTGCCGCCCTTGAGGCCGGCGCGGTCGATGGCTTGCTCGAGGGTGTCGCAGGTGAGCACGCAAAAAATAATGGGGAGGCCGGTGTCCATTTGCGCGAGCTGCAAACCGCGCGAGGTTTCAGAGCAAACGTAATCGTAATGCGCGGTTTCGCCTCGCAGAATGCAGCCAATGGCGATGAGCGCATCGTAACGGCCGGTGGCGGCTAGTTTTTTCGCTGCGAGGGGCAGCTCGAATGCACCCGGGACACGAACTACGTCGACGCTTTCGCTTGCGGCTCCCGAGCGCTCCAGGGCATCGAGGGCTGCGGTCAGCAGGCGGTCAGTAATAAAGCTGTTGAAACGGCTCACGACTATGCCAAAGCGTAAACCGGACGCGGTCAGTTCGCCGTTGATTGAGCGGGGCTGGAGTTTGTCGGCCATCACGACTTTCGCTACTTACCCTTAAAGTCCGCTTTCCTTTTTTCAAGAAAAGCCTTTGTGCCTTCGCGCATGTCTTCGGTTGCGCAAGAAAGGCCGAACAAAGTGGCTTCGAGGAACAGGCCTTCTTCCTGAGGCATCTCGACGCCGCGCTCGATGGCTTCCATGGTGTACTTCACGGCGAGCGGGGCGTTGGCGATGATTTTCTTTGCTATGGCCTCTGCCGCGGGCAGAAGTTCCGCCGGATCGTAAATGTGATTGACCAGGCCGATGCGCTGCGCCTCTTCGGCGGTGATCATTTCGCCGGTCAGGCAGAGCTCGTGGGCGGCACCTTTTCCGCAGAGGCGCGCGAGGCGTTGCGAGCCGCCGTAACCGGGAATGATGCCGAGTTTGACCTCCGGCTGGCCGAGCTTGGCGGTCTTGCTGGCGAGGCGGATGGTGCAGGAAAGGGCGAGCTCGCAACCGCCGCCCAGGGCGAATCCATTGATGGCGCAGATCGAAGGCTTTCCAAGAGTTTCGAGGAGGTGGAAGACACCTTGGCCGAAGAGCGAAAAATCCTTGCCGTCGACCGGAGTGCGCTGCGCCAGTTCGCCGATGTCGGCGCCGGCTACGAAAGATTTTTCTCCCGCGCCGGTGAGAATTACTACACGGACAGAAGAATCGTCACGCGCGTCGAGCACCGCGTCGCGCAACTCTTCCAAGGTTTTGCGGTTCAGCGCATTCAGCACCTTCGGGCGATTGAAGGTGATGTGGGCGATGCCGTCTTTCTTCTCAAACAGAATGTTTTCGTAAGCCATGTTCTCGTCACGATCTCAAAATTTCATTGCTTTTGGCTTTTGCGGATCGGAATAGTCGTAGAAGCCGCGCCCGGCTTTGCGACCATTCCAGCCGGCGAGCACCATGCGCTTGAGCAGCGGCGGCGAGGCAAAGCGGCGCTCGCGGAATTCATCGAACATGATATTCGCAATGTAGTAGGTAGTGTCCAGGCCGACGAAATCGAGAAGGGTCAGCGGTCCCATGGGATGTCCGCAGCCGAGCTTCATGGAGTTGTCAATGTCTTCGATGGAGCCGACGCCTTCTTCGAGCGCGCGAATAGCGTCAAGCAGATAGGGTACGAGAAGGCGATTGACGATGAATCCGGTGCTGTCGTGGGCGCGCACCGGGGTTTTGCCGAGCTTCGCGCCGAATGCCACCATCTCCTCGTACACGGCCGGATCGGTGGAAATGGTTTTTACAACTTCGACTAGCTTCATCACCGGAACGGGATTGAAAAAATGGAGGCCGACAAAACGCTGCGGCCGCTTGGTGGCCGTGGCGATTTCCGTGACGGTCAGCGAAGAAGTGTTACTGGCAAAAATCGTGGAGGCGGGGCAAAGGACATCGAGCGCGCCGAAAAGCTCACGCTTGGCCGGAAGCTGCTCGATGATGGCCTCGACGATTACATCGCAATCCTTCAGGTCCTGCAGCGCGGTCGTACCCGTCAGCCGGCTGCGAATCTCATTCTTTTGCGCTTCGGTGATGCTGCCTTTTTCCACCAGGCGGGCGAGATTTTTCTCGATGCTCTTCAATCCTTTGTCAACGATTTCGGGGCTGACCTCGCGCACGACGGTGGGGAAGCCGGCTTGCGCCGAGACTTGCGCGATTCCCGAGCCCATCAAGCCACACCCTACGACGCCAACTTTTTGAATCGCCATTCTGTTCCTCTGTAGGAAATGCCGCGGACAGTCGCCAAGGAGCGGCAAAACACCCGCAAGAATATTGTTTGTCAGCAGGCAAAAGTGTAGCAGAAACGCCGCGAACTAGTTGTAAAGGGCCTCGACGATCATAGCGATGCCTTGGCCGCCGCCGATACAGGCGGTGGCAAGGCCGTAACGCAAATTATTGCGGCGAAGTTCATTCAGAATCGTGATGACCAAGCGCGTTCCTGAGGCACCGAGCGGATGGCCCAGAGCGATTGCGCCGCCGTTCACGTTGGTTTTGTCGCGGTTCAGGCCCAAAACTTTTTCTACAGCGAGGTACTGCGCGGCGAAGGCCTCATTGACTTCGACACGATCCATTTGTTGAAGAGTGAGGCCCGCGAGCTTCAGCGCTTTTTGCGAGGAGGGCACCGGGCCGATGCCCATGATGCTGGGGTCGACGCCGACGACGGCCCAGGAAATAATGCGACCGATTGGCGTCAGGCCTTGTTCTTTCGCGGTTTGCTCGTGTGTCACGACGACCGCCGCGGCGCCATCGACGATGCCGCTGGCGTTTCCGGCGGTGACGATGCCGTCCTTCTTGAAGGAGGGCGGCAATTTTTCCAGGATTTCCATGGTGGTCTCCGGCCGGCGATGATCGTCTTCGCTGACCACGATGGTCTTCTTGCCCTGCTTGACTTCGACGGGAACCAACTCTTCTCGGATGCGGCACGCTTTGTACGCGGCGTCCGCTGCTTGCTGGCTGCGCAGGGCGTAGGCGTCCGCATCCTTGCGGGTGATTCCTTGCTGCTCGGCCAACTTTTCGGCGGTTAGCGCCATGGGCAATCCGCAGTAGGAATCCGTCAGACTGGCCATGAGTGAATCTTCCAGCGCGCCGCCGCCCAATTTCAGCCCGCTGCGAGCGCCGCGGATTACGAAGGGAGCTTGCGTCATGTTCTCCATGCCGCCCGCCAGAACCATCTGGGCTTCGCCTAAGAGCAGTCTCTGCGCGCCTTGCGCAATGGCTTCGATGCCGGAACCGCACAAACGATTCACAGTTACCGCGGGAGTTTCTGTTCTTAGCCCGGCTTTCAGTCCCACGTGCCGCGCGCCGTAGAGCGCGTCCGCGCTGGTCTGCATGACGTTGCCAAAAATCGCGTGATCAATTTCCGCAGGATCGGCGCCGGAGCGGCGAATCGCTTCCTTGGCCGCGTGCGCGGCCAGATCAATCGCGGAAACATCCGAAAACGAGCCGGTATAACGCGCCATGGGCGTGCGTGCTCCGGCAACAATCACCACGTCGGTCGGAAACATAATTTTCCTCTCTTATTCGCAGCTAGAGTTTGGGGCTTTCCAGGGCCACGATGGTATTGCCGCCCCGCTTGCGCGCTTCTTCCACGCTTACCTCGGCGCGATTGATCAGGTCCGTAACAATATCCTCGCACTCGTAATCCGATTTAGCCACGGCCTCGACGATTCCCGCGCTTAAGGTGACTTGCGTGGAATCCCAGGGCGGTTTCAAACCAGATGCCGCCCGCCGCAGCTTATCGGCCAGGTTCTGCGCGCCAGCCAGGCTGGTGTCCGGCAAAATGAAGGCCAGGGACCACGAAGTATATTTTACCGCGACATCGTTCTGGCGCACGATGGGCTGCAGGGAGCGCGCGAGCTGTTCGAGAAAACGCTCCACTGGCGATTCACCTTGCTGCCGCAGAATCTCCGCGCCGCGGTCAATTTGTAGAATGGCCAGAGAAAGCGGTGTGCCCTGCGTACGTGAGCGATCCGCTTCGGTCAGCAGGCAGTTCTGGTAAGAACTGCGGCTGAGCAATCCGGTGCGCTCGTCGGAAACGCCCATGCGCCGCACTAGGGAGCGCAAGCGCGTGTGGCTGACGCTCATCAGCATCTGATCGCCGATGGCTTGCAAGAAGTAGGCTTCGTTAGGCTTCCACTTGTAAGCTTCGGCGTGGCCGACGATCAGCATTCCCGCCGGGCTCTGTGTTTCTTTGTCGTTGATGCTCACTCCGAGGGCGGCCGCGATGCCCATTCCCTTCAGAATCGAGCCTTCGGTGGCTTTCAGCGTCAAGCCGCCTAATTCATCGGGTTGCGCTTTTTCCATTTGCGCTAGCAACAGAACCACTTGGGCGCCAGGAGTCGCCCGTATGCCCGCGGCGCAGAATTCCGCGGCCATCTCCAGAGGGCGTCCCGGCGCGCCAAACACGGCAAGCGCCCGCGAACACTGCAAATAGGCGCCCACTTCGTTCACGGCGGTGTTCAGCATGGCACGCGGCGTCTGTTGGCGGAAAATCTTTTGATTGATCTCGGAGATTTTTGCCAGGTCGCGCAGCGTCTCCGCCGTGTACACTCCAGTCTTCTGCGTGATGCCGGCCCCTAGGGATTCCGGCACCGGCTGCGCCGGGACGGCAGGTGCCGCTGGTTCTGCCTTGGGGCGCGAAGAGCCCGCCGGCCACCAATTCGCGGTTTGATACAAGTTCCGCAGGCGCGTATTGCGTTCTTCTTCGCCGGGGAACGTTGCGGCGATTTTTTGCAGGCGCTCCAGCGCCTTGTTCTGCAGTGAATACTGCAGGAAAATCTCGGTCTGGACGATGAGATCTTCGAGCGCTTGCATGTGCCGCGCGTCGCTACCGACCGATGCCGGTGTGCTCACGCTGTCCGCGGTCGACGATCGAGTGTTCACCGAACGAGGTGGCCCAGCGGTTCCGGATTTGCTCAGGCGGGCGCCCAGGCGTTTCAAAATTGATTCGTCGACCCGCCCATGCAACTTCTGCAGGCGTTCCTGGTTGCGGTGATCGTAGGGATCGATGTCGAGCAGTTTCTCGAGCGCGTCGGAGGCTTTTTCAACGTTGCCGGCGTTCAGATACACATCAAAAAGTTTAATCAGAATTTCAAAGTACTGCGTCTCGCGATTTGCCTCGTTGTAAAACTTTCCGCAGTACTCCAGGATCGCTTGCGAGTTGGAGTGCTTTCCGCCGACGCTATCTAGTTGCGCGATAAAGTCATTCTGTTTGTCGTCCGCATACATCCGGT
>Ga0099794_10000686_pt1 | contig 11377 bp, 9 predicted proteins | sample Rivendell_Oct201_10_FD_77320 | JGI IMG/M metagenome (GOLD analysis project Ga0099794, IMG submission 77320) | Vadose zone soil microbial communities from the Eel River Critical Zone Observatory, Northern California, USA -... | ecosystem: Host-associated > Plants > Roots > Rhizosphere > Soil ... | reverse complement strand
GCATGGTCGACCGTCGAGGAGAGGACTTTGGCTCCCGGCCTCGAACCGAGAAGGGTGCCGGCAGAGAGATGCACGATCAGGCCGCAGGAGGGCGCGATCTCAGTCGAGATGGAACGGACCGTCCCTGGATTCACGAGGAGCCCGGAGAACGGGGCGGACCGAAGATGTCGTACGAGCTCCGCGGGCCGTTCGATTCCTGGAACGGGTCCTGCGGCCAGGCCGTGGTCGAGGGCGAGGAGGAAGATCCGGCCCGCGACACCTGCGAGGCGTCGTTGTCGTCTCTCGATTCCGAAAAGAGACATGATTCTTCGATTGCCTGCCCGTTTGTGCAAAGTGTAGATAATATTTAGGCATTATTGTATTTTATATGGCTTCGATTATGGAAAAACCGCAGCCTGAAGCTGCCTTGCTAGCTGTGGCCCGGAGAGCCCACGGGGACCTCGGGCCGTGGATATCGATGCCCAAAGAACTCCCGGTGCACCGCTTGGACGGCTCTCTCGAGATCTTCGTTGTCGACCGTGAACGTGTATGCAACCATCGAGGCGCCCGCGGAGATAAGCTGCACGTTGATGCCCCGTTCCGCAACTGCGCGGAACACCCGCGCGGCAACGCCGTGGGCGTATCCCACGCCTTCGCCGACGAAGCTGATCAACGACACATGCGGCAGCACTTCAATCCGCTCCACGAGACCGAACGGAAGGCGGGCGACGGCTTTTTTCGCACGGCTCAACGCATCTGCATCGACGAGGAGCGCGATGCATGTCTGCGATGTCGCCGCGCTGTAAACGTTCGTTTCGGCGCTCGTAAGGGCGGTCGCGACCTGTGAGAGCAGGCCCTCCTTCTGCCCGGCGCCAGTTGCGAAGACCTTCAGGGTCGCGAGATCGCGCACATATGAGATGCTCTTGACATCACCGCTGCGGTCCACCGTGTCGGGACCGATCCGCGTGCCCGTCTCGTCTGGCCGGAAGATGTTTTTCAAGACAATCGACGCGCCGCAAGCCTGCGCGGGCTGCACCGACCGCGGATGGAGTGCCTTCGCGCCGAAGTACGAGAGCTCGGCAGCTTCGTCATACGAAAGCGCGGAGAGGGGAAATGCCTCCGGGACAATCTTCGGATCCGCGCTCATGAAACCGCCGACATCCTTCCATATTTCAATCGTTGGCAGCTCAAGGGCGTGCGCCACGACGGCGGCACTGTAATCGGATCCGCCGCGGCCGAACGTCGCCGTCTTGCCTTCTCGGGAGAGGCCGAAGAATCCCGTGATCACGCTCACACGGCCCGCCTGGGCCTCGCGCCTGAGGAACGGCGCAAGACGAACGCGCGTCTCGTCGAGCAATGCCGTGGCGTTCCCGTAGGTGTCGTCCGGGATGAGCCCGATAGCGTCTGCCTCGTGCGGCGCGGCGTCAATTCCCGCCAGACGCAGATTCGCCGCGACGACCTGCGCGGCCAGCCGCTCCCCGAAAGAGAGGACAAAGTCCCGCGTGCGCGGCGTGATCTCCTCCGTGTACGCGACCCCGTAAAGAAGGCGCTCCAGCTTCGTCACGAGGGCGTCGATCGCCGCACCGCTCTCAGCCGAGCCCTCACGGGACTTCGGCAAGAGGCCGAGATGGTTGCGACGAAGCTCCGCGACGTACAGGTCGATCTCCTTCTCCTCCCGCGGTTGCGCCAAGATTGTGACGAGGGAGTCCGTTACGCCTGAGATCGCCGACACCACGACGAACTTCCGCGTCAGGTCCCCGTGGACGAGGTTCGCGATCCGCTCGTACATATCCACGGTGCTGACGCAATTTCCACCGAACTTCGCGACCTTCCACGGCTCAGTCAAGGTATCCTCTCCGGTGTGCGAGCTCCGCGTTGAGCAGGCTCCCGCCTGCGCCGCCGCGAATCGTGTTGTGCGATAGGACGAAGAAGCGAACGACGCGGCCCACGACGCGAATCCGGCCGACGGTCGCGGCCATCCCGCGCGCCCGCGCGGGTTCGCCTGCCATGAGGTCGAGCAGCGGCTGCGGTCGATTCGCTTCCGCGCGGACGATGACCGGCTGCCTCGGGGCCGTCGGCAGCTGCTGAACGTGCGGTTCTCCGCGGAACGATGAGAGGAGACGCGCGATTTCGCCTGAGGGGACATCATCCTTCATGGGAATCGAGACGGCCTCGAGGTGACCGTCGCGCACCGCGACCCGGGCGCAGTTCGCCCACACGTCGATTGGACTCGGCAGGATGCCGTCGGACATCGAGCCGAGGATCTTCTTCGCCTCCCTCCGCATCTTTTCTTCCTCGCTCTCGATGAAGGGCACGACGTTCGCGGTGATGTCGAGAGATGGGACGCCGGGATATCCCGCCCCGGAGAGCGCCTGGTACGTGGCCACATGTACGTCGGTGAGGTCGAGCGCATCCGCGAGGGGTTTCAGCGGAAGGGCCAGGCCCGTGATGGAGCAATTCGGGTTCGTGACGATGAAGCCGCCCTCCCGAAACGTTGGCTGACGTTCGACGAGCGGGAGGTGGTTCGGGTTCACTTCCGGAAGTAAGAGCGGAACGTCCGCGTCCATACGGTGAGACGACGCGTTGGAAAAGATCCGCACGCCCGATTGGGCGGCGTTCGTCTCGACGTCCGCGGCGATTTCCGCCGGGAGCGCGCTGAACGCCGCGACGACGTCGTGCGCCCGGAGGATCCCCGCGTCGAGTGGCTGCAGTTCCATCGAGGCGACGTGCGGGGCGAGCGGAACGTCTTCGAGCCGCCAGAAATCTTTGAGGTACCCGCCGACCTTTCGCTCGGACGATGTCAGGGCTGCAATCTCGAACGTCGGGTGGTCCTGGAGCAAGCTCACGAATCGCTGGCCGATATTTCCGGTCGCCCCCAGGACTGCCACAGGAATCTTGCTCAAAGCGACACCTTTCCCGCGAAGTCCATTCGCGTTCGGTCGATGAGCCGGAGAAAGTCCGCGCCTTCCGACGCGGTGGCATTCTGCCACTCGTCGAGCGCCTCCCGAATTCGGCGATGAATGAACGGCGTGTGGGGGTTCAACGCCTGGATGTCTCTCAACAGGGTCGGAGGATCCGCCAAGAGTCCCGCGGCGGCGATCGCGAGGCGAGAGAATGTCGTGCCGGCAGGACTCTTCATGCCGGCGAGGTCGAAGGGGCTTTCCGCGACGCAGCGCGCGAACGTCAAGAGGCAGAGCTGGCTCAGCCCCAAAAGGAACGCCATGGACTCGTCGTGTTCTTCCAAAGAAATGTCAACGAGCGACGCTCCACTCGCGCGGAAAAGCTCCCGTGCTTCGAGCACCGCCTTGCTGTTCCCGCAATCGCTGAACGTGATGTTGCCGCTCGAGAGCGGCCAGAGATTCGGTCCAAACAGCGGATGGACGCTCGCAATCCGCAAGCCGGACCGGCTCATGGCTCGAAGCTCACGTTCGACCGGCGCCTTCAAGCTGCAGACGTCGAAGAGAAGGGCCTTCGGTTTCATTGCCGCGATCGAGCTCAAGACCTCCGCGGAGACGGACATCGGAACGGAGACTGCGATGACATCTGCCTCTTGCACGCCCTTCTCCAGGTCCGTTTCGAACAAGAAACCCTCGAGCGGGCCGGCGATGTCATTCACGACGACATCCCACCCATGAGAACGGAAATATCGGCAGAGCCACTGGCCCATTCGTCCCGCGCCGCCGACAACTAGGAGACGCCGGTGGACCGACACCAGAGGTCGGACTCCCTCCTGTCGCCGCAGACTCTCCTCGATCAGCAGGCGCGCGAGGCCCTCGGTGAACGATGGACTAATGCCTCGCTTTGCGGCCTCCGCCAGCAGGCGCGCTTGCACGAGTTCTTCCGCCCCTGGGTCCCGTAGGGGCCGAGCGAGGATCTTCTTCTCCAAGCCGACCTGGCCCGCGAGATCGAGCCGCTTCTCTACGAGGCCGATGATCTCGCGATCGACCTCAGCAATCTCGTCTCGCAGCCTTGCGATTCCCGTTTCGCTCAAAGAAATCCCCCCGCGAGCATCAGATCGAGGATGGCCATCGCTGCAGCATTCTCCACGACGGGCACGGCCCGTGGAACGATGCACGGGTCGTGACGGCCCGTGACGACAATCTCCGTCGGCCTCATTGTCCTCAGGTCGACGGATCGCTGTGGCTTCGCGATGGATGCGGTCGGCTTGACCGCGACGCGGAACGTGATGGGCATGCCGTTCGTGATGCCGCCGAGTATTCCGCCCGCATGATTCGTCTCGGTCACGATTCGACCGGCCTCGATGGTGAACGGATCGTTGTGCTCGCTCCCGCGCATTGAGGTCGCGCGGAAGCCGGCGCCGAAGTCGACGCCCTTCACCGCCGGAATCGAGAAGAGGAGATGGGCGAGCGCCGACTCGACGGAGTCGAAGAACGGCTCGCCTACGCCCGGAGGGAGACCGGTCACGACGGCCTCGATGACGCCGCCGATACTATCGCGGTCTTTCCGGGCCGCCTCGATTTCCTCGATCATGCGGTCCGCCGCCTCGAGGTCGGCGCACCGGACCGCGCTACGTTCGACGTTGGCCTCGATTTGTTGTGGGCTGACCGGGCGCGCGGTGACCCGGCCGATCTGGGCCGCATGGGCGTAAAACCGTAGGCCTTTCGGCTCCAGCGCCTGTCGGGCGATCGCTCCGGAGACGACCATGGGAGCCGTCATCCGGCCGGAGAGCTGGCCGCCCCCACGGAAATCGCTCTTCCCTCCATACTTCATCGCCGCGGCGAAGTCTCCGTGTCCGGGACGCGGGACCCGCGACACGTTGGCATAGGATTTCGATTGCACGTCCTCGTTGCGGATGAGGGCGACAATCGGCTCGCCCGTCGCCAGCCCGTCCGAGATGCCTTCCGAGAATTCCACGCGATCCGCCTCCTTGCGCTGGCTCGTGACGAGGCTCTGTCCCGGTCGGCGGCGATCCAGCTGCGCCTGGACGAAGGCTTCGTCGATTCGTGTGCCGGCGCGCAGTCCCTCGATCGTGCAGCCGACGAACGGACCGTGGCTCGTCCCGAAGATCGTTGTCCGGTATCGCCTGCCGAAGACGTTCATCCAACCACCGCGTGAAGAGCTCCGAGGGCTCGCATGTCGTCGAGGAACGACGGATACGAGACGCGGAAGCACCAGGGATCCGAGATGTCCACGGAGTCGTCCGCCGCGAGACCGGCGATTGCGGCGGCCATCAGGATGCGATGGTCTGCCCGGGAGTCGATGAACGCGCCGCGAAGCTTCGCCGGTCCGCGAACGACGCAACCGTCTGCAGTGGGTTCCGCGTGCGCACCCAAGGCCCGCAGCATCGCGACCGTCGACGCAATCCGATCGCTCTCCATGACCCGGAGGTGCTCTCCGTTGACGAAGCGCGTCTCACCATTCGCCTGCGTCGCGAGGACCGCGAGGATGGGGAAGAGATCGGGCGTCTCGCTGACGTCGACCGTCTGGGCTGCGAGATCCCCGCTCCGGACCCGCACGCGATCCGGGGCGACATCCACCCGGGCGCCGAACGACTCCAGGAGCTGGGCGATCAGGCGATCGCCTTGGGGGGAGTGCATGTCGAGGCCTTCGACGGTCACGTCCCCGCCCGTGATCGCCGCCGCGACCAGGGGGAAGGCCGCGGATGAGAAGTCCCCGGGAACCTCCAGGTCCCTCGGCTGATACGTCCGCCCGCCGGGCACGAGGTACGCGCTCCCGTCCACGGCAATTTCCACGCCGAACGCGCGGACCATTTGCCGGGTCATCTCGACATACGGCTCCGAGCGCCGGGGAGGAAGGACTTCGATTTTGGACCGATTCGCTGCGAGAGGGCAGGCAATCAGCAGACTCGAAAGAAATTGGGAGCTGACGGAGCCGGACAGGGAGACACGGCCACCGCGTAGGACCCCTTCGACCTCGACGGGCGGAAGACCATCGCCGGAGACGGACCGCGCACGAGCCCCGAGGTCCGTGAGGGCATCCAGGAGCGGTCCCATAGGCCGCTTCCGGAGGCTCGCATCGCCCGAGAGCGTCGTCGATCCTTCGAGAAGCGCGGCCACCCCCGTTAGGAGGCGCAATGTCGTACCAGAGTTCCTTGCGTCGATCGGGGTACCGGGGGGCCGCAGGGGATCCGAAGCAATCCGGAGACCGTCCGCAGTTCGTTCAATCTCCGCGCCGAACGCGGCCATGCCTGCTATCGTTGCCTCGGTATCCTCTGCGAGCAGGGGCTGACGGATCCTGCAGGGGCCGGAAGACAAGGCGGCGAGGATGACCGCGCGGTGGGTGTAGCTCTTCGACGGCGGGGCATGGATTAATCCGGAGACTCGAGAGGCGAGGGCTCGGTACCTCATGTGACCACCCCGCGCGATTCGATCGTGTTCAGGTTCACCACGCGAACCTCGGACGAGCCGTCGTCCATCGCCCGCCGCACGGCGTCGACATCTGGAGGCGCCACCAACGCGAGGATGGAAGGGCCTGTCCCGGTAACCCCGGCGGCCTTCGCGCCCGCGGCCCGAGCACGAATCGCCGGCGACTCGTCGACGCCGAGCAGGGGTGCGTATGCGGCGCTATTGACCTCCAGCGCGCGGAAGTAATCGCCACGCAGCGCCAGGCGGAAGGCTTCCTCGACCTGCGGGCGGATGGGGACAAAGTCTGTGCCTTTGAGACTCGACTTCGTGATCTTCCGATCGGGCACTTCGACCAAGGCGACGAGCTCGGACGGAAAGCGATCGGCGGCGAGGACCTTCCGTGCGCGGTTGTCCGTCGACACGATTACCCCGAAGAAGGACGCACACGCATCGTCGAAGGCACCGGTAATCGTCACACCGGCATCAAGGGCCGCGTCCACTCCGATCCCGATGATCTCGAGCGGTTCGAGCGGCGCGCCGAGGGCGCGAGCGCATGCGAGGACGGTGGCGTTCGCGACGGCGGAGCTGCTCTTCAGCCCGCGTGAGACCGGAATCTCCGAGATGATCGTGACCTCGATGCCGGCCTCTTGGGGACGCCGTCGAAGGACCCGCTCGGCGCACGATCGGACAAGTGCGGGGTCGAGTCCGTCCGGCACGTGGACCCGGACGCCGAGGCCTTCGGGCTTGGTCTCCGCGGTCGCCGTGACCTGCATGGCGAGACCGAAAGCCGCACCCCTGCCGATCGCAATCGCGTTCACGATCGTGCCCGCGCCGAAGCAGGAGGCTTTGGCCCTCACCGTAACGCCTCCCTCGCCGCCCGCTCCATCACATCGAACGGCGGGGCCTGCCCGGTCCAGAGCTCGAACGCCTTCGCTCCTTGATGGACGAGCATCTCGAGCCCGGAGGCCCCCGGGCGGTTCAGCCTCTTCGCGGTTCGAAGGAGCGGCGTGACCGGCGGATTGTACACGAGATCATAGATGAAGCCCGCCTTCCCGATCACAGCCTCAGGCACGGGGAAGCCGTCGGGAACGCCTTTCGTGCCGGCCAGGGTCGCGTTCACGAGGAGGTCCCACGGACCCTTTCGCGTGAGGATTTCGAGAGGGAGGACCTCGATCTGATCGTCGAACGATTCCGCGAGAGCCTCCGCTCGCGCAGCGGTGCGATTCGTCAATTGCACGTGGGCGCCTTCCCTCAGCAGGACGTCGACCACCGCCTTGGCGGCGCCGCCGGCACCGACGACGAGGGTGTTCCGGTCGCCGACCCGCAGCCCGAGTGACCGCAAGGACATGCGAAATCCGTACACGTCTGTGTTGTGACCCGCGCTCCAGCCGTCCCGAAGGACGACCGTATTCACCACTCCAAGTCGTTCCGCATCGCCATCGAGTTCGTCCACGGATCGAGCGACCGTTTCCTTGTGCGGGCTGGTCACGTTGAATCCTCGGATTCGAAGGCGTTCGGCCGCGAGGAGGAACTGATCCAGCGATTCGGGCGGGATGTCGAATGGCAGATAGGCGGCGGGCAACTCCAAAGCGGCTAGCGCCGCCTCGTGCATCGTCGAAGAAATCGAGTGCTCCACCGGATGGCCGATCAAACCGAGGATTGTCGGCTCGCGGCCGCGGAGGCGTATGGCGGTACCCAGGGACAGTTGACCATGAGCCGCCGATAGCCCCCACGAAGCATACTGGATTTCTTGGCCGAGCGAGTTCGCGAGGGCGCGGGTCACCATGCCGCCGGCGCCCATCCCAATCAGGACGAACCGGTGTGGACGACCGTTCCGCGACCGGACCAGGTCGACGAGCTGGATTGTTTCTTCGAACTCGGTCACGGGGACCGCAACCTTTGCGATTTCGCCCACGGCAGCACACGAATCGAGGGTCTCCGAAACTCGATGCGCCTCGGCAGCCTGCGCGAAGTGGTGAGACACGATGACCGTCGTTCGATGGTCCGATGCTAGGCGGCCAAGCGACCTCAGTTCTTCGCGATCCGTTTCGAGCTCGAGGTCGACATATGCAAAGCGGGAATGGCAAATCTCCCGGAGAACGGTTGCGCGTTCAGAAGGGTCCGCGCCCGATGCACCCCCTTGGCCCCGCGAGCGAAACGTCGCAATGGCTCGTCGGCCGACGCCGTTCGCCAGTTTGCGGATTGTCGACAATCCCAGATCTCGGACATAGTCCAGTCGCAACTCGACGAGATCTGCCCCCTTCTCGAAGGCCAGGCGGGACTGGCGTTCCGCCTCGGCTGCATGATCCGCCCGGATGACCGCTGCGACCTTTGTCATCTCATCGCTCCGCAATCGTCTCGCGAATCCGCATCCCGAGGTGTCGGCCTCCTTCCTCGAGCCGCACGAGCACTTCGTCCCCGGCTTTCAGCTGGCTCACGCCAAGCGAGCCTCCGTCCGGCGTTACGAACCGGATCGTCTCGGCGTTCTGGACAATCGTTGTATGGCGCCGGCCGTCCGCCTCCGCCTCGAGGAGCAGGAGCGGCCGGCGTTCGACCTTGACGCGGCCCACGATCACGGCGCGCGCCCGGCCCTCGGAGTCCACCGCGAGGACCTCGTCCCCGGCCCGGAGTTCGCTCAGATACTTCGTCCTGCCGCCCGGGAGGTAGACGTAGGCGTGGACGGCCCCCGCGTTCACCCGGAAAGGCCGGGCGGCCACGTAGCCCGTCTCGATGGTTTCCGCGTGGACGAGGAACAGGCCCGCGGAGCTGTTCCCGACGAGCATCCCTTCCCCATCCCGCAGGAGGGAACACGTGTCGACGCAGACGCGGTCGCCGAGCCCGATCGGTCGAATCGAGGTGACGACCGCTCGCACGAGGGACACGTCTTCGCGCACGGATTCGAGGAGTCCGCGGACCGCCCGGATCTCATTCAGCGAAGAGGGGACCAGGAGGATACCGTGGACTCCGACCTCCATTGTCTCGAAGACCAGCTTCGCCTCGGCGGCATCGTGGACCTCGACGAGGAGCCGCGTCTCACTCCCTTGGAAATGAGCGATCAGGTTCTCGAGGGGGATGATTTTCCAATCCTCGGTCCGAATCACGATGTTTTTCGTCGCACTTCGCAAGGAGCGGAGCGTCGTCTCGTCCTTCGCCGATCGAATCGTCGCGAGGCGGCCGATCTCGACATCGTCGAAGAAGAAGATGTTGCCCTTCAGGAAGATTGGAGAGAAGCGCCCGAGTTCCCGGAGCGATTCGTCCCGTTCCGCGAGCACGATTTCGTCGAAGCCGGACTCAAGCGCAGCCGAGACAATCGACCGAACGTCCTCGTTGTCCTCGTGGGGAAAGGCCCCCACCCACACCAAGCGGTCCAGGGGCCTCACCCGCGATAGACCTCGTCGACCGAGGCGCCGTCGAAGATCATGCGGGCGATCGCCCGCGTCATGCCGATCGGATCCTTCGCTTGGAAGATGTTTCGCCCCATCGAGACACCGACGGCGCCAGCGGAGAGCGCTCCGTCGACCATTTCGAGGGATGCGCGATCCGAGTCCAGTTTCGGACCGCCTGCGACAACGACGGGGACCGGACAGCCCCGGACGACCTCCTTGAACGTCTCCGGCGCGCCGGTGTAAAGCGTCTTCACGATATCAGCGCCGAGTTCCGCGCCGACGCGAGCCACGTGCTTCACGACATCGACATCGTACGAGTTCTTGATCTTCGACCCGCGGGGATACATCATCGCGAGGAGCGGGAAGCCGAATCGATCGCATGCCGTCGCGGTCGTCCCGAGGTCTTCGATCATCCGATCGTCGTCCTCGCCACCAAGATTCACGTGGACGCTAATCGCGTCGGCACCATACGAGATCGCTTCATCAACCTGTGTGACGACAATTTTTCGATCGGGGTGCGTGCTGATTGAAGTCGACGCATTGAGGTGCAGGACGAGGCACAATCCCTCGTCGAAATAGTCCTTCGCGAATCGCACAACCCCTTTGTGAAGCACCACGGCGGTCGCGCCGCCTTTCGCGACATTCGCCACGGCCTTGCGGATGTCCTCGAGCCCGGCGGCGGGGCCGGACGAGACGCCGTGGTCCATCGCGACGATCAGGGTCTTGCCTCCTCGCAGGATCCGTCGCATGCGTATTTCCTTCCCGATGGAAGACATAGGGCAACCCGTGCGAATCCGTAGCACGGACCGGATGCGGAGGACGTATTTCAAGGCTGCGTTCGACGGCGTGCGAAAATCGGCATTCGGTCAGATGCCCGCAAGAACCTGCACAACCGTACGGTCGTCCGCGGTGGCGGACGGCCGGCTCGACCACGCGATTATCGCGTGCGGCGACCTCCGACGCACCTCCTGAAGAATCTCAGTCTCATCTTTATCCGGTTCGGGGACGGACATTAGGACAATCGCGTGACTGATCTCCTCAGGGAGCGACGCAAACCATGGGGACGCGTACGCTTCTTCCACGGCGACAAAGCATCGGTGCTTCTCCCGTCCCGCGCCCATCCCGAATCGCCATTCTCGCACGCGCGCGAGCGTCCGACGGACCGGCGCAACGTCAGACCGGCTGAGGGCCGCACCCAGCTCCGCGGCGGGTCGAGCCATGATTGCCCCTAAGGCCGCGAACGCTTTCGTCAGCGGCAGGTCCCGGGCAACTTGCAGGAGTCGATCGTTGCCGAACGTTACGACGCCGTCTGCCCGTTTCTGTAGAAGCCGGAGCTGGGCCTCGGCAAGTTGTCGCCGAATCGGTCCCTCGATTGTGAACGGAACCGTGGCGAAGGCGACACTGGCGTCGCCTAGAATCCTCGCGACCCGGCCGACGAGGCTCATACCCCAGCCGCCGAGTTCGCCGCCGAGGCCGCCGAGCATGACCACGATGTCCCGATCGAGCAGGGCGGCGGAGATCTCTTTCTCTTCGTCCGTCTCCATGTTCGGGACGGCCTTCTCGTCCATCGAGGCGTATGCCTGAAGGGAATCGGCGACCACCAGAATGCGACTCGAGACCTCCGCCATGGACGGATGGATCGCGTCATTCATCGCGATGCGGGTCGCGTTCGGCGGCGCCGCGATG
>Ga0099794_10000684_pt1 | contig 11385 bp, 10 predicted proteins | sample Rivendell_Oct201_10_FD_77320 | JGI IMG/M metagenome (GOLD analysis project Ga0099794, IMG submission 77320) | Vadose zone soil microbial communities from the Eel River Critical Zone Observatory, Northern California, USA -... | ecosystem: Host-associated > Plants > Roots > Rhizosphere > Soil ... | reverse complement strand
TATTGCCGGAAGGAACGCTCGGAGTCCGCTGCTGCGGATTCTTGTCGAAACTCTTCGGCGACAAAGCTGGGCGGGTAGAGGGTTCTGTTTCGTTGCCAACATAGAGGGCGCCATTCTGCAAGGCGAACGATCCGGATTGGACCACGGATTGCACAGACAATCGTCCATGTTTAGTACGGCCATTCTCATCCATAACACCATCGTCCGGGGCCGTCGCAAGGCGTTCCTTGAGGTCCCGCATTTGCACCGTAGTGAACCTGAGTTCATATGTGTACTGACCGTTGCCGAGGGTGGCGCCCGTCTTGTCAAAAAGCGACCACGAGGGCGCGGTGCCTCCGGCGAATTCGCGACGATAAACGGTGCCGTCAGGTCCCGAGATGGTCAGAGTTGCGTTGAAGTACGGAATGGCTGAGTCAAATCGGACGGCCATTCCTTCCGCGCGGACGTTGGCGACTTTGGCTTCTATTGACTGGCTCGCCGTCTGACCCAATACGGCCACCTGGAGACTGGCGAAGACAAGTATGGTGGACATAGTCAAGATAAAACGCTTTTGGTTCTTCATTTCGGATTCCTCCTGTTTGTTTGGTAAGCAAGGTTAAGGGCCATGGGAGAAGCATCCTTGGATTTGGCACTAGTGGCCACAATCCGCGGGAGTACAACTAACTTATCGAAACTAGCAACGGTTTTTATCAAACTAACGTAGTCTAGTCAAGGAAGTTGTGCTGAGACTTGGCGGGCATCCAAAGGCTCCCAATGAAAGCTCATCCGGTCGCGTCGCTGGCCCGATGAGAGTCGCGGCATTTTTGGGTGAACAAGCCGCAACCGGCTAGCGTAGTTGAGATTGCTTTGCTTATGACGAAAACAGCAGGATAATGCTCCGCGAAGCGGTGAACGATCATGTTTTGTCCCCAATGCGCCACTGAATCAACTCCTGATCTGAAGTTTTGCCGATCCTGCGGCGCTAATCTCAAGGTGATTGGCAAAGCAGTTACGCTCAGCGAAGCGATTGCCAGAAGCGACGGCATCCCCGCGAAACTCAAAGACATCTTCAGCAACATCAAAATCGCGCACGTCACGGAAGACGTTTCGCGCGCGCTCGACAAGATGAACCGGGAGATCGCGCGGAGCCACAACGACCCGATGCGCGTCCAGCAGTGGTCGAGGCATGATTGGCCCAGGCATGAAAGGAAACAGAAGACTGCGGAGCAGCGCCGGGAGAGCCATTTGACCAGAGGCTTTGTCACAATGCTTTCAGGCATCGGTCTCTCGACGTTTCTTTTTTTTCTGGGTCACAACCTGGTGCTGAAGTTGCCGCCCGAAGCAATCGCGCAAATTCCTTTTGAGTTAAATTCAGTCATTCGTGTGCTGTGGTTAGTTGGCTTGATCCCTACACTGTCCGGATTGGGTCGCATCATCGCCGGACTTTCTATCCGGTCTGAGCCGGCCAGGCAAGTTGAGTTTCCGGCTGACTCGCCGTTGAGAATCGATCTGCCGGCTCCGGCATTTGATCAGCAGCCAATCAATCGCGGTCCACACCAGGATGAACTGACCATCGCCGCCGCACGAGAAGCGCCGGCCAGCGTCACCGATCGCACGACGAACATTCTTGAACACAAAATACCCGGACGGCGGACCGACGAGATGAACCGCTGACGCTTCCCAAAGATGGCGGCAAGATTTTGCGCCGTGAGAATTGGTGTTGCCCACGGCTAATCGCGTGTATAATCCGCGACAAATCAGTCCAGTCTCTCCCCAGAGGCGCGGCGCGAAGGTCGTCCGGTCGCGCGCAAGGATGCAGCAGATGAAAACTCATTCTTCAAGGAACAAGCTGGGCCCATTTCTGTTAGCAACTGCACTGCTGGCCTGGTTGACGGCCGCGCCGGGGTCAACGGCCTTCGCACAGGATCGGCGTGGCGGCGGTGGTGGCGGCGGAAGTCGCAGCAGCAGCAGCAGCAGCACTCGCAGTGATTCAAGCCGTAGTAGCAGCAGCTCAAGCCGCAGCAGTAGCTCGAGTAGCAGTAGTTCCAGCAGCCGCAGCAGTAACAGCAGTAGCTCGAGTAGTAGTCGCAGCGGCGGGAGCAGTAGCCGTAGTAGCAGCAACGGCGGTGGACAAGGTCGGCGCGATAAAGACAGTGACCGTCAATCTCGGGATCGCTCCAGTGATAGCAGCTCGCGGAATTCGAGCGGCAGCCGCGACAATAGTCGTAATCGCCTGGATAAAAACCGCGAGGGAGATCGCGTACTCGTTCGTGACTCCGATGTCTCGCGGAACCGCGATCGCGATCGTGATCGTGATCGTGACCGCAATCGTCATCGTGGCCGCGATCGAGATCGTGATCGCGATCGAGATCGTGATCGCGACCGAAATCGGAATCGCATCTACGAAAGCACTCGCGTTTACAATTCGTCGAATTATGGCGGGTACCGTTACAGCTCCAATGCTTATGAGCAGGGCTACCGGGACGGCTTGTTCACCGGTGCAAACGATGGCCGCCGAGGGCAGAACTATGACCCTGAGCGTTCTCACTTCTACAGGAGTGGGGCTTCTGGCGGATTCTTCTCATTGTTCGCTAATGGGTCTTACCGGCAAGCTTATCGAGATGGCTTTATGCGCGGCTATCAGGAGGGCTATCAAAACTGGCAGACGCACTTTGTGGGCGGGAGCTTTCGCCGTTAGCTGGCTGCATAGACAGACTGCGAAAGTTTATCCCGCCGCAGGTTGACCTTCAGGAGGTTTCTATAGCTTTTCCCCAGGAGGTGTTCAAATGAGATTGAACTTGGTAAGAACAAGGGTGAGGGTAGTGACCCTGGCTTCGGCGATCCTGGTCGTTGCCTGGGCGGCAACAGTTTCATACGCGCAGGATGACAGAAGGCCGGCTCCAGAGAGTCCCAGAGTTGAGACGCCGAGTCCTCCAAGTCCACCGCCCAGTCCGCCCAGTCCACCACCGAGCGCGCCGAGTGAGCCGCGGAGTAGCGAACCGAGTCGGAATAACGATAACAGCAGCCGGAGCAACGACAGTGGCAGTCGCCGGGATGACTCGAGCCGCGGTTCTTCGAATCGTGGCGGTCGCGATGACAGCTCCGACCGGATACGTCGGAGTGGTGACGGCAACGGGAGCGAGAACCGTCGCGATCGCGCGATTGATAGTGATTCACGCGTCCGAGACAACTCGGGTAACTCAAATCGCAACAACGATCCGAATCGGGGCCGCGGCATCGATAAAGATCGAGAAGGCGATCGCCCAATCGTGCGCGATCCTGACGCTGACCGTAATCGCGGCCGCGGCATTGACAAAGATCGCGAAGGCGATCGTCCGATCGCGCGCGATCCCGACTCTGACCGCAATCGCGACCGCAACCGGGATCGTGATCGCGACAGGGACCGCGATCGGGATCGTGACCGCGACAAGGACCGTGACCGGCATCGGGGTCGCGATCATCATCGATTCCACATCTACGACAACACGCTCATTTACGCGGCTGAAAACTATGGCGGCTACCGTTACAGTGGTAGTGCTTACCAAAATGGCTATCGCGACGGCTTGTTTACTGGCGCTAGTGACGCACGCCGCGGGCAAAGCTACGATCCCGAGCGCTCGCACTTCTTCAGGAACGGAGGTTATGGGTACGACGGGGCATTTGGCGGTCGAGGGGTCTACCAGCAGGCCTATCGCGACGGATTCCTCCGGGGCTATCAGGAGGGATATACGAACTGGCAAAGATATTTTAGCGGCGGGAGTTTTCACCCCTAGCCGGTCGAGCAACTCTGAGGTCGACCAACGCCGCGCCCAGGTAGAGTCGCCGCGTTGCTATCCACACCCGGCAGTCAGGCCAGGAGTTGAGTGAAACGGTTCCAGGCAACGAAATCCGGCTGGACGCGCACGATATGGTGCTGATGATATGGCGAGCCCGCACAGGTGTGCCAAGCTTGTGGAGACGCTCCTGCTGCATAAGTCATCGGCATGTTAATTGCTAATAGACGGCGCACGGAGGGTTAGACATGAAATCCAACAATTTCAGAAACAAAATCGGAAGAATCTTCCTGGCATTGTCGTTCATCGCGGGCATCGGACTGGTATCCAGCTCAGCCGTCCAGGCACAGTGGGACCGGGACCGCGACTACAGACGTAATCAGGACCGCGACTATCGCCGGGACCGCGACCGAGACCGCGACCGGGACCGGGACCGAGACCGAGACCGAGACCGCGATGGGGATCGTGACCGCGATTATCGTCGCAACGATCAGTATGGCCGCAACGGTGGTTACGGGAACGGTGGTTATGGGAACGGTGGCTATGGCGGGTACGGCGGCTATAACCAGGTTGCGATGAACCAGGGCTATCAGGACGGCCTCTACACCGGCTCGAATGATGCGCAACGCGGGCAGAACTACGATCCGCAACGGTCTCACTTTTACCGGAACGGCCATGGCAACAACGGCAACTACGGAAATAACGGAAGGTACGGCAACGGATCTTCGCAGGCCTACCGTCAAGGATTCCTTCGTGGTTATGACGAGGGCTTCCGGCGTTATGGTGGTAATCGTCGCAACAACGGCAACTACGGTCGGCGATGGCCGTTTTAGGCGGTGAGCTAATTTCGAGCGCTCAGCCCCGACGCCAGGACGGCGGTTGGAAGATAGATAAATAAGCGGTGTCGTCAGCTTCGGTTGGCGGCGCCGCTTTTTCTTTTTTTACATCCATCTCGCGGTAGATGCGCTGACGCTTCGCATCCCAGCGGCGGCTGTGATATTTAGTGTAGTCCGAAAATTGAAGAGTATCGGCTTGGCGCCAACTTTGTCCTATTGAACGGAGGATTAAATGAGCCAGAGAGTCAGAAGACTTCTAACAGCTTTCGCCTGGTTGATGAGCGTGATGCTGTGTTTTGCTTTCACCGCGACAGCGCAAGAGATGGCCGCGCATCACCACCTCGATACGGGTGCTAATGCGATCACGGCTAACGAGGAAATCATTCAGGACTGGGCGAAAGCCCGCGTTGCTAAATCTCCTCGCCACAGCGAGTGGGTGAAGGTTAAGAACGGAAATCGCGAAGTCAATAGCTATGTTGTTTATCCCGAGATAAATAAGAAGGCAACTGCGGTGGTCGTCATTCACGAAATTTTTGGCATGAGTGACTGGGTGCAACAACTGACGGATGAACTTGCGGAAGCCGGCTATATCGCGATTGCTCCCGACCTGCTTTCCGGCATGGGGCCGAAGGGAGGAGGTTCGAGCGATTTCGACGGCAACAGCGTGCGTCAGGCGATTGGCGCTTTGCCGCCTGACCAGATCACTGCTGACTTGAGCGCAGTCGCTGATTACGTTTCAAAACTACCCGCGGCCAACGGCAAAGTTGTCGTGGCAGGTTATTGCTGGGGCGGCAGCCAGTCGTTTCGCTTCGCCACGAATCGACCCAGCTTAAAGGCCGCGTTTGTTTTCTACGGCACCGCGCCGACGACCGCGCTACCTAATCCGGTGCTCGACAAAACATCGCTCGCGAAGATCGGCGCGCCGGTCTATGGCTTCTATGGCGAAAACGATATGCGTGTGGACGCGACGGTGCCGGGGACTACCGATGCGATGAAAGAATTGAAGAAGACTTTCGATCCGGTGACCTACACCGGCGCCGGCCATGGTTTCATGCGCGCCGGTGAGCCGAACAACCCGGAGCCACCCGCGCCTGTAGCTAAGGGCGATGAAGCCGCCGACAAGAAAGCCGCGGACGACTATCAGAAGGCCCTGGCTGCCTATAAAGCGAACCGCAAAGCGCGCGATGATGCGTGGACACGTTGGAAGGAAATCCTAGGGAAGCTGTAAACATCGACGACTGATGAAAAGAAAACTAGCAGTGCTCACGGCGCCGGTGTTATTCGCGATCGCGTTAATGCGTCCGTGTGAGTTGAAAACAGCCGCCGCGCCAAAAGCCGAAGACGACTTTCAACTCGTCAAAGTCGCCGATGGAGTTTACGCAGCGATTGCGAAATCCGGCGGCCTGGCGTCAGGCAATGCAGGTTTTGTCATCGGCGATGACAGCGTGCTCGTCTTCGATACGTTCTTTACTCCCGCGGCGATTGAAGAACTCATCGCCGAGATCCAAACGCTGACCAAACTTCCGATCAAGTACGCAGTCAACAGCCACTACCATCTCGATCATACCGGCGGCAACCAGGTGTTGATCGCGCGCGGCGTGCCAATCATCGCCCATGACAATCTAATCAAATGGCAGACGACCAGGAACAAGCGCTTCCTGCCCGCGCCGGAAGAATTGCAGAAGCGGCGAGCTGACGCGGCGAAACAGTTGAGCGAAACTCCGGAAGACCAGAAAGACAAGCGCGCGACACTCGAGCGTCAGATTCGTCGTCTCGACGCGATGATGGCTATCAAACTAACGAATCCTACCTTGACGTTCGGTGCAGGAACCGTGCATCTCTATCTCGGAAAACGTGAAGTGATCCTTTCGACTCTGCCGGGCCACACCGGCGGCGATGTGCTCGCTTATGTTCCTGACGCCAACGTAGTGTTCACCGGCGATCTTGGTTGGTCAAAGACCCTGCCTAACCTGGTCGATGCCACGGTGAACGATTGGATCCCGACGCTCGATAAAATCCTCAACCAATATCCGGCGGCGAAGTTCATTCCCGGTCATGGTAATGTTGCCGAGGCTGCCGAGATCAAAGACTTCAGAGATTATCTCGACGATTTGCGATCACGGGTGAAGCAGGGAATCGCCGACGGCTTGACGGTTGATCAGGCAAAGCTGCAATTGAAGCTGCCGGAGAAGTACAAGGCGTTTGCATTTCAGAATTTCGCGACGCCCAACGTCGAAGATATGTACAAGGAATTAACCGGCACCAAACAGATGAATTAGCCCAGAGTATTTAGCGGCGTATCAAGCGGTGGCTCCCGAAATACTCTTTCCACCCTTCACGGAATTGACCGGGCGCAGGTATCGCAGCAATTGCCAACCAACTAAAGCCGCGGCCGTCATCCCAAAGATCACCCAGCCGAGATTGCCAAGTATCTCTACCAGAGCTTGAACGCGACCGCTGAATATTCTGCCCAGCACAACGTACAAGCTCACCCAGAGCACTTCTCCGAGCAAGTCCCAGCAGAAGAATCGAACCCAACCATAGGCCGTCATGCCGCTGGTAAGGTTTATCCAGGGACCGAGTGGTGTGACCAACCAACGACTGAAAAATATTCCCGCACCGCCCCAGCGCTGAGCGAACGCGGCGGCCTGTTTGATCTTAAGTGCCCGGTCCGGTCGACGCTTGATCCGCGACAGAACGTGATGCCCGCCCCAACGGCCCAGGGCATAGCCGGCTTGATCGCCGATCACCGCAGCCCCGCTCGCAACCATGATCACTTGCCACAGTTTCATCTCGCCAAGTTCGACGAACGAACCCGCAGCCACCAGCATTAAGGTCACCGGCAAAGGAACGCCGACTGCGGCGATCATGATCACGGCAAAGAGGACTGGAAGTCCGTACTGCGAGAGCGCCGCTAACAATTGATCGGTGAGATTCAAGGCGACCTCCCGGGCTCGGGCGGCGGTGATTGGCCAGGCGGATGTGAAGAGCGTTCGCGTGCGATCGCGGTTTGCAGGGCGGTGATCAGTTCTTCAACTGAGCGATTCTGCTTTTGCGCGATTTCTCGGATGGGTCGCCGGTCATGGGGCGGGTGGTCAATCGCCAGAGCTTCGTAAAGAATGGGCGGCGGCACGCGATACGAGTGCGCCACGTAGGGAATAGTCATCCAGGGACGTATCGTCTCGTCCTGATGCAAGCGCCAATAGATCGCTCGCCGAACCGTCCGCACGGCAAAGAGCGCCGTGAGCGAGACGATTAGCGCGAAAACTACTACCGCTATCCATTCTTTCCAGCCAAAGCGTTTCATAGGTAGCGCCGTTTCGAGGTAGCGGGTCAGTTTGAAAGAGTGGCACGGGCGTCTCGCCCGTGAATCACGCGCAAGATGCGCGTGCCACAATCAAACTGGCCCACTACCCGTTTCGATTCAGTCTAGCGTACCCGATGATGCCTAACCTATGATGAATGTTCGCCGACGATAGCCAACTGCCTTTTCGGCCAGCCGTGCCGATGAGTTATAAATAAACTTTTCCCATGCCGGCAACTGATCCGAACACCCTCGCTACCAGCGGCGCTCTCGGGCGCCGATCAGCCTTCTCTTCACTTCGTCATCGCGATTTCCGTCTGCTTTGGCTGGGCCAGATTGTTTCGGTCACCGGATCACAGATGCAGATGGTCGCGATCAACTGGCACATATATTTGCTGACGCACTCAGCGCTGGCGTTGGGTATGGTGGGATTCTTTCGCGCCGGCCCAATCATCTTGTGTTCGTTACTTGGCGGAGTCGTCGCCGACGTGATCGATCGCCGGCGGCTGATGATGGTCACCCAGTCGGTGATGCTCACGTGCAGCGCCATCCTGGCGTTGATTACCTTTGGCGGATTACAGCGCGTGTGGCCAATCTTTCTGCTGACCTCAATGGCCTCCGCGGCGTGGGCCTTCGACACCCCGGCGCGACAGTCTCTGATGCCGTCGCTGGTTCCGGCAAAAGATTTTCCCAACGCCGTCAGCCTGAGCATGTTGATGTTTCAGATCGGAATGATTGTGGGACCGGCTTTGGCCGGGTTCGTTCTGGCCAGTCGTGGGCCTGGCCTGGTCTACGCGATGAATGCGGCTTCGTTTGTGGCGGTGATCGGCGGGTTGGCGCTGATGCGCTTCCGAGGACGCCCGGGTGAAGATCAAAGCGCACCAACCCGGATCACGATCGATGCGTTTCGCGAAGGTCTGCGTTTCGTTTGGCACACGCCAATCATCGTGCAAACGATGACGCTGGATTTCGTGGCAACATTCTTCGCTTCAGCAAATCAATTGCTGCCGATCTTTGCTACCGACATCCTGAAGGTCGGGGCGCACGGTTTCGGTTTTCTGGGCGCCGCTCAGGCATCGGGCTCGGTGATCACCGGTTTAGCGATGGCGCGGTTCGGAACCGTGAAGAACCAGGGCAAAGTTGTGATTGGTTCGGTTGCGATTTTTGGCGCCGCCACAGTCGCGTTCGGTGTTTCGAGAGTGTTCTGGTTCTCGCTCCTGATGCTGGCGTTGGCCGGAGCCGCCGACACGGTCAGCACGATCTTGCGCCAAACCATTCGCCAGCTTGCGACGCCAAACAATTTGCGTGGGCGGATGACTTCAATCAATATGGTCTTTTTCATGGGCGGTCCGCAGTTGGGGGAAGTCGAAGCAGGAGCCCTCGCGTCATTGATCGGCGCACCTTTATCAGTCGTGATCGGCGGTGTTGGCTGCCTGGTTGCCGCCGCGTTTACGTTCGTCGCGGCGAAGAAGCTGCGGAGGTATCAGCAGTGAGCGGTGAGCACCGGCTTGCCATGCAAAGCGATCCACGAAGCCACACGAAGCGCTTTGTTCGTGCGATTTGGTGTGGTTTCGTGGATCGTTCGTAATCCGCAAAGAACAGACGAAACAAAACTACGACACTACTGAACTAAGAGATGACTTGAAACTTGGGATTTGAAACTTGAACCAGCATGGAGTGGATCCAAATCGAAACAAACACGCATCAGGATCACGTTATCAAGCACGTGCTCGGCGCAACCGTGCTGGGCTGGCTTATTGCCGGCGAAGCGGCGCATTTGCTGCTGGATATCGGATTCCTGTGGACGATTTATCTCGACGCCGAGATGAACCTGTTACCTCAGGGCGTGGCGATTTCAGAGTTGGACGCCGACGAACTCACCAGCGCGGACAAAACGGAACTTGCTTTCGATGCCCAGCTTCTGCTGGATGAAGGTTGCGAGGCCACGGGTTTAAAGCGATTCATGGCTGCGCCGGTTGAATGTTTGATTGTTGAGGCCGAAGTTCTGGCGGCAGATTCAGCACGTCGCATCCTCATTCGCGGAGAAATCTCAAGCATCGAAGTCGAAACTTCTTCTGAAAGTGGTCAGGTAAGTATTCGCGCCGTCTGATTTTCTTCGAGAGAGAGGCGGGTTTCGTTCATGACCTGGTCGCAAGGCTACGATCCGCTGGGCAACGCGGTGTTGTCGACCGCGCTAGCCGCGCTGCCGATTCTGGTGCTGCTCGGAAGTCTGGGCGTCCTCCGAATCAAAGCTCATTACGCGGCCCTGCTCGGGTTGGGTACTTCCCTGATCGTGGCCGTCGTGGTCTTTCGCATGCCGGCGGCGATGATTCTCGCAAGCGCCGGCTACGGTGGTGCGTACGGTTTGTTTCCCATCGGCTGGATCGTGCTCAACGTGATCTTCCTTTATCAGTTGACGAACGAGTGCGGACTGTTCGAGCGCTTGCGTCACAGCATCACCGGTCTCACTCAGGATCGCCGGCTGCAATTGCTTTTGGTCGCGTTTAGCTTTGGCGCATTCATCGAAGGCGCGTGCGGATTCGGCACGCCGGTCGCCGTGACGGGCGCGATTTTGATCGGCCTGGGATTTAGTCCGCTTTCGGCATCGGGTCTGTCTTTGATCGCCAACACAGCGCCGGTAGCTTTTGGCGCCTTGGGCGCACCGCTGATCGGGTTGCAAGGCGTGACCGGTTTGGACTTGAAAGAACTGAGTGCGATGGTTGGACGCCAGCTCCCGTTCTTTTCCTTAATCGTTCCGTTCTGGTTGATCTGGGCATACGCAGGTTTCCGCGGCATGATTGAAATCTGGCCGGCAATTCTGGTGGCGGGTGTCTGCTTCGCGGTGCCGCAATTTCTGGTGTCCAACTTTCATGGCCCCTGGCTGGTCGATGTAGTGGCCGCGATCGTTTCGATTGCCTCGCTCTCCCTCTTCCTGAAATTCTGGCAACCGAAAAACATCTGGCGGCATGAGGTCGGAACCGGGAGTGGTAGCGACCGGGTCGATGACGGATTGCCGATCCCCGGCTCGAAATCCGAAATCCGCAATTCGAAATCCAAAATGCTCCACGCCTGGCTGCCGTGGATCATTCTCAGCGTTGTCGTTTTCGTTTGGGGATTGCCGCAGACGAAGGGATTCCTCGACGGCATCGCCGCGCCAAAGATTCCGATTCATGGCCTCGACAAGCTCGTGTTGCGCGTGCCGCCCGTCATGGCAAAGCCTACGGCCGAGAACGCAGTTTTCAACTTCAACTTTCTGTCGGCGTCGGGCAGCGGCATCCTGTTCGCCTCGATCATTGCCGGCCTGGCGATGGGATATTCCGTGCGCGGACTCTTACGCATCTATTGGAAAACTCTCCGGCTGGTCAGCACATCGCTTTTGACTATCGCCGCAATGATGGCGATTGGATTCACGACGCGTTATTCGGGCATGGACGCGACGCTTGGGCTGGCTTTCGCGAAGACCGGCTTCTTGTACCCCTTTTTCGGGACGATG
>Ga0099794_10000683_pt1 | contig 11385 bp, 8 predicted proteins | sample Rivendell_Oct201_10_FD_77320 | JGI IMG/M metagenome (GOLD analysis project Ga0099794, IMG submission 77320) | Vadose zone soil microbial communities from the Eel River Critical Zone Observatory, Northern California, USA -... | ecosystem: Host-associated > Plants > Roots > Rhizosphere > Soil ... | reverse complement strand
GAGATTCTTGGCTCTCGAGGGTGAAGGGATAACTTGGATGGGACAGCCGTCGCGGCAGGGAATCGCGCCATTTTCAGTGCGCATAGAATTTTGGCGAAGCACAGCGGGAAATCTGCACGCTCCGTTCGACGTGACGGGGGATGGAACCCAGCTTACGGTTCGGTTAGTGAGGCACTCCCACAGGAAACGGGGAGCACCGGATAGACCGGACCTACGGGTATGGCGCCATTCCTCGACCCTACCAGATCAAGTTCAGCTGCATCAAAAGTCTGGGAAAGACGATTCCATCTTTCTGAGCCAGCGGGGCAGTGACCGACTAATTGAACCCTCCGGTTTAGTTACGCCGAGATTCTTTCGAATTTGATGGCTTGCGCGCGAAGCCCAATGCGAAAGCCGCAAGGGCAAGGACGACGAGCGCCGATCCAAGGACAGCGAGGGCGCGCGGTCCGTTGCCGTGGTTCAGAGTCTGAAGCAAAACACCTAGCGGGAAGAGAACAGAACCGAGCAGTGCGCCGATGGAGAGAAGAGTCTTGATCCGCTCCGAGAACGCGAGGCGATCGAGGCCAATCCCCAATACGATCAAAACCATTGCAAGGCCGATCCAATGGCCGTGCACATCCACTTGCCGGTCGTACACGTATTTTGCTTGCTGGTATTGCTGAAGGGCCCTCTCGGCTAGCGCCGAATTCCGAGCCGCGGCTCCGCCAAACCCTGCGGCCAGTGATGAACCAATCTCTTCCAGTGCCTGGTGCTCGGCAAAAACCGCGTACCACAGGCCGTAGACCATGCCCCACACGGCCAGAGCGATCCCGCCCGCAAGGAGTAGCCGACGCGCGCCGCTCATGTTGCGCCTCCCGCATCCAGTTGGCCGGTGTACCGCAGAACACCGATCCACATCGCCAGGAGCGCCACGATCACGAGCAGGCCTCCGATGTCCGCCAAGCCTCCGGCGATGAAGCCAAACTTCAGCTCGAGCAGCACGCAAACGGGCAGAAGCACGGATCCAAGCAAGAGCACAAGCGCCCAGCGCCGCTTCCAGGTTTCGCGCAGACTTACATACGGTTGAAAGAAAGCGAGCAGCATGGAAAGCAGTCCGAACTCGATGATGTGAGCGTGTGCGGCGATTTTCACCGCCTTGTCGCCTTGTAGCTGGCCGTACTCCGCCAGTCCACACGCAACAGCCGCGGGGTCTTGAGCTGCCGCTCCACTGCTGATTCTTGAAAGAATCGAATAGTCGAGCGCCTCGTGACGATAGAGGTCGACAGCGGCGTAATAGCTGCCGTGCAAGAACCCAAGCAGCAGCAGGAATACGCCCCCCGCAAGCAGCAATTGCCCTGGGACACTTGAGTCGGTCAGCAGGTCGTCTTGTACGGCAGCGCGCTCCCCTGAGAGAAAGTGCTTCACAAGCCCAGAGAGATAGCCAACCACGGCAACGATTACAAGCAAGCCGCCGAGATCGGCGAAGATGCTGGCCCAGCCGATGGCCTGCAGCGGGCTATAAGCCAAACCTACGTAATGGATCAAGAATACGCATACAGGCAGCAATCCGGCACCGCATAGAAACAGCCAGGCCAACCGTTTTTTTGTGTTTGCTGAAAGCGCCATCCACGGTGCTAGAAGTGCGAGCATTAACGCCAGATAGCCGAACGCAATCATATGGACGTGTGTGTCAACTTTGGTGCCGCGATTTTCCAAGAAGCCACCAACATCTTGAAAATTCTTGACGACCGCTGCGCCATCACGGGCCAGGGCCGCATGCGCCGCACTCGAAAGGCTGGCACCGACTCGTGCGGCATTCTGGTGCAGTACAAATACAGCGAAGATGTCGCCAAAAATCATTCCGATCAGGATTAGGCCGATGCCGCCCAGGAGGAGGAGGCGACGGGCGCTTAGCGGAGCAAACGTCTCGCTCCGCTCGAAGACCATGTCCGATTCGCGCGCGCTTGCGTCTTGAGAGGAGCTCATCGATTCCGTTGGTCCCGTGGCTGCGGAAAGTTTCCGGTTGTGTTCATGCGTCCACTTGAGAGGCAGCGGCGTTCCCTCGGAAGGCCGGCATCACGCGCTCGGCAAAGAGGTGCTGCGTCTTGATGGATTTCCAGTGTTCGAGTCCGCCAAAATTGGAGACGATGGCGAACTCGCCGATTCCACCTTTGGCTTGCAAGTTTCGAATCTGGCGGATCACTTTCTCAGGGGTGCCAATGAAACCAATCTCCCGGTCCACGATCTCTTCGTAGGTCAGCTTGGTCAGGGATTCGAGCGCCCCGCTGGCGTAGAAGCCGTAGCCCTTAGCGCTAAGTTCCGCCTTCTTCACTTCATCCTGCAATGATTCGACCGGTGATGCATTGAATGCCAGGAAATTGTGCAGCGCGCCCTCCACTTCTTTCCGAATCTGTTTTTCGTCTTCGTCCAAATAAACAGGCCGGATGTAAACGATGTTCGGCTGATGACCATGTTGCGCGCAGGCTCTCTTATAGATGCCGAGTGGCTTCTCCAGCACACCCCAGGGAAGCAAGGGCGGCACAAAGATTCCCCATCCGCGCTCGCCAGCCATTTGATAGGTGACATCGCTCGTTCCACCCGTATATAGCGGCGGATGCGGTTTCTGCACTGGCTTGGGAACCACGGCAAGGTCCTTCACTTTGTAGAACTGGCCCTCATAGGACATTTTGTCCTTCGTCCATGCCCCAATCAAAATTTCGATGGCTTCGTCGTAACGTGGCCGGCTCTCTTCGAGCGGGACATTTGAGGGGCCGAAGAGCCAAGCGTGGCCGCGTCCAAGCCCGCATTCGAGTCGCCCTCGTGTGAGGATGTCGGCTTCCGCGATTTGGCCTGCCAGCCGCATCGGATTTTCGAGGGGAAGGGTAAACAGAGCAACTCGAAACCGAATGCGCTCGGTGCGCTGGGCCGCGGCGCTGAAAAGTGCCAGGGGATTGGCAGAGATGGAAAATTTCTGGAAGAAATGATGGTCAATCACGGAGTAAACATCGAATCCGACCTGATCCGCGTGCTCGATCTGGCGGAGAATCTCCCAGGTCATCGCCGCATGGGATTTACCCGGCGGCGTCTGCATTTCTGTGTAGATGCCGAATCGCATGTTCCCGTCTCGCTCCTTTGATTTTTTCCGTCCGTGCAATCCGGTTGAGAAACGCGGCACGGGCCGGAGGACAGCCTGGCCGCAGCATTTCGCCGCGGCCTAGCTGTCGAAGCACGGCGCTCCACGGCTGTCAAAAGTTGAACTTCAGCGCCAGCTGAATCTGCCGCGGATTGAATACGGCACGCGGCGATCCATACAGTGGATTGGGTGAACCCTCACGGAATCCGGAGGGCGTAGCCGGGCAGCCGAACGCCGTTGGATTGAACGGGCAGAAGTCGGCCGCGCCGTACACGGTATTAAAGAAGCGAATATTGGTTCTGTTGAAGAGATTGAAAGCCTCCGCCAAGAGTTCAAGGCTGCGGTGCTCCTTGAACGGGATGGTGCGTCCGAGGCGGAAATCCACCGAGCGGAAGTTGTCTCCCACGAACGTGTTGCGCGATTCGATGCCAACCCGATCGTTATTGCCGAAGATGTCTCCGTTGGCATCAAAACCTGCGAACTTGGTAAATCGCATTGGCGACTGGATGGTGGCGATCAGGCCGAACTCGAAATCTCTCGCGAGCAGATTCCAAGTCTTGGGTGTAGCGACCGTGCCATTCAACACCAGACGGTTTCGGACGTCGTCCGAAGACAGAGCGCGTTCCGCCCGGAAGTTCTGGCTGTCCTGCGGGATGAGCACGAAGCTTGGGTTCGGGCCGTCGTCAATCGATTTGGACCATGTGTAGCTGACGCCATAGGAGAAGTTGTGTGATAGCCGTTTCGTGACGTTGATGAGCAATCCGTCGTACTGCGAATCCCATCGTGAGGTGGCTTCGAAGTAAATCGCGATCGGAAACGTGCGCACGCCGGGTGTAAAAGGACACGCCGGAACGACGGAGCAATAGGCGTTTTTCAGTCCACTGCGGCCTTGCGAGTCATGAACGGTCACCGTGGCGGTAGGATCCGGCTGGTTCACATTGTAGAAGCTGCCGAGGTGAACGCCGCGAATGTGCAATCCGCTGATACTGACCGAAGTATTAGGCAGCGGCTCAAATTCCACAGCAACGCTCGCCTGAACGCCATAGGGATTCTTGTGATTTTGATCGAAGCGCACCACCACGGAAGGGCCGAAGAATCCGCAGTTGGTGATAGGCTGACATCCCGGGAAACTCGTGAAAGGATCCGAAGTGTTGTCCGGATAAGCTCCGTCCCGGATCAGTCCTTGCAAGCCGCTTGCGGTAATCCCCGGACCACTCGCAAAGGCAAATAATTCCGTGTTGGCATCGAGATTGTTTTCGAACGGACGATTGGGATACTTGCCGATGACACCGCCGCAGGACGGTTTCTGGCAGGCAAGCAACGGAGCAGGAATGATGCCGTGGAACAACCCAAAGCCGGCTCGTACAACAACATGATGATTCGTGCCGAGGTTATAAGCCATTCCCAACCGCGGATCGAAGTTCTTCCACTGCGTGTTGAGCACGCCGCTTGGCCAGGTCTCCCACTCCCAGCGGATACCGCCATTCAAGGTGAGGCGGTTCGTGGCGCGCCATTTGTCCTGAATAAACAATCCGTCGTACGTGTGATTCAACGTCCCTTCGGCCTGATTGCGAATTGCAGGAGAAAAGCGACCGCCCCTATAGACGGCAGTGCCTTCCGTGATGGTCTTCTCGTCGAAATTTGGCGCCTTAAAGCGCTCGAAGAAGATGACGTTAGGGTGCTGGCAGCTGGCGGGCCCCGGTCCCCCGGGATCGTTCACGGCGGAGACGCACTGGGCTCCATTGACACGGTCATTGCCGAGGAACGCGCCGAGATTTGGGAAATCTGCTTCAAAGGGATAGAACAGCGGGAAGGATTCCGTCGTACGGACATAGTTGAAATTGCCGCCGAGGCTTATGGCATGCCGGTCGCGAGTGAAGCTCAGATTGTCCACAAGTTCATATCGCGATTCGCGATAGAAGTCAGGGTTGCCGCGGTTGACACCCGTAGTAAATGTGTTCGAGAGTTCGAGGTGGGGCTGGGTCGAAACCGTGGGGAAATCGAAGGAACGGCGAGCGAACTGCATGCGCAGCTCGTTAACAACCTTCGGATTGATAACGGAGGCCAGCGTTCCGGCGACAGACTGGTCGCGATAAAAGTTGTCCTTAAAAGCAGATGGCAGGTCGAAGCCGTCGTTCAGCGGCGACTGATTAACAAGCCTGCCGTCGTTGATAAAGTAGCGGACGAACATGTTCTCTTTTTCACCGAAGCTGTGGTCGAATCGGAGAAAACCGTTGTCGCTGTTGTTGGTGCGCAGCACGCTGCCAAGAGCAGGTTCCGCCGGCAGGCCGTAAACGTTGGTCTTCAGCTCATTAATCGCGTGGATGTTCGTCAGAACGGCGGAGTTATAGAATGGCGACTCGCCGCGGCGCTGAACTTCATAGTTACCGTAAATAAAAGATCTGTCCTTTCGGATCGGGCCCCCGATGGCCGCACCAAATTGGTTCTGGCGCAAAACGTGCGCGCCAGTAGCCTGCAGGAGATTGATGGCATCCAGCTTATTGTTGCGGAAGTATTCGTAGAGAACGCCGTGCCAGTTGTTCGTGCCGCTGCGCGTAATGATGTTGACGATGCCTGCCGAAGCGCGGCCGAATTCGACCGAATAATCGGTATTGATCACCCGGAATTCCTGCACCGATTCCTGTGGAGGCGTGCCGCGTTGGATGCCCGAGGCTGTTGAAATGTCATCCGCGCCGTCAACCGCAATGAAATTGTAATGAATGTTCTGGCCGGCGAACGAGAGCTTTGTCACCGGCTCGACGATCACGTCGGTGTTTCCCGCCGTCGTATCCCCGATCGTAACCGCAGGAGAAAGCAATGCAAAGTTGATGAATTCGCGTCCGTTCACGGGAAGATTGACGATCTGGTTCTCCGTAATCACCGTGCTGACTTGAGTGCGCGTTGGCTCCGCCAGCTCTGAAGTTGCTTCGACTTCGACTCTCTGAACCATCTCCCCAGGCGATAGAGTGAAGCCAAGCTCCGCGGCTTGCCCGACCTGAAGCGTGATGTTCTTGGTCTGTTTTCCAAATCCCGCAAATTCGACGGTAACCTTGTATTCTCCAGCGGGCAGCGCCGGGATGGAATATTCGCCGTTGTCCGAGGTCAGCGCTGAACGAGAAAATCCGGTCGCCATATTCGAAGCTGTAACCGTGGCCTTGGCTACGCTGCCACCTGAAGCGTCGATTATCTTTCCCGACAATGTGGCATTGACTGCCTGGCTCCGCGCAGAATTTGGTAAAATCAACAAGGAAGCCGCTGGCAAAACGGCCAGAAGAATCTGGAGCGAATAATTGCACTTCCTGCTCATCACAGTGCACCTCCCAAAATTGAACCTCTCAAACCGAGCACTCAGAACCGCATTAGATACGTTCCCGCACCATTGATTTTTGTGGCTTTGTTCCCGTACCGGCTGAAAGAGCAGCTTTGCGACCTCTCTGGCACATTCTTGAGGAACTTAGCCGCAGGGCAGCGTGAGTAGAAATAGCGAGTTCGGAATGCGGGCAGAGCGAGGATTACGACCGAGAAACCGTACGGCATCTCCGGGCATTGGCGCTGAATTAGAGATGGTCCCATCCCTCGCCCCCGCCTCAACAGTAAAAGACAATAGTGAAACGGTACAGTATGCGGCGGAAGTAGACATGTCAAGCGCAAAGAAGAGACCAGTTGAATGTGGGAATTGTTGAACACTTGACTCTCCTCGTGATTGGGGGCAACATGTCGCACTGACCTGCACGAGTCGAGACCAAGTATGGAACTTGCCGAGATAAATCGAATCTCTGTCGCGGACCAGGTTGCTTCGATTCTTCGGCAGCGGATCCTCGACGGTGAATTGCCTCCCGGAACTGCCCTGCAAGAAGTGCCGATGGCTACATCACTCGGGGTATCCAGAAATACCGTCCGGGAAGCGACGCGCATTCTGTCGCTGGAAGGTTTGCTGAAGCGGAACGCACACCGCGGTGTGGCCGTCGCACAACTATCTTTGGAAGACGTCGCCGAAATTTATCAACTACGCTACCTATTGGAAATTCCAGCGGTACGGGCAGTAAAGATGGAAGACTCCGATGTATTAACGGAAATGCGCAAAGCGCTGGAAGGCTATGAGGAAGCGATTGAGGGCGTAGATTGGGTGAGGGCCGTCCGCTTTGATTTGCACTTTCACACGCTGCTGATTCGCTTTCACCGCAACCGCCGCCTGGAGTCCTTTTACGAGAAACTTCTGGGTGAATTGCGGTTAGGAATGGTTCTCGTGGATCTGAGGCACGATAACCCAGGTGGGCTCGTTCCCGTTCATCGTAGAATCTACCAACTGCTGACCAGTGGAGAAACGGAAGAGTGCGCAACGCTACTCGCGCAGCATCTGCGAGATTCGGAAACAAGATTGACTGCCGTGATGGATCAGCGAATTGCAAGAGCGGCGGCCAAGTAGTTTTGCTCTGGCCGAGGTTGCGAATCCGAGCCGGCTTCTGTGGAAAGGTTCACCCGAAGGCAAGCTCACTGGCATTCCTTCGATTGGAAGCTCGAAGGGAAGTCTGAGGACTAACGGAAGATGTATCCCCGAGCATTCACTTATCATCGAGCTGGCTCCCTCAAAGAAGCAGTGACCATGCTTTCCCAGCTGGGAGAAGGCGCGAAGCTTCTGGCCGGCGGTCAGAGCCTCATTCCATTGATGAAATTGCGTTTTGCCAATCCAGTCCATCTCGTCGATTTGAATTTTATCAGCGGAACTTCATGCGTCCGGGAACAAGATGGCGCTCTTCATTTCGGATCACTTACAAGGCACGCCGAAATTGAGAAATCGACATCAGCCGCACGCGTTCCCATTCTGCGCGACTGCGCTGCTGGAATCGCAGACGTGCAGGTCAGAAATCGAGGAACGATCGGCGGCTCGCTCGCCGAGGCCGACCCCAGCAGCGATTGGGCCACCGTCCTGCTGACGCTCTCCTGCGAAGTCCGATGCGCTGGCATATCCGGGGAACGTTCTTTGAAGCTAAGTGAATTCTTGAAAGATGCCTACACAACCGCGCTTGCCCACGACGAGCTTGTTTCAGAGATTGTGGTCAAAGTTCCGCCGGAGAGCAGCGGTGGCGCCTACATCGCTTTCAAGCGGACAGCGCCCGTTTATCCCACCGCGAGCGCTGCCGTGCAGTTGAGCTTGGAAGGCGATCGCTGCACAGAGGCTGCGATCACGCTGGGCTGTGTCGGTCTGTTACCTATTCGGGTTCTCGAAGGGGAAGCAGCGCTTCGTGGGCAGAAGATCACGCCGAAGCTCATCGAATCTGCAGCGGATGCCGCGCGTGTTGCCGCCGATCCCCAGTCGGATATGCGCGGCTCGGCGGAATACAAGCGGCAACTTGTGGGGGCGCTTGTTAAACGTGCGACTGAAGCCGCGCTCCAGCGGGCCCGCGGACAACAGGTGGAGGTCAGCCATATCTATGCCTGACGCTGCTCAAAAAGTTTCCATTCAGCTTCGCGTCAACGGCAAGTTGCATTCGCGTGAAGTCGAGCCTCGGTTGTTGCTCGTTGAATTTCTTCGCGAAGATCTTGAGTTGACAGGCACGCACATCGGATGCGATACGACCTATTGCGGCGCCTGCACGGTGCTGATGAACGGCGCCGCGGTGAAATCCTGCACGGTCTTCGCGGTGCAGGCCGACGGAGCTGAAATTACCACGGTCGAGGGACTGGAGAAAGACGGCGAACTTCATCCTATTCAAAAAGCGTTTGGCGACTGCTACGGTCTCCAATGCGGCTACTGCACGCCCGGGCTTATGCTTTCTGCGCTACAACTCCTGAAGGACAATTCGAACCCGAACCAGAAGCAGATTCGGAAAGCGATAGCGGGAAATACCTGCCGGTGCACCGGTTATCAGAATATTTTGAAAGCGATTGACACCGCCGCGGCGGCGATGAGGAGTGCCGGCCATGGCGATTAAATTTGGCGGAGACTTCGAAGTAGCACGCTCCCCGGAAGAGGTGTACGACTTCCTGACGGATCCGCATAAGTTCGCACCCTTGCTCCCGGACTTTCAAGGCATGGAGGTGCAGGACGAGCGCCATTTTGCAGTGAAGGTGAACGTCGGCATCTCCTATATCAAGGGGATCGCGAATGTGAAAATGGAGCTTGCCGAAGCCAGCCGCCCCAACCGCGCGCAATATAAGGGGCAGGGTAGCGTCGCGGGCGGAAATGTGTCGCTGACGGCAGGTTTCGATCTTGTTCCGGCGGGCGGCGGTACGAAAGTCGCCTGGCAAGGTGAGGCGCAGATTTTCGGACGCTTGACTTCCGTGGCAGGCGGTTTGCTGGAGCCGCTCGGAAAGAAAAATGTGCAGAAGCTGATTGATGGTTTGCAAGCGGCATTGTGTTGAGGCGATATTCGGTGCATTGAGAAGAGAGGCGACTTGAGCGCGAGAACGAATAACGGGGGCTGGGTCGGCAAAGCGCTGCCGAGAAAGGAAGATAACCGTCTCCTGCGCGGGCGGGGCAAGTTCGTCGACGACATCAAGCTGCGCGACATGCTGTATCTGAAGTTCGTCCGCTCTCCGTACGCCCACGCAAAAGTGACCAACCTCGACACCTCTGCGGCGGAGGCAGTTCCCGGTGTGGTCTGCACGCTGACGGGCGCTGAAATCGCGAAACAAACAAATCCCTTCATCGAGATCGGTCCGGACCCGTTCGCGCGAATCAAAGATTATCCGCTGGCGGTTGCCAAAGTGCGCTATCAGGGAGAACCGGTGGCCGCTGTGATTGCTACCTCGCCTCAGATTGCCGACGATGCTGCAGAACTGGTACAAGTCGAGTACGAATCTCAAGAGGTCGTGACCGACGGCGAAGAAGCCTTGAAGGATGCCGTTGTGCTTCACGAAGATGCGGGAACGAATCGGGTGTGGCGCGGCGTTTTCGAATACGGTGACATTGAAAAAGCGTTTCGCGAAGCGTCGCACATCGTACGGATCGACAAGATGCATTTTCACCGGTTTTCCAGTACGCCGCTGGAGAACAACGCGGTGATCGGTCAGTGGGACCGGAGAGATGAGCACATCTATTATTGGTGCAACAATTCCTTCCCTTCGTTCGCGATGCAGTTCATTGCGGCACACCTCGGCGTCCCCATCGACAGGATTCGCGTTCAGACTTTCGATATCGGCGGCAGTTTTGGCATCAAGATCACCAATTATCCGCAGATGTCGGTTTGTGCCCTCGCGTCAAAAAAGGCCGGCGGCCGCCCCGTCAAGTGGATAGAGACGCGCTCCGAGCACAACATCTCGAGCGCGCACGGCAACGAGCGGACGTTCCGCGACACACGAGTGGCACTGGATAAGGATGGCGTCATCACCGCGATCGACTCGCGCCACATTGATGATTGCGGTGCCTATCCGCGCTATGAACCCCTCGGTTGCGTGATCTGGGCACAGGTTTTTCCGGGCGTTTACCGCTTCCGGAATGCCCGCATCGATTTCAGCCAGGCAGTTACCAACAAATGCCCCGTGGGACCGAACCGCGGCTACTCGCGGATGCAGCATCTGTGGTTCCTGGAGCGTGTCGTCGATATTTGTGCGCACCAATTGGGCATTGCTCCAGACGAGATGAGGCTGCGCAACTACATTCGTCCGGAAGAATTTCCCTACACAACGCCAAATGGCTGCGTCTATGATTCCGGCAACTATCCCAAGATGTTGCAGGTGGCGAAGGAGCAGATCGGCTGGGAGGACTGGAAGAAGAAGCAGGCCGCAGCGCGAGCGGAAGGACGCTGGATGGGGATCGGAATCGGCACCACGCTGGATTCCGGTACGAACAATTTTGGTCAGTCGCAAATCGTGAATCCCAATGCGCCATTTTCCGGGAATTCTCAGGGCGCAAACTGCAAGCTGGATATCTATGGCGAGGTTGTCGTTGCTGTCGGCTCTTGTCCGCAAGGCCAGGGTCACGAGACCACCGCAGCGCAAGTTGTCGCTGATGTCCTCAACATCCACCCGGACCTCATTACCGTGCGCACGGGATTCGACACCGAACGCAACGTTCATACCGGGGCTTCGGGCACATATGCGAGTCAATTTGCGGTCTCGGGTCTTTCCGCCGTACACGGCGCGGCGCAGAAACTGAAGACCGAGATGAAGCGTCTGGCAGCTTTCCTCCTTGAATCAAAGGAAGAAAACCTTGAATTCGGCGTCGGGCAGCAGGGGCCGCAGATTCTCGCGAAAGACAGCGGAAAGTCCGTCAACTATTGGCGATTGGCAAACATCGTCAACGTGAACTCTGCCGTTCTTCCCGCCGAACT
>Ga0099794_10000682_pt1 | contig 11385 bp, 6 predicted proteins | sample Rivendell_Oct201_10_FD_77320 | JGI IMG/M metagenome (GOLD analysis project Ga0099794, IMG submission 77320) | Vadose zone soil microbial communities from the Eel River Critical Zone Observatory, Northern California, USA -... | ecosystem: Host-associated > Plants > Roots > Rhizosphere > Soil ... | reverse complement strand
CATGGTTCAAGATGTTAAATATCTCGGCGCGGAACTGCACGTTGAAGTTCTCCGAGATGCGCCTGACGCGGTTATTCTTGAAAATGGAAAAATCCAAGTTGGTGATGCCAGGGCCGATTAGGATGTTTCGCCCCGCATTGCCGCGCAGGTTGAAGCACTGCAGGTTGGTAAGATCTCCGCCCTGACAATTATTCGCGGTAAAAAAAGCAGCGTCAGGCGCAGTGGGCACGGCAAAGCACTGGGTTTTGATGTAGTTGTTGGGATTTCCGGGATTTGTAAGGGACTTGCATCCGGGCCCGCCAAGCCTGTTCGGAAAGGCCCAGTCGTCGTTGTTTTGGGTGAGGGCGGGATCATCCCCAGTCCCCCAGGTTGGGGTGAATGGGACGCCGTCGCTAACCGTGAGGATGGTGCCAAGTTCCCATCCATCGGTGACCCATCGCGCGAGTCCAGAGAATGACTTGGCTGTGGGAATGTCCCACGTTCCGTTGATGACGAGCGTTCGGCCGACGTTGAAGTCGGAAAGCCCGCGGTTGAGCCGCATATCGAACCAGTTGAGGCTGGAAATGGAATTCCCGAAGGCATCGCCAGCCACCGTGGCGGAACTGGTATCCATGCTCTTGCCCCACGTGAACGTGCCCTGCATTTGAAAGCCGTGGCTCATGCGCTTCGCCAACTGCAGTTCCAGGGCGTTGAAATAGGACCGCCCTTGGTAAAACATTCCACGGATGGAGCCATAGTTATCGTTGAGCCGGCTGGCGTTGGGGTCCCAGAGGTAACCTGCGGAGGTGCGGGTCGGGAGGGCCATATCGGCGTCATCCACGCGGAAGGGCTGATGTACACCACGCGAGCCGACATAGGCAGCCATGGCCGCGAGGCTGGAGGTGAGTTGATATTGAACGTTCAGGTTCCACTGGGTGACGTAATTGCGCTTGGGACTCGGATCCGTGTAGGTCTGGCGCAACTTATTGGCGGGGTAGGGTGGCTGAACTCCGGGTCCATTAAAGAAAGAGCCATTTAAAGAGCCTCCGGTGTTCTTGATCGAAGTGTATTGAAAAAACGGAGACGCCTGAGTCACCAACAGGATGAACTGATAAGGCAACGGAAGGACATCAAATAATCCAGCTCCGCCGCGAACGGCCATCCTTCCGTTGCGGAAAGGATCCCAAGCGAAGCCTATCCGGGGCTCAAAATTTTTGGATGTGGGGTTGCCGGTGAAAAACGGCTCGCCCAGATGGGGCGCAGCATCGGTAAGATTCCTCAGGTTGGCGAGCTTGCCGTGAATTTCGGTGGGTATTGTCGCCATCTCGTAGCGCAGCCCCAGGTTCAGGGTGAGATTCGAACGCCAGCGCCAGTCGTCCTGCACATAACCGCCAAATATAGATTGGCGAATATCACGTGGGGACAGCGTGCTGACGATTCCTCCCTGAAATCGCGATGGAACGTTGGTCAGAAAATTCTCCACGTTGCTGAATTGCCAGATGCCGTTGGGGTCCGTAAGCGCAGTGGCCTGCAACAGCATGCGCTCGGCGGCGAAACCGAATTTAATGGTGTGCGTGCCACGATTGACGAACGCGTCGTCGTACACTTGGTAGGAATTCCAATCGTACAAATACGTCGGCAGTCCGCCGACGCCGCCACCCAAAAGAGACGCGCCGCTGATCTGGACCTGAGCAGCATTTCGGCCCGCGAAGGAGCCCAGAGCACCATCGGAGGCGACTGGATTAATTGCCTTGAGGCTCTGGTTGTTGCTCACGGCCTCGTGGTTAAACCCGAACCGAACGGCATTGACGAACGTAGGAGTGAAGCTGTGGGTCTCTTCGACGGCAACAATTTGCCTGGCACTGGTGCTCCCGAGCAGGACGTTATCCATTCCGTCGGGAGAGGAATACGGGGTTCTATCGTACAGGTAGGTTCCGAAAACGCTGTCCTTATCCGTGAACTTATGATCGATGCGGGTGGTAACGAAGTTTTCGTTCACAACTTGTTGACCAGCGAAAGTGAACGTAGCCAGGTCATTGCTACCAGCAATGGACCCGTTTTGGACAGGGTAGAGAGCAAGATACCGTTGGGCAGCGGGATCTACGGTGATGGTATGAAGGTCGGATGTCGTGGCACATCCGGGAACGAGGTTGGTGACGTCGTTGGAACTACAGCTCACGGTTCCTGCACGCGCGGCATTCGAAGGCACAGTAGCGACTTCGGCGATGCCTTTCGACTGTCGAATCCCTTCGAAGTCGGCAAAGAAAAACGTGTGATTCTTTACGATCGGCCCGCCAACCGCACCGCCGAACTGATTTCGTTTGAAAGGTGCTTTCCGAACCGTCGGGTCTTCAAAGAAATTTCGAGCGTCCAGGGCACTGTTGCGCAGGAATTCGTACACACTGCCGTGAAATGAATTGGTTCCCGACCGTGTTATGGCGTTGACCACGCCACCTGAGGTCTTGCCGTACTCCGCGGAATAGTTGCTGGTCAGAACGGAAAACTCCTGGATGGCGTCGACGCCCAGGTTTCCCCCCAATACGCTGCCCGGCGCGCCATTCGCATAATCGTTCAGACTAATTCCGTCCAAGCGATAGTTATTCTGCTGCGGGCGCGCGCCTGAAATCGTCAACTGTTGCCCGAAGCCCCGGTTGCCACGGTCGGCCCCAGTCGTAAACGTTGGCTGGGTCTGAATCGTCTCCACACCCGGTTGCAGGGCGGCCAAATCAGTCCAACTGCGTCCATTCAGCGGCAACTCGCGAACCGTGGTGGCGTTGACGGTGGCGCTGATCTCGGAAGATGACACCTGCACAGCGGGCGCTTCCGTTGTTACCTGCACTGTGTTCGCGACAGTTCCGACTTTCAAAGCCAAATCGAAGGTTTGCTGCGCACCCACGTTCATGGTGATCCCTGTCTTTACTTCGGTGTTGAATCCGGTCGCGGTTATCCTGATTTGATACTCACCCGGGAGCAAGTTGACCGCGGTGTAGAAGCCGTCGGTGTTAGTAGTGACGGTTCTGTCGACACCCGTAGCTACGTTCTTAATCAAGATTTGCGCTTGTGGAACCGCTCTGCCGGTTGGATCGGTAATGGTGCCGGAAAGCGTTCCTCCGGCAACCTGGGCGTGCAGTGCAGCAGGAAAGATAATTACAACCATCAACAAAATTGATGTTAGGCAAGCGGCTGATGCCACTGCATAAAGTCTTCGAGAGGACACGGAATCACCTCCACACGTTGAGGCGGAGCGTAGTGCAGATGGAGGGATGATACCTTAACCGAGAATTAATTTCCGTTTAGGTGCGATCTGGGGAGCGGATTCGCGAGGCTGATTCATTGGCAAAACTACCGTAAATGTGGAGCCAACGCCTGGCGTGCTGTCGCAATCGATGGAGCCGCCTTGGGCGCGCACAATCGCTTGCGCGATGGCTAAACCCAGGCCACCGCTTTGGGCCTCGCCGCTACTGGCTGGCGCGGCGCGATAGAATCTTTCGAAAATGAACGGTAAGTGCTCAGTTGAGATTCCCACGCCCTCATCCGCAAAAGATGCGCGAATCTCGTCTTCGCGATTTTCTAAAGTCACGCGAATGCTCGTCCCGCCAGGAGAATACTTGATGGCATTGTCGAGGAATATCAAGAAAAGCTGATGCAGGAAGGCTTCGTCGCCGAAGTGAGGAATCTCCTGGTCAAGATCCCGCGCGATGCGGATATTTTTAGCGCGCGCCCGGTAATTCACCAGGGCGCAAGCCTCTTCGAGCACTTCGTTGATATACAGAGGCTCGCACACGAGATGCAGTTGTCCGGCATCCGCCATCGACAGTGTGAAGAGGCCTTCGACGATGCGCGTCAGTTTTTTGAACTCGTCGTCGAATACGCACAGCGTTTCGCGGTATTCCTCGGCGGTTCGGGGCTTGGAAAGCATCAATTCTGTTTCGCCATGGAGAACGGAGAGCGGAGTCCGGAGTTCGTGGGAGGCATCGGTGACGAACTGGCGCAACTGGCGAACCGCTGAATCGACGCTCTGAAGAAGATGATTAAAGGTTTCCGCAAGCCGGCCCAGTTCGTCGTGAGGAGACACGACCGGCAAAGGGCTCCAGAACCCTTCGCGGTTCGTTACGCGATTGGCCATCAGGGCGGCATGCTCCGTGAGAGCGGTGATAGGCGCAAGGCTCCGGCCCACGTACAGGGTGGAAATCAGCGCGGTGACCAAGAGGCTTACGGGGAAAAGGAGCAGAGCGACGCCGCCAAAGCTGTCCAGCACGCGATTGGTGCCAAACGTGGGAATGGCGACGGCCAAGACAAGGGGCTTGCTTTCCTGCTGAAAGGGTATCAACGCGATGCGTACGGACTCGCCGGTACCAAGCGTCGCAATACCGAAGGTTGGCTGCGAGGTGGAAATGCTGATCCCTTTCAGGTCTATGGGAGCTTCCAGATTTCGCGATCGCTGCAGCACATGGCCGGACGGATCCAGCAACTCAAAAAATTGCCCGGCAATGTCCATGCGGTTTATGTCTTGTGAGCTAGGTTCCGCGATCAGGTCGGCGAGGATCGGGCGCGCCGTCTCCTGCAATTGACGATTGAGTTGGGCGGAAACTTCATGAGCCAGGAGACTCCAGAAAGCGAGGTAAGAAGCTGCCAGGAGCACGCCCACAACGGTGCAGAAAAGCACCATCATGCGGAAGCGCAGTGAGCGACCCTTCATCATTCCGGCTGTCCCAATCGGTAACCAACGCCGCGAACGGTATGAATGAGCTTGGAGGCCCGGTTATCGTCAATCTTCTGCCGCAATCGATTGATATAGACTTCCACGAGGTTGGTTTCGCTATCGAAGTGGCAGTCCCAGACATGCTCGATGATTTCGCTGCGGGTAACCAATTCGGGAGCATGAAGCAGGAACAACTCAAGCAGCGCAAATTCCTTGGCGGTTAGAGGGATGACCTCGGAGCCACGCGTGGCGCGCCGGCGGTGACGATCCAGCGAGAGGTCGGCGTAGCGGAGTTTGGCATTGCCGCTGTGAAAGCCGCGGCGCACGAGAGCGCGCACACGAGCCAGGAGTTCTGCGAGTGCAAACGGCTTAGCGAGATAATCATCCGCGCCGGCGTCCAGCCCGGCAACGCGTTGCTCGACTAAACCTCGCGCCGTGAGCATTAGCACCGGAGCCTCGATACCCTGCTGGCGCAACTCCCGGCACACCTCCAGGCCACTCATGCCGGGCAGCCGAACGTCTAGAAGAATTGCGTCGTAGGTGACGTCGGTGGCTTGCTCAAGACCTTTTTCGCCAGATTCAGCCACGTCGACAGCGTAGGAATTTTCCCGCAAGGCTCGGGCTATGAAGCTGGCGACCTTACGTTCGTCTTCAACTAAGAGGATCCGCATGGCGAATACCTCACATCATTGCACACGATGCGTGGGCCGGGTATCTGGCGCTTGGGTGGCGGGCAGCATCGAGATCTTACTTCAAATCATTGCGGACGACTTGCCCGCCCTTCATCACAAATTTTACGCGTTCCAGCTCGGTGATGTCACTCAACGGGTCTCCTGCAACGGCGATAATGTCCGCGAACTTTCCTTTTTCAAGCGAGCCGATACGATCTTGCCATCCCATCATCTCCGCCGCGACGGTTGTCGCCGCTTGGATGGCCTGCGCCGGCGACATTCCATATTTAACAAGATACGCAAATTCGGCGGCTTGCGTCCCGTGCGGAAATGGGCCCACACCACTGCCAAAGGAAATCTTCACGCCGCGAGAAATTGCAAGGCGGCCGCTCTTTTCTCGCATAGCCTGCAGGCTGTATTTGCCGCCAGTGGACTTGGCATCGCGCGCCGTATAGTCGCTGAGCGAATAGTGGTAAGCCGTAAGTTCCAGATAAATGCCTTTCTTTTTCATCTGGTCTGCAGTGGCTTCGTCGAGTTCGATGGCATGCTCGACCGTGTCAACACCGGCCTCAACACAGTTACGGAGCCCTTCGCCGCCGAAGGCATGGCATGCCGCTTTTTTCGCGTGCCGGTGCGCTTCGTCCACAATGGCGTAAACCTCCTCCTTCGTAAAAGTGGGATCGCTTCTCAGCTCGCCATCCGATTCGAACTCGTAGTCCGCCGTCGAATGAAACTTGATCCAGTCCGCACCATAGTGAATTTGCTCACGAACCGCTTGCCGGGCGGCCCATGGCCCATCCACCGTTTGATAATTTCTCGCCAGGCTCACTTCCGGTGAGCCCAGGATGCCTTCGCCGGTAGCAACCAACCCCATGGTCGAGACCTGCATGCGAGGTCCTGGGAAGTACCCGCGATTGATCGCTCTCTTGATGTCGACATCCGCGTAACCGCCGCCATGGCTCATCAGATCGCGCAAGGTAGTGAAACCCGCGCGCAGATCCTTTTGCGCGTTGGCCAGCGCAAGGAGCGTCCGGTATTCACGCGTGTCGTTGATGGGGCTGGCAAAGGGCGGCCCGCCGGGCTTGATTCCATCGAGTCCGAAACCAAACACGTGCGTGTGCCCGTCAATGAGGCCTGGCAAAACGGTGGCCTTACTCAGGTCGATCACTTGGGCGCCGGGAGGGATCTGTACGCGATCAGCCGGGCCAACCGCAATGATTTTGTCCTCTTCGACAAGAATGACTTGTCCTTCCGCGACTTTGCCCGACCTGCTATCGAATAAACGGCCTGCGCGAATCGCGGTGAGCTGAGGAGCTTGTGCGTGTGCCACTGTCGCGACACATGACACCAGAACACCAACCACGAACCTAAAGCCCGAATTCGTCAAGTAAACCTCCGATTTGACAATCCGACTGCGCGAAGAAATCTCGGCCGCTCTGCGCGGGAAACGTGCAGAGCGGCCTTACCTGCTCTAATTAATTCCGACTAAGTGCTGCGCGGAAAAAGCTGCTTTGACCGTTCCGCTCACAACACCTCGAAGATGAGGATTTTCGCGGGGTCGGTTCCATGCTGCGGTACGCCCACGAAATACCGTTTCAGCTCCGGAACCAGACGAGCTGTTCTCGCCGAGGGTCCCGTAGGCACCTGGGCGAGCTCCTTGTATTCATCCGGACCGGACTGCTGGTAAATGTCCACATTTCCGTCGCAAGCGGCGTAAATGCGCTTGCTCGCAGGATCGTAGACAACATCGTCAACGCCCTTCGTGATCGGCAAGGCGGTGATTTCTTTGCCCGATTCCGTATCCAGAACAGAGATGTTCCCGGTGCGGCACGCAACGAACAGGCGATGGTCCGCTTCATCAAAGGCCATGGCTACATTCGTCTTGCACTTTGTCACCGGCCAACTGGCAACAATAGTGCGTTTCTCCCGGTCGACGACGTCCACCTGATTCTTGGCCTTGTTATTAACAAAGATCCTTGGCGAGGAGGTTTCCAGCGCCATGGCCTCGAGAGTTTCTCCATCGATCTTGATGTCGGCGAGCTTTTTGCCCGCGGTGGTGTCCACGACACTTAGCATCGAGTAGGTCTGGTGTACGTCGCCGCCGCCATTATCGATGTAAAGATATTTTGTCTTCGGGTCGTAGCCAATGGAGTCCGCATCTTCCAAGAGTTTCACGCTGGAGACCAACGCGTAGGTTTTTCCGTCGAAAATCTTGACGTCACCAGCCTCGCCATCCGTAATGTAAATTCGATCGAGATCCTCGCGATACAGCACGGCGTGCGGCTTCTCGATTCCAGTGATGGTATGAATCTGTTTGCCAGTTTTTAGCTCAAAGACCAGCACCGCCTTAGAGCCTTCCGGCGTGGCGAACAACCGATCGCCTTTGAGATCGACTGCAAAGTGATCGAAGTTCCCTTTGGCCACCTTCGGCAACGTTACAGTCTGGACCAGTTTAAGCGGCGGAGTGTCCTCGCCCCTCGCCGGAATCGCGAATAGAACGAGAAAAGCCGCCAGCATGGAATAGCGTTTCTTCATTTCTTCTCCCTGAATGTTGTTCGAACTGAGCTGCAATTGGCACGGCAGAGCATAATTCATCAGACGCCGTGCAAGCTTAAACGAAGATTAATTTCTGTTTAGTTCAGGAGTTCGTATCCGCTATTGAAGTAAATTTACGGAACAGCACCGACGCCGGGCGATCTTCGCCTGCCAATTAGAATAGAGGGGAAACTCCGGCGAGAGCCCTGGTCTGCTGTGATGTGCGAGAGGAGCGCAGGAAAATGAAGCCAGCACGAGCCGCCATTATGGCGTTATTGGTTTTGGCCGGAGTAATCGCCAAAGCAGCCGATAATCCCCCCCTCAAACTTGTGGAAACAATTCCGCTGCCCGGCCTCAAGGACGGTGACTTTGACCATTTCGCCTTCGATCTCGAGGGACACCGCCTTTTCCTCACCGGAGAGGAAAATGACAAGGTCCTGGTTTTCGACACCACCACGAATAAGCTCATCCACACGATCGAGGAATCAAAAGCGCCGCACGCCATTCTTTACCGCGGTGACCTGAAGAAACTCTTCGTCGTCGAGGGCGACGCTTCGGCCGTCAAGGTTTACGACGGCGACAGCTATAAGCCGATCAGTGAAATTAAAGTTTCCATCGATGCGGATTCCATTGCTTACGATGCTTCTACGCATTACCTGTACGTGGTGAATGGCGGGAGGGAAGCGCATACGCCGTATTCGTTGATCAGCGTCATTGACACGAACAATTCGAAGAAGTTGCGCGACATCAAGATCGATTCGAATCACGTCGAAGCGATCGTGCTGGAAAAGTCGGGGCCGCGCATGTTCATGAATATTACGGGCAAGAATGCCGTAGGCGTGATGGACCGCAACAAGTCTGCGCTGGAGGCCACTTGGCCACTCCCGGCAGGGGACAAATTGAATGTGGCGATGGCGCTTGACGAAGCGAATCATCGCCTGTTCGTGGTGACCCGGAATCCCGGCAAATTAATTGTGCTGAATTCAGATACCGGCAAGGTTGTGACGAGTGTTCCAACGGTGGGCATGGTCGACGACATGGCTTATGACGCCAAGCAAAAGCGCATTTACGTTGCAGGTGATCAATTCGTGGACGTCTTCTACGAGAAAGACGCCGACCACTATGACAGGCTCGACAAAATCCCTGGCAGCTTTCGCGCAAAGACGGGCATTTTCGTGCCGGAACTGAATCGCTACTATCTGGCAGTGCCGCATCACGAGAATCACGAAGCCGAAGTCAGGGTCTACGACGTGCAGCCCTGATCTCAGGGCGAATTTTTCGGGTAGCGCCAGTTCGGGTCGGTAGATCGTCAACATCTCTCGGTGAAAAAAATGCTAAGGCGGGATTTCGGCAAGGCCTCTCTGGGCATGATGGCTTCGAGTGTGGTTCCAGCGTCCGTGAAGGGCGCAGGAACCGCCTGCGGCGGTGAATTCCCCAAGACGAATGGCCTGACCGAGTATGTCGGACGATTCGTCACGACCACCACGTACGAAGAGATTCCAGAACAGGTAATCGAGCTCGGCAAAAAATCCATCCTGGACGGTCTGGGATTGGCTCTAGCTGGCTCGCGCGCGGAAAGTGGTCCAATTTCACGCCAATATGTCGAGCAAGTTGGCGTAAGCAGTGGGAAAGCCACCATCATTGGTTCCGCACAAAGGACTTCTCCACGTTTTGCGGCGTTGGTGAACGGAATTTCGATTCACGCCGACGATTTCGACGATACCCAGCTCGCAGCAGCAAAGGACCGTGTCTATGGCCTGCTAATGCATCCCACAGTTCCGGTTTTGCCCGCGATTTTCGCCCTCGCGGAGCAACGCGCCGTTACCGGCAAGGAATGGATGGTGGCGTATCACGTAGGGGCCGAGGTGGAATGCAAGATCGCAGAAGCCATTGCACCTCGCCACTATCAAGACGGATTTCACACCACGGGCACCTGCGGTCCGTTCGGGTCCGCGGCGGCTTGCGCCAGGCTACTCAAATTCGACCTTTCAAAAACGCTGAACGCCTTTGGCTTGGCCGCCAGCCACTCTGGAGGGCTGCGCGAAAACTTCGGCACGATGACCAAGCCCTTCCAGGCCGGTCACGCCGCGGAAAGCGGCTTGGTTTCCGCCGAGCTAGTGGCGCTAGGATGGACCGCCGCGCAGCAAATCCTGGAGGCGGACCGAGGCTTCTTCCATGCGCTCGGCGGTTCTTACGACCCGTCTGCGATCATGGATCGGCTGGGAAAACCGTGGACCTTTGCCTCGCCCGGTGTTTCCTTGAAGCCTTATCCTTCCGGCTCGCTCACACACCCTGCAATGACCGAACTCGAGCGCTTGATCAAAGCACATCAGATCCAAGCGAGGCAGGTGGAAAAGGTCGATGTCGGCGCGAACCACAACATGACTACGACGCTTCTCCATCACCAACCAAAGACGGGACTCGAAGCAAAATTCAGCATGGAATTCTGCATGGCCATTCTTCTGCTCGAGGGCAAAGCGGGTTTGAGCCAATTTTCCAACAAAGTGGTGCAGCGCCCAGACGTCCAGGAGATGATACGCAGAATTAATTTCTACGTTGACCCGGAAGCCGAAAGCGCCGGATACGATAAGATGACGTCAATCCTGAAAATTCACCTGAAGGACGGCAGGGTAATCACCGGCAGGGCCGAGTTTGGCAAGGGTAGTCCGGCGAATCCCATGAGCTTTGACGAGGCTGCAACGAAATTCCGCGGATGCGCCGAATTTGCTGAATGGCCCAAGGCAAAAACCGAAGAAATAATTACATTCACGAAGACGTTGGAGACTGTGCCCAATATGTCCGCTCTCTCGCCGCTGCTCTCAGCGGAAGCAAGTTAAATAGGAACTGATGAAAACCTTTAACATCGCGGTGATCGCTGGAGACGGCATCGGAAAAGAAGTGGTGCCAGAAGGTATTCGTGTGTTGGAAGCAGCGGGGCAATGTTTCGATTTTCGCTTGCATTGGCACGCGTTTGACTGGAGCTGCGAGAGGTACGTGCAGACCGGCAGGATGATGCCGGACGATGGCCTTGCGCAATTGAGGCCCTTTGACGCCATTTTCCTTGGCGCCGTTGGCCACCCAAGCGTCCCCGATCATGTCTCGCTGTGGGGACTTCTGATTCCCATCCGGCGAACTTTCCGGCAATACGTCAATCTTCGACCAGTCCGGCTTTTCGACGGAATCGAATCGCCGTTGAAGAACTGGAAGCCCGGTCAAATCGATTTCACGATCGTTCGCGAGAACAACGAGGGAGAATACTCAAACATTGGCGGACGCCTCTATGAAGGGACCGACGACGAGATAGCCGTCCAGCAAACCGTGTTCACGCGGCGCGGCGTGAATCGCGTGCTCGGTTTCGCTTTCGAATTGGCTCGCAAACGAAAAAAGCACCTGACCTCCGCCACCAAATCCAATGGCATCATCCATACCATGCCCTTTTGGGACGAGTGCTTTCATGCCCTGGGGGCGAAGTACCCGGACATTCGCACGGACCAGTAT
>Ga0099794_10000679_pt1 | contig 11396 bp, 10 predicted proteins | sample Rivendell_Oct201_10_FD_77320 | JGI IMG/M metagenome (GOLD analysis project Ga0099794, IMG submission 77320) | Vadose zone soil microbial communities from the Eel River Critical Zone Observatory, Northern California, USA -... | ecosystem: Host-associated > Plants > Roots > Rhizosphere > Soil ... | reverse complement strand
TTGCAGCCGAAGCACCTCCGCGGAGAGTTGAGCGTACGAGTCCCGGACGTGACCGTTGAACACCCGCTGCCGCGCAAAGGCTTCATTGATGAATACCTGGCAGGTTTGGCGAAACGTCCACTTTGCCGCGAGCACCAGTCGTCCCAACCCGCCTCGATGGGTGGCGAGCGGAAGGGGGCGGGTGGAGTCGGCATGCTCTTCGAGCGCTTGAAGGTTGAACGTTAGCGGCTCAACCGGCGGTTCGACGCTGATCGAAGTCATTGGCGCGCGCGGTGGAGTCAAAAGGCCTCGGGCGCGTAGCCGAGCCTCGATTTTGGCGATCAAGTCAGTCGCGTCGATGTTTGTTCCCAACAACTTCATTGGCTCCCCCGTTGAATGCGGGCCAACTCTTGCTCGTAAACGTCTAACACACGCTTCCAGCTGTGTCGCCGCGCGTACGTGAGGCCGCGCCGACCGAGTCTTTCGCGCCAACACGGCCCAGGACCCGGCCGGCCATCTCGAGTACGGTCCCTACACCGCGGAAGTCGCAGCGGGGGCCCATACCGCGGTTTGGAATCTGATGATCGACAACAATACAGCCGACGATCTTCCGATCGTCCGTCTCGATGTGAACGACTTTACAGATTCCAGGCCCAGCTTCGACTACGTGCCGAACTTGATCATAATCACCCGCCGAGAATTTACATGGACCTTTCAGTACCGGTCTTTCTCACTACCTTTACGGTGGACAGCACACGCGTCGCCATCAGCTCGAGTTTCGCGTGTATTGGTGCAGGACGGCTCATGTTCGTGAACAGAAACGTAAGCCTAGACTGAGCATCAGTCCTGCGTGAGCCCTCGGTAAGAGCAGGCTGGCAGAGCATATGTAGAAAACCCGTGGGGTCCTACACCTGGCGGAAAAGACGGGGCGATTCGTCTCCTCGATGAAGGGCAAAGAGCCACTCCTTTTTGGAGACATACTGGAGTCGGGTCAGCGTCACTTCAAAAAGTGCAGCTGCCGCCGCGCGTCGTTCGGAACTCTTCTGCCCGCAATGAAGTTGCCGTGTGTTCGGTGACCATTACTTCTCCGAACGAAGCGAAGAAGTAGTTGAGGCCAGGGACCCGAGAGCGTCCGCGACGGAGATCGGTACCTAGGCTGACTCCAACGCAGCGACGAAGAGTGCTCTAGGCAGCAGATGCTGACGCTTTCATCGACACTCCACATTGTCGTTAGCTTCGCTTCTGCGGCGGTGTCACGCTCGACGAGTTTGCGTTTAATGCCGGCGGGTTTGAGAGCATTGATGCAAACGCTAAGACTGGGGTCAGCTGGATTGAGGGAATTGACACTCTCAGTGGGCTCAGGATACAAGCCCGCGTTTTCACGAGATTATCGAGCGCCATGATCAAGGTGGCGATTTTCAATACTCATCTTTCGACGTGGGGCGGCGGAGAGCGGTCCACCTACGCGTTCGCGAGCGTGCTTAGCCAGCTTGGCTTTCAGGTCGAGGTGGTCACCTTCGAAAAGAGCCTGCCGACACTGGCCAAGATCGAGCATTTCTTCGGTCCTGGGCACTCCGGCTTCACGCTCAACAGCCTCTCCGACGCAGCAGCATCACGCGATGAGGTGCTGACCACATACTTGGCGGACAAAACCATCTTCATCAATCATTGTGCCGGAAGCTCCTTCATCAATCCCTGCCCAATGGGCCTGTATTTCGTGATGTTCCCATTCCAGGAACGCGGGCCGTTCGTGCGCTCGTACCAGCACTTTATCTGTCTCTCGGAATTTACCCGTTCCTATACACACCAACGGTGGGGAGATGACCTGTCAACCCAGGTTGTGTATCCCGCGGTAGGCGACGGGTTGATTCCAACGGTATCGCGCGCGCCAGACATCCTCACGATCGGTCGTTTCAATTGGAGGGGCCACAAAAAAAATCAGGATCTGCTGCTCGAAGCATTTGAGGACATCCTCGATCTTCTCCCCAAGGGCTGGCGTTTCGTGCTTCTTGGAAAGCTGAATGACCAACCCGACAACGTGCAACATTTCCAGGCGCTCAGGCGCCGCTGCAGGCGGTTGCCCGTGGCGTTTGAGGTCGACGTCTCCGAGCAGCGCAAGCGCGAACTGCTAGGGCGGGCGTCGCTGTTCTGGCACGGCACGGGGCTCGGCAAAGAAGAGCCGGCCGAGGCTGCCGAGATGGAGCATTTCGGCATCGCGGTTGTCGAGGCGATGCAGGCCGGCGCCGTCCCGCTTTGCTATCATCGAGGCGGGCCAAAGGAGATCGTCGAGCACGGCCAGAGCGGCTTTGTGTATCGCGACGTTGAGGAGTTGAAGGCCTTCACTCTCGCGCTCGTCGCCCGGCAGGGTTTCCAGAACTCGATGCGCGCCCGCGCGATGGAGCGCGCAGCACGGTTCACTCGAAGCGAATTTGACCGCGCGTTGGGTGCCTTCGTGCGCTCAGTGGTGGCAGTATGAAAGTCAGCGTCGTCATTCCGACGAGCAATGGGTGGCGGTTCCTCACCCCCTGCTTGGAGGCGCTGCGCGGCACGCGTATTCCCGAAGGCACCGAGATCGAACCGATTGTGGTCGACAACGGATCCACCGACGGTACGGCGGAGCTGCTTGGTCGCTATCCGGACGTGAAGGCTCTCAACTTTCCGCGGCCGCTCGGCTTTTCGCACGCCAATAACGCTGCACGGCAGGTGGCAACCGGGGCGATCGTCTGTTTCCTCAACAACGACACCCAGGTCGAGCCCGGATGGATCGAACGACCGCTCGAGATCTTCACCCGGGACAAACGCGTCGCTGGCGTGGGCTCGAAGCTTCTCTTCATGCATCGCTACATTCCGGTACGCTTCTCGTTGGCGCCCGGGGCTCGACTGCGCGTGGGACCGACGATCTTTAACGGCCCGCTCGATGCCAAGCTTCAGTGGTCAGCCAACATACGCGATGGCTGGGCACAAGACGGCAGCACTGTGTACGTACCGTTGCCGGTGCCGCAAATCGATGCGCCGCTCACCACCACACCGGTGGTGCGGCTGCTGGAGGCGGCCGGCAAAATCGAGGGATCTACGGTCCGCGTCTCGAATCGCGCTCCGCACCGCATCGAGCGGTTGCCCGCCATTGTGCCGGTTGACGAGTCCGCCGCGTCGGTACGGCTTATCCAGAACGCAGGCAACTTCCTCAACCAGCGGTGCGAGGCAGGCGACGTCGGGAGCGGCGAGGAGGATCAGCCAGGGCGATACGCGTCGGAAGAGATCGTGCCGGCCCTCTGTGGCGCGGCGCTTTTCGTGCGCCGCGAGGCCCTCGACGCCGTCGGGTGGTTTCCGGACTACTACACAGCCTACTACGAGGACGTGGATCTGTGCTTGCGCTTGCGAAGCCGCGGTGGCCTGCTGATCTTCTGTCCGGCATCGATCGTGAACCACTACCACACCGGGACCACCCGTGAGCGCTCGCCACGCTTCACTGAAAACGTCGCGCGCAGCTCGCTACTCTTCGCCTCGCGATATGCGGGGCCCGCGCTGCTCGCGCGAACGGTTCGCGATCGCATAGGCTATGCGCGCGATGAGCTGGTGCATGGCGGCAGCTGGACCGCTGCAGCGGGAACGCGAGGATTCCTCAGCGCGCTGCCGGCCCTTCGCAAAACCTTTGCATCACGCATCGCGGACAAGTTGCGGGGCCGCCCCAATCCCGCGCAGCTCATCACCGCGGCCCGCTCCCCTTATCTGACTTCGAGGTAAACGATGTCGCCAGAAACAATCATCCCGCTCAAGCCAGCAACGGAGGAACTCGAGTTCAGCGGCGAGCGCTTCGTCCCCGGAGCCGCAGTCGAGATCAGCTACCATCACTGGCTCCGCTACTTCTTCGCGCTGCAGTTCGCCCAAGACAAGCGCGTGCTCGACGTCGCTTCGGGGGAAGGCTATGGGTCCGCTTATCTCGCGTCGGTGGCAAAGAAGGTCGACGGCTTCGACGCAGACGCCGAGGCAGTGGCTCATGCGCGCTCGGTCTACGGCGACAACCCGCATGTATCGTTCACGCGCGCCGACATCGATGGGTTTTTCCGTGATGCAAACCCGGAGTCCTACGACCTCGTCACCGCGTTCGAGATTATTGAGCACGTGGACGAACGGGCGCAGCTCGCATTGTTGGAAGGGATCCACCGTGTGCTCGCGCCGGGCGGCGTGGCGATCATCTCCAGCCCCGACAAGCAGCTCTACTCGGACGTCAAACTCTCGAAGAATCCGTTCCATGTGCGTGAAATGTACCGCGACGAGTTCGCGACGCTGCTTGGGCGTGTGTTCCCAGCCGTCCGGATGTTCGAGCAGCTCACGTATACCGGCTCGGCGCTGTTTGAGTCGGGGGCAACGCGCGCCGACGTGTGCGAAATGGCGTGGACAGATCTGATCCGCCTCAAGGGTCGCTGTCAGGCGGGCCTCCGCGGAGCTGGCGAGTACCTCGTCGCGGCGGTAGCAAAGAAGGAGCTCGAGGGCACGATCGAGAGCTCGGTGATCCTAGACCGTGCGCGCAAGCTGATCGGCGAAGAGGTTTATAGCAAGCACCTTGAGGTGGAGGAGCGAAAGCGAAACGAGCAGGAAGCGCGAAATGAGGCGCAGAAACTGCGAGCAGAGCTCCAGGACGTAACCGCCCAGCTTGCCGCGATACGGGCAGCATGGATGGACGCCGACGAAGTGGCGCGGCGCGACGCAATCCAGCAAGCGGTTATCGACCGACTCTTGGGGATTGTCGCGCGAAACGCCGGCGAGCTTACGGAGGCACAGCGCGCACGGGTCGAACCTGACAGACTTCGGGTCGAAGTGCAGCAACTTCGCGAGGAGCTGAGGAGCGAACGGGCGCAACACGCCGCACTGCGCGCGATGGTGAGCGTGCGGCTGGTGCACCGTGCAAAGCGAGTTTGGGACCGAGTGCCATTCGTGAGGGACGCGGTCAAATCGCTTGCCAGGAGAATTGCATAACCCTTCACAGGCCATTGAAAATACTCGTATTCTCTCGCAAACGGTGAAAGTTGGGGCTAACGTCGGCTGCGATGCCGCTGGGACCGGAAATCGCCTAGTGCAGGATTCCTTATTGGACTGTTATCCGCCGCTCCGAGGAATCATGGAAACGCTTAGAGCGCCATGAAGACACCTAAAGCTGAGCAGATTGTGAAACGGCACGGAGGGCGAGAGAGCCTCCTGAAAACCTATCGGCAGAAAGAACCGGTAATGGTAACCCGGCCGACCATGCCTCAGCTTGCGGAGTACGTCCGATACTTGGATGGCATCTGGAGACGATGTTGGCTTACCAATGATGGCGAGCTTCATCGCCAGCTGGAGGCCGAACTGGCGCTCTATTTGGGGATTGAACACCTGAGCTTGTTCTGCAATGGGGCAACGGCGCTATTAGTTGCGCTCCAGGCGTTGGGAGTGAATGGGGGAGAAGTAATCACAACCCCGTTTACCTTCCCAGCGACGACGCATGTGCTCCACTGGAATCGCGTGCAACCCGTGTTCTGCGACATTGAACCGGATACGTTCAATATCGATCCAGAACGGGTCGAGCGGCTGATTGGTCCAGATACCTGTGCCATCCTTGCAGTCCATGTCTATGGCAACCCGTGTAATGTGGAGAGACTTGAAGAGATCGCTCACCGGCACCACCTCGTTCTTATTTACGATGCGGCGCATGCGTTTGGGGTACGCCTAGGCGATCGCTCGGTGCTTGAATTCGGCCACATGTCCATGCTCAGCTTCCACGCGACCAAGGTGTTCTCGACCATCGAGGGAGGCGCCCTGGTATCACAGAGCGATGCCGATCGACGTCGAGTGAATTGCCTCAAAAATTTCGGAATTGCCAACGAGGAGTCCGTGATCGGACCCGGCATCAATGGCAAAATGAATGAGTTCCAAGCGGCCTTCGGTTTGCTGCAGCTCAAGACAGCGGACACAGACATTGAAAGGCGAAGATTGCTTGTGAAGCGGTATCGGGAGTGCCTACGCGGTGTGCCCGGCATTCGTGTCCTCAATGACATTCCAGGAGTGCGCCACAATTACGGTTACTTCCCAATTTTGGTTGATACAGAAACGTATGGTATGTCGCGAGATGATCTTTATTGCGTGCTTCGAGAATTCAACATATTCACGCGCAAATATTTTTATCCACTCGTTTCACATGCTCCATGTTACGCAGGGCTCCCGTCGGCGGCGCCCGCGAAATTGCCGGTCGCGGAGAAGACGGCTAGTCAAGTCCTATGCTTGCCAGTCTTCGGAACCTTGAGCTTGCAAACCGTTGAGGTGATCGCTCGGATTATTCGCCTTCTCGGGAGTGCCCATGGCCTGAGCGACCATCGGGATGATGTCATTCATGCTCCACGAGACCCTGCGGCGAGTCGCGTCTGAGGCGATGGCGAGAATCTCGGAACTCGGCTCTTCATTACAGCCAAGCAGAGAAATCGTAAAGAACCCAAGGATGTCATGAGCGGAGCACCCCGAAAGCATATCGCCGTGCTTGGCGCCGGATTGGGAGGCCTGAGCGCCGCCTGGGTGTTAGGCCGGAGCGGTCACGACGTCACCATTCTCGAACAGAGCGATCACGTGGGTGGGTTAGCCGTTACAAAAGAGCGCGGCGGTTTCGAATACGATTTGGGTCCTCATAATATCCATACCGTACATGACCATGTGATCTCCTTTTTCCGCCGGAACTTCAGCGCCTCCTTCTTCGAGCATTATCCCAAGTCGACGATTTTAAAGAGGGGAGAGTTGATCGACTATCCGCTGAGAGGAATCCGGGTAATTACCTCGTTGCCGGTTTGGAAAATTGTCCCGGCCGCACTCTCGTTTTTTGCTGCACGGGTTCGGATGTTTCTGCCCCGGCGGCGAGTTGACGATAGTTTTCAGGCGTGGATTACGAACCGTTTTGGCAAGCTTCTTTTCCGCGAGTACTTTGGTCCATATGCGGAAAAAGTATGGGGGATTTCCGCAAACCAGATCGATCGTCATGTCGCCGAGAAGCGCGTTCCGGTGATCAGCTTGACCGAACTCATTCGTGCTGCACTGTTTGGCACCACTGCCGGAAGCAATCATCCTGAGTTTCTTGCCCACAACTACTACTTGCGTCATGGAATTGGGGAGACAGTAAGCTTCTTCCTTCGTGAAATCGAAAAGGTCGGCGTGCGGCTGGTCTACAACTGTGAGGTACGAAGAATCGTCACAGCTGCCGAGCGCGTGCGGGCGATTACTTTTGCAACGCGGGAGGCTGGTGAACAGGAAATCAGCGCGGATTACGTCCTGTCCACCGTACCACTGAATGCGCTCATTTCGCTGTTCGATAACGCACCTCAAAAGGTACGCGAGGCTGCGGCTCAACTGGACTACTGCTCATCGGTATTGGTCTTTCTCCGGATCGCAAGGGAAAGTGTTCTCCCGTCCTCGATGCTTTACTTTTCCGAGCCCGCCGTGAGATTTTCACGAATCTATGACGTTGGTATGTACTCGCGTGCAATGGTACCAAAAGGCAAGACAATGGTTTGCCTAGAATTCCCATGCTCAATGAACGACGCTATCTGGAAAGCCGACGACAAAGAACTGGCAAAGGAATCGATCGAGGCTCTTAGCAAACACGGAGTCCTCGAAGAACGTGACGTCGAAGGTTGGCACACGGAAAGAATTTCTCACTCCTATCCCCGATTTCGAGTGGGTTTTCAGGAGCGAGTTGCATCCTGCTTCGGATTTTTGCGCTCCTTCGAGAACCTGCTCTCCTACGGACGCCAGGGAAGTTTTGCCTATCTGAATACTGACGGAGTGATGAATCTAGGCTTCAAGGCTGCGACGGCCGTGCTCGTTTCCGAATCCACGGGATATCCATGTTGGGAATGGTTTGGCGCGCGGTGAGTGTTTGCAGTGGCTGGTCCGGCCCGGGCCGGTATTCTGGAGCGTTGCATGAGAGACACTGAGGTCCTCTGCCACGGACGTGCCACTAAAATACTGTGCGCCGATTGGACGGTCGATGTTCTCATCGCGCTCGTGCTCGCATCTTGGTACTACCGCAACGGCCTCGGCCACCTCAGCGACCATCTCTATGATACCTTCGACCAGAAGGCGATGATCTATCTCCTAGAATGGCTCTACCGCAGCTTCTTTGGAGACGGGCACATTGCGGGGGTGTTTGACCTCAATATTCTATACCCAAACAAGAATGTGTTGGCTTGGTCAGACACGATGTTGGGTTTCCTGCCCGCGTACGCTCTCTTTCGCGCCTTTACCACCAATCCGATCCTGGCGCTGAATTCGGTGGCGGTGTTGGCGACGTTCGTCGGAGCTTTGGGCATGCTGCGCCTTGGCCGGGAGCTGACCGGACGGACGGCAGTGATCGCCGGGACTACAGGTGGCATTGGCATGCTGGTCGCCAGTCAAGAGGGGCATTTTCAACTCAAAGGACTTTGCCTGCTGGTTTGGGCGCTGCTGTTTGTCGTTCGCTTCATCCGCGGGTCTAGCGGCGCAGTTCCTTGGTTGATCGTGGTCTCCTCATGGCTGTTCTTATGTTCGCTGTACTACGCCGTGATGTTGGCGGTGTTCATCGTGAGCTCGTCCTTAGTGGCAATTGCACTGGGACGGCAACGATTCCTGTCATGGTTCCACGCCATGCTGCGGAACGCTCCGATTGGGCGTACCGCAGCCGCGCTTGGCATCTCCGTTATCCCCGTGGTCTGGGTAGCCTTGCACTACTTGAGAGCGAAGAGCCAGTTCGGTGGTTACAATCTGGAGACTTTTGTCACGTACGCAGCGCGTGCGGGGAGCCTGTTGGACGCTCCGCCCACGAGCCTCCTCTACCGTTCGATGTACTCTGACTGGGGGAGCCACGAAGCACGATTGTTCTTCGGCCTGCTGGTATGGATGGGTGCTATCTTGCTTTTCGTCGGATGGCGCGGCTGGGCGATGACTGAGGTCGACCGCAAGATCGTCGCGCTGTTGGGCTTTGGCGCCGGGCTTGCGACTGTCCTCGCACTGGGCTCATTTGAGCGCTACTCGTTGGAACGGGGCGTTCACCTACCACTCCCCGCGTATCTGTACGCCCGTTTCTTTCCTGGGTTCTCCGCGCTTCGCGCGATAGGTCGGTTTGGCGTTTTCGCCTCGGTGCTCATGGCCGTTCTGGCCGAGTTGGGAATGCGGAACGTGTTAGACTTGATCGGACTGCGAGGGACGAAAGCGGCGATCAGCTACGGATGCATCGGCGGGTTGTTTTTTCTCGAGCAGACGACCCTCCTTACGCCACAGCGAGTGGATCTGTTTCCCCGGCGACAGGTATATCAGGCCATCCGCATGCTAACCCCTCCCGACGCGGTGGTTCTGGAATTGCCGATCGCCAAGCAAGGTCACTTCGAGAATGTCTCCTGGTGGCAGGACCAGATGGTCAGCAGCACCCTACACTGGCGTCGGATACCGGTTGGGTTTACTTCTCAGGAGTCGCCTACGCTTGCCCGACTGGTGGAGTCCTACAGGTCTCTTGAGCATGGTGTTCGCACTCCTGCGCAGTTGGTGGATGATTTGCTGGCTGTAGGTATCACCCATGTGGTGCTCAATGGAGAACTCATGGCAGGGGATCTCGCAACTAAAGTCCGCACCGACTTCACAGCCCAAGGATTCGTGGCGACGCCGGTAACATCCACGACATCCATTTATACAATTCGTCCCGGTGCGACCCGGCCGAGCACTCATTTCAATTGAAGTCAAATCATCGTCGCAGTGAATGTGGCGACCCCAATGAAAGTTTCCCAAAGCCAGCGGCGACCCGGAGCCGCTAATCGTCCCATCGATGCGTACATCATTGGTGCGGGAGGCCAAGCGCGTGAAACATTTTACTTGATCGACCGTACTCCGGCCTTGAGGTTTAGGGGATTTCTGGTCGAGGACACCTATTCAGAGTGGTGGGGCAGAATCATTACGGGCGGCAAGATACTGGGTCCACCACGCCTTTTTCACGATCGCGATGGCGTTTACTATGTAGGAATCGGCGACAATGCCGCCCGCGACCGAATAATCACGACACTCGGCGAAGAGCGGTTGGGACCGCCGTTGATCGCGCCTGGGGTAAATGTACACACGTCGAACGAGCTTGCGAAAGGTACGCTTATCTGCGGGGGAGCAACACTCACCGTTGATGCGTGGCTCGGAGTGGGGGTACTTGTAAACTGCCACGTCTCGATAGCTCACGATGTTCGAATCGGCCGCTGCTCGACATGTTCTCCAGGTGCAAACATATCCGGGAACGTCACCATTGGCGAGCGAGTATGGATTGGGACCGGTGCCACGATTATTGAAAAACTCACCATCTCAGATGGTGTGTTGATAGGAGCCGGAGCCGTTGTGGTTCGAGACTTGATAGAATGCGGCACCTATCTCGGGGTGCCGGCCCGGATCCGGCGCTGAAGATCAGAGCCGGTGACACCCTTGCTGCACGACAACTATGCCGCATGTAGCCTCACATTAGGTAAATCTATGGATGCCCAAGATTCAGGCCAGTAACCGTTTAAGCAACGAATGGTTCTTGACTTAGTTCAATCGGATACATCACGACCACTAAAAGGCGGAAACTTCTCTCTCAAAGGCTCGCGAACGAATGTGTTGAGCAGTGCAGATCTGGATTGTCCTCAAGCAACACGCCGGCACGCTCCCCGGCAGTGATATCGAGCCATCCGTTACGACCGGAGTCCGTCCATGGGAACATGGGAACGTATCAGTATATCCGAAAGCACCTGCGCGAGCGCGGCGTTCTCGTGCTGAGAACGCCAAGGACTTCTGTCAGGTGCGCGAAAGAACGACTTGCGATCTTCCCAATCATAGCCTCGTTCTCGAAAGGAGCGACGCGTGCGTTCTGCTTGGCCAGCCCTCAGAGTTCGCTTGTTGCTATCGCAACGGCCTACGCCTGCGAGCAGCAAACGGAGCAAGTGTGGTGATTGCGAGCAATGTTCCTGAGATCGGGCCGCACGAGCTGCAGCCTCGACTCGAAGACCATCACCGCCCGTGGCGGGAAGAGACTAAGTCAAGTACGCTTCGCCTGAATACTTCCGGCCACACGCGCTTGAGCAGTGAGTTGTTGATAGCGAATTCCATGGGATACATGCCACCGCTAAATGCCGCGAACTTCTCGCGCAGTGGCTCACGAATATATCTGTCGATGAGCTGCGCCAATCCGGGAGGTGTGCTTTTTCGCCGATAGATCAGAAATGCAAACAATGACGGTACAGCGCCGCTTCGGGTTAGGGATTCGTCTAGACGGAGGAGCCGGTCGAGTACCTGGGTGCTGTATCAAGACATCGCTGACAGAAACCGGTTCAGGACATCGCTGACAGTTCAGCGATGCCATGGAAAGAGCAGCGAGCCATGAATCAGAAGCTGGAGTTCATCGAGAAGGCTGGAGC
>Ga0099794_10000678_pt1 | contig 11396 bp, 8 predicted proteins | sample Rivendell_Oct201_10_FD_77320 | JGI IMG/M metagenome (GOLD analysis project Ga0099794, IMG submission 77320) | Vadose zone soil microbial communities from the Eel River Critical Zone Observatory, Northern California, USA -... | ecosystem: Host-associated > Plants > Roots > Rhizosphere > Soil ... | reverse complement strand
TTCGCCTGAGTGAGCTCGGCGTGAAGGTTGCCGCTCTGGCCGAGGATCGACGGCTGGATTAACAGGACGCCAGCGAGCAGGGCTGCCGCGGCGAGCGTCCCACCCCAGGCACTCTGGCTGCGCCGCCGGCGGACCCGCTCCGAGTTCAGCACCGCGCGGACGGCCGGCCAGCGATTGCGTGGCGGTCGCAGCGTCGGCAATGCCTTGAGCTGCGCCACCCGCTGGTACAGCGCTTCCAGCTCCGCCTGACAGATCGCGCAGGTGATGATGTGCCGGCGTGCCCACACCGACCCCTCACCAGCCCGCAGCGCTCCCAGGTCTTCCATCGTGCAATGCATCATGGCGTCGCTCCTCCAACATCCTCATTCAGCATCCGCCGCAACCGCGCGTGGGATCGCGCCAGCTGCGACTTGGAAAAACTCACCGACTTCCCCATCTGTTCGGCGATCTCTTCGTGCGTGTAGCCTTCGACGTCGTGCAACCAGACGACCGCCCGCGAGGTCTCCGACAGCCCCTCGAATGCGCGCTCCAGATCGAGGTTCGCGCCGACGTGCATCGTCGGGCCGCCGGGCTCGTCGTTCAGGGATTCCGTCGCGCGCACCTGATCGCGGCGAATGCGCATCAACGCTTTGGTAGAGGCAATGCGCCGAACCCAGCCCCACAGGTGGCCCTCGCCGCGGTATTGCTTGATGTTCCGGACCACTTCCAAAAACGTCTCCTGCAACACGTCTTCCGCGTCTTCCGGCCGTCTCAACATCCGCCGCGCCAGATTGTAGACCGGCGTCTCGAAGGCCCGGTACAGGGCTTCGAGGGCGGCTTCATCTCCGGCTTGCGCGCGGGCGACGAGGACATCCGGGACGGCGAGCGACACGGTCATTGTCCGAAAACTATGATGCCACAATTACGTAGAACGTCGCGAATCGATCTAGGGAAAATCATGGTTCCTTAAGACGTTACGGCGTAGTAGCTTGCCGCATGGCCCAGCCCGATATACAACAATGGCTCCACCATTGGCAGGACGAAGCCGACGCGGCCTATCTGTATCTCGCGCTGGCAGGTCAAGAGACCGATCCCCACAAGAAAGACGTCTACATCAAGCTGGCCGGCGTGGAAGAGCGGCACGTGCAGATGTGGGGGAAGCTGCTCGCCGAGCACGGCCACGCGGTTGGGCGGACGGAGCCGTCGTTCAATGCCAGGGTGCGCGCGTGGTTCGGACGCCGCTTCGGGACGCGGTATCTCCTCCCACTCCTGTTGCGGGAGGAAGGACAGGAGGTCAAGGGATATCTCGACCTCCACAACGAATCGAGCCTTCCCGACGCGCAAGCGGTGTCGCTTCAGCTCGCGAAGGAATCGGCCGCGCACGCGGGGACGCTCGCCGACCTTTCGGGCAAGGGGAACGAGCCGTGGCATAAGACGGGCTCGGGCGGATTTCTGCGGAACGTCGTGTACGGGTTCAACGACGGGCTCACGGCGAATTTTGGGTTAGTGGCCGGCGTGATCGGCGCGGCGGTGCAGCCGCACGTCATCATGATTTCCGGCGTGGCGGGCATGATCGCCGATGCGCTGTCGATGGGGTCGTCCGGCTACCTGGCCGCGAAGAGCGAGCAGGAGGTGTGGGAGCACGAAATCGCGATGGAGAAGGAAGAGATTCGGCTGATGCCCGAGATCGAAGAAGAGGAACTGGCGCTCGTGTATCAGGCGAAGGGCGTGGACCCTCGCACCGCGCGCCGTATGGCGAGCGAAGTCATGCAAGACCCCGAGCGGGCGCTCGGTGAGCAAGTACGCGAAGAGCTGAAGATCGGCGAGGCGCACGCGACGCCGTTCAAAGAAGGATGGGTGACGGGTGTCGCGACGGCGATCGGCGCGTTCATCCCCGTCGCGCCATTCCTCGTGCTGACCGGTCGAGCTGCGATTCTGATGGCGTTCGTCATCGCCATGCTCTCCCACTTCGCCGTAGGAGCGGCGCGCAGCTTTTTCACCGGCCGCGGTGTCCTCCGCAGTGGCGTCGACATGTTTGTGATCGGCATGGGCGTAGCGGCGGTCGGCTATCTCGTCGGCGATTTGGTGGCGAAAATTCTTTAGACGACCAGATTCACCAGCCGATCCTGCACGTAGATGACTTTTTTGAGCGGCTGGCCATCGACAAACTTTCGCACCGCTTCATCCGCCAACACCCGCTCGACGACTTCTTTCTCGGCCATCCCGCGCGGCACGACGAGGCGTGAGCGAAGCTTACCGTTGACCTGAATCGCGATTTCGACGTCGCCCGCGCTCGCCAACCGCTGGTCATAGTCCGGCCAACGCTGCTCGAAGACGGAGCCCTTTCCGCCGAGAGCCTCCCAGAGCTCCTCTGCGATGTGTGGTGCGTAAGGAGCGAGCATGATCACGAGGGGCGTCACCAACTCCCTGCCTCCGGCTCCCTGCTCCCTCAATTCATTGACGTACTCCATCATTGCCGAAATCGCGGTGTTGTATTGCAGCGCTTCGGTATCAGCGCTGACTTTGCGGATGGTGCGATGCAGCTTCTGTTCGGCGGCCGGCGTGCCACGGTTTTGCCCCGGCGTGAGCTGTGCTTCATGGGCGAGCGTCCACACCTTTTCCAGGAATCGCCGGATGCCGATGATGCCCTCGTCCCGGAAGTCGCCACCCTCCTGGAAAGGCCCAAGGAACATGAGGTACATGCGGAACGTGTCGGCGCCCCACTCCTGGATGTAGGTGTCGGGTACGACGACGTTGCCGCGGGACTTCGACATCTTGGCGCCGTCTTTCACGATCAAACCGTGCGCGCGGAACTTCGGATAGGGCGTATCGAAGTGCAGGAGGCCGAGATCGTACAAGACCATGCAGATAAAACGGGAATAGAGCAGATGCAGAACGGCGTGTTCGTTCCCACCGATGTAGCTCGTCACCGGAAGCCACTGCTTCGTCCGCGCCGGATCGAAGGGGCGGTCGTTGAACTCGGTCGACGGGTAGCGCAGGTGGTACCACGCAGAGTCGAGGAAGGTGTCGGAGACGTCCGTCTCGCGCCGACCTTTGCCGCCGCACTGCGGGCATTTCACGAAGTACCATTCCTCATGACGCGCGAGTGGGCTCACGCCCGTGTCGTCGGGACGGAAGTCATCGATGAGCGGCAGCTCGACAGGCAAATCGTTCTCGGGAACGGGGACGACGCCGCATTTTTCACAGTAGATGATCGGGATCGGCGGACCCCAATAGCGCTGCCGGGAGATACACCAGTCGTGGAGCCGGTACTGGACGCGCGGCGTGGCGAGCCCGCGTTCCGCCAACCAGGTCACGATGCGCCGAGCTCCTTCACGGCACTTGAGCCCATCGAACGGACCCGAATTCATCAACACACCGTCCTCGGAGACGGTGGGGAGGGTCTCGCCCGGCACGTGAACGACCTGACGAATCGGAAGCTTGAATTGCGTGGCGAACTCGAAATCGCGCTTGTCGTGCGCGGGTACCGCCATGATCGCGCCGGTCCCGTACTCCATGAGCACGTAGTCGGCCGTCCAAATCGGAATCGCCTCCCCCGTCGCGGGATTGCGGGCGTAGGAGCCGACAAACACGCCGCTCTTCGTCCGGTCCCCGACGCGGCGGGAGACGATGTCTTTGGATTGCACCTCACGTTGATATGCTTTGACGGCGGAGCGCTGCTCGACCGCCGTCAGCTCGTCGACGAGGGGATGCTCGGGGGCAATGACGAGATACGTCGCACCAAACACCGTATCAGGGCGTGTCGTGAATACGTTGATCTTGCGGCCACCGGGCGTTTCGAACAGGAGCTCCGCGCCTTCACTGCGGCCGATCCAGTTCCGCTGGAGCAGCTTGGTGGAAGTCGACCAATCGATTTGATCGAGATTCCCAAGCAACCGCTCGGCGAAGTCGGTGATGCGGAAAAACCACTGCTCGAGAAAGCGCTGCTCGACCGCGGTGCCGCAGCGCTCGCAGTGGCCGTCGATCACCTGTTCGTTCGCGAGGACGGTCTTGTCCTTGGGGCACCAGTTCACCGCCGCACGCTTTTTGTACGCGAGGCCGGCGTGGTACAACTTCACGAACAGCCACTGCGTCCACTTGTAATAGGCGGGGTCCGTCGTCGAGAGCTCGTGCCGCCAATCGTACATGCCGCCGAAGCGGCGGAGCTGGCGCCGAAACGTCGCGATGTTCTGCGGGATCAGCTTGGCGGGGTTGGTCCCGATCGTGAGCGCGTAGTTCTCCGAGTGGATCCCGAATGCATCGAACCCCATCGGCTCGAAGACGTCGTACCCCTGCAGGCGCTTGAACCGACCGTAGATGTCGGCACCCGTAAACGCGAACATGTTGCCGACGTGTAGCCCCTCCGCCGAGGGGTACGGAAACATCATGAGGTTGTAGAACGGCCGCGTCGCTCGATCCAGATCGGGCTCGTTGGTGTGGCGCTCCACCCAACGCCCCTGCCATTTTGCTTCGAGCGCCGCCGGATCGTAGCTTGGGATGTTTCGCATACGTGCCCAATACTAAACCGCAACGGAATGGCCATAAAGTCTCAGCAACTGCGGCAAAGTTTTCTGATCTCGGGGGCCGGCGCTGCCGTCCTCCTGGTGCTGTTCGTCGCCTGGGTGACCAGCAGCCGGGTCGGTCACGTGCTCGAGCAGCAGGCGGATGTACGCGGTCGCGACGTCGCCACCCGCGTGGCGGCGATCGTCACGCAGTATCTCAAAGAGCGGCGCCGTGAAGTCGTCTCCCTTGCCAGCCTTCCCCAACTCGTGAATGACGTACGCCAAGCCAGTCAAACGGTCGTCGCTCGCGGGCTTGACCGCACGCCGATTCCGGATCTGGAGCGCAGGTTCAACGCCACGCGCCAGTTAGGCGGCGACCAGGACCTGCAAGCGTACGTGCGCGCCTACACCACGATCTCTGATTTCGCCGAGATCATCGTGACGGAGCGGCACGGCCTCAACGTACTGACGTCCGGCCGGCCGTCCGATTTCGTGCAGCGCGACGAAGCGTGGTGGCAAAAGACGATGCAGGAGGGGTTGTACGAAGGCGACGCCAAGTTCGACTCCTCGGCCGGCATCACATCGCTCGAGATCGACGTCCCCGTTCGAGCCGCCGGCGTCGCCCAGCCGCTCGGCGTGCTCAAGGCGGTGTTTGCGCTCGATCGGCTGCGCGCGTTACTCGGCACCGAGGAGCTCGCGGGCCGCGCCTACCTCGAGGTTGTCGATGGACGCGGGAAGGTGCTCGTCTCGAAAGATCCGAACCTCCAGCTCCAGACTCTCCCCGACAAAGACCGGATTCCGCTGGGCGCGGAGGCGGCGGCCGCTCACGTCACGACCACCCGTGGGGAGGATCAGCTCGTGGTCTCCGTCCCCGCGAATCAGGGCGAGTGGTGGGTCTTGTATCGAGAGCCGGCGGCGACGGCGTTCGCGGCGGCACGGAGTACGCAACGCGCGGTCTGGCTTGGCGCCTTACTCGTTGCCGCAGTGGCGGTCGGCGCGTTGTTCTGGTTGTCGCAGCGGCTGGGCCGGCTCGTGACGGAACCGGTGCTCGCAGCGGGCGCGATCGCGAGCCGCGTCGCGGGTGGGGACCTGTCGGTGACCGTAGCGACGCATCGGGCTGAGGCGACGGAAGTCGCGGAGCTCATGTCCTCGGTGCACTCGATGGTCGTCGCCTTGCGCCGACTCGTCGGCGCGATTCGCGCCGCCGCCGATGAAGCGGCTGCCATGGCCACGGAGATTTCGGCGTCGACGGAAGAGATGAGCGCGTCGACCGAGGAGATGGCGTCAACGTCGCAGGATCTCTCGCGCCGCGCCGGCGAGCAGGCGCAGACCGTTCGTGCCGCAGCCGATGACGCGGCGCGTATTCTGCAAATCGCCGGGAAGCTCGCGCAGGGCGCGGAGGAAGCGGCGCGCCGCAACACCGATCTCTCGGCATTGGCGCGACGCCACAAGGAAGGCCTGGACCAGAGCACCGTACGACTCGCGAAGCTCGCCGACGAAGTCGCGAAGGGCGCGGAGGAAGCCGAAGCGCTGGCGCAGGCGTCGGCGCGGATTCAGACGTTCGTGGCTCAGACGAAAGCGGTCGCGACCCAGACGAACATGCTGGCGCTGAATGCCGCCATCGAGGCGGCGCGTGCCGGCCCGCAGGGACGGGGGTTTGCAGTCGTCGCCGACGAGGTGCGCAAGCTTGCCTCGGTCGCCGCCGCGGCTGCCGGGGACACCGCCGACACCGTTCGCGGTGTCCTGACGCGGGTGCAAGCGACGCGCGACCGGCTGCTGCGGTTGGCGGAAGGTGGCGCCGCGGTGCGGGAAGCGTCGCAGACTGCCGCCCAGGGCCTGACGACCGTCGCGGGCGAGGCGGACGCGAACGCCGCCTGGAGTCGCGAGATCGCCCAATCGGCCGGCGAGCTGCGCGCGCTCGTCGAAGAGATCGCGAATCGGCTCGGGACGGTCGCCGGCCAGACGGACACCCTGCTTGCATCCGCCGAGGAGCTGGCCGCCTCAGGCGAGGAGCAAAGCGCGTCCACGGAGGAGATCGCGTCGTCCGCCAATCAGCTCGCGGAAGCGGCCGATCGGCTCACCGGCGCCGTGAAGTCATTCCGATTGTTGGCGGACGAGCAGCAGCAGCAACAGGCGGCGGATTAGTCTCCGAAGTTCGCCAGCCGGACGTCCAGCACGTCCGGAAGTGCCTGCAGCTTGTCGAGAATCCCGTTGGTGAGCGCCTGATCGACGTTGATGGCGGCGAGGGCGTCTGTTCCGCCACCTTGCGTCGAACGGCGGGCCTGGTGGTAGCTCGCGATGTTGATCCCGGCGGTGCCCAATGCCGACCCGACCCTGCCGATCACGCCGGGCACGTCGCGATTGCGGACGACGAGCATCCAGCCGTCGGGCGCCACGTCCACGTGATAGTCGTCGATCCGGATCACTCGCCCGTGGCTGCCGCCGATGAGGGCGCCCGACACGCGCACGCGCCCGCGCGCGGTGTCGACCTTCACACCCACGGACGTTTCGAATCCCGCCTCGGGCGCGCCCGTCCGCATGCCGAGCTGCATGCCCTTCTCTTCGGCGAGGACCTGCGCGTTCACGAGGCTGACGGGGCCGGCGTTCATGGCCGCGAGCAGTCCCTCGAGCGCCGAGACGAGCACGGGCCGCTGTGCGGCTTCTTCCTTTCCGCCGTACGCGACTTCAACCGCCTTGACGGGGCCGTCCGCCAGGGCCAGGGCCAGGCGACCGAGGCGGCGCGCCAGATCGAGCAGCGGCGCCAAGCGCCGCAATAGATCACCGCCCATCCCCGGCACGTTGATCGCGAACGACAGATCGCCCGCCACCAGCGCATCTCGCACCGCGGCGGAGATCTCCATTGCGACGCGCTCCTGCGCTTCGGCAGTCGACGCGGCCAGGTGTGGTGTCAGGATGACCCGGTCGAGTCCGCGCAGCGGCGAGTCGGCCGGCAAGGGCTCGACTGAGAATACATCGAGCGCAGCGCCCCCAATCCGCTTCTCCTTGATCGCGTCGGCAAGCGCGACTTCGTCGACCAGCTCGCCCCGGGCCGTGTTGATCAGCACCGCAGTCGGCTTCATGAGGTTCAGACGGTTCGCGTCGATCAGGTGATGCGTCTCGTCCGTCAACGCAACGTGCAATGTCACGACGTCCGCCGCCCGCAGCAGGGCGTCGATGGAGAGCAGCCGCACGTGCAGCTCGGCGGCGCGCTCAGGCAGCAGATACGGATCGTGGCCGACGACCTGCATGCCGAAGGCACGCGCAAGCTGAGCGACGTGACCACCGATGCGTCCCAGTCCCACGATACCCATCGTTTTGCCGCGCAGCTCCGTGCCCTCGAACTTCTTGCGGTCCCACTGGCCGGCGCGCATCGCCGCCGCGGCGTCCGAAATCCGGCGCACCAGCGACAGCAGCAGGCCCATCGCGTGCTCGCCGGCGCTGACGGTGTTGGCACCTGGGGCATTCATGACGGCGATGCCGCGCCGCGTGGCGGCATGGACATCGATGGTATCGACGCCTGTGCCAGCGCGCGCGACGACGCGCAGGTGCGGGGCGCGCGCCATCAAGGCGGCCGTGACGCGAGTCTCGCTCCGAACGATGAGCGCGTGCGCTCCGGCGATGACGCGATCGAGCTCGCCGGCCTTCCCGGCGACGTCGACGACGTCGATCTCCGGAGTTCCCGAGAGGAGATTGAGACCGCTGGCCGCCAAACGGTCGGCGATCACCACGCGCCACGTCACGCGAACGCCTGTCCGATCAGCGGTAGCAGCTCGTCGAGCGCTGCGACCGTGTGGTCGCCCATGTGTCCGATGCGGATCGTGGAATCCTTCAGCGCTCCGTAGCCCGCACCGATCGTCCAACCCTGTTGCTTGAGTGCCCCAACGACGTCCTTGGCGTGCTTGCCTTCAGGAACGCGCAGGCACGACACCGTCCAGCTGTGCCGACCGTCGCGCGGCAGAAACTTCACACCAACCTCCGCGCTCCAGGCTTCGACACGACGGCGCATCGCATCGTGCCGCTTCCAGCGCGCTTCGATCCCGCCCTCCCGATCGATGCGCGCGAGCTGGACCTCGAGCGCGTAGAGCAGCGACACCGCCGGAGTGTTGGTCGGCTGGAACTTGGTCGTCGCGGTGAGAAAGCTGATGAGATCGAAGTAGGCGCCCCGCTCGTCGAGCGTCTTCGCGCGATCGACCATTCGGTCCGAGGCGACGCCGAGGGCGAGCCCCGGCGGCAACGCGAGCGCCTTCTGCGAACCCGTGAAGACGAAATCGAGATTCCAGCGATCCGTTTCGACGGGCGACCCCGCCATGGAGGTCACGGCATCCACGAGCAGGAGCACGTCGTCGAACTCCTTGACGACCTCCGCGAACGCGGCGACGTCCTGCAAGACGCCGGTCGACGTTTCCGAGTGCACGCAGGTCACGGCGTCCACCGGCGTGCGGCGCAACGCGTCGCGCAACATGTCGGGTTCGACGGCGGAGCCGAGCGGGACGTCGAGACGGATGCACTCTTTGCCGGTGGCATTCACGATTCCGGCAAAGCGCTCGCTGAACGCGCCGTTCACGAGCGACAGCGCGCGCCGGCGTACGCCGTTGCGGACCGCCATTTCCATGAATCCGGTCGCCGAATTGGTCCCGATCAGCACCGGACGACTCGTCCGTGCCAGCGCGCCCAGCTTCGGCGCCACGCCCTGAAGCAGCTTCTCCATGGCCGACGACCGGTGCCCGATCATCGGGCGCACCATGGCCTGGAGCACCTCGGGATGAACGTCGGTCGGACCGGGAAGGAAGAACTTTCCGAATGCGGGACCCGCGCCCCCCCCCTCCCCGCCCGCGCGCGTCGACAGCGAGGCTGTCGAGGTCATGCGCTGGCCCGCACGAGCTCGTCGACCAGGCCGCCCACGACCACTTCGCTCGTCTTGACGAGGCGGACGCCTTCTTCGCCCCACTCCTTGAGCAGCTGCGCGGCCACATCGCGATCGATCGGCTTCATCGCGTCCACGACCGCGAAGATGCGCGTCTGCGGTCGATGGTGGAGCAGGCCTTCGATTGCGTATTTGTCGCAGACGTCCAGCGCGACGCCGTACAGGACGATGTCGTGCGGATTCAGCACATCGAGAACGGGCAGGACATTGGGATTGGAGAAGACGTCGAAGCGGTGCTTATGAAACAGGATATCGCCGCGATGGCCGCGGACTCGTGCCGCCAGCGCCGCGGCGTCCTGCGGCTCGGGCTCGATGACCAGGGGGTCGCGCAGCGCGGTCTCGGGAATCTTTCGTTGACCGGGCGTACCGCGCAGGCAATGCGGTGGAAACGTCTCCTTCCAATCCGGCGTCGCCGAGATCTCCGCATGCTCGGCGACGTGATCGTCCGCGCTCGCCACGATGCGAATGCCGTGGCCATGCGCGTAGTCCGTCAACTTCTTCAGATTGGCGACAAGCTGCTCGGCGTCCGGCACGTATAACTTGCCGTCCGCCTTCATGAAGTCGTACTGGGTATCCACGTCCCAGAAGATGACGCGGGGCATGAATCTCTCCTCGGAAGGGTCGGCAACCGGGGAATCTCTCCGGGAAGCGCCGCGAGTGTCAACTACTGCAGGGAATGCGCTACAGCGTCAGCGCGACGGCCACTTCGTCACAGGCGTGTTGGCGCGGACAGCGCGCGCAATCGGCCCAGACTTTGAGCGGAAACTGTTCCTTTTCTACGACCTGAAACCCGAGCCGTATGAAGAACAGCGGCTTGCGGGTGAGGCCGAACACCACCTTGAGCCCGACGGCGCGAGCGTCGACGAGGAGTGACTGGACGAGCGCCTTCCCGACCCCGCGGCCCTGCTGGTCGTCCCGGACCGCGAGCCCAGCGACCTCGGCGAGCTCGGTGCTGTAGATCTTGAGACTCGCCGTGCCGACGATCGCGCCATCCTGACCTTCGGCCACGACATACTCCTTGATGTGGCGGCACAAATCGTAGTTCGAGCGGGGCAGAAGATCTCCGCTCGTCACGAACGGCGCCATCAGATTTTCCATACCCGCAACATCTGAGAGGACCGCGGACCGCAACGACGGCTGGTGGGCGGGGGGCGTCGGCAAGGGGCGCGCGTTGAGCGAGAGACTCGTCACGCGAGTATCTCCTCGAGGATCGCGGTGCCGCGCTCCAAGTCTTCGCGGGTGATGTTGAGCGGCGGGACGATGCGAATGACCGTCGGCCCGGCGGTGAGCACGAGCAAATGCCGCTCGCGCGCCGCCGCGACGATTGGCGCAGCGACTTCGTTGAGCTCGAGTCCCCAAATCAACCCGCAGCCGCGCGCTTCGCTGACGCGCGGGCTCCGGGAAGCGAGCGCATTCAGGCGGCCGCCCAGCCATTCGCCCTTCGCCCGGACGTCGGCGAGGAAATCGGGCTCGCCAACGGTACGCAGGACGTCGAGGGCGACCGTCGCCACAAAGGGCCCACCACCGAACGTCGTGGCGTGATCGCCGGGCGCCATGGCCGCCGCTACGCGATCGTTCACGAGAATCGCACCCATCGGCAGCCCGCCTCCCAGCGGCTTGGCGAGCGTGTAGATGTCCGGCACCACGCCTGACTGCTCGGCCGCGAACAACGTTCCGGTGCGACCGAGGCCGCACTGCACTTCGTCGAAGATGAGTGCCGCGCCGCACGCATCGCACAGCTCGCGCAGGAAGGTGAGGAAGTCGCTGGCAATGGGGCGAACGCCGCCCTCGCCCTGCACCGGCTCGATGATCACCGCCGCGGTGCGCTCGGGTGTGATCGCACGCTCGGCCGCCTCGGTATCACCGAGTTGAACGATCTGCACACCGGGGAGCAGCGGCTCGAACGGCCGGCGGTAATCGGGACGATCGGTCGCCGCGAGGGACGCGAACAAGCGACCATGAAAAGAGCCGCTGAAGGCTACGATCTCGCT
>Ga0099794_10000676_pt1 | contig 11400 bp, 10 predicted proteins | sample Rivendell_Oct201_10_FD_77320 | JGI IMG/M metagenome (GOLD analysis project Ga0099794, IMG submission 77320) | Vadose zone soil microbial communities from the Eel River Critical Zone Observatory, Northern California, USA -... | ecosystem: Host-associated > Plants > Roots > Rhizosphere > Soil ... | reverse complement strand
CGGCGGCAGGAGCCCGCGCCGTCCTCCCCGGAAGACGACTAAAGTGCGCCTCGGCGCGCGCCAGGGGTCTTGAGTGAAGGCGAAGAACCGGGGCGTCAAGAACGCGCGAGAGTGGAAGCCGGCCGAGAACCTCCCTCGCGCCGTCGAGGCCCTCCGCGGCGCCAGGAGCGTCCTGCTCACCATGCACCGCGGCCCGGACGGGGACGCGCTCGGCAGCGCGCTGGCGCTGGGCTGCGCGCTGCGCGAAATGGGGCGCGAGGTCACCGTCTACAATCCGGACGAGCTGCCCTACAACTTCCGCTTCCTCGCCGGCGCGGACCGGGTCGCCAGGTCGATCCCCGCCGATGCCGCCTACGACGTCACCGTGGCGACCGACGCGGGCAGCGCCGATCGCCTGGGGCCGGACGTGCCGCCGCCTCCCCGCCGCGGCGTGCTGCTCAACCTCGACCATCACGTCACCACCGAGCCCTTCGGCGATCTGAACTACGTCGATCCGGCGGCGGCCTCGGTCGGGATCCTCGCCTACAAGATCATCCAGGGGCTCGGGCACCCGCTGAGCCGCGACGCGGCCGAATGCATCTACGCCAGCATCCTGGCCGACACGGGCTGCTTCCGGTACTCGTCGACCGATCCGGAATGCCTGCGCATCGCCGCCGAGCTGCTCGAGCAGGGCGTCGATCCCTGGGAGATGACGGTCCGCGTGTACGAGCAGCAGCCGCTGGCGCGGATGAAGCTGCTCGCCGAGGTGCTGAACACGTTGGAGGTCGCCCCGGGCGGCAAGCTCGCCACCATCACCATCACGCGCGACATGGTGGCCCGCACCGGGACGCACCTCGATCTGACCGACGGGTTCATCAACTACGCGCGGTCGATCGACGGAGTGGAGGTCGCGGCCTCCTTCCGCGAGCCGGAGGACGGGTCGCGCGCCTGGCGCGTCAGCTTCCGCTCGCGCGGCAACGTGGACGTGTCCGCCATCGCGCAGCGGTTCGGCGGCGGCGGGCACAAGAACGCGGCGGGGTGCGCGATCGAGGGCGACCAGGCCGCGGTGCGCGCGCGCATCGCGGCGGAGGTCGCGCAGGCCCTGGAGCCCGCGGATGCCTGACCTGAGCGGCGTGGTGGTGGTGAACAAGCCCAGCGGGCCGACCTCGTTCGACGTGGTCCGGCGCGTGAAGGGCCTGTTCAAGGTGAAGCGCGTGGGCCACACCGGCACGCTGGATCCCACGGCGACCGGCGTCCTCCCCATCTGCGTCGGCGAGGCGACCAAGGTGGCCGGGTTCATCGCCGACGGGGAGAAGGAGTACGAGGCGACCGTCCGCTTCGGGCAGGTCACCGACACGCAGGACGCGGCCGGCCGGGTGCTCGAGACGCGGCCGGTGGAGGGATTGACCGAGGACCGCGTCCGCGAGGCGCTGCGCTCCTTCGTCGGGCTCATCGAGCAGACGCCGCCGATGTATTCGGCGCGGAAGATCGAGGGGAAGCGCCTCTACGAGCTGGCGCGGGCCGGCGAGGAGGTCGAGCGCGAGCCGCGCACCGTGAACGTCGACGAAGCGCGCATGACCTTCTTCCAGCCGCCCGACTGCGGCATCTTCGTCCGCTGCTCGAAGGGCACGTACCTGCGCACGCTGGCGCACGACCTCGGCGCGCGTCTCGGCTTCGGCGCGCACCTGCGGGAATTGCGCCGCGTGCGGGTGGCGTCTTTCGGCATCGACGAGTCCGTGGGCCTGGACGAGCTGATGGCCGCGGCGAAGCAGGGCCGGGACGAGCTCGCGCGGTACCTGAAGCCGCTCGACCGCGCCCTGGAGGGGCTGGCCGAGTTGCGGCTTGACCCGCACCTCTCGCGCCGCGTCGCGCACGGGCACACTCCGGGTCCGGCGGACCTGTCGCGGCTGCGGGCGCCGCCTTACCCGCGCGGCCGCCGCGTCCGGCTGGTGGATCCGGCGGGGAACGTCCTCGCGGTGGCGGAGAGCGACGGGGTCGGGACGCTCAAGCTTCTGCGGGTGCTCGCGCACGGCGAGCTGCCGCCGGAGCGGCATTTCGACGAATAATCCAATCGAGCAGGGCCGCCCAAAGTCCATGGCGGCGGGCCTCGAAATTGTGTACCCGACGAATCACCATAGGCGGGTGCGCTACCGGTCCCGGGGGGACCGTCGTAGCGACGAAGGTCGGTTGCCGGCTCGAAAAGGAGGACGCCATGACCGTAGACCTCAAAGTCTACGACAACGGAGATCACACGTGTCTCGTGTGGCTCCCGTCGGATCTCAAGCCGATTCCGAATTGCCGCGGGTTCGCCATCCGCCGTATCCACAATGGCGCCGCTCCCGAGTACGTCCATGGCTTCGTCGGTTTCGCCGACGGCGACAAGCCCGACGATGCCAAGGGCTGGAGGTTCCCGGTTCAGCGCTTCCTCTGGTGGGACTACGCCGTGAAGCCGGGTGACATCGTGGAGTATTCCGTGATTCCGGCGGTGGGACCGGACAAGGACGACCTCACGCTCGACGAGGGGCTTGCGAGCCCGCTCACCCCGAAGCTGACCATCTCCTCGCAATCCACGCCGCACATCTCCGCTTGCTTCAACAAGGGAATCGTCGCGGCCCAGTGGGTCTCGCGGGCGCTCGCGGCCGAGCCGAAAGGAAAGAAGGTCAGCGACCTGGTGAAGACGCCCGGCGATCTGCTGCGCAACGAGCTCAGTGGCCTGCTTCGCCCGGAGCTCATCGATCTGCTCGCGGCCACGAAGCACGACGGGGGAAAGATCTACGCGGCCCTTTACGAGCTCAACGACCCGGAACTGATCAAAGGGCTCGTCGGATTGGGACAGGACGCGAGCGTCATCCTGGCAAATGGCGCATTCAAGCCGCCCGACAACGACGAGAACAAGCAGGTCCGGTCGATGCTCCAGGGAAAGATCCGCCTCTACGATCGGATCGTCTCGAGCCCGCATTTCGGGCACAACAAGTTCGTCGTGTTCTGCGACAAGGCCGGCAAGCCGCTCCGGGTCCTCACGGGAAGCACCAACTGGACGTCGTCGGGGCTCTGCACCCAGGCGAACAACGCTCTCGTCATCGAGGACGCAGGCGTCGCACAGGCCTTCCTGGATGCGTGGAATCGCATCCACGCCGCCGGCAACGGATACCCCGCCTCCCTCATCGCGGCGAATTCGAGTGCGCAGACTTACGACGTCGACGGGTGCAAGGTGACGCCGTGGTTCGTCCCCACGCAGCACGCGCAGGACCTGGAGCACGCGCGGCGACTCATCAACGGTGCGAAACAGGGAATCCTGTTCCTCTTCTTCAATCCCGGGACTTTCCAGCCCGACACGGCTCCGGAGCGGTGGACGCTGCTGCAGAACGTTCTCAACCGCCATCACCAGGAGAACAACGCGTATTACGACGCGAGCCTCTACATCAAGGGCGTCGTGAACCAGGAGATTCCTTTCCTCACCGAGGTTCCCTCCGAGGGGAAGAAGCCGCCGGCCGCGACGATGGATCCCTCGGCATCGACGCATCCGGTCGCCCTGTACACGAGCGGGATCGAGCCGCCGCGGCGCCTGGGCCACGACGTGCTGGTGCCCGCGAACGTCAAGAACGCCTTCGGCGATTGGGAGAAGGAGCTCCTCGGCGCGAGCATGGTCAACATCCACAGCAAGGTCATCGTCCTCGACCCCTTCGGAGAGAACCCCGTGGTCATGACGGGCTCGCACAACCTGGGGTTCAAGGCGTCGAGCGAGAACGACGACAACCTGGTCGTCGTCGAAGGCAACGCGCCGCTGGCCGTCTCCTATGCGCTCAACATCATCGCCATCTTCCAGGCCTACCGCTGGAACAGCTACGTCGAGGCACACCGGCAGGATCCGAAGGTCTGGCACGGGCTCGTCGACAACGACCAGTGGCAGGCGAGCCACCTCGCCGGCGACCAGCTCGCGGAGCTCGAGTTCTGGCTCGGCGCCGACGAAGAGGGACCGACGACCCAATTGGCGCCGGCCGCTCCCGGCAAGGCCGTCCCGGCGTCGCCAGCAGGAGCTTCCCGGGCCCGCCCGCGCGCCGTCTCGACCCGGTCCGCTCGAACTTCGCGCAACGCCCCGCGTTAGCAGATGTGAACGCGGGAAGCGCTGCTTCTCAGAAGCGGCGCACGGCGGAAGGGCGCGCTTCCTCCTCTTCGTCGTCCGGAATGCGCTCCAGCGCCCAGGTCGCCTGGACGGCGCGGACGGCGACCCAGATCATCAGGCCGGCGACGAACACGTTGCTGCCCATGCCCGGGTGCGCGCCGAACATCTTGGCCACGGTGGCCAGCCCCTCGAGGCAGGAAAGAGCGAGGAGCACGGCGGCCGCGGCCCGGCTGTGAACGAGAAGCGCCGCGGCGCAGGCTGCTACGATGCCGGCGACCACGATCGCGCTAGTGCTCTTCACCGCGAGGAAGAGCACCATCTGCAGCGCTGCCAGGAAGAAGAAGGCATACGAGGCGACCTTTACGACCTGGAGCGCATCGTCCCGCGTCTCGATCTTCGAGATCCAAGCGATCTTGGTCTCCAGCATGGGACCAGTAGTAGCGAGGCCGCTCGGGGAGAGGCTAGGCACTTGAACCCCTACACGGGGTACCTGATGTGGGCGACTAGGTGCCCCTCGAGACCACAGGAGCCCACAGCCGTTTCAGGCTGGCCGCCGCGCCGAAGGCGAGCTGCTTGGTGCGGTCGAGCAGGATGGACTGTCCGACGGGCGTGGGCGAAAGGCCGAGCTTCCGCAAGTGCGCGTTCGCCTTGTAGAGCAGCTCGCGGCGCTCCGAGTCGGCCGTGCGGAAGGTGATGCTGAACGAGACCGAGACCTCGGGGCCGTTCTTGATCCAGTGAGGCACGGTGACGGGGAAGTGCAGCCCCTCGCCGGGGGCGAGCGGGAGCACGAAGGCGGTGGTCTGGAAGACGTCGCGCCAGGGCAGGTTGCGGTGCACGAAGGTGGCGTAGAAGCGCTCCAGCTCCTCTTCGGGCAGGACGAACCGGTCGGCCGGGTCCCACATGCTGACCGTCTTGCTGCCGCGCACCTGGAGGAGGAAGTTGTACTCGGGGTCGATGTGGAACGGAGTCACCGCTCCAGGCGAGGAGAGGAAGATGAACCCTTCCCGCCGCTGCATCGGCGCGGTCAGCCCGCGGGCGTGCGCCGCGATCCCGTCGAGGCACCGATCGAGCAGCGCCCCGTACTCGGGATCCTGCTCGACGCGCTTGAGCACCATCCACGAGCCGCACTCCTGGATGCGCCGGATGGTCTCCTCGGCGGACAGGCCGGTGCGCGGCGTCTCCTCGGGGCGGACGCCGACGGGCAGCGCGCCGGCGTTGTACTCGACGAATCGCTCGGGCAGGGCGCGCGCGAGTTGCAGCAGGCGAGGCAGCTCGAAAAGAGGGTGCCCGCCGAGCGAATGCTGGATGCGGAACGGCTTGCGGTTGAAGTAGGCGGCGAAGACCTGCGGATCGACCTCCACCATCGGCGCTGCGTTCACCCTGACCTCCGGCGGCGCAGGCGCGCGCGGGCGAACTGGAAGAGCGGCGCCAGCGCCAGAAAGAGGGAGGGCAGCGCGCGGCCGGTCGAGAAGAACACCGTCTGCATCTCGCGCCGCTCGGGCCAGAGGTGGTTGATCATGAACCGGTTCGGCGCCGCGCAGGAATCCATCCAGCGCACCTCCGGCATCTGGTGCAGCCGGTGGATGTTGTCGACCTCCAGCAGGACCCCGGGTGAATAACGGGCGAAGGACTCGTCGAAGGCGATCTTGAAGGCGAACGAGCCGTCCCCGGCGAGCAGGTTGTACTTGAGCGCGATGGGGCGGCCGTCCAGGCGCAGCCCCATCATCATGAGCCGGCCGCGCTGGTGCGCGCGCGCGGCCATCTCCTCGACGTACGCGCGTTCGGCGGGGTGGAGCGCGGCGGCGACTCCCGCGGTGCCCTTCCAGCCGCCCGCCTCCAGCGCGAGGAACTCGCGGATCCACGGTGCTGGGTCCTCGCCGGGCGAGAGCTCGCACAGCTCGAGCCGGCCCTGCTCGGCGAGACGCGCCCGCTGGCGGCGCAGCTCCTTGCGGCGCTTGCCGTTCAGCGCGCGCTCGAGGAACTCGTCGCCGCTCGCGGCCGGCCGGAAGAGCGCGCGCGTGTACCAGCTCGAGACCAGGCTCGGCCACCCGCGCCGATTCAGCTCGTCGACCAGGTGCAAGTGGAACGGTCCGTCGCCGGGCACGTCGTCCAGCCGGACCAGGCCGGTGCGCCGCTCGAGATGGTCGAAGAAGCAGCGCAGGGCGGGCTGGGCGAACCCCGCCCGCAAGAGCGGCGTGGACAGGTAGCAGCTGCGATGTTTCCAGAGCTCGGCGCGCCCGCGCCGCCAGGCGAACGGGAACAGGCCGCAGAGCACGCGCCGTCCGCGATGCGTCGCCGAAGCGACGAGCACCTCGACCCGGGCTCCGGGGGCGTACGCCCGCAGCGCGGGCAGGAGCATCCAGGGCTCGTAGAACGGGTTCGGCTCGGCGGCCGCCGCGGCGAGGTCCTGCCACTCCTGCTCCAGCGCCTCGAGACGGGACCAGTCGGTGACCAACTCGGCCTCGAGATCCGCGGCCGCGGGCGGCGCGGGCCGGCCGGGGACCGGCGCATCGGTGAGGAGCAGCGCCTCGTCCGAAAACGGACGCCGCGGGGTGGGCTCCGGAGCGGGAGCCTCGATCGCTGCGACGTTCGCCTGGCTTTGCGATGCCATCGGATCGTTCCGCCCCGCGATCTACGTACGGTCCTGCTCTCCGGGTAGGGGGGCGAGCGCCCTGTCGAGAAGGCGGCAGTACAGGTCGCCATAGGCGGCCTGCTTGCGATCCAGGGACAGCTCGCGCTCGGCGGCCGCGCGGCCGCGGTGGCCCATGCCGCGCGCAAGCCCGCGGTCCGAGAGCAGCTCGACCAGGCGCCCGGCCATCCCGCCGGCGTCGCCGACCGGGACCACGAAGCCCGTGTCGCCGTGCTGGACGAGCTCCGCATTGCCGCCCGCGTCGGTGGCGACGACCGGCAGGCCCGCCGCCATCGCTTCCATGATCGCGTTGGAAAGGCCCTCGGCTCGCGAGGGCAGGCAGAAGGCGGCGGCCCGGGCGAGGATCGCGGGCACGTCGTAGCGGGTCCCGAGCAGGCGGACCGCGTCGCCCAGGCCGAGCTCACCGATGCGCCGCTCGAGGTACCCGCGCTCGGGACCGTCGCCGACCAGGGCGAACCGCACGTCGGGAATCCGGCGCCGCACCAGCGCGGCCGCCTCGACCAACGTTCGGTGGTCCTTCACCGGCCAGAGGTTCGCCACCACGGCAACGACCGGGCCGCCGTCCGGGACTGGACCGTCCGGCGCGCGCGCCGCCAGCTGGTCGAAGCGCCGCAGGTCGATGCCGTTGCGCACCACCGCCACCCGGTCGGGCGCACAGCCTTCTTCCGCGATGCACAGGCGCGCCACGGCCGCGGCGTTGGCGCAGACGACGTCCGCCCGCGCCGCAACCAGCTTCTCGACCCGGCGATGGAGCGGGCCGAAGCCGGGCCGCTCGTGGCCCAGGTCGACCCGGCTCACCACCATGCGCGCTCCGGCGAGGCGGGCGGCGAGCAACCCCAAGAAATTGGTGACGAAATCGGTTCCGTGGACGATCCGCACCCCGAGGCGCCGGACGAGCGCCGCGATGCGGAGCACTTGGACGGCGGTGTTGGGGCGCAAGAGCGATCGGCGGAGGGGGAAGAGGTGCGGCTCGCCCAGACCCAGCGCGCGGAAGTCGGCCAGGTTCCCGCCCGAGATCTCCAGGCAGCCTACGACGGGCTCGAACCCCTGGGGGTGCCCGCGGAGCCGCTCGATGAACTGCCGCTCGGCCCCGCCGACGTAGAAGCGATGGATGAGGTGGAGGACCCGGATGACGCCGGCGCTCGCGCGCTGTCGGGTGGCTTGCACGGCCGCCAAGGTGCGCATCCAGCCGAGCAAGCGGGAGTACGATCAGCGCCTGCCGGCACGCCGTTCGCGCTACCATCGGCGCCATGCAGTCCTGGCTTGCTCCGCCCCTGGACCCCATGCCGCGGCCCGGCGAGGTCATCGCCGTCCTGGCGGATCTGGCGGTGACGCCCGAACGCCTCCTCCAGCTGACGGCCGGGTTCACGGAGCGCGAGCGGCAGCGCGCCGCCACCTTCGCCACCCAGGAATGGCGCGACCGCTGGTCCGCGGCGCGCGGCACTCTTCGCGAGGTGCTGGGGCGCTCGCTGGACGTCGCGCCCGGAGCGGTGGCGCTGCGATACCGGCCGCACGGGAAGCCGGAGCTGGATCCCGCCTGCGCGCCGCGGGCGGGCGAGCTGCGCTTCCACCTGTCGCACTCCGGTGGCCGCGCCCTGATCGCGCTGGCGCGGGTCGAGGTGGGCGCGGACGTCGAGCGCCTCAAGAAGCGGCGCACCGACGACATCGCGCGGCGGTTCTTCGCAGCGGGGGAGCAGCAGAGGCTGTTCGCGTTGCCCCCGGCCGAGCGCGAGCAGGCCTTCTTCCGGCTGTGGACCTGCAAGGAGGCGTTCCTCAAGGTGACGGGAGAGGGACTCTCGCGCTCGACGCGCTCGTACGAGGTCGAGCTGGGACCTGGCGGCGCGCGTCTCCTCTGGGCCAAGGGGCTGCCGGATGCGGCGGGTCGCTTCTCGGTGTTCCCCCTCGACCCGGGAAACGGGTACGCTGCCGGGCTCTTCGCCGAGGCCCAGGGCCTGACCCTGCGCCGCTTCCGCTGGCCTTAGAAGAGGTTGCCGATGTTCATCGTCGCCTTGCTCGTCGCGCAGGCCGCCGCCCCCGTCTCGAAGATCCCGGACATGAAGCCCGTGGCGGGCATTCCGTCGCTCCTGGAGAGCGGCATGCCCGAAGTTGCGCCACAAATACGGGCGCGCATCGAGCAGTACCAGAACTCGCGCTCGGCGAACGCGCTCGACGTCGCCGCCGACGGGAGCCAGCTCTTGATCGCGACGCGTTTCGCCTCGACCAACCAGCTGCACGTCATCGAGCAGCCGATGGGCATGCGCACGCAGTTGACCTTCGGGAACGAGCCGGTGAATTCCGCCCGCTTCGTGCCGGGCGACCCGCGCGCGCTCCTGTACCTGCAGGACGTCGGCGGCGGCGAGTTCCACCAGGTGTTCCGGCTCGACCGGCGGACGGGCCGCTCCGAGCTGCTCACCGACGGCAGGAGCCGGCACGAGGGCCTGATCGTCTCGGCCGACGGGACGCGCTTCGCCTACTCGGGGACGGGGAGGAACGGGAAGGATACCGACGTGTACGTCGCGCAAGCTGCGCGCCCGCGCGACGCGCGTCGCGTGAGCGAGCGCGAGGGGGCCTGGCAGCCGGTGGAGTTCTCACGCGACGGGAAGCGGCTCCTTCTGGGGCAGTTCCGGGCCATCGACGATTCCGACTTGCACCTCTACGACGTGGAGACCGGGGAGCTGCGCCAGATCACGCCGCGCGAGGGGAAGGGCAGCGTCGAGGACGCCGGCTTCAGCGCGGACGGCAAGTCGGTCTTCCTGATCACCGACCGATACTCCGACTTCAACTCGCTCTACCGGATCGACCTCTCGCGGCCGGGCGCGAAGCCCGAGCCGCTCGCGCCGCAGATCAAGTGGGACGTCGAGCACCTCACCGTCGCACCCGACGGCGCCCACCTGGCCTTCGCCGCCAACGAGGAGGGCTGGTCGCGCGTGTACCTGCTCGACCTGCGCGGCGGGCGCGCGACTCCGCTCGACCTGCCGCGCGGCGTCGTCTCGACGTTGCGGTTCCCCGACAAGCGCAGCGACCTCTTGTTCGTCGGCGCGCAGACGGCCCGCTCGCCCAACGACGTCTGGGCGTACTCGATCAAGGACCGCAAGCTCACCCGGTGGACGCGGAGCGAGGCGGGCCCGGTGGATGCGGCCTCGTTCGTCGAGCCGGAGCTGGTGAAGTATCGCGCGGCGGACGGCCTCGTCATCCCGGCTTTCCTGTGGAAGCCGCCGCGGGCGGACGGCAAGGCGCCGGTGGTCATCCTGTGGCACGGCGGGCCGGAAGGGCAGACGCGGCCCACCTTCCAACCGATCTGGCAGTTCTACGCGCAGGAGCTGGGCATCGCGGTGCTCGCGCCCAACGTGCGCGGCTCGACGGGCTACGGCAAGCCTTACCTGGCGATGGACAACGGCGTGAAGCGCGAGCAGGCCCTGGGCGACATCGGCGCGACGCTGGACTTCGTCGCCTCGCGGCCCGACCTCGATGCTGCGCGCATCGGGGTGTACGGCGGGTCGTACGGGGGGTACATGACGCTCGCGACGGTGGCGTTCCACGGCGCCCGCGTCCGCGCCGCCGTCGACGTGGTGGGCATCTCGAACCTGGTCAGTTTCCTGCAGACGACGCAGGCCTACCGGCGCGACCTGCGGCGGGCGGAATACGGCGACGAGCGGGATCCCGCGGTGCGCGCCGTGCAGGAGCGGATCTCGCCGCTCAACTCGGTGGAGAAGATCGAGGCGGCGCTGCTCGTCATCCAGGGGAAGAACGACCCGCGGGTTCCGCAGAGCGAGGCCGAGCAGATCGTCCAGGCGCTGCGCGCGCGCGGCAAGGACGCTCCGTACCTGCTGGGCGTGAACGAGGGCCACGGCTTCCAGAAGAAGGAGAACCGGGACTACATGACCGCGGCCGCGGCGGCGTTCCTGCAGCAGAAGCTCGAGCGCGCGCCCGTGCCGCCCGGTTGAAAGGGGCAAGCGATGCAAACGACGCAGTCAGCGCGGGACGATCTGCGGATCGCGGCGGTCGAAGAGCACGTACGGCACGAGAACCAGCACGACCTCGACGGCCTCCTGTCGACTTTCGGCGGCAACGCCGTGTACGAGGACGGGCCGTGGGGCGAGCGCCACGACGGGCTCTCCGCGGTGCGCGAATACTACGCCGGCCTCTTCCGCGCCGCGCCGGATCTGCACATCGACGTCAAGAAGCGCCACGTCAGCCCCGACGCGATCGTGCTCGAGGTGCTGATCACGGGCACCCATCGGGGCGCCTGGCGCGGCCTCCCGGCCACCGGCCGACATCTCGAGTTCCCCCTCTGCGCCGTCTTCACCTTCGACGAGAACGACCGCATGCTCGGCGAGCGCATCTACTACGACCGCGCCACCGTGCTGCGCCAGCTCGGCGTGCTGTCCGAGCCCACCACCCTGGGCGGCCGCCTCGGCATGCTGCTGCTCCACCCCGCCACCGTGGTCGGCGCGGGCATCCGGTCGGCATTCCGGCGGTGATCGGCTCGGACAGCGTGCGCTGCGCATCGTCTTCGTCATCGGTCGCTCGTAGGGCAGTGCCGAAGTCGACGCACGCAGCACGGCGCTTGGGCGCACGATCAGTTTGAGGCCGCGCGTGCACCCCGCTTGTGCAATCACCGGCGCGGGAGGAGAGGTCCGGTCAGCGG
>Ga0099794_10000675_pt1 | contig 11414 bp, 8 predicted proteins | sample Rivendell_Oct201_10_FD_77320 | JGI IMG/M metagenome (GOLD analysis project Ga0099794, IMG submission 77320) | Vadose zone soil microbial communities from the Eel River Critical Zone Observatory, Northern California, USA -... | ecosystem: Host-associated > Plants > Roots > Rhizosphere > Soil ... | reverse complement strand
TAGGGAACCGGTGTATCGACGGTAAAGCCGCCAACCCTGGGGTCGACGCGCTTCAATCCGATCCGCTCGGAGTTCTGGTACTGCGTATAGATTCCCTTCGCCAGTGGAATGATTTCGGCGAGAATGTCGAGTTCCTCGGGTATGCCGGGCCGGCCGCCGAACAGCACATCGACGATCTCTTCGAAATTGAACAACCAGAACGGCAGTTTCAGATTGCGCGGATTGAGTACCAGCGAGCGGTCGCCGAAGCAGCGGCCGTACTCATTGTGAACGTCGAGCAGGAAGATTCGCAGGTTCGGCCGTGCCTTGAGTATTTCGTTCAGCAGCAGCGACACGCCGGTCGATTTGCCGACGCCGGTAGAGCCGAGCACCGCGAAATGCTTGGAGAGCATCTCCTCGATATCGACATAGGCGATGACGGATGGATCCTGCTGCAGGGTGCCGATATCGATCTGATCCGATCCGCTCGGCGCATAGACCGTGCGAAGCTCCTGATTGGTAATCAGGTCGACGGTATCGCCGATGGTCGGATAGTTGGTGACGCCGCGCTGGAATTTGGGGCGCTCCGGTCCGCCGAGGATTTCGCCGAGCAGATCGACCGAGGCGCTGGCGAAGTAGACGTCGGAGGTCGGCAGATTCTCGCAGGATACTTCCGTGATCATCGCGACGATGCTGGAGTTTGCGCAGCGGATGCTAACGAACCGGCCGACGGTGGCTCGCACCTCCGCGAGTCCCATCCGGCTCGCCGCCAGAAGTCCGACTCGGGCGAGGGATCCCCGCACCGAAATCACACGTCCGAATGATGTCACAGTGATTGAACCTGGCATGTCACGAATTTGGGTCAAGACATCACTATGCGGGCGGGGGGTTGGAGAAACGGTTAAACGCAGGGAGTTCCGGGTTCGTTAAATCTGCGACATCTTGGTCAGGATTTCGTTTTGGTTGGCTGCCTTCGCGTGCCCGGATCGGTCGATTTTGCTGGAAAATCGAAGTCCTTGAGGTCCGTTCGTTGGCACCGGTGTCGGGTTCCGCTTAACGCCTGGTTTACCAAGCTCCGAAGGAGGGCGTTCGCAAACTGCCTTTCGTACTTCGAAGCATCCGGTTGCGAATGCGCCGACGCTTTGGGTTTCTGTTACATGAGATCGCACGATTGCTCAGGCATGGCGAAACTTGACCAATCGGCCACTATCTAAACGTGCAAGTCTTCACGGCAAGCTTCGCTAAGCGCCCGAAGCACATCGACGTCTTCTCTCTGCCTATCTTCCGGGTTACGAAAATCTCTATTGGGGAGGCGGTAGGTTTCGACGATGTGTTGCATGACCTCATCTGCCTTTGCGATGACGTTAGCGGGGGCGAAGAGCCGCAATCTCCCGACAAGTGCGTAGAGCCGCACAAATTTTGATGGATCGTCAAGTTCATGGGTCAGGGCGTCTGTAAACAATTTCGAAGCCTCTTCGATGAACTCTCCATATAGATGTTCGCGGCGAGCCATTGCTTGGGCAACGCGTCGGGCGCGCTCCTGCGCGTCCTGGGTAAGCCAAGTCGTCACAAATGAAGCTACCGCGCCAATCCCCGAGCCTGCGAGAGCAGCGATAGCGGATATATAGGCACTGTTCATGACGCCTCGCGATGAGTGCTGGCGGAGCTGCGCAACGATTTAATCTCGGCATTGATGGAGCATCGGACCGTGCCGCGCTCGACCAGATGATACAAATGCAAGCCGCTATCATCAGCTATATCGACGATTTCAAGTTGATGATGATCCTCTCGCTTGCCGCTATCCCTCTTGTCTTGCTGCTGCGCCGCGCGCCGGCGACGACCGATAGCGACCATGCGATGGCGATTGAGTGACGGCGTTGCGGGAAACGTCGCCTAACGGATTCCTGTCTGGATTAGACGGTCCAATTCGCGCGGACGCAGGTGTGTGAACGTCTGTCGTAATTGACACCAGCAATATCAACGCTGTATCCACTTCGAGGAAACGACCTCCATCGCGGGGAAAAACCCGCTTCCCGGAGCAATAAGAAACAGGGCAGGGGTGGAACGCGATGAAACGCGGCATCGAGTTTTGAGCGGGTTGGCGCGGCCTTCCGCGCTCGCACCGTTCCGTATCAGGAATTACCGTTTCCAGTGGCCTGCCGATCTGCTCACATCGTGCGCTTTCGAGATGGAGACGCTCATTCTCGGCTGGTATGTACTGGTCGAGACCGGGTCGGTGCTGCTGCTGACCTTGTTTGCGTCGCTCGCTTTCATTGGCACGCTGATCGCCCCGATGTTTGGCGTGGTCGGCGACCGCATCGGCCACCGCGATCTGCTCGCCATGATGCGCGCGACCTATGCGGTGCTGGCTGCCACCCTGATGACCCTGGCGCTGACCGGTTATTTGACCCCCTTCTATGTCCTGGTCATCGTGGCGGCGATGGGTCTCGTTCGACCGTCGGATCTGGGTGTGCGTAGCGCACTGGTCGCCACCATCATGCCGCATGATCAACTGATCGGCGCGATCAGCATTTCGCGAACCACGGTGGATACCGCGCGCATCGCGGGTGCGCTGAGCGGCGCCGGATTGTTCGCGGCGCTCGGCATGGGGCCGGCCTATGTCGCGATCGTCAGCCTCTATATCGTCAGCACGCTGCTGACGCTCTGCGTTGTGGCGCCGTCGAAACCGCACCCCATCGACGAAGTGGCTGATGGCGTGCTGCGGCGCTCGCCGATGCGCGACTTGAAGGAAGGCATGGCCTATGTCTGGACCACGCCGCGCATGCGCGCCGCGATCTGGATCGCATTCCTCGCCAACCTGACCGCGTATCCCCTGTCCAACGGATTGCTGCCCTATATCGCGCGGGACATCTACGGCACCAACCAGACTGGGCTTGGATATCTGTCGGCCAGTTTCGCGGTCGGTTCGCTGGTCGGTTCGGTTCTCTTGAGCCTGATCGGCGGTGTCAGAGTTGCCCGGCTCATGATCGGCGCGACGGTGATATGGTACGCGACGCTCTTGGTGTTTGCGCAAATGCAGACTGTGCCGGCCGCGATTGCCTGCCTGATGCTGGCGGGCTTCTCGCAAAGCCTGACCATGATCTCGATCGCGGTCATCCTGATGCGTACCGCGAGCGAGCATTTCCGCGGCCGGGTGATGGGCGTGCGCATGCTCGCGATCTACAGCCTGCCGCTCGGCCTCCTGGCGGCCGGCAGTCTTATAGAAGAGATCGGGTTTGCCGCGACCGGCACGCTCTACGCGGCGACGGGGCTAGCGCTGATCCTGGCCATCGTGATGCACTGGCGCGGGGATTTGTGGCATCTGCACGCGCCGGCGAATGCGAAGTAAGGTGTAGATTTTGCTAATAGATTTGGTTGGGCCTCGATACATTGAGAACTATTTGCGTGGTGCCAAATCAAGAGATTCACTCTATTTTTGAGCAGCTTAAAGGGTTAGCTCGGTTTCTCCTAGAGCAAATGACGAAGATACGCGCCGGATGAGCGCGGCACCCCTGTACCTTCCGCAGCGAATGGCTATGCAAGCTCAGGTAGCGTAGCGTGCCAGAAGCCAAAAGGGGTGATTCGAAGGGGTAATTGCCGACACCGTACAGCTCCAGCTGGCTAGCAACATGAATGAAACAGCTGATCGGCCGCATTTTCCTCGCAGTGCCACGGACGTGCTGGTCGCCTTCGGCCTGATCGGAGGCACGTTGCTCGCGGTTAGCTACAGGGGCTATTCGCGCGCCGAAAACAACATCGAAGTTAACTGTGCCAGTGACGCGTGGAGAGCAGTATTGGATTGAGGCTATTGGAGCACTGCAAGGGGTTCTCGATGAGACAAGAAACGTCGAGGTCACACCGGCGAAAGGTCTTCGCATACACGATATCATTGGTGCTCGTTGCAGCAGCGTTGCTTGCCGGCGCCTATGTGTGGGTCTCCCCGGCATCGCCGCCGCATAAAGCCGGACCGCTCGAACAAGTGACGATCGCGAACATTCGATACCCGGGAACCTGCCCGGTAATCATTGCGCAAGCGAAGGGCTATTTCACGAACGAAGGTGTACTCGTCACGATTCTTTCTCAGACCAGCGGAAAAGCAACGCTGGACGCGGTCTTTCGCGGACAAGCCAATCTGGGCACGACAGGGGACGTTCCTGTCATGTTTGCCGTGATGGACCGGCTCCCCGTGTCTATCGTGGCGACGATAGCCACTGCGGAGAACGATCTCGGAATTGTGGGAAGAAAGGACAAAGGTGTTGTTACGCCAGCCAGCCTGAAGGGAAAACAGATCGGCGTTTCGATGTTCAGCGCAGGGCAATTCGTTCTCGACGTGATTCTCACTCGTCAGAAGCTGTCGATGAGCGACATCCAGGTGCGAGAGCTTAGGCAGGAGGAACTCTCTGCGGCACTGGCTAAAGGCGACATTGACGCTGCTTCGGCGTGGCAGCCGTATTTGGGCACATTGCAGACCCAACTTGGCGAAAACGGGACGACCTTTCATTCCGCGGGCATCTATGACGTGGCGCTTAACCTCGTCGGATCGCGGGGCTATGTCGCCGACCATCCGGAGACGATCAAGAAAATTCTGCGAGCTTTGATCGGCGCCGGGCGATTTTGCAGGGACAACCCGGACGCAGCGCGCGAGTTCGTTGCCGAGGCGATGAAGCCTGACATTGCGAATTTGAAGGAGCTTTGGTCCTCGTACAGATTCAGCGTTGCCCTCGACCAGAGCCTGATCCTTGCACTGGAGGATGAAACACGATGGGCGATCAAGAACAAGCTTACAGACAGGACAGATGCGCCGAATTACCTCGACTACGTCTATCTCGATGCGTTGCAATCGGTCGCACCCTCGGAAGTGACGATCATGCACTGAAGGTGCCTAGGTGAACATCTCGACGCGGCTCAAACTCACAGGGTTGTTCTCGGCGGTAGCCGTCATTGCAATCGGTGTCATATTGTTGTCCGCGACGCAGCAAGTGAAACAGGAACTCGTCAAGAACCAGGAGGCCGGAGAAGTTCTCGGGGGAGTCACTGCCCTTCGATACCTCACGCTGGAATACGTATTGCGCCACGAGGAGCGCCCGCATGCTCAGTGGCAGTTGAGGTATGCATCGCTCTCAAGGCTGCTCACGAGCAAAACGAATTTCACCGGCACGGAAGAGCGGGAAATAATCGACAATCTTCGCCACACGCATGAAAGCGTCGGCGTCCTGTTCTCCCAGCTTGTGGCGGATTACAAGGATGGCGACTCGACCAAAGCGGCGAGCACGGTACTTGAGGAGCTTCAGGCCAGACTTGTCGGGCAGATTACGAACAAGACCCAGGCGATGATTTCCGACGCACTGAGCCTATCCGAGCGAAGCCGGACGGGTGTCCTGGAGGGTCAATGGCGGGCAAGTGTAGCTGTGGCCTCTTTTGCCGGCATTGTCGTGCTCGTGATCGCGGCGACGATGTTTCTGATGCTGCGAAGCGTCGTCGGGCCGCTCGGGAAGCTGCGCGAAGGCACCGAGATCGTAGGCGCTGGCAATCTCGATTATTTGCTCAAGGCAACCGCCCAGGACGAGATCGGGGAGCTTGCGCGCGCGTTTGACGGGATGACGGCGAAATTGAAAGGCACAACCGTCTCGCGCGATGAGCTGGTCGTGGCCAATGAAGGGCTGCAATCCGAAATGGCCGTTCGCCGGCAGGCCGAACAAAAGGCCCAGGCGCAGCTCGAACGCTTGAACCTGCTGCATCAGATCACCCGCGCAATCGGCGAGCGGCAAGACCTGAACAGCATTTCTCAAGTGGTCGTCCGCAGCCTGGAGGATCAGCTTCCTGCCGATTTTTGTTGTCTCTGTCTTTACGACGCGACGGACCACAAGCTCACGGTCGCCCGTGTCGGCTTCAAGAGCGGCGCGCTCGCATCGGAGCTGGCTATGCCCGAACGAGCCCGTATTGATATCGACGAGAATGGCCTATCGCGGTGCGCGGGCGGTCAGCTCGTCTATGAGCCGGACATCGGCCAAGTGGCTTTCCCATTTCCTCGGCGGCTCGCGCAAGGCGGATTGCGCTCGCTGGTGATGGCACCGCTGCCGGTGGAAAGCCAAGTCTTCGGTGTGCTCGTGGTGGCCCGTGTTCAAGCGCAGGGGTTCAGCAGCGGTGAATGCGAATTTCTGCGTCAGCTGAGCGAGCATGTGGCGCTGGCGGCGCACCAGTCGCAGCTCTACGGAGCGCTGGAGCAGGCCTACGATGATCTGCGGCAGACCCAGCAGGTCGTGATGCAGCAGGAACGGCTGCGCGCGCTGGGGCAAATGGCGAGCGGCATTGCCCACGACATCAACAATGCGTTGTCGCCGGTCGCGCTCTACACCCAAACGCTGTTGGAGGTGGAACCGAACCTCAGCCCTCGCGCCAGGGATTATCTGGAAACCATCCAACGTGCCGTTGAAGACGTGGCCCAAACGGTCGCGCGGATGAGGGAGTTCTACCGCCAGCGCGAGCCGCAATTGTCGCTCGTGCCCGTGCATTTGAACGACCTCGTGCGGCAAGTCGTGGACCTGACGCGCGCGCGCTGGAGCGATATGCCTCAGCAGCAGGGTATCGTGATTGATTTGCGGACCGAATTGGCGAACAATCCGCCGGCGATATTGGGGGTCGAAAGCGAAATCCGGGAAGCGCTCACCAATCTGATCCTCAATGCCGTTGACGCCTTGCCCACCGGTGGCGTGCTGACGCTACGGACGAAGGTGCCGGGTGCCGTGGCCAGTGCGAAACATGGATACATCCAGGTCGAGGTCGCTGACGACGGCGTGGGTATGGACGAGGAAACGCAGCGGAGATGCCTGGAACCGTTCTTCACGACCAAGGGTGAGCGCGGCACTGGCCTCGGCTTGGCGATGGCATACGGCGCCGTGAAACGGCATGGCGCGGAGATCGATATCAGGAGCGCGCCGGGCGAGGGGACGATCGTATGCCTGAGTTTTCCGTTGCCCAGCGAGATCACCGCGGTGGCGGATCAGTCCGTAACTGTCCATGCGGTTCTGTCACGTCTGCGTCTGCTCGTGATCGACGATGATCCGCTGTTGCTCAAATCACTGCGCGATGTGCTGGAAGCCGACGGACACATCGTAACCATCGCCAACGACGGACAGGCAGGTATCGACACCTTCCGCGCCGCGCGGGAACGCGGCGAGATGTTCGCGGCAGTCATCACCGACCTCGGAATGCCTTACGTGGACGGACGGAAGGTCGCCGGGGCCGTCAAGGACACGTCTCCTTCCACGCCGGTGATCATGCTCACCGGTTGGGGCCAACGGCTTGTCGCTGAAGGGGACATCCCGCTGCATGTGGATCGCGTCCTCAGCAAGCCACCCAAGCTGCGCGAACTTCGAGAGACATTGGCACATTGCTGTCAACCAGACGCGCTGAGCGTCCTGTAGCGCGGATCGAGGGGACGTCCATGCCAAAGTCGCAACCGCCTCGGATACTCATCGTGGACGACGAGGTAGAGCAGATGCGGGCGCTCTGCAATACCCTGCCGGACCACGGTTACGAGACGGCCGGCTTCGCCGATGGAGAGTCTGCTCTTGAGAATTTGGGAAGCGCCAAGTACGACTTGCTCCTCGCCGATCTGATGATGCCTCGCATGGATGGCATCGCCCTGCTTCAGGCGGCGCAAAAAATTGACCCTGATCTAGTGGGCGTCATCATGACGGGCGAAGGCACGATCGTCACGGCCGTGGAGGCGATGAAGACCGGCGCGCTGGACTACATCCTCAAGCCGTTCAAGCTGAGCGTGATCCTGCCGGTTCTCTCCCGCGCGCTGACCGTGCGGCGGCTGCGTATCGAGAACAGGGAACTTGAACAGAGCGTACGGGAGCGCACTAGCCAGTTGGAGGTTGCGAACAGGGAGCTGGAAGCTGCGAACAAGGAGCTCGAAGCCGCCAACAAGGAACTGGAAGCCTTCTCGTACTCGGTCTCGCACGATTTGCGCGGACCGCTGACGGTGATCGTCGGCTCTGCGGAGTTGCTGGTCGAGGATTATGCGGCGCAGATGCCGGCCCGAGCCCGTCAACTTCTCAACGGCGTCCTCGGCAGCGGCGAACGGATGAGACAGCTTATCGACGATCTGCTTCGGTTGTCGCGACTCGGTCGCCAACCGCTTTTCAAGCGCCAGGTGAATATTTCCGCGCTCGTCAGCGAGGTGCTGGATGAATTGCAACGAGAGCAGAGCGATCGCCAAATCGACATTCGTATGGGCGATCTACCCGGGTGCGTCGGCGACCCCGGACTGCTCAAGCAGGTTTTCGCCAACTTGCTGTCTAACGCCTTCAAGTTCACGCGCGGGAAAGGGAACCCAACCGTGGAAATAAGTTGCCGGCAGCAGGCAGGAGAGAAAATATATTTCGTTCGCGACAACGGCGCCGGATTCGATATGCAGCAGGCGACAGAACTTTTCGTAGCCTTTCAACGTTTCCACAGCGCGGAACAGTTCGAGGGCACGGGCATTGGGCTGTCCACCGTCCATCGTATCATCCAGCGCCACGGTGGGCGCATCTGGGCCGAGGCAGAAGTCGACAAAGGCGCGACGATTTATTTCGGTCTTCCTGATTAGCTGGTCCGCGCTCCCTGAAGTCCTGCCGAATTGTGCAGACGATTTAGCCTGTCTCGCACAGATGCGGCAAACAGCTGCAATGAAACGACAAAAAGCAAGAAAGCCGTCATGGCAGCGAGGGTACGCTGTTGACGGCCGAACACAGGCCGGGAAGACCCGCCGCTCTTTGCATTTAGCGCCGAGGCCACATACCCTCGATCTCTAAAAAGACTTGGGCAAATGCAGAGGGAATGCCATGTCGAAGACAGGTTTGGTGGTTTCGGCGCACCCCGGAGATTTCGTGTGGCGCGCCGGCGGCGCTATCGCGCTGCACGCCAAAAGAGGCTACCGCGTCAAGATCGTATGCCTGGCGTTCGGCGAACGCGGCGAATCCCAGTTCGCCTGGAAGCAGCCGGGGATGACGCTCGACAAGGTCAAGGCCGGCCGCCGCGACGAAGCGGAGCGCGCCGCAGCGGCGCTCGGCGCCGAAATCGAGTTCTTCGATGCCGGCGACTATCCGCTGCGCCTCACCGACGTGCATCTCGACCGGCTGATCGACATCTATCGCGAAATCAATCCGAGCTTCGTGCTGACCCACGCGCTGGAAGATCCCTACAATGTCGATCATCCGGCAGCCGCAGCCTTTGCGCAGGAGGCGCGCATCATAGCCCAGGCGATGGGCCACAAGCCGCAGGCCGACTACAGCTATAGCGCGCCGCCGGTTTTTCTGTTCGAGCCGCATCAGCCGGAGATGTGCAATTTCAAACCGCAGGTCATCCTCAACATCGACGAGGTCTGGGATATCAAGCGCAGGACGTTCGAGATCCTCGCGGCGCAGAAGCACCTGTGGGCCTATTACGAGCGGGTCGCGCTGCAGCGGGGCATGCAGGGCGGGCGCAATTCCGGCAAGGCCATGACCTATGGCGAAGCGTACCAGCGGTTATTCCCGATGGCGATGGAGGAACTGGCATGATGACGGTCGTTGTCCGCAACATCAAACGGGCCGACGCCGATGTCGTCAAGCGGCTCGGCGCGCTCGGCGTCGCCGGCCTCGCAGTTCTGTTGCATGAGACTTCGACGAGATTCAGACGAAGGAGAAGCAGATGGCACGCGCAACCAAACGCAAAAAGGCCAAGAAGGCGGCTCCGGTCAAGGCGCGCGTCAAGACACGTACCAAGACACCCACAAAGGCAATCGTCCCCGATACCGGGCCCGTCACCCTCGAAGAAGCCAGAGCATTGGCGGAGGCAAAACAGCCAACGCTGGCTTTGCGGGCCGTTCGCAAAACCACGGTGCCGCCCGCGTCGCCTGCTGCTGTCGGCGCCGAGCGCAAGAAACTGAAAAAGGAACAGCGCGACGAGCACGCACGCCGCGTTCGCGAATACAAGGCCACGATGGAGATCATGAAAAGGCGCGGCGCCCGGCGGGCGCGGCCGAAAGGTATCAAGGCAGAGGGCGGAGAGCCAACGGCCGAAGGCGGTGGATCGTTCGCGCCGCTGCAGATCTTCGCCGAGGGGGATTCCTGGTTCGAATATCCGGTCCCCTTTTTTGGGGGCAGCATCATCCCGCGTCTCGAGCACCGGCTCGGCGTCCCGATCTTGAATCTTGCGAAAGCGGGCGATGAGGTTCGCTACATGCTCGGCGTCGATGAGCGCGCGGTCCTTACGAAGCATCTGACCGACGGTTGCCCGGCGGGAGGACCATGGGATGTGCTGCTTTTTTCGGGCGGCGGCAACGACATTGTCGGCAACCCGATGGCGCTCTGGGTCGGGGACTGGAATCCGGCCATACCACCGGCTGACCACATCAAGAAAGCGCGTTTCGACGCCGCTCTGGCGCTGGTGCGTGCCGCATATGAAGACCTGATCGCGCTACGCGACAAGCTAAGCCCCATGACCCTACTGGTCTTCCAGGCCTACGACCTCGCAATCCCCGATGGTCGCGGAATCTGCGGCCTCGGCCCGTGGCTGAAGCCTACATTCGACCTGTGCAAATTCCCGGCGCTTGCGGCGAGACAGGCGGTCGTCAAGGCCATGCTTGAGCAATTCGCAGCTATGTTGACGTCATTAGTTGGCCCGAAGGTCACGTTCATCAACGGCCAGGTACGTTGGCGCCCCAAAGCAGCTCGTGGCACAACGAGCTTCACCCGGCACGGGCGGGCTTTGAGACGTTTGCAGACATCTTTCAACTGAAACTGAAAGAAGTCTTCCCGGACCGCGTCGCGTAGGGGCAGGAAGTCCGGTCAGAGTATGGTTCTGCATCAGCAGGAACAACTTCGCCGAGCGCGGTGCCGGTCGAATTAAGGACGCATCATCGGAGGCTTGGCGTTCACCAAGCGGGCAGACGCCGCGGCTTCTTGTCGGCGCGACTGCCGCCGATCAGGAGGGTTGGCTGGGGAACTAGGATTCGAACCTAGACAAACAGAGTCAGAGTCTGTTGTGCTACCGTTACACCATTCCCCAATAATTTCAGACACTTAGGAGATATTCTTACAGTTCTTTCGATGGATCATGCAAATCCCGTCCAAGCGTGCGCCGTTCTACTCGCAAGCTCCCGGCCTTGGCAAGCGCGGGGCGATGGGCTTGTTGCGATGGGGCAGCGGTGAACCCGCGCGGCTACTTGCGGCGCGGTTGGCGTCGCAGTCAGGTCAGTTAGCCCATGAGCGTTTATTTCGAGGAACTGGATTTCCGCCCGACGCCGATGGGCGTGCTCAGCCTGCGGCGCCGCAGGCATCTCACCTCCGGCCTCGACATCTACGAGATCAAGCTCGGCGACGAATTCCTGATGTCGAGCGCCTTCACCGTCGCCGAGATCGCGCTGGCGCGGCTCGGGTTGGCGGCGCTCAGGCGAGCGGACC
>Ga0099794_10000674_pt1 | contig 11421 bp, 10 predicted proteins | sample Rivendell_Oct201_10_FD_77320 | JGI IMG/M metagenome (GOLD analysis project Ga0099794, IMG submission 77320) | Vadose zone soil microbial communities from the Eel River Critical Zone Observatory, Northern California, USA -... | ecosystem: Host-associated > Plants > Roots > Rhizosphere > Soil ... | reverse complement strand
GCTCGCGAAAGAGCGGCTCGACCCGCATCTCGTCGAGGTCCTGGACCAGCAGGGGCGCCGGCAGCCCCCCGGCGTCCGCAGCGATCTCCGCAGTGCGCTGCTGGCGGACGCGAGGACCGGCGAAGACCCGCTCGAACCGGACGCCCCGCTTCCGCCACGACTCGCCCAGCATGCGCGCCTGCTTTTCGCCCAGCGTCGAGAGACGGTCGTAGTTGTCTTCGAAGGCCGAAGCCTGGCCGTGCCGGACCAGCAGGAGCGTGCCCATCCGCGCGGGACAAGACCGCGAGGCGGCAGTCGCGTCAAGCGCCCGGGCTGAGCGCGAGCGTCGCGAACAGCTCCACGTCAGCGGGCAGCTCCACGTCCTGGAAGTTCCAGCCGGTGGCGACACGGCGCACGCAATCGCCCAGCTGGCGGGACGGCGCCTCGCCGGAGAACTCCACGGCCTTCACCGCCCCCGTCTTGGAGACGTGCAGCCGCACTGGGACGCGCAGCTCCGCCGCGTCCCCGGGAACGCAGGGACGCAAGGAAGCGGCTCGGGCGCGCACGGCCGCGAGCAGGAGGTCCCGCCGCGCGCGCAGCAGAGGAGAAGCTTGGGGCGGCTTCGGCGGCGCCGGCGCAAGCTTCGCCAGGCGCGGCTTCTCCGGCGGCTTCTCCGGCTTCAGCGCCGCGGCCTGCACGGGCGGCGTCCCCGGGCTGGGCTGGTCCGGCGCTGGCCAGAGCAGCCAGACGGCGAGCAGCAGCAAGAGCGCCCCGAGTGCCGCCCGCCACCGCCGCTTGCGCGGCGCAGCCGGTCGCGGCCGGCGCAGATGGCGAATTCCGCGCGGCATTCCACGAACGCTCCGCCGGAGAGGGCGCCTGCGCTGAGCGAAAGCCGTCACCGCAACGTCTCCAGCACCTGGAACCAGCTCTTCGCGACGTCCTGCCAGAGTCCGGGCGCGCCGGCGCCGAGCGCGTCGCAGAGGTCGATCCGGCTCGCCAGCCCCGACCTCTTTACGTTCATCTGGTCCGCCCAGGGATCGAAGAACGCGATGGAAGAGGACGGCGCCAGCACGTCGAGCGCCGCCAGCGGAAACCCGGGCACTGCGGCGCAGTGCCGCTGCATCGCCGTCAGGTCCTGATTCTCGGCCGTGGCAAGCATCAGGAAGCGCGTCTGGCCCAAGCTCAGCACGCGATCCAGCCGGGCCCAGCTGATCGGATCCGAGCCCGAAAACGCGTCCGGATGGCAGCTGGTGAGGGCTTGCGGCCGCGCTCCGGAATCGATCAGGACCACCAGCAGCGCGTCGGGTCCCGGCGAGAATGGCATCACGTTGCTCGCGCCGGTGGTCCAGGCCCAGAGGGAGGCGCCTTCGTTGAGGAGGGCGTCGGTCGAGCAGCTTGTCGGAGCCGCTGTGCGCGTCGTGGAAAGGTCGCGGAGAACGTTTGCCAGCGAGCCCGGCACCGGATTCTTGATGTCGCGGGACGCCCAGACGGGCTGCTGCGCGTACATCTCCGAGACCGCGACTGAGGTGACCTGGAGCCCCGCGCCCGTCAGCGCGTCGGTGATCTGCTTCAGGGCCATTTGCACTGGCGCGGCGATATTCGCGGTGCCCTGATCGATGCGCAGCATGACCAGGACTCCGGTGCCTCTATCGCCGTCCTTGCCGGTCCCTGGGATGGGTCGCGGGCCCGCGTCTCCGATGCCTCCGATCCCAGCATCGCCGACGCCACCGCCCCCCCCACCATCGCCCACGCCACCACCCCCTCCGCTTCCGCCTGGTCCGCCGTCCGGAGGTGGAAGCCCTGCGTCGGCGACCGGCAAGAGCTCCGTTTGGAAGACGCACGCGGTCGCCACCAACGCCACCGCCGCGGCTCCCACCCATCGTTTCACGGCGCCGCTACCACGCGCGGCCGCCAAGCGCGCACGTCAGCCGGCTGCAAGCCGATTCGCTCCGCCTCCTCGCGCAGCTTCCCGAGGATCTCGCGGCGCGCCAGGAGGAAGGCCTCGCGCGAGACGCCGGAGCGCATCGACAGCTCCTCCTCCATCTCCGCTCGGAGCCGCGATGGGCAGCCTTTGAGCACCTGCGTCCGCACGCTCTCGTCGGCGCCGCCCAGATACGTCACCAGCTGCGCTGGTGGCACGGCCAGCGCCGCCGCCGACAGCACCTCCAGCGGCGCCACTGCCAGCGCGGACTCGGTGAGCAGCCCGGAGAAGGCGCGGCCATCGCCCTCGCGGCGCAGCTTCTCGATCAAGGCGTCCTGATCCTCGCGCGGGAGGGAGTCGAGCAGGTCCGCCAGCGCGCGATCGGCCTCCGCGGGCCCGGCGTGCAGATCGGCGAGCCGGGCGCGCAGCTCATCGGCCGCCGCCAGCGCGTATCCCGCGCTCACCTCCGGCTTGCGCGCCCAGGCCAGCGCGATCTCCTGACGCTGTGCCGGGGAAAGCTCGCGCAGCGCGGCCGAGCGTAGGCGGGCCGGCGCCAGCCGCAATGCGGTTTCCTGTGCACCGGGAGACAGCCCGCGCCAAGCGGCGACAAACGCTTCCGGCAGCACTCCTTCGAGGAAAGCAAAGACGTCCGCGTCGCCCGAGCGCGCCAGGCGCGCCGCCAGCGTCCGTCCCTCCAACTCCTGAAGACAGGCGGAGCGCATCGAGGAATCGACCGGTTTCGCCACCTCGGACGCGAGACTCTTCAGTCCGACCGCCAGCGCGGTGTCGCCCCGCAGGTCCTCCAGCAGGAACTCGCCCAGCTCCCGGACCCAGCGTGCGACCAGCGCGTAGTCTCCCTTGCCCAACGCTTCGCGCAGCACCGTGTTGCGGAGCGCACGGTCATCGGCGAGCTGTTTCTCCAGCTTCCGCGCCCGCTGGGCGGGGAACGCCTCCTGCGGCGGCTCGGCGGCCGTCGCCTGGGCGTCGTCCGCCGGCAGGTCGTCGTACAGAGCCTCCTGCTGGCGCGGTCGCGCCGCGAAGTAGAAGAGGCCGCCCAGGACCAACAGCACGGTCCCGAGGAGAACGGCGATGGCGAGCGCCGGCGCCGACTCGATCAGCTTCTCGAGGAGGCGCGACGAGGCCGTGGTAGTGGCGGCGAGCTCCGGCTTCTGCTCCGGCTCGGGTGGCTTTTCCGGCGCCTTGGGAGGCTGCGGGTCCACGTACGGCGGCGGATTGCGCGGCGGGAAGCTCACCTGCGAGATCTGCACAGTTGCCGGCACGCCGGCGCCCGAGAGCTTCTGGCCGATGAGCGCGCGAACCCTTGACCGGAACGCCGGGGGCAGACGCTGATCGACGAGCACGTTCGCGCTCAACGATCGGAGCACCGGCACGGTTCGTGCTCCCGGCGTCTCGAAGCCCGGCGTGCGCTCTCCACCCGCGTTCTCCTCGTCGACCCGCGCCGCGACCGAGAGGACGACGCACTGTTCGGGGCAAAGCGTCCGGAGGAGATCGTTGGCTTCCGCCCGCGCCCGCTCCTCCGCGTCATGCTGCAATTGGGCGCCGGCAAGGGGCGCCGCTGCGATCAACGCTGCAACTAGGAACATGGTTTACTCCACCCTGATGAGGACGCGACGGTTTGAAGCCCTGCGCTTTTCCAGGTCTTGCTCTGTCGCCGTTGCCAGCGGGCGCGTGTCCGCGTAGGCGCGCGCGCTCATCCGCTCGCGAGGGACACCGCTGGACTGCAGCGATTGCAGCACGTTGATGGCGCGCTGCGAAGACAGCTCCCAATTCGAATGAAACGAGGCGGTATTGATCGGCACCTCGTCGGTGTGCCCCTCGACGATCACGGGGCGCCCGGGCAACTCGCGCAAGAGGCGCGCGATCTCGGCGATGGCGGGCTGCGCCTCTTCGCGCAATTTCGGGCTGCCGGAATCGAAGAGGAGCGCGTCGCGGAACTCGATGCCCAGACCTTCTGCGTCATCCCGCGTCCGCACCTTGTCCTTCAGCTCCGGCGTGCGCGCGATCAGCGCGTCCACCTTGTCGCGCAGGTCCTCGAGGGGAGCCTGGCCTTTTCCGCTCAGGGCCGCGGCGATCCGCTCGAAGTTCGCGCGCTTCATCGGCACCGAGGCGATGATCAGCACGAAGAAGCCGACCAGCAGCGTGAGCATGTCGGCGTAGCTGATCAGCCACAGCTCGTCCTGCGCGCTCTCCTCCTGCAGCTCCCGGGTATCGAAGGACATGGATTACCCCAGCGCCACTTCCGCGCGCGGCGCAGGTTCGATGCCATCGGCGCCGAACAACGCCCGCACGTCAGCCAGCGGCTTGCCTTCGCCCACCAGGATCAACGCGCGCGAGAGGAGGCGGGCCTCCTCCAGCGTCGCGACGGCGTGCACGTGAACGAGGCGCGCCAGCGGCTGGTACAGCCCGTTGGCCAGCACCAGCCCGTACAGGGTGCAGAGCAGCGCCAGCGCCATGGAGGGCCCGAGACGGTCGAAGTTGCGCAGGTCCTTGAGCAGCGTGATCAGGCCCAGCGTAGTTCCCACCAGGCCGACCGCGGGCGCCACGCGGGCCAGCGACGTCAGCACGTCCTCGCTGCGCTTCATCGTGGAAGACAGCACCGAGCTGGCGGTGGCGGCGGTGCGTTCGATGTCCTCCGGCGAGTACTGCTTCACCACCAGCGGCGCGAGCTGCCGCATCAGCTCGTGCTGCGCGCTCTCGGAGATGGCCAGCGCCTCACCGGGCCGCCCCCGCCGCACCTCGGCGACGAATCGGGACAGCTCCTCGTGCAGCATGGCCCGCGAGCGGGTGGCGGAGAAGCGCATCGCCTTGAAAACGGTACGGGCGCAGATCGCCAGCTCTTCGAGCTTGTGCGAGATGAGCGAGATGAACAGCGGTCCCGCGCAGAGCAGGAGCAGCGCGGGCCGGTAGATGAGCCCGGAAAACGCCGCCTCGCGCTGCTCCAGCAGCACGGTGGCGGCGAGGACCGCGGCGAACCCCAGCATTCCGAACGCGACGTGCATCACTCCTCCTTCAGCGCCCGCAGCGCCTCGGCGACGATGGTGTCCGATGGATCGATCTCCAGCGCCTTCTTCCAGGCCTCGCGCGCCAGGGCCGCTTTCCCCAGCTTCTGGTAGAGCGAGCCCTTCATGGCCAACAGGCGCGGGTCCTTCGGATACTGCTGCTCCAGGTCGACGACCTCGATCAGCGCCAGCTCGTAGCGATGCGAGGAGTACATCTCGCCCAGCTTGGCGAGCGTCGCGAGGTAGCTCTTCGAGCGGCCCTCGGGTGGAGTCTTGCCCGCGAGCATTTCCTGATCGGCCGCCGTGGGCGTCTCGATACCCGGGCCCAGAGGGATGCGGACCTCATAGCCTCCGGTGCTCTCCGGCAGCTCCAATTCCCAGACGCGCCCGCGCTCGACCAGCCGCAGGGTATAGCGCTGCGATTCCTGCGTCGGCACCTTGGGCGAGACCAACCGCTGCGGAGCCGCCGGCGCCTTCGGCGAAGCCGTGCCCGCTGCCGGAGCCGGCCCGGGCGCCGGCAAGGATCCCGGCGCTACCTTGGCGGGATCCTCCGGGCCGACCACGAAGCGATCCGGGGATCCGGTCTTCTTCGAGCCGGTCGCCTCGGTCACCGACTGGCCCGTGGCGAGCGGCCGCTTCATCTCCTCCGGAATGATCAACCGCTTCGGCTGGACCGGTGTGCAGGCCAGGAGCAACGGCAGCAAGACCGCGAGTCTCAGTTCCATAGGAACCCCACTCCGAGCTCCGGGCTGATGCCGCCGTACTCCTCGGTCTTGCCTCGCACGGTGAACGGCAAGATGTAGCGGAGTGCCCCGTGGATCCCGATCCGGGTCCCGACCTGCCAGCGGACCGTCGCCCCAAAAAGCGGCGTGCTGCCGCCGTTGCCGGTCAGGAACAAGCCCGCGTCGCCACCGAACCAGATGTCGGGCAGATAGACGTTGCCCTCTCCGACGCGCGCCTGCAGCATCACGCCGATGATCCCGGCGCCCAGGTAAGACGGATTGTAGAAGCCGGCCCCCGTCAGCCCGGCCTCGTATTGGTTGTCGCCGCCGAACCGCTCCGTCAGGCGGACCCGCCCGATGCCGCCCCAGAAGGCACCCTGACTGGAGCCGACCATCATCATTCCGGCCTCGAGGGCGGCGGTGTAGTGAGGACGCTGGTTGAGCCTGTCCTCGAGCTCCTTGAGGCGCTGCTCGCGCGACTGGGCACGGTCGGCACCGCGGTACAGCATCGCCCGGTCCGCGTCCATCCGGTAGCCTTCAGCGAACGCGATCGAGGAGTCCTCGGCACGGACCACTTCCACGTCCATGGAAAGCGATGCCGGCTCCTCGCGCATGGTCAGCGCGACATCGAGGAAAGTGCGCGCGCCGTACTTCTTCGCCACGCCGCGCGCCTCCTCCCGGGTGGTCACGCCACGGCTCACCACCCAATCGCCGCCCTCGACGCGGCTGCGGGTCGCCGCGCATTCGACGCAGCGCACCAGCGCGAGGCTTGCGGACTTGAATACGGCCGCCGCCAACCGCGCCTCGAAGATGTGCGCGTACTCGGGATTCATGTTGGCGGAGACGCGCACGCGCTCGAGCAGCACCGGGCTGATCTGCGCCGCGCCCAGGCGCGCAACGTCCGCGGCGAACTCGTCGAGGATCTCGTCCACCACGTCGTCCGCCTGAACGTACCTGCCAGGCGTGACCAGGCTCCCCTCGATCCGGCGCGGCCGGGTGGATTCTGCCTTCTTGCGCGCGGTCAGGGAGGCCGCGGCGGGCAGTTCGCCTTGCGGTTCCGGCGGCGGCGTGGCCGCTTGCGCGAGCACGAGCGTGAGCGCGAGCATCATCGTGCACCTCGGGAGTCGAACCAGTCGTGGAGAGAGCCGTCGGCGGCGGGAATCGCGAGCAGCGACCGGGGCTCGGGCAGGTCGAGCAGCACGGCCGGCTCCGGCGGCGGTTCCGGCGCGCGCACCACTTCCACCTCGCCCAGCGCCAGCCGCTGTTCGCCGCTGTCGGGCGGGGCCTCGCGCAGGGAGGCGAGCAACGCCTCGACCTGCGCCGCGTCGCGGGCGGGGAGCTGCTCCTGCAGCCAGGCGAGTTGCGACTGCAACTCAGCGCGCCTGCCGCCGCTCTCGGCTTCCGTCAGCACCATGGCGTGCGCGAGCCGCAGCGCCGCGGAGTCGCGCGGTTCGCGATCCGAACCCCGCCATCCTTGGGAGAAGAGCTGGTGCAACGCGGCCTGCGTCGCAGTGATCTCGCCCGAGACCCAGCCGATCTCCCCGGCGACGGCCAGGCCTTCGGCGCGCCAGCGAGGCTCGCGCACTTGCTGCAGACGCAATGCCGCCTCCCGCGCGGTGCGCAGATTGCCGGCGGCCAGGGCTCGATGCGCCAGCTCGAGCCAGGCGGCATCGGGCCCGGCGACGCCCGAGAACTCCTGCAAGCGCTCAGGGTCGGCGGGTTGTCGCGCCAGGGCGGACATCGCGAGCGCGCGCAATGCGTCGCGTCCCTTGGCGGTGCCGGGCAGCGACTTCGCGCGAGCGAGCACTTCCAGCATCTCTTTGTCGTGGCCCAGCGCCTGGAGCGCCACGGCGCGGACCCAGAGGATCGAGCGCACCATCTCGGAGCGCGCCGGATCCTCCGGCAGGTCGAGCGTCTCCGTGAACCTCGCGAGCTCTTCATGGCGCCGCTGGCGCAGCAACTCCCAGGCGGCGCGGGTGACCGTTGCCAGCTGCGGCCACTCGGCGGCGAGCGCGATCCAGCCTTCCGGCGGATCCAGCTTCGCCTCCAGCCGGAGAAAGCGCGCCGGGAGGCGAAGCGACGGATCGAGCTGCGCGACGTCCACTGCTCCCGCCCCCTCCGCCGATCCCTTCCGCCAGAGGAGCACCGCGCGCGCGTAAGCGGCTCGCGCGGCCGGTTCGGCGGGCAGCGCCTTCAACAGCTCCGGCGTGAGCAGCGCGAGGACCCCAGGACCGTTGCGCGCTTTCCTGCAGTCCGAGCGCAGGGAGCCGACCCTCAGCACCTCACCCGGCCATTGCTCCTCTTCGCCGGGCCAGATGAGCGCGTTCTTTTCGTCCGGGTTCCACACCACACGGAGGAAGAAGCCCTCTGCGAGGATGTCCGCCCAGATGGTGTTCGGCGTTCCCCGCCGCGCTTCCTCGACGCGGACCAGGGCTCGGAGCGGGGCGGGCTCCGTGAGCTTCTCCAGCTTGTCGCAGGTCGTGAGGCGCAGCAGGTCGTCGAACAGCTCGCGCTGCTCGCCCGTCCGATTCTCCTGGATCTCGCGGTGCAATGCGCCCAGGTTCCGCGCCCAGAAGGCATCGACGAACGGCACCAGCAGGAGGACCAGCGCGATCACAGCCATCCCCCCAAGGTGAGCAACGGCAGGAAGCCGACAGCGAAGACGGCCGAGCTGCGCTGCTCGAGCGAGCCCACCAGGGCGAGATCCAGCTGGCCGTAGAAGTGGTTGCCGAGCCTGGCCACCACGCCGAAGAAGCCGCAAGCCGCGGGGGTCAAGGCGCGATCGGTGAGGAGCGTTCCGAGGTCCCCGCCGCCCTGGACGTCGAAATGAAGGATGGAACCGGCCAGCGCCACCTTCCCGTACGCCAGCGAGTGCCGCCAGCCGGCGGCGAGCAGCGAGACCGGCCGGTGCGAGTCGGGAACCAGGCCGGTGCTGTTCACCACCTGCGAGCCCGAGGAGCCGAGCCAGGAGGCAAAGATCACCGCGCGGATCTCCACTGCGTCGCTTTCGCGCAGGTAGTACGACCCGGAGAACACCGCGCCCGGGCTGTTGTAGTAATCGCCCCGCTCCAGCCAGGTCAGGCCACCGGAGAGGAAGTAATGGTGGTCCTTGACGAACAAGCGCGGCTCGACGCGCACCTCCTGCGCGAGCGCGGCTGGAGCGATCAGGGCGGCCGCGAGGAGGAGCGCTCTCATCCGTTCACCAGGAGGCAGCGATTCGCCTCGTCCCATCGCTGCGGGTCGTCGCCGGGATTGCCAATGAAGTAGCGATCGCAATTCCCCGTGCAGCCCTCGACCGCCACGCTGTAGGTCGACTTCTGGAAAAGAGACCTGGGCATGGCCACCCACTGTGGCACCGTGAACGTGACGGTCGGCGGACGGGCCCGGTCGAGAACGTGCGTGACGCCGACCACCGGATAGCCCGCCGCGTTCGCGTCAGGGATCTTGCAGACCTTGAACTCACGCGTGGTCTCGAGCTGCGCCCCATCCAGCAGCGGAACCGGTCCGCTGCTCAGCTGGGCCGTGGTCTGGAGCGGAAGATCCGCCTGGACCGCCGCGGCGAGCCGCGTTTTCAGCGCCGGATCGCCGGCATACCCCCAGGCGACGGACCGGTCGGATCGAAGTTGCGCGATGACGGGTTCGTACCCGACGGTCCAGAGAAGCGTTGGGGCGTCGGGCTGGGACCGGACCGCGGCGATCGCCGAGACCGTCTCGGAGGGCGCCATGAGGTCGATATCGTCGACGTAGACGATCACCGGCCTTACGTGCGCTCTGGGAAATGCCGCCTTCGCATTGGCAAAGGCGGTCCGCACCGCCGCCACGTCGAGTGGTTTCTGGCCGCGCTGCCGGCAATCCGGCGACAGATCCTGCGCCGCCAGCTCGAGTTGCCGCGCTCCGGCGACCCCAAACCCCTGGCGCAGGGAGGACAATGTCGTCTCCCGCGCCCACGCGCAGCCGGGCGCATCCTGGAAAAAGAGATTGAAGATGGCAATCCAGACCACCGGTTCGTCGACGGCTCCGGACGTGTACTTCACCGCCGTCTGGAAGAGACGGGGTGGATTGGGATCGACGAAGTGCACTTCCCCGCAGCCCGCGAGCAGCAGGGCAAGGAGGGTCGTCCGCATGCGAGTCACGCTAGCCGAAGCGGCCTGCCTCGCTCTGGGCGAGGGCCCCCTAGCGACTACCTCCGGACGCTTTAGCTCGCCGGACGTGTTCAAAACGCTCCAAAGGTGGCAGAGGACGTTTAAATCACCTATATGACCGAAGCGCCATGGACTTCAAGCGACCCTTCAGCCACGGATCGTTCCATTCGCTGCCGGAAGTCGAGAAGCAGGGGTTCGGCAAGGTATCTCGGCTCCCGGTCAGCATCCGCATCATCCTCGAATCGCTGCTGCGCAACCTCGACGGCAAACGGGTGCGCGAGCAGGACATCCGGGCCCTGGCCTCGTGGCAGCCGAAGGCGGAGCGGACCGAGGAGATCCCGTTCGTGGTGGCGCGCGTGCTCCTGCAGGACTTCACCGGCGTCCCGCTGGTGGTGGATCTCGCGGCGATGCGCAGCGCGGTCAGCAAGGTCAACAAGCCTCCCAAGCTGATCGAACCGCTGGTGCCGGTCGATCTGGTGGTCGATCACTCGGTCCAGGTGGACTTCGCGCGAGTGCCCAACGCGCTCCAGCTCAACATGCGCATCGAGTTCACGCGCAATCGCGCCCGGTACGAATTCCTCAAATGGGGAATGACCGCCTTCGACGGGCTGAAGATCGTCCCTCCAGGGATCGGGATCGTGCACCAGGTCAACCTCGAGTACCTGGCCCCGGGCGTGCACGAGCGCGGCGGCGTCACCTATCCCGATTCGCTGGTGGGAACCGACTCCCACACCACGATGATCAACGGGCTCGGCATCGTGGCCTGGGGAGTGGGAGGCATCGAGGCGGAAGCGGCCATGCTCGGGCAGCCCACGTATTTCCTCACTCCGGACGTGGTGGGCGTGAACCTGCTCGGGTCGGTCCGGTCGGGCGTGACCGGAACCGACGTGGTCCTTACCGTCACCGAGATGCTCCGCAAGGCCAAGGTGGTGGGCAAGTTCGTCGAGTTCTTTGGCGAGGGAGCGTCGAATCTCGGGGTTCCGGAGCGCGCGACCATCGCCAACATGGCGCCCGAGTACGGCGCGACCATGGGGTACTTCCCGGTCGACGAGCTGACCTGCCAGTACCTTCTCGCGACCGGCCGGCCCAAGGCGAAGGTGGACGCGGTGCGCGCCTACTTCCAGGCGCAACAGATGTTCGGGATCCCGAAGAAGGGCCAATGCGATTACACCCAGGTCCTCGAGCTGGATCTCGCCGGCGTGAAGCCCAGCGTGGCCGGCCCCAAGCGCCCTCAGGATCGTATCGAGCTCCCGAGGCTCAAGGAGGTGTTCGGCAAGATCCTCCAGGAGCCCTCGCCGGCCGGATACGGCAAGTCGAAGGATGAGGTGGGAAGGCGCTACCACCAGATCGTCGAGCCCCTCCAGCCCATCCCGCACGTGACCGGCGGCGGTGAGCAGGCGCCGGAGACGGCCCCGGAAGTGGTCCGGAACGGTCTCACCCAGAAGGACACGAACCCGCTTACCGAAGCGGAGATGATGACCAACCGGCCCACGCCCGACCGGGTGCCCGCCCAGGAAGTCCACCAGATGAAGATGCCGGTGGACATCGGGCACGGCGACGTGCTCATCGCCGCGATCACCTCCTGCACCAACACCAGCAATCCGTCGGTGATGCTGGCAGCGGGTATCGTCGCGAAG
>Ga0099794_10000673_pt1 | contig 11431 bp, 9 predicted proteins | sample Rivendell_Oct201_10_FD_77320 | JGI IMG/M metagenome (GOLD analysis project Ga0099794, IMG submission 77320) | Vadose zone soil microbial communities from the Eel River Critical Zone Observatory, Northern California, USA -... | ecosystem: Host-associated > Plants > Roots > Rhizosphere > Soil ... | reverse complement strand
GCGACTGACCCGCAGCTGGTCCTGCTGGATGAGCCGTCCTCAGGGATGACCGCCGAAGAGAAAGATGATCTGGTGTTCCGCATCAAAGATCTCCGCGAGGAGATGGGGATTACCGTCGTGGTGGTCGAGCACGATCTCAAACTCGTGATGGGGATCTCCGATTGGATCGCCGTCCTCGACCACGGGGTCAAGATCGCGCAGGGCACGCCAGAGCAGATTCAGAGGCATCCTGAGGTCATTCGCGCGTACCTGGGCACCAAAGACACGACCGCCCCGCCGGCGCGAGGCACGAGGGAGTCGTCATGAGCGCACCACTCTTGACGGCCGTTAATGTCGAGACCGCGTATTACGGACGGCTGACAGTGCTGCGCGGTGTGTCGTTGACCGTGCTTCCTGGACAGATCGTGGCGATCCTCGGCGGCAACGGCGCGGGCAAAACCACGCTGCTGCGCACGATCAGCGGCCTCATCTCCGGCCAGCCAGAGAAAGGGACAATCGAGTTTGCGGGACGGCGCCTGAATGGGCTCGAGCCGGAGGACATTGCCCGATTGGGTATCGCCCATGTGCTGGAAGGCCGGGGGATTTTCCCGGAACTGACCGTCGAAGAGAACCTCCAGTTGGGCGCCTACACCCGCCCCCATGGCGTGCAGCCGGAGGACCTGAAGCGTGTGGCGGCGCTGTTTCCCGTGCTGCCGACGCGACGCCAGCAACTCGCGGGAACGCTATCGGGTGGCGAGCAACAGATGCTAGCCATCGTCCGCGCGTTGCTGATGCGTCCGACTCTGCTGATGCTCGACGAACCGTCGCTGGGACTGGCCCCCTTGCTCGTGGACGATATCTTTCAGACGATCGCCGCGGTCAACGCTTCAGGCGTGGCGATTCTCTTGGTCGAGCAAAATGCTCGGATGGCATTGTCCATCGCCCACTATGGGTACGTGCTGGAGAGCGGACGGATGGTCTTAGAGGGAACTGCAGAAGATCTGGCCGCTAACCCCAACGTGCAGGAGCTCTATCTGGGCGTGGGCCGCGAACCGTCTGTCAAAGGCTATCAACGATACAAGTCGCGCCGACGGTGGGCCTAAACGCTCAGAGACGTTCCGGACCTCCGCCGACATTCTCGCGGCGGATGCGGCGCGCTTCGCTACGCCTCCGCATAGAGCTGTGTCACGACGTCGCCGAATTTCTCCATGATGGCCTTGCGCTTGACCTTCATGGTCGGCGTGACCTCGCCGTCTTCGGGGTACAGCCGTTTGGGCAGCAACGCGAACTTCTTGACCTGCTCAGGGGACGACAGCGTGCGGTTCACCGCATCGACCTCGGCGGCAATTAGACGCCGGACCGCAGGGCTGGTTGTTAGTTCCGCAAAAGTCGAAAAAGGCACCCGCGTGTCCTGCGCCCATTTCGCCGCGTACTCCTCATCGAGAACGATCAAGGCGACCAGGTACTTGCGCCCATCCCCAATGACGATGGCATCGTTGATGTACGGGCTGAACTTCAACTTGTTTTCAATGTACTGCGGGGCGATGTTTTTCCCATAGGCATTGATGAAGATGTCCTTCTTGCGGTCGGTGAGGACGAGGTTGCCGTCCTCATCGACTCGTCCTACATCTCCGGTGTGTAACCAGCCGTCGACGAGCGTCCGGGCGCTAAGGTCGGGATCTTTGAAATATCCCGTGAAGATGTTCCCCCCGCGCAGTAATATCTCGCCGTCATCGGCGAAGGCAAGCTCGACCCCGGGGACTGGCTTGCCCTGTGTCCCCAGCCGTACATCTCCAAAAGGATGCACCGTGGCCACAGCGGTCGACTCCGTCTGCGCGTAGATTTCGCGCATCTGCAGCCCCAGGCTCCAGAAAAACCACAGGATGTCCGGGGCCACCGGAGCCGCTGAGCACAAGGCGATCCGCACCCGGTCCAGCCCCAACCGGTGCCGCAACGGGAGCAACACGGTGCGGCGGGCGAGCGCATAGGCCGCCTGCAACCAGACAGGCACCCGCCGGTGAGCGAGGACTGCCTGGGCGTACCGGCGACCGACCCACAGGGAGGCAGTAAAAGCCACTCGCTTGGGCCAGTCCGCCTCGCGAACGCGCAGGACGACCCCTGCGTACAGCTTTTCCCAGATCCGCGGCACCGCGAAGAAGATGGTCGGACGCACTTCCCGCAGATTCACCGGGACGGCCTCCAAGCTCTCGGCAAAGTTCACCGTGTACCCAGCGTAGATGGCGCTGAACATCGACAGCGACCGTTCCGCGATGTGCGCTAGCGGCAAGTACGAGAGGAGCTCGTCGTCCGGCCGACCGGGAAAGACGTAATGCAGGTTCGCCTCCTGCGCGCAGATCAGATTCCTGTGGGTCAGCATGGCGCCCTTCGGTGGTCCGGTCGTCCCTGAGGTGTACAGCAGCAGCGCCACATCATCGGGCCGGATCGCCCCCAGCCGCTCGTCGACCGCCTGGGGGTGGACCTGTTCATGCGCGCGGCCGTGCGCTACGAATTCCCCGAACATCACAACCATCGGGTCGCTGAACGACCGCAACCCTTTCGGGTCCATGACCACGATCTGGCGGAGGTGCGGCAACTCGGGGCGAACTTCCAACACCTTGTCGAGCTGCTCTTCGCCCTCGACGATGACGATTTGCGCCTCGGAGTGGTGCAGGAGGTAGCGGACCTGCTCGGGGCTGCTTGTCGCATAAATCCCGACGGTGATCGCTCCGATGGCCTGGATGCCAAGATCGCTGTATAACCACTCGGGACGGTTCTCGCCGAGAACGCCAACACGATCTCCAGGAGAAACTCCGAGTGCCAGCAGGGCGTGGCCCACCCAGCGCACGTGGCGGGCGTAATCCTCCCAGCTCACCCGCCGCCAGATCCCGAGCTCCTTGCGACGCAAGGCGACCTTTTGGCCAAGCCGCGCTGCCTGCTCAAAGCAGATGCCGGGGACCGTCTGGGCCCGGCGGCGGATGTCAGTGACGGCCATGGTGTGATAACACGTACGCGGTCCCTCGGAGGAGTCCTGGTTGCGCGCGCGGGGAGGATAGAGGTAATGTGCACGGAGGAGCCAAGGGAAACGTACATGCGACTGCACCGCATCGAGCTTCCTACCCCGTTCCCGGTGGGATCAGTGAACGCGTACGTGCTGGCGGGCGACCCGCTGACGTTGGTCGACACGGGCCCCAAGACCCCCGAGGCCCAGGCCGCCCTGACGGCGGGGATCGCCTCGGCCGGCTTCCGGATCGAGGACGTCCGGCGCGTCCTGCTGACCCATGGACACGTGGACCACAGCGGCAACGCCGCTTGGCTCGCGCAGCGCACCGGCGCGGTTGTCTATCTGCACGCTGCCGACCGAGCAAAGGTGGGGGGGCGGCGCTGGGTCGCCTCCCACGTCAAGACATTCTTCACGCAAGCGGGAGTGCCCGAGGGATTCTTTAAGTCGTTCATGGACCAGATGCAATCAGTAGACCAATATCTCGATCCGCTCTCCCGCCCCTCTCCGCTAGAAGATGGCCAGTCCTTGCCGCTAGGCGCGGAGCAAGTGCGGGCCCTCCATACCCCTGGTCACTCGGCGGGCCACGTTTGTTTCTATCACGAGGAGGGAGTGTTAATCGCGGGGGACCTGCTGTTGGAAACGGTGAGCCCGAACCCCATCGTGGAGTTTGTCTCCGATGGCAAACGCACCCCCACATTGCCGCAGTACTTGCAATCGCTGCGCCGGATTCTCCTACTTAACTGCGAGACCGCCTACCCCGGTCATGGCGACCGGATGGAGAACCCCAGTGCCCGAGCGCGGGAGCTCATCGCCCACCACGAACAACGCAAGGAAACCATCGCCTCTCTGATTCGCCGCACCCCCAAGACGCTAGCGATGATTTCTGAGGAGTTGTATCCCCAACTGGGTGAGGTCGACCGGATGCTGGCCCTGTCCGAAGTCATCGGCCACCTCGACCTGCTCGCTGATGACAAGCGGCTCACCGTGACCCGCAAGAAGGGGGTCCTGTTCTACAAGGTTAAGTGACCGGCCGTCGTATGCCTCACTGCCCGAGCGACGGAATCGTTTCGCTGGCACGGGTGTTGCTGGGTGTTAGGGCAGAGGTGATTGCGGTGACCCAGCATTCGATCCCCCGTTGGCTGACATGGGTAATTGCAGGGCTCGTGATTGGCGTGTTAGGGCACCAGCTTGTGTTCTGGGCTGACCATAACCTCTAGCGCCTGCCTCAACGTCCGCCCTTCATAAAAAAAGAGGGTGGGCTGACAGCCCACCCTGGAGGGGGTACGAGACGCCACAATCTCCCGTACCGATTCGGTGAATGCAACATGTCGTTCTATTTCGAATCGACTCTATGTAACCACGGTTCACAAAGATTTGTTATCGAGTTCACCCTAGAGGGTCGACAGGGGTATTTCACTGACGAACACTCGTTCGCTATAGTGACCGCCTGCTAGACAGCCCCCTCGGTCAATCGTGGCCTTTGAGCCCGGGATCGGCAAGTCCCAGAATCATCGGAAGAGGCTCCTGCTCGGCGAGACGGCGCAGTCGGTCGGGGGCGCTGATGGTAATTGTTCCGCGGCTGGTGCGGATGAGGCCGAGGTGCTCCAACCGCTTCAGGGCCCGGTTTACCCCACCGCGTGTGGCGCCCGCGAGCTCCGACAGCTCCTTCTGTGTGATCCTCACCGCGGGTCCGTGCCGCCCTGCAGAAGATGCCGACGCGTCGACGAGGTCGAGAATCCGTTTGGCCAGCCGGACAGGCAGGTCCAAGAACTGCATCTCGGCCACCAGACGCGCCGCGCCCCGGATCTGGTGGGCGAAGATCCCGGCCATTTTCAGCAGGGCATCAGGGTGCCGCCGCAAAATGGCCAGCAGTTCTCCCAGCGGAACGGCGAGGACTGTGGTCGGCGAGAGCGCAGTGGCGGAGACAAACTGCGGGCCGTTGTCAAAAATCGTCTGAATCCCCAGCAGACGGCCGGCCGGAAACTTCCCCACGCTGATGCGCCGGTCTTCAGAGGTCAGCGTCAGGCTAATCTCACCGCTGAGAACGTAGTAGATGAAGGCCGGCGGATCGCCTTCGCGGAAGATCGTCTCCTCCGTCCGATATGAGCGACGCTGCACGCGCGGCAACAGTTCGGCCAGTTCCGCTTCCGCAAACTCCGAGAACGGCGGGATCTGCGTGATCGGTGGAACCGGCGTCGGAGGCTGGTGCACGGGGCGTTCGTTCGACCAGGCGAATGAGGAGTCCTCCGGTTAACGCCGAACCTCTCCCCCCATGACACTGCCCCGCGCCACGATTCTGGGATTAGGCGCGTACGCTCCGCCGAAGGTCCTGACCAACGAAGACCTCGCGCGCATGGTCGACACCAACGATGAGTGGATCACCAAACGCACGGGCATCAAACGGCGCCACATCGCCGGCCCCGACCAATCGACATCTGATTTAGCCCTCATCGCCGCGCAACAAGCCCTCGATGCTGCGCGCGTTCGCGCCCAAGATCTCGACCTTGTGGTGGTGGGCACCGCGACTCCCGACATGTTCTTCCCGGCCACCGCCTGTCTGCTCCAGGACCGCCTCGGCGCCTCCCGCGCGGGAGCTTTTGATTTGCTGGCGGCGTGTTCAAGTTTTGTGTACGCGCTGATCTGTACGAGCCAGTTGATCGCCGCCGGGGCCATCAGCAGGGCGCTCGTGGTCGGGGCGGAAACGCTGAGCCGGCTCATCGATTGGGACGATCGCCGTACGTGCGTCCTGATCGGCGACGGCGCAGGGGCCGCCGTTTTGGGCCCGTCGACGGGGGCGCATGGGATGTACGGCGGATTGGTCGGCGCTGATGGCTCAGCCGGCGACGTGCTGAAAGTTCCTGCCGGCGGCTCGCGGATGCCGATCACTGTTGATGCCATCGAACGCAAACTCCACCGCGCCTACATGGATGGCCAGGCGGTGTTCAAACTGGCTGTGCGGACCATTCCGGGACTGATTCAGAAGACAGTGGCCCAGGCGGGCTGGACGATGGACCAGGTGGATCTCATCGTGCCCCACCAGGCCAACCTGCGCATCATTGAGGCCTTGGCCTCGCAGATGGACATCCCGCTCGAACGATTCGTCGTTAATATCGAGGAGTACGGGAACACATCGGCGGCGAGTGTCCCCCTCGCGCTATACGAAGCCGTACAATCCGGTCGTATTCACGACGGCGACCGCATCGTACTCGCGGCGTTCGGCGGAGGGTTTACCTACGCGGCCTGCGCGTGGGTGTGGGGATCGTGACAACTCAGGCTGGGGAACACGGGGATCGGATCTAGCGCCGCCGCTCACGGAAAGGCGTGCCCGCATCCGAACGCGCGGCAGTGGCAGCGGTCTGATGGAGCCGGGCCAGGAGCGCGCCCATAGGGGCGACATCTTGGGGCACGCCGTTGCGATAAGCGATCGCTAAGGCGGACTGGGGGGCCACTTTTCCGCCGGGCAAGATGATCCCCACAAGGTTGAGGGGATCAGACGCTGCAACAACAATGACCTCGCGGTCTTCGGGCGCCCGTCGCACCGCACGCAGCGCTTCCACCGCTTCCGGCAGGGCGAACTGTTCTCCAACGAATCCCCCCACCAAGCGCCCGCCCCGAATCTCCCCCTGCGCTTCCCAGCGCCGGTAGATCCCAAGCAAAACCCGCCAGGGTGGGGCGACCGGCTCACGGGCGAGGAGATCTCGAAACACCACACCGTACCGCCGCAGCAGCTGTCGGGCGATGGCGTCGTTAGGAGTGCGGGGAGTCACGTCAGCGGGGCTTTGCCACATGGCCCACCGACCCACGGGAAGCGATCGGCCATGGGTCCGTCCTCCGCCATAGGCTCGCGAAATGCGTCGGTCCCGAGAGCGCCCGCCGTGGAGCAGCCGTCGTAACCCTGCCACACCATCGCCACTAACGACACCTCCGACGACGAGTTCCCACAACGCCTCCTCCACCTCGGAGGGAAGCCGACGTGTGCCCTTCACGACGTCCATCAGAAATGACGCGCCGTGTTGTCGTAGATAATCCGCGACCTCAGATGCCGCGGGGGACAACCGGGCGAGCACCTCATCTGTCGGGGGAAGGTCGCCTAAGAACACTGGAAGATCCTCCCGGAGGACGAACGCAATCGGCGAACTGCGCCCCGGACCCTGGCGGCGCCGCACGCGGCGAGCACCCTCCTGGCCATTCTCGGACGCCCCAATGCTGGTGGGGTTCAATCGCCCCCAGGTCACCGTCCCCGACAAACACAGGTACTCCAGGTCAGCCGGATCGTAGAGGCGGACCCGCGCGGGGATTACATGCTCTTCCCACGATGGCGCAGGGAGTTCTAGTCCTTGGAGTTGTCCGATAATCTGGGCCACACCGTCGCGGCCATGCAGCTGACTCCCCGGCTGCACATGCTGCCACCGGCACAGAAAGCGCATGAAGTCGGCAGCCGACACCGGCTCGATTTCCTGACGCAAGCGGCCTAACGTCAGGCGATGAATGCGCGCGAGCAGCCGCCGTTCGCACCACTCTTCAGCCTGCGCTTGAGGAGTGAAACGACCCCGCAGCACCGTCCCCATACCCTCTAGGGCGGCCAGGGCAATCTGCACGTCTGCAGTGCGGAATCCGAGGCGCTGCGCCAGAGCGGCCCCTTCCACGGGGCCGCTGATCTGCATCCACCCCAAGACAATCAGGCGCACCGCATCGTCGGGGGACTGGCCAGATGAACCAGATCGCGCGAGCGGGAACACGATCTCGGGGGAAAAGCGGACATCGGGCAGGGCTGAGCGGACGAGCGCGATGCGTTCGGCGGCGACATACGCCCGATACTCCCCCGTCTCCGTGCGCCACGACGCCACCGTCGCGCGGCCGGAGGCGATGAGGTCTGCGGCCAGCCCTTCCCAGGCCGATGCGTCGCTTTCGGGCAGCAGCCCGACAGACAACATCAGATCGTGCAGCTCATCGACATCGCGCACATCGGGCTGGGCCTGCGCGCGCACCTCGTCAATCGCCGCCGCATCCAGCGCCCCGATTCCAGACGCGAGGTCGGGATCCATCCGCCGCAACGTGACCGCCCGCGCGCGCCGTTCCTCGAGCGGGGCGTCATCGAGAAACGCATAGGGGTTGGCGTTGAGAATCTCATGCGACATTGGCGAGGGACTCGGCGTATCGACCGCGACCGTGCGGATGTCGCCGCGCTCGACTCGTGCGGTGATCGCCAGCAATCCCTCCAGATCCATCGCTTCGTACAGACAGTTGTTGACGGTCTCGTTCACCAAGGGATGGTCGGGAGGCGTGATGGGACCGGAGCGGTTATCCTGACAGGCTACTTGGTCTGGGAAGACAGCGGCCATCAAATCCTCCGCGCGCATCCGCTGGATCGGCATGGGCACCCGTCGGCCGCCCGCAAACCGCAGCACTGCCAGGGAGCGGTTCGCGTTCCACCGCCAGCGGTTGGTAAACATGGGCGAGGCCAAGAGGGCTTGCACGAGATCCTCGCGCGCCGTCGCTGGTCGCACAAAGCGGAAGACGCTCTCAAGCGGGAAGCTGTGCTGCTCGCCCAGCGAGAGCACGATCCCGTCATCCGTGGCGGCCGCCTGCAGTTCGAAGTCAAACGTCAGGCAGAAGCGCTTGCGGATCGCCAGGCCCCAGGCGCGGTTGACGCGCCCGCCGAACGGCGTGTGCAACACCAGCTGCATTCCGCCGGATTCATCAAAGAAGCGTTCGGCCACGATGCTCTGCTGCGTGGGAACGCAGCCGAGCACGGCTACCGTCTGCGCGATGTAGGCGACGATCTGCTCGGCCCCCGCGCGATCGACGGCTGTCTCGGCAACTAACCATTGGATAGCTTCCTCGGGCTGGCTCAAGCGGTTGGCCACTTCCGCCCGCAGTTCGCTGACCGCTTCGGACAGCTCGGCCGTCCGCGCGGGGGCTTCCCCGATCCAAAACGGAATGGAGGGCGGGGCGCCGTGCGCGTTTTCCACCCGCACCTTCCCGGCTTCGATGCGGCGGATGCGCCACGAGGTGTTGCCCAGCAGGAAAATGTCTCCGCCCGAGCTCTCGATGGCGAAGTCTTCGTTGACCTTCCCCACAAATGTTTCTTGCGGTTCCTCGATGACGTCGTAGTCGGCCGTGTCGGGAATGGCCCCGCCTGACGTGATAGCCGCCAACCGCGCGCCACGGCGCCCTTTCAAGACACCGTGCACTTGATCGCGGTGCACAAACGCCCCCGCCCGCCCGCGGCGGCTGCTGATGCCTTCCGACAACATTTGGAGGAGGGCCTCGAAGGTGGCCCGCTCAAGGTGGCGGTACGGATAGGCACGACGCACCAGCTGCCACAGATCGTCTTCGCGAATCTCCTGACTCCCTGTCAGGGCCACGATCTGCTGGGCCAACACATCCACCGGCGCTTCCGGGATGATCACGCGATCCAGTGTCCCGGCGCGGACCGCGCGCACCGCCGCCGCGCACTGCACCAGGTCGTCTCGGGTCAGAGGGAACAGCAATCCTTTGGGCACGCTGCCCAACCAGTGGCCGGACCGACCTACCCGCTGCAAGAGCGTCCCCAGGGCCCGGGGGGCACCGAGGTGGCAGACCAGATCCACGTGGCCGATGTCGATGCCCAACTCCAGGGACGCCGTGGCCACGACCACCGAGACGGCGCCGGACTTCAGTCGTTGCTCGGCGTCCAGGCGGATCTGGCGGGACAGGCTCCCGTGATGCGTGGCGACTTTGTCTTGGCCCAGCCGCTGCGTTAACTGGTGCGCCACGCGTTCGGCGAGACGCCGCGTATTCACAAAGACCAGTGTCGTCCGGTGGGCAGTCACCTCGGCGGCCACGCGGTCATAGACTTCCGCCCACAACTCGTGCGTGGCGACGTGGCTGAGGGGCTGCTGCGGCACAGCAATCAGCAGATCCCACTCTCGGCGGTGGCCGATGTTCACGATCGCGCAGCGCGGCTGATTATCTGCGGTGGTCCGGTCGGCGCCCACCAGCAACTGCGCCACCTCCGCGACGGGGTTGATGGTGGCACTCAGGCCGATCCGCTGCAGCCGGCGGCCGGCCAGCAGATCCAACCGCTCCAGTGAGAGGGCAAGGTGGCTGCCGCGTTTGTCCCCCGCTACCGCGTGGATCTCATCGACGATCACCGCCTGGGCACTGCGGCAGAAGTTCCGGCTGCGCTCCGCGGTGAGGAGGATGTAGAGAGACTCCGGCGTGGTGATGAGGATATGCGGAGGTTTGCGCGCCATGAGATTTCGTTCGCGGGCCGGCGTGTCGCCGGACCGCACCATCACCCGAATCTCCGGCAACGGCGTGCCTTGTGCCTCGGCGAGTTGGCGCAAATCCGCGAGGGGGTCCTGCAGATTCTTCTGGATGTCATTGCCGAGGGCTTTGAGCGGAGAAACATAAATGACGTGCGTTTCGTCTGTCAGTTTTCCCCGCTGCGCGACGTCGATCAGGTGATTGATCGACCATAGGAATGCGGCCAGCGTTTTGCCCGACCCCGTGGGCGCCGCGATCAACGTATCGCGCCCCTCGGCGATGTGCGCCCACCCTTGGGATTGTGGAGCCGTGGGCTCAGCAAAGCGATCGGTGAACCAGCGGCGGATGAGCGGGTTAAACGACGACAGATCCACAATAACCTCGTCTAGATATTGGTGGCTTCTATTGTGAGCCTGTTCGGTGCAGCCTGTCCATGCCCCGCTTAGAAGAGTAGTGAGTCAATGTGGTTGGTGATATGGCGCGTGCAGGACGGCTACTGCATCCCGGTCACGCCGCAGGGGCTGCCCGACGGTTTCAGAGTGCCCGAGATTAAGGGCGCGTGATGTAGATAGGAGATACACATGCGGTCAAATCAGCAGGTCGAGTCGCGCATTGAACCTAGGGTGCGGCCAGAGCCGACGCAGAGGAGCAATCCCTTTGGCGAACGCGAGAGCGCCCGCATCCTGCGCCTCAAGCAGGTCTCCGCAATTGTGGGGATTGGCCGGAGTTCGATCTACCGCAAGGTCCAAGAAGGGACGTTCCCGTCACCCATCAAGTTGGGCTCCGCTCGCGCTTCAGGGTGGATTTCCGGTGAAGTCGACGAGTGGATCGACGAGCAAATTCGACGTTGCCGGAAAGGTGTAAGCTGAGCGCTCGACAGCAGAGCCTCGCGGGATGATCTGGACGATGGCTCGCGCAGGCGATCCCGTGGGCGATCACGGAGTAAGCGACTGTAAGTAGGTGCAGCTTTCGACCCGAAGCGGACGGCTCGGCCAAGCTGAGACCGACAGAAGCAGGGTCAGAAGCTGGCTCAAAATTTCCTGATTGCTGTCGAATTCGGTCCGCCCCGTTCGACTACCGGGGGATGAACACCGGCCGCCGAGATCGATGAACCACGCTACAATCAAGGAGATAGCCATGCCCCGTAAGCTTATTGTCTCAATTCAACAAGGAGAGTGACCCATGCGGAAGATTATCGTC
>Ga0099794_10000672_pt1 | contig 11440 bp, 4 predicted proteins | sample Rivendell_Oct201_10_FD_77320 | JGI IMG/M metagenome (GOLD analysis project Ga0099794, IMG submission 77320) | Vadose zone soil microbial communities from the Eel River Critical Zone Observatory, Northern California, USA -... | ecosystem: Host-associated > Plants > Roots > Rhizosphere > Soil ... | reverse complement strand
CGATGCGATACGCCGTCGCGAGCACGAAGAGGGCGTCCGACATCGGCTGGCCCCAAGGTGGGAAGACGCCGGTCGCGTGCAGCACCACGTCGGTCGCGGTGGTCACGACGAAGATCGCGAGCAAGCCCGCGAGCACGGCGCCGATGCTGCGAAGCATGCGGCGGGGACGGTCCGTCTGGCTCATGTCCGTTCTCTTCTCTGCGTCCCCCGGACCTCCGGCGACCCCAGCAGCTCGGCGAGCTTGTCGTAGCTCTCCGCGACTCCACCTTCCATGGGGGACTTGATCACCGCGTCGCGAGCCGCGCGCGACTCGTACCGCATGGTCACGGTGAGCGTGGTCTTGCCGCTCTGCTCGGTGAATGCGGCGGTGATGAGCGCCTCGCCGGGGTACCAGGACTCGTCGAACTTCTCGGTGTTCACGAGCCGTTCGGGCCGCACGACCTCGCGGTAGGTTCCGCCCATGCCCATTTCGTGTCCATCCGGAGCATGTCGCCACACGAACCGATATGCCCCGCCGACCCGGAGGTCGACCTCGCACACCGGCAGCGTCCAGCCGCCGAACACGCCGAGCCAGCGCTTGAGCAGCTCGGGCTTCGTGTACGCATCGAAGACCAGGCTGCGCGGCGCATCGAAGGCGCGCGTCATCACGATCTCCCGGTCGCCGGAGGCGCTGAGTTTCAGGTTTCCGCGATTCTTCATGGTCGTCTCCTATCGCTTGCTGCGTCCACGTTTCTTTTCCGCCTTCAGCTCCTCGAGCACGGCGTCGAGGCGTTCGAAGTTTCCTTCCCAGAACCGGCGGTACGCCTCCAGCCATCCGGTGGCTTCCGCGAGCGGCCGCGCCTCGAGCCGGCGCGGCCGCCGCTGGGCATCGCGCCCGCGCGAGATCAGGCCGGCGCGCTCCAGCACCTTGAGGTGTTTGGAGATCGCAGGCTGGCTCACGTCGAAGGGAGCGGCCAGCTCCATCACCGACGCCTGGCCCGTCGCCAGGCGGGCGAGGATCGCCCGCCGCGTCGGATCGGCCAGCGCCGCGAAGGTCGCGTCGAGCCGGTCGGGGCTGAATCGTCTATAACCCGATGGTTGCATAACCCATCGGCGATATACATGCGGCTGCGCCGGCTGTCAACAAGCGCTCAGGCCGGAGCGCGGGTCTCCGTCCCGGGGTCCCGGAGAGCGGTCTACCGGAAGAACCCCGGCCAGTAGCGATACGTGCACGTGCAGATGTGATCGTTCGCGCTGCACGTCTCTCGCTCGCGCGGGCCCTGCTGCACCACCGTTCCGTCGTACCCGACGGCGATGCTGCCGGTCACGCACGCGCCTCCGCCGATCGAGAACAGGGACGAACCGCAGAGCTGTCCGGTAGGCGAGATCACCTCGACCCGCTGTTCGCAGGCGGCGCTGTTCTCCGACATCGGCAAGACCGCGTATCCCTTGCCTCCGCGGACCATGTGCAAGGCCTTGCCCGGACGTGCCGCGAGCCAGGCCGGCGGCGCCGACATCGCGGTTGCCTGCGCGTCGAACTGCCCCAGCCAGGCGGCTTCGCCCGCGGAAACGAAGCCGGACAGGAACAGGCCGTCGCCGACGCGCTCGTACAGTTGGCCAGACCCCATGCCGCTGCTCAGCGCCTGGAATACCGGACCCGCGTTGCCTGCATGATCGAACCACTGGCCCGCCCACGTCCCCGCGCCATAGCGGGCCTGGCTCCTCCACAGCGCGAGCACGTTGCCCTGGCGATCCACGCCGACCAGCGTGTCCTTCGAGTCGCGCGGTCCGAACACGTCCGGCAGCGGCTGCGTCCACCGGATGCGGCCCGAGGCGTCGATCGCGTCGAGCAGGATGGTCGTCGCGTCAGCCGTCCCGGAGAACCGGACGTGGATCATCCCGCCCGTCGGATCGTTCGCCTGCTCGCCGTTGCCGGTCCCGTTGAAGGGGCTGCTGAAGAGCTCCTTGCCGACGGGATCGAGCACCACGTAGTTCTGCTGGCACATCGCGCCTTGGCAATTGCCGCCCATGAACCCGCTGGCCTGGCCGATGAGGAGCAGGCGGACGCCGTTGTTGTACGAGCCCACCTGTGACCCGGTGGCGGGATCCACGAACGCGAATTGGCTGTTGTGAGGTTGCCACGGGTTTTGCCACGGCAGCGCGAGGTGGCCAGTGCCGTCGGTTTCCGCCGGGAAGCACCTCCCGCCGGAGCTCGAGTTGAGGTCCCGGTTCATCCAACGGAACTCGGACGCCGCGGCTGGCGCACCCGGCGCGAGCCCGTCGCAATCGGACGACGCGGAGCCGCCGTCTTGTCCGCCTCCACCTGCCGAGCCGCCGTCTTGTCCGCCTCCGCCTCCGTCCGCCGGACCCGCGTCCGGACCGCTACCCGGGCCGGCGTCATTCCCGGCTCCGCCATCGGCGGCACCCCCGTCAGGCGTTCCCGACCCGCCGCCATCTGCTGGAGTGCCAGCACCCCCGGTTCCGACAGGGGACGTTCCGGAGCCGCACGCAGCGAGGATTGCTCCGGCAAGGCCAGCCACGATCAGAGGGCGAGCGCTCATGGGTGCCTCCGCTGCGGTGTGGCCAATGTAAGCACCGCGCGGAGACGGCTTCAGACGAGCGCCGCTCCGGCAGTGGAGCTGTCGAGCGGGAGGCCGGGCGTCGGGACGGTGCTGCCCCTGCGGAGCTCCAGCGATCAGGGGTGCGCGGTGTCCGGCTTGGGCCCGTCGAGCACGATGAATTCCACGCGCCGGTTCCTCGCGCGATTCGCGACGGTGTCGTTCGGCGCGAGCGGCCGGTCCGCGCCGAATCCCTTCGCCCGGAGGCGGGAGGCGTCGATGCCCGCCGCCGCGAGGTGGCGCAGTACCGACTCAGCGCGACGCTGAGACAGCCGGCGGTTGTAGGCGGGCTTGCCGCGCCCGTCGGTATGCCCCTCGATCCGGACCTTGTGGATCTCCGGCGTGTCCCGCAACACCCCGACCACCTGGTCGAGCAACGGAAGCGAGACCGGCAAGATCGTCGCCGCGTCATGTGCGAACTGCACTTGTGCGAGCAGGGCCAGGTGCCCGTTTCGCACGGCGCGCTGGAGGCCCGGGGCCGGCGCGTGCGCAAGCACCACCGCGGCAGGCGGAGGCGGCGATACCGGAGACGGATCTGGCAGCGGAGGCGGCGCCTCGGCGACCTGGACCGGTGCAGGCAGTGGTGCCGGCTCGACCGTCGGTGGCACCGGCGCGGGCCGGGGAAAGTCCTGGACCAAGAGCGGCGGCCTGGGCCTGGAGCGCCGAATGGCTTGCGCCGGGTCGAACCCGATTCCCGCGAACACGCGGTACCGCGGCGTGCCGTAGCCGTTCGTCAGCCCGGGGCCGCCGCCGAACGTGAACGTCAGATTGGCCGGCAGCAGCCAGCGGAGCGCGGCGAGCAGCTCCATCGGGCGCTCGACAGCGCCGGACTGCCGCAGCTCCACCTCTCCCGCCACGGTGGCGAGCGCGGCCAGGCGCTGCCCGAGCCAGGAGAATGGAAGCTCGCCGGCGAGGCCGTACGTCAGGGCGTTCCCGACGGTGAGATTCGCAAACTCGCGGCCGCGGCGGAGCACGATGCCTGACGATGCCGCAACGCGGACCGGCAGCGCGTCCGATTCGACCCGCAGCTCGGGAGTGAGGGTGACGGTCCCGTGGCTGAGGAAGGCGTCTCCGCTGCCCGTGGGCAGCGTCAGTGGCGCGGCCACGGCGATGGCGAGGATCTCCGATCGCCAGAGCTGCGCCTTGGGGACCAGGCGTACGTCCCCGATGCCGTCGCCTGGCGCGATCAGCGTCCCGAGGGCGTCGTTCGAGCTGGCGCTTTGCGCGACCAGCACCGGCAGCGTCATGCCCAGCTCCAACCTGCCGAACAGCGCGACGCTCGCGCTGAGGTGCATGAGCGTCTGGCTGTGCAGCAGGCGAAGCTGTTGCGTCGAATCCGCCACGGCGATGAGCCGCAGCGGGTCGCGCGCGTACGAGGAGAAGATGGAGACGTGCACGTCGAGGTGCTCGGGGACCGACGCGCTTCCCACGGACAAGATGTCGTAGCTCCCCGCGCCGGGATTGAAGCGGTCGGCGTTGAATTGCGGCTGCACGGACACGGCCTGCGCCCGTGCGACGGCCGAGGCCGCGAGCACCGCAGCGAAGGCGGCGTGTCGTGCCACCGCGACCGTGCGACGTTGCACGGCGCGGCGGCGAAGCGCTTGCCACAGCCCCACCAGCGCGATGGCCAGCAAAGGCGCCACGCCGCCACTGCCTCCCGAGGCGCAGCCTCCCGAGCCCGCCACCGCCCAGACGCCCGCCTTGCCCTTCGGCTGGCACTGGCCGGCGACGCACGAGCTGCTCGGCGCGCAGTCCGCGTCGCTGCTGCACGACGTGGGGCACCCCGCGCCGGAACACCCGATCGGGGCGCACACCGCGCCCGAGCATCCGCCCGCGCCGCACGAGTCCTGCACCCTGGCCGGGCACGAGCCGGAACCGTTGCACGTCGCGGATTCGGTCATCACGCCCGCCGAGCACGATCCAGCGCGGCACTCCACGGACGGGCCCGGATACGCGCACTGCGCCCCGTCGCTGCCGCCGCACGCGCCGCCGCAGGCGCTGCCGTCGGAGGTGCACGATTGCCGCGATCCGTGGGGTGCGCCGAGCACGTTGCTGCACGTGCCGACCTGGCCGGGCACGTCACAGGCCTGGCACTGCCCACCGCAGGCGGCGTTGCAGCACATGCCGTCGACGCACTGTCCGCTCGCGCACTGGCTCGCGCCGGCGCACGCGCCGCCGTTGGCCAGGAGGGGCTGGCAGACGCCCGCCGCGCAGAAGTTCCCGGGTCCGCAGTCCGGGTTGGAGGTGCAGTTGCCGAGACACGCTTGCGGGCCGCACAGATAGGGACTGCAGCCCTGCGTCTGCCGCGCCGGGCAGCTGCCGGCGCCGTCGCAGGCAGCTTGGAGCGTCGCGACGCCCGCGCTGCAGCTCGCGGCGCGGCAAGTCGTCTGCGCGGCCGGATACGCACACGCGGTCGCGCTCGATCCGTCGCAGACGCCGCCGCAGGCGCTGCCGTCCGAGGCGCACGCCTGTCGCGCTGCGTGGGGCGCGCCGATCACGTTCGTGCACGTGCCGGCCGACCCGGGAACGTCGCAAGCCTGGCACCGTCCGCCGCAGGCCGTCGCGCAGCACACCCCGTCGACGCACTGCCCGCCCGCGCACTGGTTCGCGCCGCCACAGGCGACTCCAGGTCCATTCTGCGGACGGCAGACGCCCGCGGCGCAGTAGTTCCCGGTCACGCAGTCTGAATCGACCGTGCAGTTGCCGGCGCACGCAGTCGGACCGCAGCTGTACGGAGCGCACGAGACGTCCTGCTCCGCGGGGCACGAGCCAGCCCCGTCGCAGGACGCAGCCGCCACCGCCACGCCCGAGCTGCACGACGGATCGCGGCAGGTCGTGTCGCCACCCGGATAGGCGCACGCGGTCGGGTGGGTCCCGTCACACGCGCCGCCGCAGACCGAGTTGTCAGAGGCGCAGGCCGTCCGCGCATTGCGTGGGGTGCCGCCGACGGCCGTGCAGGTGCCCTCGATGCTGGGCTCCGCGCAAGCCTCGCACTGGCCGTTGCACGCGGTGTCGCAGCAGACGCCGTCCACGCAGTGTTGCGATCCGCATTGATTCGCGCCGCCGCAGGCCTGGCCTTTCGGGAGCAGCGTGGCGCAGACGCCGGCCGAGCACCAGTTGCCGGCCGTGCACTGGGAATCGGCGTTGCAGTTGCCGTTGCACGCGGTCGGGCCGCACGCGAAGGGCGCGCATGTCTGCGTCTGGACGGCGGGGCAGGCGCCGGCGCCGTCGCAGGAGGCGCCCAGCGTCGCGGTCCCTGCCGCGCAGGACGGACCGCGGCAGGAGGCCGAGTCGCCTGGATACGTGCAGGCCGCCGGATGGGCTCCGTCGCAGCTGCCGCCGCACACGGTGCCGTCGGAGACACAGGCGGTCCGCGTGCCGTGCGGCGCGCCGGTGGCCGGCGAGCAGGTGCCGACCTTCCCGGCGACGTCGCAGGCCTCGCACTGGCCTCCGCACGCGCGATCGCAGCAGAACCCGTCGGCGCACGCGCCCGCCGCGCACTCGCGATCGCCGCCGCAGGCGTTCGCCTGCGCCTTCTTGGACACGCACTGGTTGCTGGAGTTGCAGTAGTTGCCCGCGCTGCAGTCGCCGTCTCCGCCGCAAGCCGTCTTGCACGCCGTCGCGCCGCAGACGTACTTCCCGCAGGATTGCGTGACCAGGGCAGGGCACGAGCCGGTTCCGGCGCAGCTCGCCGCGGTCGTCTGGATGCCGCCCGTGCAGGACGGAGCGCGGCATTGGGTCGAGGCGCCCGGATAGCCGCAGGCCGTCGCGCTCGACCCGTCGCAGGTGCCGCGGCAGGACGAGCCGTCCGAAGCGCAAGCGGTACGCGCGCCGTGCGGCGCGCCCGAAATCGTCGTGCAGATGCCTTGGCTGCCCGCCGCGTCGCAGGCCTGGCACTGCCCGTTGCAAGCCGTATCGCAGCAGGACCCGTCGACGCAGTGCCCGGTGGCGCACTCGCCGTTGCCGGCACAGGACGTGCCCTGCGACTTGATGAAGGTGGCCGCGATCGAACGCGGCGCGGTGACGTTCGTGACCAGATAGCCGCCGGCGACCACCTGCGAGGTCACGTCGACGAGGTCGTCCGTGAGCGTCGCGACCTGGTACCCTGCTGCCGGGGCGACGGTGCACGTCGAGGATTGGCCGTAGTCGATGGGAGACGAGCAGCTGAGGGTGCCGTTCGGGCCCGAGCTCGCCGTCACCGCGAACTGGTCGATGGCGAAGCTCGCGGCGAGAGTGTGATTCCCGTTGACGTTCGTGAACGTGTGGCTCGGGACCGCCCCGACCGAGCTGCCGTCCACGAGCACGCCCGCGACGTGGTAATGCGCGGCCGGAGCGATGGAGATGGCGAGCGTCCCGCCGGGCGCGACGATCTGCGTTCCCGAAGGCGACACCGTGCCGTTGGCGCCCGCCGACGCCGTGATGGTGTATCCGGCGAAGCAGGTGCCGGAGGGAAGGCAGTACGGGTTCGCCGGATCCTTGGTTCCGCATTGCGCATCCGTCGTGCACGCGGCGCACGAGTTCGTCGCCTGGCTGCAGATGGGCGTCGTGCCGCTGCACTGGCTGTCCGCGATGCACGCGAGGCAGCTGCCCGATGCGTCGCACCAGGGTTGCGAGGCGTTCTTGCTGCTGCACTGCGCGTTCGTCGCGCACGAGACGCAGGAACGGGTCACCGAGTCGCAGATCGGAGTCAGGCCCGTGCACTGGGCGTCCGCCGTACACTGGTTCGTCAGATCGAAGCTCGCCGGCGTCGGCGCGTCGGGCGTCGAGGCGGTGACCACGTAGTGTCCCGAGATCGAGTTGGCGGTCGCATTGACGCTCGCGATCCCGGACGCGTTCGTCGTCGCCGTCATGCACCCCGCCGCGGCCGGGACGCAGGCGGAGCCGCCGCTCAGCGTCGCCGTTGCCCCGCTGGTAGGCGCCTGGAACGTCACCACTGCTCCCGGGAACGCGGCGCCGGTCCCGTCGAGGACGACCGCCTGCAGCTGCGAGCCGAACGCCGCGCCCACCGTGGCGGTCTGTGGGCTGCCGGCCTGCACCTCGATGGTCTGCCCGCCGTCATTCGTGAGCGTAAACGTCGCCGGCGTCGAGACGCCGGACACGGCCGCGGTGACGGTGAAGACGCCGCCGGTCGCGTTCGCCGTGGCGGTGACGCTGGCGAGCCCGGAGCTGTCGGTGACCGCGGTGGCGGCGGACAGGGTCGCGGTCGCTCCGCCCGAGCTGGTCTGCGCCGCGAAGCTCACGGTGATGCCGGGGAGCGAGTTGCCCGAGGCGTCGGCCACGACGACCACCAGGGGGCTCGCGAAGGCGCTGCCGGTCGGGGCCGTCTGCGGGTTCCCGCTCACGATGAACACGGCCGCGGGACCGGTGGAGACGTTCTGTAGATGGAAGGTGGCGGGCGTGGCGACGCCGGAGACGGACGCGGTCACGGTGAAAGCGCCGACCGTGCCGTTGGCGGTCGCCGTCACGCTCGACATGCCGGAGGAGTCGGTCGTGGCGCTCACGCTCGCGCCGCTCGAGGCGCCGTTCGAGACGGTGCACGAGGCGCCCGACGCGGGCACCGCGGTGTACGTCACCGTGACGCCGGGGATGGGATTGCCGGCCGCGTCGCGGACCACCGCCACCAGAGGCGCCGCGTACTGCGTATTGATCGGAGTGAGCTGCGGATCGGTCGAGCTCCCGCCGTTGACGTAGGTGATCGACGCGGGCGGGCCCACGTTGGTGAGGGTGAAGGTGGCGGGCGAAGAGACACCGCTCACCGTCGCGTTCACCGTGTACGTGCCGGGCGTCGAATTCGCGGTCGCCGTGCGCGTCGCGATGCCGGAGGCGTCGGTCGTGGCGCTGCCCGTTCCGAGGCTGGCGGAGGCTCCGCCCGCGGACGGGACCGCGGCGAAGGAGACGGTCGTGTTCGGCACCGGAGTGCCGTTCGAGTCGGCGACCAGGACCGCGAGAGGGCTCCCGAACGCGGCGCCGGTGGACGTGAGCTGGTTGTTCCCCGAGTACACGAAGACGGCCGCCGGCGCAGAGGCCGCGGGGGCCGCCGCGAAGGTCGCGGTGACGTTCATGTTCCCGGAGATGGTGAGCGTGCACTGTGGCGGCGCCGGGGTGGCCGTGCACGAGGAGGGGAGCCCGGTGCCGCTCCATCCGGTGAACGAGGCGCCGGCGATCGGAGAGGCGTTCAGCACCACCTGCGAGCCGTCGGCGAAGGTGCCCGTCGCGGACCCGCAGCTCGTGCCACAGGAAATGCCGGCGGGAGCGGAGGAGATGGAACCGTTCGCATTACCGCCGGCCTTCGTGACCGTGAGCGTGCGCGGGGTTCCGACGAAGATGGTCACCGTCGAGCTGTTGTTGGTGAGGTCCGGATCGGTCGTCCCGCTCGGCGCCGCCGTGCCCGCCGTGTTGACCATCGTCCCCGACGCGGTGGCGGAGATGGTGCCGTAGACCTTGATGGTGATCTGCCCGCCACCGGCGCCGCCGTTGAATCCGAGGCGCGGAGAGAGCGCGATGGAATTGCCCGTGCCGTTGAAGGTCCCAGCCCCGGCCTGGTCGCGGCACTTCGTCGCGGTCCCGGTCCCGTTGCCGATGCGGGTCACCGTGCATGCCCACGTGACACCGGTGAGCTGCGAGGGGATCACGTCCCTGAACGCGACGCTGCGCCCGAGCGAGGCACGGATCTGATCCGTGGTGCTGTCGTTGCTGACGGTGATGGTGTAGAGCGGGTTGTTCGCTGCGGCCGTAAAGGCGGCGCCTGGTTGGACCGCGGTGACGCTCGCGGTCTTCACCACCACGATGTCCGCGTAGCGCGTGGTCGACCCATTGACCACGGTGGTGACCTTCGCGCCGAGGAGCGTGGGCTCGTTGACCGAGGCGATCCAATAGTTGCCGTTGATGATCTTGCCGGTCGCGGCCGCGGCGACGTTGACGGTGATGGTGAAGGTCCCCGACGCGCCCGGATTGAGCGTGCCGATCGGGCACGAGATCGTTCCGGCGCTGCCCGCCGCCGGCGTCGTGCATCCCGTGATGCCGGCGACCGAGGCGAAAGTGGTGTTGGGCGGCGTCACCTGATCCACGTGCGTCCCGAGCGTCGCGGTCGTGCCGCCGTTTGCATAGCGGAGCGTGTAGGTCAGCGTGGCGCCGGCGTTCACCGCCTGCGGAGCGCTCGCGGAGACGTACGGTCCGGGGACCGTCGAGCCCATGCCGTCGAGGTAGACGCGGCCGAAGTGGCCGCCCAGCGAGCAGCCCGAGGCGACGACCGTGAGCTGCACCTGGTCGCCGGCGGACAGCGCGGCATTGCCGGGCGAGATGTCGACCAGGGCCCAGTCGAGCCACTGGGTCGCGTTTCCGGTCGCGACGCTGGTCGTGGTGTGCCAGGGAACTCCAGTCTGCCCGGCGGTGTTGAAGCCCGTGTAGAGCGTCGTGCCGCGCGTCAGGTCGAGCAGCTCGACGTAGAAGTATGGCTGCTGGTTGAACGCGTGCGACGGGTTCTCGAGCACCGGCGCGATGGCGAACCGCACGTGGATCTGTCCGTCGGTCGGGTCGACGTCGGCCAGGCTCACCGTCATCGACTGCCGCAGCACGTTGGCGTTCTTGTTCTTCCCGTTCGTCGTCGCGTCCTTGTAGTTGAGCCGCGCGGAGCGCTGTCCGTAGAGCGGAAACCGGAACGTCTGCCCGGTGCCGAGGTCGGGATCGGCCTGCGTCAGCCTCGTCCCGCCGACGACGCTCGTCTCGTTGACGCCGGTGCCGGGCCCGGACAGGTTGAGCGCCGAGAAGCTCGAGGGGGGCGCGCTCGAGGTCCCGCTCACGCCGTTCGCGTCGAGGTAGTTGAGCAGCGTCCAGCCCGAGGGCGGCGTCGTGCCGATCGGATCGTTCTCGAAGTCGCCGTTGGTGAAGACGAAGCGCTGGGCGGGAGGCGCCGCATGGGACGGAACCGCGTCGCTTTGCGATCCCTTTCCGCACGCCGCGAGCACACCCAGCGCGAGCAGCGCCAGGGCGCGTCGACAACTCGCTGGACACACCAAGTCCCTGCCCATTTCCCCCCCCCGCTGCGCGGGACCCCGAGGCTTCAAAGGTCGGGGTCACACGAGTGGAAGTCCACTGATGAGCAATCGGATGGATCGCTGCGCGGCTTGAGGAGCGGCGCACAGCGGGTAGCGGGTGGGCGCCTCTGCGCACCGCGGGTACGCTGCGGGGTGCGAGCCGTGACCACGCCCGCCGCGGCTGAATTCAGGCCGTCGGCCGGTGGATCAAACTACAGTGCTGCAGTCGATGCGCGACTCCCTCCCGTCCGGCAGCGTGACGAAGCTGTATGCAACCCTGTGGCGGCATGCGGAAGGCCGGCGCCCCCAGGTGGTGCTCTTCGTCGTCCTTCTCGTCATGGCCCAGGTGGTCCGGCTGACCATCCCCTGGCTCTTCGGGGAGGCCGTCAACGCCATCCAGGCGCGGGGCATGGAAGGGATCGTCCAGGCGCGAAACGACCTGCTGCTCATGCTCGCTGCCGTCGGCGTCGCGTGGACGATGCATGGTCCCGCGCGCATCGTGGAGCGCTTCACGGCCTTGGTGGTCCGCGAGCGCTTCGCCGATACGCTCCACGCGAAGGCTCTCGCCCTCCCGGTTCGCTGGCACGAGCAGCAACATTCCGGAGACACGCTGCACCGGATGACCCGGGCGACCAGCTCGTTGTCCTCGTTCGCCCAGTCGCAGTTCATCTATCTGCAGAACACCGTGAGCGTCGTCGGCCCCATCGCAGCTCTCTTCCTCGTCTCCCGGGCGACGGGAGCCGCGGCGATGGCCGGCTACGCGGCGATCGGCTTCTTCGTGGTGCGGATCGACGCCTTCATGGTCCGTCT
>Ga0099794_10000671_pt1 | contig 11451 bp, 10 predicted proteins | sample Rivendell_Oct201_10_FD_77320 | JGI IMG/M metagenome (GOLD analysis project Ga0099794, IMG submission 77320) | Vadose zone soil microbial communities from the Eel River Critical Zone Observatory, Northern California, USA -... | ecosystem: Host-associated > Plants > Roots > Rhizosphere > Soil ... | reverse complement strand
CGAAGGGATAGGGATTGGTCGGGTCGACCTGGTAGCGGACCTTCGCGGCGAGCGCGCGGACAGACGGGTCCGCCATTGCTTCGTCAGTGAAGGCGTCGAGTCCGAGGTTGCCGCGGACGAGACCCGCGGCGATGCAGTACGGCGCGGAGAACTTCGCCGCATATCCGTTCGGCGGCCGCTGCTTCTCCGCGAGCGGCTCCCAGAGCCGGTGCACGGTCCCCTCGGCCACCTCGGCCACGAGCTCGACCATGTTCTCGGGACCTGTGCGCTTGGCGAGCCGGCGGGCGCAGTCGACGTAAGGCTGGATCATCGTCCCGCAGGGATAGGGCTTGAAGGCCAGCGCGGTCATGAGCCAGCGCTCTCCGAAGCCGTCGAGCAATGCGGCGTAGTTGCCCTCGTTCGTGCGCGCGAAGCCGGCGAACAGGCCATGCACGCCCTCGAACACCGTGCGCGGACCGCTGAAGCCGGCCCGCCCGAGCAGCGCCGCCCGCAGGCCGGACTGCGCCGCCCATCCCGGGTGCATCCGCTTCGTCCAGCTGCCTTCGGCGAGGTACTCGATGATGCCGCTGGCCATCGAGCCCGCGACGCCCAGGGCATCGACGAGCTGCCGGGGCTCGAGCCCCAGGGCTGCGCCGGCGCCCGCGGCAGCCGCCACCGGGCCGAACACCGCGGTCGGGTGGAAGCCCGCCTTGTGCACCGCCTTGGGCACCACCAGGCTCAACCGGCAGATCGTCTCGACGCCGGCGGCGATGCCGAGGAGCGCGCGCGCGCCGTCGAGCCCCTCCTGCTCCGCCGCCGCGAGGACCGCGGGAACGACGACCGCGCCCGCGTGGACGGGACCACCCTCGAAGGTGTCGTCGAAGTCCTCTCCGTGCGCGGCGGTGCCGTTGACGAAGGCAGCCGCCGCTGCACCGAGCTGCCCGGGGTGTCCGATGGCGGTGGCCCGCCCGGGGTCGGAGCCCCACGCTGCGAGCGCCGCTCGAACGTAGTCCGTGCGGCGCGCGACCAGGCAGAGACCGACGACGTCGATCAGCAGCCGCTCGCAAGTCTCGCGCACGGCCGGGGGCAAGCGGGCGGCATCGAGCGAGGCGATGCGCTCGGCGAGAGCGGCCGCGACCGGCTGCTTGTCCTCCATCAGTTGTTCCGGACGAGCGGGCCGCCCCGAAAGCCCGGCACGCGGTTCGCCGCGGCGATGACGGCTGAAGTGAGGATCAGCATGGTCAGGCCGAGCACGGCGATGGCGGCGAGATCGCCGCTCTCGTTGAGATCGAAGATCAGGACGGAGAGCACCTTGGTCTCGGAGGTGAAGAGGATGGCGGCGGCCGACAGCTCCCGCACCACCGCCACGAAGACGAAGCACCAGGTGGCGATCAAGGAGGGTCCGAGCAGCGGGGCGGTGACGTTGCGCAAGGTCCTCAGGCGCGAGGCGCCGAGCACCCGGCTCGCTTCCTCCAGCTCCGGCGCGACCGCCCGCAAGGAGGCCTGCAGCTGCTGGTACGCCGCGGGCAGCTCGATGGTGAGGTAGGCGAGGAGGAGGATCCACAGCGTCCCGTACAACACGATCGGTCCGCGCGTGTAGGCGAGGAACAAGCCGACGCCCAGCGCGATGCCAGGAATGGCGATCGGCGCGGTGGCGAGGAAGCCCAGCACCCGGTGGCCACGGATCGCGGCGCGGGCGGTCAAGTAGGAGATCACCAGCGCCAGCAACGCACCCAAGGTGGCCGCCAGCAAACCGAGCAGGAAGGTGTTCTTGAGGGCGAGCCTGGTCGCGGACAGCTCGAGGAAGACGAATCGGACGTGGTCGAGAGTAAACCTCTCCAGGGTCAGCGGCTGCGACGGGATGCGCGAGAACGCCGCGTTCACCAGCGCGGCGTAGGGCAGGAACACCGGCAGCGAGAGCATCGCGAGGCACAGGCCGAGCGCGGGCCAGCGCAGCGGCCCAAGGCGCACCGGGCGGGGGGAGCCGCTCCTTCCGCCGACGACGGTGTATCCGCGCCGGCCCAGGACCGCCGACTGCGCCCTCAGCAGCACGACGGTCACCACCAGGAGCGGCAGCGAGGCGGCGGCGGCGAGCTCCGGCTTGGGCGGGTACTGGAACAGGCTCCAGATCTTGGTGGTCATCGTGTGGAAGCCGGCTGGCAAGGCCAGGATGCCGGGCGCTCCGAACAGCGTCATCGCCTGCAGGAACGCGACCAGCGCTCCAGCCGCCAGCGCAGGGAGCGCCAGCGGGATGGTCACCCGCCGCGCCGTCCGCCACGCGCTCCCGCCCAGCATCGCCGACGCATCTTCGAGCTCGCCCGGGATGCGATCGAGCGCGTTGGCGACCAGCACGAACACGTAGGGGAAGGTGTAGCAACAGATGACGAAGACGAGCCCCGGCAGCGTGTACACGTCGAACAGCACGGCCTCCGGACCCGCGCCGGTCGCGGCGCGGTGGAGCTGGTTGAGCAGGCCGCTGTTCGGCGCCGCCAGGAGCTCCCAGGCGATGGCCCCCAGGAAGGGCGGCGTCACGAAGGAAGCGAGGACGAGGAAGCGGACGGCCCGCCGCAGCGGCATGTCGGTCCGCGCGACGATCCAGCCCATCGGCGCCGCAACCAGGCAGCAGATCAGGCTGACCGACAGGGCGAGGATGAGCGTGGTGACCAGAGGCTCGAGGAAGGCCGGGTCGGTGAAGAGCAGCCGGAAGTTGGCGAGCGTGAAGCGCCCTCCCCGCCCGGTGAAGGCAAAGACCACGAGCCAGCCGATCGGCAGGATGACCAGGAGGCAGAGCGCCGCCGCGCACAGCAGCAACACCGCGCCGGAGAGATCCGGGCGAGCCCGCGATGGCAGCGCCGGCGAGCCCACCCGTCACACCTTGAAGTACTTGCTGTACCGCGCCTTGATCTCGTCCGCTTGCTTCTCGACGGCGGCGGGATCGTCCTTCATCAGCTTGATCTCCCGCAATGGCTTGCGGCCTGCCTTCTCCTTGACTAGCGCATGCATGGAGCGCAGCCCGCCGAAGTCGACCATGAGCTGCTGGGCTTCGACCGAGAAGAGAAAGCTCTGCAGCAGCCGCGCCGCGTTGGGGTGAGGCGCGTCCTTGAGGACACCGGACGGCCCGATGATCAGCGGGGTCCCCTCGCTCGGGTAGACGATCTCGACCGGCTCGCCCTTCTCCTTGAGCTGGAAGAGGTTGTACTCGTTGCCGTCGGCCATGACCGCGCGCTCCCCCAGCGCCAGCTTCTTGGGCGGGTCGGCGGAGGACTGCACCTGCATCACCTTCTGCCTGGCCAGCTTCTCGAAATACTCCCAGCCCAGGTCGCGCGAGATCTGGAAGGTGGCGGTCATGATGGTGCCGCTATACCCGGGATGGCCCTTGACGATCTTGCCGGACCACTTCGGATCGAGCAGATCGGCGAAGCTCTTCGGCGCCTCCTCCGGCTTCACCAGCTTGGTGTTGTAGCCGATCACGCTGAGCCAGGCGCGCCAGCTGGCGAAGAGGCCGTCGGGGTCCTTGTGCTCCGCCGGGTAGTGCAGCGCGACGTCCTCCGGCACGTACGGCGCGAGGATGCCGTCGCGTTTCCAGACGATGAAGTGCGCGGCGTCCGAGCTGTTCACCACGTCGACCGCGTGGATGTTGCTCGCGTACTCCTGGCCGATGCGCTGGAAGATCCGCTCGCCGCCCGAGCGCTCCACGCGCATGTCGATGCCCGGGTACTTCGCTTCGAACGCCTTGGCGATGCGCTCGGCCACCGGAAGGTCGACGGCCGTGTACCAGATGACCTTGCCTTCCTTCTTCGCCGCCTGGATCAGCTCGGCCGTGACCTTCGTGGGCGCCGGCCCCGCGGCCCTGGCCGCCAGCGGCAGCGCGAGCGCGGCCACGGTGAGAGCCCGGAGTACCTGGCGCCTGCCGGCGTTGCGTGGCTGCATGGAAGTCTCCTTGTTCTCAAGATATCAGCGCCCTGCACCGCTCGGGCGGCAGGGTCAGCCAGACGGAAGCGCCCGGCGCGAAGCTCTCCTCAGGTCCGGCCGTGATCCGGAGCTGCGTTCCGTCCGGGGCCTCGACGACGTAGTCCCGGGCGCCGCCGAGGAAGACGTTGCGGACGACCGTGCATTGGACGGCGTTGCCGGCCGCGGGGCGGGTCGCGTGGTTCGTGATGCCGATGTCGTGCTGGCGGACGGATACGGAGACCTCCGCGCCGGCGGTCAGCGCTGCGCCGCGGCACTCGATCGAGGTTCCGGCGAACGAGACGTGCGTCGCGTCGAGCGCCCTGCCGCGGAGGATGTTGCTTCCGCCGAGGAAGCGCGCGACGAACTCGGAGCGCGGCTTGCCGTACACCTCCTCGGGAGTGCCGAGCTGCTCGATCCGCCCGGCGTTCATGACGGCGATCCGGTCGGCGGTCGTCATCGCCTCGCCCTGATCGTGGGTGACGTAGATGCTGGTGTAGCGGTACGCGCCGTGCAGCCGGCGCACCTCGAAGCGCATCTCCTCGCGCAGGTTGGCGTCGAGGCTCGACAGCGGCTCGTCGAGCAGCAGCGTGTCGGGCTCGACGATCAGGGCGCGGGCCAGCGAGACGCGCTGCTGCTGTCCGCCGGACAGCTCCCCCGGGTACCGCTCCGCGAACGGGGCGAGCCGCGTGGTCGCCAGGATGGCGGAGACCTTCCTGGCGATGGTGGCGCGATCGAGCCTCCTCACCCCGAGGCCGTAACCGACGTTCTCGGCCACCGTCATGTGCGGCCACAGCGCGTGGGTCTGGAAGACCATCGAGACGTTGCGCTGCTCGGGCGGCAGCGCGCGCCCGGGCGAGGACACTACCCGATCGCCGAGGACGATCTCGCCCGCCGTGGGCTCGATGAAGCCGGCGACCAGGCGCAGCGCGGTCGTCTTTCCGCAGCCGGAGGGCCCGAGCAGGCAGACCAACTGGCCGTGCTGGATGTCGAGCGATACGCCGTCGAGCGCCGTCTGGTCGCCGAAGCGCTTGGTGAGCCCGCGCAGGATGACCGACGACACGGACGCTCCTACTTGCCGGTGAATTCCGGCTTGCGCTTCTCCACGAATGCCCTGCGGCCTTCGACATAGTCCTGGCTGGCGAAGCAGCGGGCGACGAGAGCCGCGGCGCGCGTCAGGTCGCGCTCGCTCTCCGGCTTCAGCACTTCCAGCGAGATCTGCTTGATGGCGTCGACGGTGAGCGGCGCGTTGGCTGCGACGCCCTCGGCGTATTCCCGGACGGAGGAAGCCAACTCGGAATCGGGGAGCACGCGGTTGACGAGCCCCATCGCCAGGGCTTCGGCAGCGCCGAACTGGCGGGCGCTGAAGAAGATGTCCTTGGTGTGCGCCGGCCCGATGGTATCGATGAAGCGCTTGAGCCCGGCATAGCCGTAACCCAGCCCGAGCTTCGCGGCGGGCAGGCCGAAGCGCGAGCCTTCCGAGCAGAAGCGCAGATCGCAGCAGACGGCGAGGTTGAGGCCGCCCCCGATGCAGTAGCCCTGGACCATGGCGATGGTCGGCTTGGGGTAGTTGGCGACCCCCGAGTACACCTTCTCGGTGGCGGCGTTGTAGCGCTCCACCGCCTCGCGCGTGGCGCGCTCGTCCTCGAACTTGGAGATGTCCGCGCCGGAGACGAACGACTTGCCGCCTGCTCCCGCCAGCACCACCACCCGGATCTCGCCGTCTTTGGCGAAGTCGTCGAGGATCCTCGCGGCGGCCTGCCACATCTCGAGCGACACGGCGTTGTGGCGCTCCGGGTTGTTGAAGATCATCGTCCCGACGCGCCCTTCCTTGCGGGCGAGCATCTTGTCGCTCTGGTCCATGCGGCGCTCCTTCAGATCACCTTGTCCCGGCGCAACCGGTCGATCTCCGTCTCCGAGAAGCCGAACTCGCGCAGCACCTCACCCGTGTGCTCCCCGCGGCCGGGAGGCGGAGCGACGACCGCGCTCGGAGTGCGGCTCAAGGTCACCGGCTGACCGACGACGCGCAGCGTGCCACCGCCCGCCGCGATCTCCCGCACGATGCCGAGGTGCCGGACCTGGGGGTCGGCAAAGACCTGGTCGATGGAGTGGATGGGCCCGCAGGGCACGCCCGCCTCGTTCAGGAGATCGACCCACTCGGCGCTGGAACGGCCGGCCAGCCAGGTCTCGAGCTCGGCGTTGAGCGCGTCGCGGTTCTTCAGGCGCGCCGCTGCGGAGGCGTACTCGGGCCTGTCCAGCAGCGCTTCCGCTCCGATCGCGCGGCAGAGCCGCTCCCACATCGTGCCGCCGACGGCCGCCACGTTGATGTGGCCGTCCCGGGTCTTGAAGACCCCGGTGGGGATGCTGGTCGGGTGGTTGTTGCCCGCCTGGGGCGGCACCTCGCCGGCGTTCAGCCACCGCGACGCCTGGAAATCCAGCATGAAGATTTGCGATTCCAGGAGCGAGGTGGTCACCTCCTGGCCCTTGCCCGATCGCTCGCGCTCGAGCAGCGCGACCAGGATCCCGAGCGCGCAGAGCAGGCCTGCGGTGAGATCGGCGACGGGGATGCCGGCGCGCATCGGCCCCCGGCCAGGCTCGCCCGTGATCGACATCAGCCCGCCCAGGCCCTGCGCGATCTGATCGACGCCCGGGCGATCCCGGTACGGCCCGTCCTGGCCGAAGCCGGAGATGCTGGCGTAGACGAGTCGCGGGTTCAGCTTGCTCAGCGCCGGGTAGTCGATGCCGAGGCGCGTCTTCACGTCCGGACGGAAGTTCTCCACGACCACGTCGACCTTGGCCGCCAGGCGGCGGAACACGGCCACGCCGTCGGGCGACTTGAGGTCCAGCGTGATGCCGCGCTTGTTGCGGTGCAGGTTCTGGAAGTCCGGCCCCTGGCGCGGTCCGCCCGCCGGGTCGCCCGCCTCCAGATGTTCGGGCACCTCGACCTTGATCACGTTCGCGCCCCAGTCGGCGAGCTGCCGGACGCAAGTAGGCCCGGCCCGGACGCGGCTGAGATCGAGGACGGTGAAGCGCGCGAGCGCCACCGAAGCCCGGGGGGCGGCCATGCACACAACTGGCATCAATCCTCGCGGACGGTCAACAGCAGCACCGCCACGTACGGGACGTCGACGCGGCCGCCGCGCCGCTCGATCGCGTTCGCGATGGCGCCGTACAGCGGGGTCCGGAGGCCGGGCTCGAGGAGAGCGTGGTCGGAATGGGTCTCCAGGAGATCGAGGTACTGCCGGGTCGTGTAGCTCGCGGTCCACGGGAAGGTAGCGGCCTGGACGGGCCTGAAGAGGCCGCTCCGTTCGATGTCCCGGTTCAGCTCGCCGCGCTTCGATTCGATCGTGTCGCGGGCCGCCGTCCAGGTCGCCGCCGGGAACCAGCGGGCGTACGCGGCCTCCATCTCGGCGCGCAGCGCCGGATCGAGACCCGCGGTCTCGTTCCGGATCAGCGCCAGCGCGCCGCCGGGCCGGAGCGCCGCGGCGGCCTTCGCGTACCGGACGGCCGGATCGACCCAGTGGAACGCCTGGGCCGAGACCACCAGATCGAAGGACGCGTCGGCGCCCCTCCAGGCCTCGAAGGTGGTCTCCTCGACGACCACCTCGGGGAACGCCGCGACCTTCCGGCGCAGGACCGCGGCCATGTTGGCGCCGGGCTCGAGGGCCACCATCGCATACCCGCGCCGCGCGAACGGCAGCGTCGCCTTGCCCGTGCCCGCGCCGATCTCGAGGATCCGTCCTCCCGCCGGGATCCCGCTCCGCGCGAGCGCCTCGTCGACGAGCGCCTCGGGGTAGGACGGACGCGCGGTATCGTACAGCTCCGCGCTGCGATCGAAGGACGTCCGGGATGCCTCGTCGATACCGGTCATCGATGCGGTTCCAGCGAGGCCGGCGTCACTCCGGCGGCAGCCTCATGTTGCGCAGCAAGGCCGCAAAACGAGGATCTCCGTGCAGGCTGCGCAGCAGCGCGTCGGACCTCAGGTACGGAAGACCCGAGTCGTGCTGGGCGTACGCGCGGTCCAGCCATTGAAACGCCCGCTCGCGGTCGCCAAACCAGGCGTAGGTCTCGGCGATCTGGAACGCGCCTCCGTGCGCCCAACGCGTCACCATCTCCTCGGCGAAGCGGCGCGCGTCGCCGGTGCGGCCGAGATCGTGGAGCGCCATCGCCTTGCCCGAGGTGCGGAACAGGTCGTGGGTGGACAACTCGGCCGCCGCCAGCGCTTCCAGCGGCCGCTTCTGGAGGAGCAGCGTGATCGCGAGGTTGGAGGCGGCGTAGTTCTGCTCGGGGAGGATGCGGAGCGAGCGCTCCAGCGCAGCCTGCGCGGGGCCGAGCTGCCCGTCGATCCAGTACAGTCGCCCCAGGGTCGACCAGGAAAGGGCGGAGAGCGGATCCAGCTCCGTGGCCTTCTGCGCCTCGCGGACAGCGTCGGAGAGATGACCGAGCGGCGCCAGGACGGCGGCCGCGTAGCTGCGGTGGTTGTCGGCGTCGCCCGGGTTCAGCGCGATGGCCCGTTCGAAGTCCGAGCGCGCGCCGTCCCAGTCCCACTTGATGGCGCAGCGCAGGAACCCGCGCGCGGCGTACCCGTCGACCTGCCCGCGCTCGAGCGCGACGGCCTTCTCCGCCGCCTCCATCGCGCGCCGGTATCCCTCGGAGATCGCCGCGGAGGTGTCCGCCACGTCGGCGACCCAGAAGGTGGCCGTGGCCAGTCCCGCCCAGGCCGGAGCGAAACCCGGGTCGAGCGCCAGCGCGCGCTCGAACGCAGCGGCGGCCCGCCGGTAGTTGTCGAGCGTCAGCCGGTGTACGAACTGCTTCCCCAGAAGATACTCATTGTAGACCTCGGGCGAGGCGGCGCGCCGCCGGACCTGCTGCGCTGGCATCAGCCGGACCTTCAGCGCGTCCACCACAGCACGGGAAATCTCGTCCTGCGCGGCGAACACTCCGATCAGCTCCCGGTCGAAGGTCTCCGACCAAAGGTGGAATCCGTCGGTGGCGTTCACCAGCTGCGCAGTGATGCGCACGTGGTTCCCTTCCTTGCGAACGCTGCCTTCGAGGATGGTCCCGACGTTGAGCTTCTCGCCGATGCTGCGCAGGTCGTCGCTCTTGCCCTTGAACGAGAACGACGAGGTGCGCCCCGCCACGCGCAGGCCCTCCACCTGGGCCAACGCGTCGAGGGTCTCCTCGGCGACGCCGTCGGAGAAATACTCCTGGTCCTTGCTCGGGCTCATGTCGGCGAACGGCAGCACCGCGATGGACGGCGCGGCCAGGGCCACGGCCCGGGGCCGGCCGCGCACGGCGAAGTACCAGATCAGCCCCGGCGACGCGGCGAGCAGCCCGATCGCCACCAACGCGAGCGTGAGCCGCGCACCCCGCACGGAGCCCGAGGGCGGCGTCCGCTCGATGCCGCCCGCGCCCACGTCGAAGATCCAGGCCAGGCCGACCACGACGGGGAATCCGACGGCGAGCGCCACCACCACGTAGGAGACCACCGCGTCCGGCCAGTGCATCCCGTGGACGACCGGCTCGACGATCTGCAGCGCGGCGAAGGCGGCGATGCCGTATCCGACCAGGGCGCGGAAGACGCGCCTTCGCTTGAGCTCGGAATACAACGGGATGGCCACCCGCGCTCCTTTCGTCACGCGGGAGGGTAGCACGCGAGGCGACTCTGCTCAGGATGGTTCCAGCGCCGGCCGGCCCGCCCGGCCGAGCATGTAACGCCAGGCCAGCTTCCGAGTCATGATGCGCGGAGATGAGTTTCCCGAGGCGTGCCGGTAGCGCGCGCGACCAAGGCACCGCGGCGGAGCCGCGCGGGGCATCCGCCGAGGACCGCGCGCTGGTGGTGCGCCTGCTGGCCCGGGACCAGGCGGCATTCGAGTCGCTGGTCCGCAGCCAACACGAGTCGCTGGTCCAACTGGCGCTCGTCTTCGTCCGCAACCGCGCCACCGCCGAGGAAGTGGCGCAGGACACGTGGTCCCGCGTCCTGGCGGGGCTGGCCAGGTTCGAGGGCCGATCCTCGCTGCGCGCCTGGATCCTCCAGATCTGCTCCAACCACGCCATGAGCCGCGGTACGCGCGAGGCCCGGTCGACGCCGTTTTCGGCGCTGGTCGGCCCGGACGAGACCGCGGTGGACCCTGGGCGGTTCGAGCCGGACGGTCACTGGGCCGATCCGCCCCATGCCTGGCGGTCCGACACGCCCGAGCAGATCCTGGAGCGCGCCGAGGCCATGGCGTGCATCGACCGCACGATGGCCGACCTGCCGCCTGCGCAACGCGCTGTGGTGCTGCTCCGCGACCTGGAGGGTCTCGACGCCGCGGAGGCCTGCGGCGTCCTGGAAGTCAGCGAGTCCAACCAGCGCGTCCTGCTCCACCGGGGACGCTCGAAGATCCGCAAGGCGCTCGAAAAGCTCCTTGCCGGCGAGTGATCGATGCTGACCTGCCGAGAGATGACGGAGTTGGTGACCAACTACCTGGAAGGGACCCTGTCCTGGAAGGACCGGCTCCGGTTCCAGCTCCATCTGGGTACGTGCCGCCACTGCCGCGCCTTCTTGCGCCAGATGAAGCTGGCCGTGCGCACGCTGCGCCGCCTGCCGCGGGTCGAGATCCCGGCCAAGACGATGGACGCGCTGATGGAGCGATTCCGCAGCTGGTAGCCCTCACTTCCTATCCAATTCCGAACCTGCCAATATTCGCGCTTGCGGAATCTGCAAAACGCAAGGAGGGGCCAAAAATGAGGCGAACCTTTCCGGTAGTGGTCGGGTTGGCGATGGCCGCGTGCGCGACGGCGTCCTCGCCGCAACCCGAGCCCGCGAAGGCGGCGACGGCGTCCGAGACGTTCCAGGCCAGGCTGGACCCGCGCAGCGAGGTCCCTGCGCCCAACCTGGACGGAGCGACGCCGTCGGGAATGGCGAACTTCACGGTGAACGGGACGACGGTCGTCTACAAGCTGAGCGCGTCGGGCCTGAGCAGCGCCCCGCTGATGGCGCATATCCACCTCGGCGGGCCAGGAGCGCCCGGGCCGGTGATCGTGCCGCTCAACGTCGCGCCGGGCGCGTCGGCGGGCACGGCGGTCGGCGAAGGCACCTTCGACGCCTCCGGAGTGAAGGGGAAGAAGGCCGACGGCTCCGCCATGACGCTCGACGACGTGCTGGCGGCGATGCGGTCGGGCGGGACGTACGTCAACGTCCACACGGCGAACAACAAGCCCGGTGAGGTGCGCGGGCAGATCGAGAAGTAGCCGCAGGGCGGCGGCCCCGCCGGCTCGAGGCCGACCGGGGCCCGCCGCGCGAGCCGGCCAGAGCGCATCCCCCTGAGATCCGCGCTCCAAGGGTGGCGCCGCCCTACCAGCGGCGACTAGAAGACGTACGCTCCGGTGACCATGTACTGGTTCGCTTCCGGAGTTCCCGCGTTGGTCGTGTTCGTCACGAAGTGCAGCCACTCCAGGCCGACCATGAACCCGCCCTGCAGGTAGCGCACCATGCCGGCGTAGGTCCGGTTCTGCAGCCTGGTGAGCGCCGCGTTGCGGATG
>Ga0099794_10000669_pt1 | contig 11473 bp, 8 predicted proteins | sample Rivendell_Oct201_10_FD_77320 | JGI IMG/M metagenome (GOLD analysis project Ga0099794, IMG submission 77320) | Vadose zone soil microbial communities from the Eel River Critical Zone Observatory, Northern California, USA -... | ecosystem: Host-associated > Plants > Roots > Rhizosphere > Soil ... | reverse complement strand
TTTCAGTGCTATCCGACGATGTTCCCCCGGGTGTATCCGAACGGCGATGTTTTTTATCCTTGCGAGCCGCTGCGCAAGGTTGCAGGCAATTTGCTGCGGGATGGATCGCTCAAGAAGATCTTCGCGCGCGGCAAGAGGATCCATGGAGAGATTCCGCCATGCCAGGGGATCTGCTACCTGTTCGGAAATGTGCTATCGCATTATTACGTGAATGACTTTTGGGGGCTGGCGGGGGATTTCATCCGCTGACGGCGAATCGCAGCTGTTTGCCACGACCGAACTGTGGATTGGTTGAGATCCTTCACTTCACTCGGGATGATTATGAGTGTGGGTGTCCCTGAAATGAAGGAACGCGATTCCGCCGGGGAAAATTCCAACTAACTCAAATCGGCGATTTTTTTGTCAAGGTGGGCGAGGGCGGCTTCGAGAGACTTGCGATGGTTTGGATGAGTGGCGGAAGCGAGGTCGTTCACGATGCGGATACGAGATAGTTGAAGATTCTTGATCTGTTCTTCGCGCATGAGCTGTTCCGGAGTTTTGGGTCCCGGATTGGACGATTGCTTCGGTGCTTCCGCAGCTTCGACCTGCGATTCGACGTCCTTGCTTTCCCAGCCGCGTGCCATACGTACAGTGTGACACAAATCGTGCAAATCGCGCGCGATTGAGTTGGGAAGAGTTGCGAAAGAAAAATCAGGCGCCGGCAGCGCGGCGCTGGGGGAGAACGGGGAGAGCAGGCCGCATCACACTTCGGATGGTGGTCTCGGCGACGCGCGCGAGATGCTCGGCAAAGATGCCGCCGTAGGAGAATTCGGAGGTGTGACTGGCCCAGGTTATTCGCAGGCGCCAGGATTCTTCGGATTGCTCGGCGCAGATGGCAGTGATTTCGCCGACAGGGATCTCGAGGAGCGGCTGGAAGCGCCGGTCGAGCACCCAGACAGTTTCGGCGCCGACGAAGAGCTGCACGGCAGCATCCGGCGCGTTTCCTGGCTGAAGGCGCCCGCCGTTGACGACAACAAGAGCGCCCAGTTCGCGGGCTTTGTCATCGGCGTTGGCATCGGGTTTGGCGGGGGGCAGAAGAATCGCGCCGACGAACATGGCCAGACCAACGATTGCCGGAACGAAACTGGTCCCCAAGCCGATCGGCAGGACAACCAGCGCCGCTCCGGTGACTCCCAAGAAAATGCGAAAGAGCGTCCAAGAGCGCGGGTTGCGCCGCACATGCAAGATCTTGGGGATAAGCAACACCAGGGCGAACAGAGCTCCGACGGCAAGATGGCGCAGCCTTTTGCCAAAACCCTCCGGCTGGGAAAGGGCTGGATTGGACGCGGCGCTCATCTTCGATATCTCAAATTCGATCTCTCAAGGTTGCAGGCCGCCGATTTCGCGCATGCGGGCAAAGGCGCGCCGCACGTGAGGAATGGTGATCGAGCCGCCAACGATCAGCGCCACGTTGAGCGCGTCGATCACTTCTTCGCGCTTCCAGCCTTCCTCGTCGCAGCGGACCAGGTGATAGGTGATGCAGTCATCGCAGCGCAGCACCGCGGAGGCGACCAGCCCGAGTAAATCCTTAGTTTTGGTGCCGAGCGGGCCGGGTTCGTAGGCCTGGTGGTCGAGAGCGAAGAAACGCTTGATGACGAGGTGGCCGCAACCGAGGATTTCCTCGTTCATGTCGGTGCGAAACTTCTGAAAATCTTCCAGGCGCTCGGCCATGGTTCCTCCGAGGAGACATATTCCAACGCACCAACCGTACCGCCATTATGGACCAATTCGGGCCATCGCGAGCGTCAGGATTCCCAGAAGAATGGCACGATACTTGATTGCTCCTCCCGGCTACTTTGTATCCGCTTGATACACCAGCCGCCCGCCCACAATGGTAGTAACAACCCTTGTGGCCCCAATCTTATGCGGATCGATATCGAAGATATTCTGAGAAAGAATAATCAGGTCGGCGAGCTTGCCGATCTCGAGCGAGCCTTCCGATTTTTCGCGGCGTCCGGCAAACGCCGCTCCGAGCGTATAACCCTCAATCACTTGCGCAACGGTCAATCGCTGCTCGGGGACAAAACCTGCTTCAGGTTTACCTTCAGAGGTCTGGCGCGTAACTGCGGTCTGAATCCCCTCCCATGGATTGAGCGTAACGACGGGCCAATCGCTGCCGAAGGCCAGGCGGCCTCCTGCATCAGCGATGCTTTTCCAGGCCCAGGCGCGGGAGGCGCGATCGGGGCCGGCATTCCGCGCCCAGACGTCCAGCGTGTCGGAATCGGGGTAAGAATGGAGCGGCTGCATGCTGGCGATAACTCCGAGCTTGCCGAATCGCGGGATGTCGGAAACGGCGATGGTTTCAATGTGTTCGATGCGCGGCCGGCGATCGACCTTGTGGTTCCGCGTTTCGGCATTTTCATAGGCATCCAGCGCTGTCCGCACGCCGTAGTCGCCGATCGCATGGGTGAAAAGCTGCAAACCGCGCTTGTCCAACTCCGCGACCGCCGCCTTGTAGCTTGGGGGCTCCCAGAAGAGCTTGCCCTTCAAGGAGGGATCGTCGCTGTATGGCTCGAGCATCGCCGCGGTGTGCGATTCGACGACCCCATCCACCATGAACTTGACGGCCCCAGCGTCAATCCAGTCGTCGTGGAATTTTTTACGGGCGTGTTCGATGGCGTCGAGATCCTGAGGCCGGAGCTCGGGCGGATTGAGGAAGTAAGCGATATACATGCGCACGGTGAGGTCGCCGCGGTGGCGCATTTCGTCGAAAAGATCGAGCACTTCGAAATCCTGTCCAGCGCTATGGACGCGAGTGATGCCGTGTTCGTTCGCCCATTTCATGCCCGCGCGCAGCGCCAAAAGTTTTTCGGCGCGCGAGGGCTTTGGAATGATCTTGGCGAGCAGGTCCTGAGCTGATTCCTTTAACGCACCCGTCGCCTCGCCTGTATTGAGGTCGCGAACAATCGTGCCGTTTGGCGGATCCGGAGTTTCTCGCGTGATCCCGGACAGAACAAGAGCCTTCGAATTGGCCCAGTAGGTATGCCCGTCATAGCCTTCGAGGAAAACGGGGCGGTTCGGAAAGATTTCATCCAAATATTTCTTGTGAGGAAGCGCCTCGGGACCGAACATGGCGTAATTCCAGCCGCGGCCAAGGATCCAGTTATCTCCAGGATGTTCGGAGGCATATTCGCGCAACCGCTTTTGAATGTCCGCGGGATCTTTTGCCCCTTCGAGATTTACCCGGCCGAGACTGAAAGCGCCGTCGATAAAATGAATGTGGCAATCAACGAAACCCGGGAGCACGAGTTTTCCGCCGGCGTTGATGACTTTTGTGCCCATGCCGCGCATGCGCTCGATTTCGGGGTCGTCACCGACGGCAACGATCTTTCCGCGGTAAATGGCTACGGCCTGAGCCCACGGCTGCTTGGGGTTTTCCGTGTAAACGCGTCCGTGAACGACGATGATATCCGCCGGTTCGACGATCCGGCCTTGCGCGTGCGACATTGCGGCAGCGCAGAACAAGAGCGGGAGCGATTGAAGAACTACGCGAAGAGCGTGAATTTTCATTGGCACCTGGTCCTGAGAATCAGAATGTTGGCGGTGTGTTGATCCACAGCAGCCAAGTTTCCGTCCGTCCGGGATTTTTCCAGCGGTGCGGAGTCGAACTTTCGAAATAGAGGCTGTCGCCGGGCTTCAGATGATAATGCTCCTTGGCGTTGAGCCAGATCTCAAAATTTCCGCGAAGGACATGCAGGAATTCCTCGCCTTCGTGCGAGTAGGATTCGCCGCTGCCGCCGCCGGGTTTGATGCGGAAAAGATGCGGCTCCATCACCGTCTGTCCCCAGGCCAGCAGCTCCATGCGCACGTCCGGCGTGGTCTCCAGGACTTTTCGCTGATGCGGGCGCACGAGGCGCGGATTATCGCCGGCGGTTTCGAAGAGGGAAAGAATGTTGGTGCGGTAGAAGCGGGCGATGCGGCGCAGCGTGGCAATCGAGGAGCGCATCTGGCCGCGCTCGAGGGCGCTGAGAAAACCGACGGAGACGCCGGTGGCGCGAGCGACTTGAGCAAGCGAAAGTCCGCGGCGGGTCCTCAAGCGGCGGAAACGCTGCCCGGGAAGAAGGGAGTTTTCCGCAGGAGCAGAGACAACTCCCTGGCGCTTGAGCACATGAACGATGGCGGCGGGATTGAGGCCGCGGGCGCGGCGCAGGAAAATCGCGCGCTGCAATAGGCGCACATCGGCTTCGGTAAAGAGGCGATAGCGGCTTTGCGTGCGCTGCGGCGAGACGAGGCCCAATGCCTCCCATGCGCGCAAGGCAGAGGAAGAAATGCCCACGCGGCGCGCCACTTCGCTGATACGCAGCGTGCGCGGCGGCTTGCGCGCGTCCGATGCGCTGGATGAATTCTTTCTGCTTGACACAGGACCCGGCTTTCTCTAAGTTTACAGGATTATAGTAAGGTTTCCGGGGCACAGCAACCACGAAGAATCAGTCCTCGAAAGATTCTTCGCGGCAAGGGGTGGGTTCATGAAGGTTGACGCACGTTTCCGGCAACTGCGTTCGTTGTGTTGCCGCAGCATCATCTCAGCAACAGTTCTAACGATGGCAATCTGCATCACGGCGCCGTTTGCCCGCGCGCAGAGCACCGGCGGCCGCATCCGCGGCACGGTGACCGATCCGAGCGGAGGCGCTGTGCCAGCCGCCATCGTCATGCTCAAAAATGAAGCGACCTCTAGCGAGCGCACAGTCCAATCTGGCGCAATGGGGGAATACGTGTTTCTGGAGATTCCCGTTGGCACATATACAGTGGAGCTCCATCTGGCTGGATTCAAGAAGTACGTGCGCAAGGGCATTCCGCTCGAACTGAACCAGATTCTGACACTCGACATCGCGCTACAACTCGGCGGCTCGACGGAAGTGGTGGAAGTGACCGGCGCTCCACCCTTGGTGGATACGACATCGACCCAACTGGGCGCGGTTGTAGGAGAGCGGGCAATTAGCCAACTGCCTCTCGCGCAGCGCGATGCCTACCAACTGCTTCAGTTGCAGCCCGGTGTGCAGTCTCAGGTCGGATTGGACACAGTGTATGGAAGCGACCGTGCCGGCGTGGTTAGCGTAAACGGCGGGCGCGGGCGCGATAACAATTTTACGGTGAACGGCGGAGACGGAAACGACCAGTTTGCCGGATTGCCCGCTATTCAACCCTCACCTGACGCCATTGCAGAGTTTCGCGTGCTGACGAACACGTTTGACGCGGAATACGGGCGCAACTCCGGCGCGGTGGTAAACGTGGTGACCAAGTCCGGCACAAACGACTTTCACGGGAGCGCCTACGAATTTTTCCGGGACAAGAGTCTTAACGCGCAGGGCTTTTTCGACAGCCAAAAGCTGGACTATCTGCAGAATCAGTTCGGTGTGACCCTTGGCGGTCCCGTAAAGAAAGACAAGACTTTTTTCTTCGTTACTTATGAGGGCGACCGCATTCGCCGCGGCTCCTCGGGAGACACCGTGACAGTCCCGACGAACCTCGAACGCACCGGTGATTTTTCCAATGGGCTACCTCCAACGGACCCCAACTTTCAAGCTTTCTCCGGGACCCTGTCGAACGCGAATATTCTCAATAATCGTCCAGGTTGTCTCGCTGCCCTGGGGCTGAGCTCCCCCATCGCGGACGGCACCAAGTATGCCACCGTGTTCCCCACCAACCAGATTCCCACCGCGTGCATGGACCAGACCGCGCTCGACCTGCTGAATCAGTTCGTCCCTCACGCAAACAGCGGCACCAGCCTGTTTCAAGGTGTGCCTCTCGGCCACGAACATAGCGATCAGTTCACCTTGAAAATGGATCACCAACTGACGAGGAATCAGCACCTCACCGGCTACTACTACCTGACGAATCATTATCTCGCGAAGCCGTTTGCGCGTTTCCAGTCTGGTGGCGCGAACATTCCCGGCTTTGGCGACTTGACCGACGAAAGAGTTCAGCAGGTGAACATCAGCCACACCTGGACGATCGGCGCGACTGCCGTCAACGAAGCGCGCTTCACTCTTTTTCGCGAGGGCCAGGGCACATTTCTGCATCCTCAGCACACGAACCTGGTGCAGGATTCCTGCAAGACCGTCCCGGCAGCCAATTGTTTCGCTGATCCCAACAATCCGAATCTGGGCATTCATCCTGGAATTGGCGCAAGTCGCGAAGGCGTGCCCTTCATCAACATCTCCGGCGGGTTCAACATGGGGAACAACTTTGAAGGAGAGTTGCCGCAAACCGGAAACACCTACCAGTGGTCGGACAACTTCAGCAAGACCTTTGGCAAGCACGACATCAAGTTTGGAGGTGACGTGCGCTATCAGCAGTTTGACCAGACTCTCTACTTCGACATCAGTGGACAGTATTTCTATTTTGGCGGTGGCCCAAATGACCCCGGATTCAGCAATTTGTTTCCAAATTACCTGCTGGGCGTGCCCGATGAATACGGGCAAGGTTCCGCGCAGGCGGAGTTGGTGCGCAGCAAATCGTTCTACCTATTTGCCCAGGACAGCTGGAAGCTCAAGCCGAGCGTTACCCTGAACTATGGCTTGCGCTGGGAACTCAACACACCCCTGGCAGATATTGGGAAAAAGGTCCAAACTTTCCGGCCAGGACAAGTCTCCACCGTTTATCCTTGTACCCTTCCAACAACCAGCCCGCTCTACAATCCCGCAAACGGCATCACCGATTGCAACAGCGCGGGCGTGACTCCCGTTGGGCTTGTCGTTCCGGGCGACAAGGGCATTCCCAACGGTCTTTCTAGCACCTACTATAAATCCTTCGCCCCGCGGATCGGCCTTGCTTGGAGCCCCGCCTCAAAGGACGGCTTTCTCGGCAAGCTGTTCGGCGGTTCTGGGAAGAGCAGCATTCGAGCGGGCTACGGCATTTTCTACAATCCGGTCGAACAACTCGTTCTGGAGCAATTTAGCGCCGAGCCTCCGTTTGGCGGCAGCAGCTTCATCTTCAACACGCAGTTCAATACGCCTTTCCTCGGGCAGGATGGAGCTACCACCTTCCCCAACCCATTCAATGGCTTCTTGAACCCTCCTCGCGGTCAGCCGGTGGATTGGGAGCGCTTCCGTCCGATTCTGTTGTTTGGTCAGGCGGCCAAGAATCCCCGGACGCAATATGCTGAGCAGTACAACCTCACTTTGCAGCGTGAACTTGCAAAAGACCTTGTTCTCACGGTCGCCTATGTCGGGCGGCAGGGCCATCGCCTGCTTGCTTCACAGGATTTGAACCCGGGCAATCCGCAAACCTGTCTGGATCTCATTGCTCTCAATCAGGCCTGCGGACCGTTCGCCGCAGATAACTCGTACTCCTTCGTGCTCCCGGCGGGAACAACGTTTCACTTGCCATATGCGCCGGGCGGGCCAAGCGGCACCAACATTCCGTGTCCGATTGCGAATGCTCCTGCCGCTTGCACCATTACCGGCGCAGCGGGAGGTACGCCCATCAATCTCGTCGGGATCCGGCCCTACTCTTCTCCCCTATGCCAGCCCTTGAGTGGTGTCGGGTGCCCCACGGATGGTATTGACGTCTTCTCCAGCATCTTCACGCAGAGCACCCTCGCCAATTCCTCATACAACGGCTTCCAGGCGAGCCTTGAAAAACGCTTCTCGCATGGCTTGCAGTTCGAGGCGGCTTATACTTTTGGCAAGTCCCTCGACTATGCGTCCACCTTCGAGAACCTGGTGGACCCCGTCAATCCGAAACGCAACCGCTCGCTCTCGCTGTTCGACGCGCGCCACCGATTTGTCTTGAGCTACTACTGGGAACTGCCCCTGCCCAAGTACCAGGGCTTCAAGAATAAAATGCTGAACGGTTGGGCGGTGTCCGGAATTACAACGTTTCAAACTGGCTTCCCGATTCGCATTACCGAACAGGACGACATCGAACTCCAATCGAGCTTTGATTTCGAGACGCCCGGCCAGCCAAACATCAGCCCCGGGGCGACGTTTCACGCGATCGATCCCCGAAAGGGAGCCTGTGCGTTCGGCACTGGCCCGACAGCGGGCGTGAACGCAACGAACCCCCCGACCGCGTGTATACCGATCAACGCCGGCTTTGACCCAAATAGTTTTACCGAAGCGACTGTGCCTCCTGGCACCATTGGAAATGCACCACGCACCATTTGTTGCGGTCCTGGAATCAACAACTGGGAATTTGGTTTTGTGAAGGCCACGCCGTTGAACGAACGGTTCAAGCTGGAGTTCCGTGGCGAACTGTTCAATGCGTTCAACCATCCGCAGTTCTTTCAGCCGGATGGCAATATTACCGATGGGACGGATTTCGGCCGCGTCAAGAGGGCGCGGGATCCGAGACTCGTGCAGTTCGCCCTGAAACTGTCCTTCTAGGACGCACTCAAAGCGCAGGGATCAAGGGAAAGCGCGGCCCGTAAGGGCCGCGCTTTGCTGCGTCCGATGAATTTAGCTTATGCAGTACAATGACCCCAGGGAACAGACCTGGAATCATGGAGCACTCAAATGCACGACGCACTGCAAAAAGAAATCGCCACCTACGAAAAGCGCACCCCGAAATCGGCGGCAGCGCACAAGCGGGCGCTGGAACGCATCCCGCTCGGAGTCGCCAGCAACTACCGCCACTACGAGCCCTATCCGATTTTTGTGAAGGATGGAAAGGGCAGCCGCATTCACGACATTGACGGCAACGAATACATCGACCACAACCTATGTTTCGGCGCGCTGATGGCGGGGCATTGTCATCCCGCCGTCGTGAAGGCCGTCGAGCAAAAGTTGCATGAAGGAACGACGTTTGGGATGCCGCACGAGCAGGAATGGGAGCTTGCGGAAGAGATTTGCAAACGCTATCCGGTGGACATGGTGCGGTTCGGTTCCAGCGGGACGGAAGTCACCATGCATGCCTGCCGGATCGCGCGCGCCGCCACGGGCCGCGACAAGATTCTGAAGTTTGAAGGCGCGTACCACGGCCTGCATGACACGGCGCTCGTCAGCGTCAAGCCCAAGGCGGAAGATTACGGCGATCAGGACGCGCCCAATTCCGTTCCCGGGGGCGGTGGCGTGCCGAAGGCTTCGCTCGAAAACGTCGTCGTCGCCAGCTTCAACAATCTGAAGAGCGTCGAAAATCGTTTTAAGCAGTATCCCGGACAGATCGCGGCGATCATTCTCGAACCTATCCTGATGAACGTCGGACTGTGCATGCCGCAGCCCGGCTTCCTGCAGGGACTGCGCGATATTTGCACGAAGAATGGCGCGCTGCTCATCTTCGACGAAGTAAAGACCGGCGCCAAGCTTGCCTGGGGCGGTGCCAGCGAGTTTTTCGGCGTGAAGCCGGACATGATTTGCCTGGCCAAGTCCATCGGTGGCGGCTTGCCGCTGGGAGCGTTCGGCGCAGGCCGCGCGGTGATGGATCTAATCTCCCAGCACAAAGTCTTCCACGGCGGCACCTACAACACGAACCGTGTGGCAATGGCCGCGGGCTTAGCGACGTTCCGCGAGGTCCTGACACGCGAGAGTTATGCGCACGTCGGCAAGCTCAGCAAGAATCTCGCCGAAGGCTATCGCGCCATCGTCAAGAAATCCGGCCTGCAAGCGTACGTCGCCGGCGCGGGCGTCAACGGCGCGTTGATGCTCTATCCGAAGGAGATTCAGAACTACCGCGACTGGACCAAGATCGACGTCGATCTCTGGCGCCACTACTGGTTCGGCATGGTCAACCGCGGCGTCCTCGCGCAGCCCTATTGGTGGGACGAGCAGTGGACGATCTCCGTTCAGCATACCGACGCGGATATCGATAAGCATCTGGCGGTGTTCGAAGAGGTCGCGCCGTCGCTTGCGAAGGCCCAGCAGGAGCGAGGCCTGGCATTTGTCGGCGCGGCTGGACACTAGTCCGCTTCAATACCTGAGTCAGGAGAGAACGCCATTGGCGAACGAGGTCATCACTGTGCCCACGGCGCCGGGAGCACAGGAAACACCCCGCTTGCGCCGCGTTCTGGGCCAGTGGGACCTCGTTTTGTTATTTGTCGTCGCGATCGTCAACCTCAATGTAGTTCCGACCATCGCGGCGAACGGCGGCGTAACCGTCTGGCTTTGGTTCCTGGCGTTGCTTTTCTTTTTCTGGCCGCAGGGCATCGCCGTCATCGAATTGGCGCACCGCTATCCTGGTGAGGGCGGCGTATATCTCTGGGCCAAACAGGTATTCGGCGACTTCCACGGCTTCCTCTCGGGATGGTGCTATTGGACGAATAATATCTTCTACGTGCCCACGGTCCTTCTCTATTTCGTGGGCATATCCGTTTACGTCGCGGGCCCTCGCGCCCGCACGCTTGCCGATAATCCTTGGTTTGCCCTCGGCGCATCGATGGTGCTTCTCGCCCTTCTTGTTGTCCTGAATGTATGCGGCCTGGGCGTCGGCAGGTGGGTCAGCAATTTGGGTGGGATGGGTACCGCGATTACCGCGGTCACGCTCATTGGCCTCGGGCTTGTCGTCCTCTTTCGTTTTGGTACCACGATGACCGCAGCCGATTTCCGCATTTCCGGCGACATTCGCCTGATCGGCTCGTTCGGTGTCATCTGCTTCGGCCTGGTCGGGCTCGAACTGGGTTCCATCATGGGTGACGAGATTCAAGATCCGCGGCGAACGCTTCCCAGCGCCGTTGGATGGGGAGGTCTTCTCGCGGGAGCTTTGTATTTCGGCGCAACTCTGACGCTGCTTCTGGCCGTGAGCAAACAGGATATCGGCGTCCTGCAGGGCGTCATTCAAGGGGTCAGTCACATGGCTGAGCAAGTCCATGTGCCCTGGATCGTTTCTCCTTTTGCCTTCGTGCTGAGCATTTCGATTGCGGGGATCGCCTCGGCTTGGCTTTCCGGTTCCGCGCGGATTCCTTTCGTCGCAGGCCTTGATCTCTACTTGCCGGAGGGTTTGGGCAAGCTGCATAAGAAGTACGCGACGCCATACGTCGCGCTGATCGTGCATGCGAGCTTTTCCGCGATTTTCCTTGGCATGAGTTTTGTCGGCGCTGGAGTGAAGGAAGCCTTCGTCACCATGTTGGACTTGGCCGTTGTTCTCCAGCTTGTGCCATATCTGTACATGCATGGAGCGTTGCTGAAGCTCGCCACACAATCGGCGCCCGGCGAGGGGTATTACAGCAAGGCCACGCTTGTTCTGGCGGGCAGTTGTGGACTAATCACTACGATCCTGGGAATAAGCGTGGCCTTCATTCCCTCGCATCAAATCGAATCGATCCGGCTATTTGAAATTAAGATGTTCGCCGGGACTCTGTTTTTTGTCGGGCTGGCCGCGTTTTTCTTTTTTATTTACGGCCGGCGCAAGGCCGCGCGGAAACTGGCGGCTGCCCCGGCGCTTTGAAGTGAAGTTGGGAGGCAGTTATGTCGAGCAGCGTGAAAACAGTCGTTCGAGCCTATCAAAACTATATCAACGGACAGTGGGTCAAGAGTTCTTCCGGTGAGATGTTTCCCGTCTA
>Ga0099794_10000668_pt1 | contig 11475 bp, 11 predicted proteins | sample Rivendell_Oct201_10_FD_77320 | JGI IMG/M metagenome (GOLD analysis project Ga0099794, IMG submission 77320) | Vadose zone soil microbial communities from the Eel River Critical Zone Observatory, Northern California, USA -... | ecosystem: Host-associated > Plants > Roots > Rhizosphere > Soil ... | reverse complement strand
CGGGGCTCATCCAGGCCAGGCTGGTGGCCGGCTGGCGGGGACGCCGGATAGCGCTGCTCGTGGTCGCGGGCTTCTTGCTGCTGGTCGGGACCTACGCGGGCCTGCTGGCGGCGCCGCAGCACGCGCCCGCCGCCGCGGCAGCGCTGATCGCTCCGGGGAGGCGCTGAAGCGTGCCGGTCCTCCTCTGCATCGGCCTCTCGCACAAGCAGGTGCCCATCGCGGTCCGCGAGCAGCTCGCCGTCTCCACCGAGGATCTGCCCGGGCGCCTGGCCCGCCTGCGGGCGATGCCGGCGGTCCGCGAAGTCATGCTCCTGTCCACCTGCAACCGCGTCGAGGTGTTCGCGCTGGCCGACGCGCGCACCGCCGCCGACGACGTGCTGCGCGATCTGGGGCCTCTCGCCGCCGAGCACGCGCTGATCCGGGTCGACGAGGAAGCCCTCCTCCACCTCTTCCGCGTCGCCGCGAGCCTCGACTCGATGGTGGTCGGCGAGGCGCAGATCCAGGGGCAGGTCAAGGAAGCGCACGCGCGGGCGCAGGAGGCGGGCGCCAGCGGCGCCGCGCTCGCGCGGATGGTCTCCGCGGCGCTCTCCGCGGCGAAGCGCGTGCGCACCGAGACCGCCGTCGCGCGGGGCGTGGTCTCCATCTCCAGCGTCGCCGTGCAGATGGCGCACAAGGTGCTGGGAGATCCGTCCGGCCACGCGGTGCTGCTGATCGGCGCGGGCGAAATGGCTCAGCTGGCGGCGCGGGAGCTGCGCGCCGGCGGGGCCTCGGAGCTCCTGGTCGCGAACCGCAGCGCCGCCGCCGCCGAGGCGCTGGCGAAGGAGGTGGGCGGGATCGCGGTGGGCCTCGCCGAGCTGCCGGCGCTGCTCGAGCGCGCGGACGTGGTGCTCTGCTCGACCGCGGCGCAGCAGCCGCTCGTGACGCGCGACCTGGTCGGGCGCGCGAGCAAGGTGCGGCGCTTCCGGCCGCTGTTCTTCATCGACCTCGCCGTGCCGCGCAACGTGGACCCCGCCGTGAACCAGTTGGAGAACGTCTACGTGTACGACCTCGACGACCTGGAGCGCGTCGCCGCGCAGAACCGCGACCTGCGCGCGCAGGAGGTCGAGCGCGCCGAGGCCATCGTGCGCGAGGAGATCGTCGCCTACGCGCGGGCCAAGCAGGAGCGCGCGGCGGTGCCGGTGCTGGCGCGGCTGCGCGCGCAGGCGCAAGCGCTGGCGGACGCGGAGGTCGAACGCACGCTGGCGCTCCTGGGCCCCTTGAGCGAGCGCCAGCAGAAGAGCGTGCGCTCCATGGCCACCGCGATCGTCAACAAGCTCCTGCACCGGCCCACCGCGCGCCTGCGAGGCGAGTTGGGCGGCCCGCTCGCGGACGCCGCGGCCGAGCTGTTCGGACTCCAGGACGGCGGCGGCCCCGGAGCGCCTGAGCGCGAGGATCCTCCCCCGGCCGCCACCGGCGACCCGCCGGCCGGACCGGGCGCCGACGTCCTCCCCCTGACGGGCCGCAAGTGAGCGCGCTGCGCATAGCGACGCGAAAGAGCCCGCTCGCGATCTGGCAGGCGGAGCGCGTCCGCGACCTGCTCGCCGCCCGGGGACAGCCGGCGGAGTTGGTGCGCATCACCACCACGGGGGACCGCATCCTCGACCGGCCGCTGGCGGAGGTGGGCGGAAAGGGGCTCTTCGTCAAGGAGCTGGAGGAGGCGCTGCGCGACGGCCGCGCCGACCTCGCGGTGCACAGCGCGAAGGACGTCCCCTTCGCCCTGCCGGAGGGATTCGGCCTGTGCGCCTTTCCCCAGCGCGACGATCCGCGCGACGCCCTGGTCGCGCCGCGCGCGCGTGCCTGGGAGCGGCTGCCGGAGGGGGCCCGGGTGGGCACCAGCTCGCTCCGCCGCGCCGTGCAGCTGCTCGCGCTGCGCCCCGACGTGGTGATCGTGCCCGTGCGGGGGAACGTGCAGACGCGCCTGTCGAAGGCGGTGCCCGGTCTCTCGGGCGGCATGCAGCGCGAGCCGGCGCGGGGCGACCCGCAAGGACCGCTCGATGCGGTGGTGCTCGCGCTCGCCGGGTTGCGCAGGCTGGGCCTGGAAGAGCACGTCACCGAGGTGCTGCCGGTCGAGGTGTCGCTTCCGGCGGCGGGGCAGGGAGCGCTGGCGATCGAGGCCCTGCGCGGCAGCCGCGGCTGGTCGGCGGCGGCCCCGCTCGACGACCCGGGGACCTCGCCGTGCGTGCGCGCCGAACGCGCCCTGCTGGCGAAGCTCGCCGGCGGGTGCACCGTCCCGCTCGCCGCATACGCGGTGCGGGACGGTCACGGGCTGCACCTGCGCGCAGCGCTCGGCGGACCCGACGCCCGCGGCGGAGTGCGGGTGCTGCGCGCCGAGGCGCGCGGCGCGGACCCCGAGGAGCTGGGCGCGCAGGTCGCCGCGAAGCTGCTCGACGCCGGAGCGGGCCCGCTGCTGGACGCCGCGCGGACCCAGCCAGGCGGCCTTCCCGCGCCGAACCGATGAGCGCGCTGGCGGGGAAGCGCGTGCTGGTCACGCGCGCCGCGGAAGACGTGGCCGAGCTGGCGGCGCTGCTGGCGGCGCGGGGCGCCCGTCCGGTGGCGCTGCCGTGCATCTCGTTCGCGGACCCCGTCGATCCCGCGCCCATCGAAGAGGCGCTGCGGCGCCTGCGCTGGGGGCCGGGGCCCGCGTTCGTGGTGCTCGCCTCGCCGCACGCCGCCGAACGCTTCCTGGCCCGGGTCGATCCCGCCTGGCTCCGGGGCGTTCGCATCGCCGCCGCGGGGGAGGGCACCGCGCGGCGCATCATCGAGCGGGGGTTTGCGGCGCTCGCGCCGGCGCGGGGCGTGGGGGGGGAGGCGCTGGTCGAGATGCTCGCGCCGCTCGTCTCCGGGAAAGACGTGCTGTTGCCGAGGGCAGAGGGCGGCAACCCGGCGCTCGTGGCGGGCCTCGAACAGGCCGGGGCGCGCGTCTGGGCGCCGGCGCTCTACCGGACCGTGCCAGCGACGACCGCTGATCCGGAGGGAGCGCGCCTGCTGCGCGAAGGTCGCATCGACGCGATCGCCTTCGCGAGCGGCAGCGCGGCGCGCGGGTTCGCCGGGCTGTTCGGCCCCGAGGCCCCGGGGCTCTCGGACCGCGCGCTGATCGCTTGCATGGGGCGGACGTGCGCAGCCGATGCTCGAGCAGCCGGCCTGCACGTCGACGCGGTCGCGGACGGCGGGCTCCCCGAGCTGGTCGAGGCGCTGGAGACCGTCCTGTCCACAGGCCGACCACCGGCCCCCCGCTAGCCATGGCCGCGCGGGCGGCGCCGGGTTAGCTTGCTCGATCGTGGACCAAAGGCCCTCCATCCTGGTCGTCGAGGACGACGATGACTGCAGGACCGTCCTCGCCGATCTGCTCGAGATGTCAGGCTATTTCGTACTCTCCTGCGGCGAGGCCCGCCGCGCCGTGGAGATCGCCAAGGAGCACCGGCCGGCGCTGGTCCTGGTGGACTTCATGATGCCCGATGCCGACGGCGGGTGGCTGGTACGGTCGCTGCGGGCAGAGGGAGGCAGCCTGGCCGAGGTCCCGGTGGTGCTGACCACCGGATCGAGCGCCGGCCGCGAGATCGCCGCATCCCTCGGGGTCCGCTCGCTGGAGAAGCCGTTCGACATGAACAGGCTCCTCGAGCTGGTCCGCACGCTGGCGCCCACTTCCTCCTGAGCGCCGCTTGAAGCGCGCCATCGGGCTCGAGGCGATCATCGACTACAAGCTGCTCAAGGCCGCCGTCGAGGCGGTCCTGGGCCTGTTCCTGCTGGCGGTGCTCTTGCGCGGCACCGAGGCGGGAGCGGCGACCCTCGCGCAGATGGTCATCGACCACGTCTCGCGCGCGTGGGCGCTGCAAGCGGCGACCGCCATCGTGCTCACCGGGACCACGGGGCACGTGAAGATCGCGGTCGCCGGCGCGTTCGCCGACGCGGCGCTCTCCGCGGTGGAAGGGTTCGCGTTGCGCGCCGGCCGCTGGTGGGCCCCGTGGCTGGTGGCGATCGCCACCGGAGCGCTCGTGCCTTGGGAGCTGACCGAGGCGATCCGCAAGCCGGGATGGTTGCGCATCGCCCTGCTGGCCGTAAATGTTGCGGTCGTCGTCTATCTGCTGGAGGTCGCATGGGCCAGGAAGCGGGCGTGACCGAATCGGAGGTTTCGCTGAGAGGAGCGGACGGCGCCGCGGTCCCTTGCTTCGTCGCGGAGCCGGCCGGTGCGCCGCACGCCGCGGGAGTGGTGATCGCGCCGGAGATCTTCGGACTCTCGGCCTGGATCCGCTCCTGCGCCCGGCGCCTGGCGGAGTTCGGGTTCCGAGCCGCGGCCGTGGAGGTGTTCGCCCGCGACCCGCTGCCCGCCCCCGAGCACGCGCCGATGCCCGTCCTGAGGGAGCGCATGGAGCGGCTGAGCTGGTTGGGCGCGCTGGACGACCTCCGCGCGGGCGCCGCGCACCTGCGCGCTCGGGGCGCGCGAAAGACCGCCTGCCTGGGCTTCTGCATGGGCGGCACGCTAGCGCTGCTGTATTCCGCCGACCCCATCGATGCAGTGGTGGACTGCTACGGTCGCCTCCGCCATCCGGCCGACCCGCTCGCTGCCGTCCGGCGCGGCCGCTGCCCGGTGCACGGCATCTACGGCGCGCGCGACACCGGCATCCCGCCCTCCGACGTGGAGGAGCTGCGCCGCGCGCTCGCTCAGCGCCCCGGCAGCGAGGTGCACGTCTTCGACGCCGGGCACGCCTTCTTGAACGATCACCGGCCGGAGCACCACGACTCGCAGGAGGCCGCGCTCGCCTGGGCGAAGATCGAAGGCTTCCTGCTGAGGAACCTGGGTTAGCCACCGCCGTATTCGGCGGCGCTACGCGACCCGGCTACGCCCCGGCCTGGTACAACGCGTAGATGCTTGCCCAGCCGATGGCGAGCAGGACGACGAACACCACCAGGGCGAGGCGCTCGAACCACGTCTGCGCGCTCTTGCTCACCGCGATGCCCCAGCCCATGGTGGCGAACGACCACAGGCCGTTCGCGAGGTGGTACGAGATGGCCAGGATCCCGAGCATGTAGACGATCAGCGTCGGCGTGTGGTGGCGCATCTCGCGCGCGATGTCCGAGAACGGCTCGGGGCGGCCCAGCACGAACCGCGGCTGGATCCAGGCGAGCCACAGGTGCGCGCCCAGGAACGCGAGCAGCCCGAGAGCCGAGGCGCGCTGCAGCCAGTAGCGCAGGTTGGAGATGTTGCGGGCGGTGCTGGTGCGGGTCTTCGCCAGCCGCACCATTCCCCAGCCGGCGTGCCACGCGAGCGGCACCATGACCACGGTGAAGGTGAGCGCCGCGGTCGCGGGATTCGAGTGGGCGGTCACCGACTGCTCCCAGGAGCGCGGTCCCGCGAAGGCCGCCAGCTGGTTCCAGAGGTGGTTCGCCGTCCACACGCCGAGCGGGAAGATGGCGAGGAAGGAGCCCATCCGGGCGAGGAGGAAGTTCCGCGCGATCGTGCGCTCCGAGGGCGCGACGGTGCGGTCGGGTTGATCGGTGGTGAGGGGCAGCGCCATGGCGGGCGCCTGGATTAGCACACCTCCGAACGAGTCCGCACGGCGAAAGCGCGGCGCTACCCGGAACGGCGCCGGCCGTCAGGGAAGCTGGGCCTGCTCGGCGCCGGCACAATAGGTCGCCTTGAACTTCCCGAACATCTCGCGAGCGCCGCCGTTCTGGTCGGCGAGCAGCACGTCGAAGTTGCCCCGGGCCTCGCCGCCGGGGACGGCGTCGAACTGGGAGAGGCCGATGTTTGCGTTGAAGCCGGCCACCCCAGGGAAACGCACCAGGCGGGCCGCGGCGCCGCCGGCCGGTCCTATGCCGACGAGGACTTCGACGTTGACCTCGGATCCGTTGAAGCTCTGTCCGACGAAGAAGGTGCCGATGTTCCCCGTCGGCACCCAGAGGAGGATGGCGTCGAAATTCTCGATCGGAGTCCGGAAATAATCGGCATGCGCCGTGACCTTCGCGCAGAGATCGGGCACGTCGGTCAGGACGACGACCCATTGCGGATGCTGGACCCCGTTGGCGTCGGTGAACGTTGCGCGGGTGGAGATCGAGCTGCGCACCGGCGAGATGATCACTCCGGGCAATCCGGAGATGACGGTGTTGTCCTCGCTGCCGCAGCCGGCGAGCGCGGCGAGGAGCGCCAGGCACGATGCGGGGAGCCGCATGGGGGCGGAACCCTAGCACGGCTCGAGCCGGAGATTGCGGTTGCGCGCCGGCCTGGCGACCGGTACAGCATCACCCATGCCGTGGCAGGAGATCGCCGGGCAGGATCGCGCGGTCCGGCTCCTGCGCGGGGCGCTCGAGCGAGGACAGCCGCATCACGCCTACCTGCTCGCCGGCCCCGCCGGCATCGGCAAGGAGCTGCTCGCGCGCCTCTTCGCCCAGGCGGCGAACTGCGAGGCGGTGTCGGGGGAGCAGCCTTGCGGGTCCTGCGCGGCCTGCGCCGCGATCGCCCGGGGGACCCATCCCGACGTGATGCGCGTACTGCCGCAGAGCGAGGCGGTCGCCCGAGGGCTCGTCTCGCGCGCCGACCTGGAAGCGGCTCCCTCGCGGGAGATCCGGGTCGACAAGGTGCGTGCGCTGTCGCGCCGGCTGGCGTTCGTCGCGGCCCGCGGGCGGCGCAAGGTGGCGGTGGTGGCGCCGGCCGAAGCGCTCAACGAACGGGCGCAGAACACGCTGCTCAAGACGCTGGAGGAGCCGCCGCCCTCGACCACGTTCCTGCTGGTCAGCGAGCAGCCCGACGCGCTGCTCGCCACGGTGCGCTCGCGCTGCGCGCGCGTCCAGCTCGCGCCGCTTTCCGAGAAGGTGCTCGTCGAGCAGTTGGTGAAGCGGGGCGCTCCGGCCGACGAGGCGCGGCGGAGGGCCGCCCGCGCCGGGGGCAGCCTGGGGCGCGCGCTGGCCCTCGATCCCGCCGAGCTGGACCGCCGCCGCGAGCTGCTCGAATCGGTGGAGGCCGCCCTCGCTGCCCCGGACGAGCGCGATTCGCTGGACCTGGCCGAGGCGGCGGGGGAGAGAGAAGCAGCGCGCGCCGTGGCGGAGGCGGTGCAGGCGTGGACGCGCGATCTCCTCGTCGCCCAGGCGGGCGGGGCCATCGACTCGCCGGAGCTGTCGGCGATCGCCGCCCGCCTTGCGCAGGAGATCCCGCCGCCGGCCCTCCTGTCGCAGGCCAGCCTCTGCGCGGAGGTGATCGAGGCCCTCGACCAGAACGGCAACGGGCGGCTGCAGCTCGAGCGCCTGCTGCTCGGTGTCCGGGAGCTGCGTCATGGCTGAGCTGGACGAGCTGCTCGAGGCGGCCGCGCAGGGCCAGGGCAAGCCCGTCTATCTCGTCGAGGGTGACGAGTTCCTCGCGCGCGGCGCGGCGCGCGAGCTCGCCTTCGCGCTCGTTCCCGAGAAGGAACGCGCCCTGAATCTGCTCTGGCTCGACGCCTCGGCCGGCGCCCGCGAGGTCGCCTCGAATCTGATGACCGTCGCCATGTTCGCCGCGCCCAAGGCGGTGGTGGTCGAGGGCGCGGACGCCTTCGCCGAGGAGGTGGATGCCGGCCGCGAGCTCGCCCGCGCGCGCGAGCTGTGGCAAGGCAAGCGGCAGCGCGACGCCGCGCGGCGCCTTTTGAAGCTGGTGCGCGGGGCCGGATGGGGCGCAGCGGATCTGGCCTTCGGGGCCCGCGGCGCGCCGGCCGCGGCGAAATGGCGCAAGGAGATCGGCGCAGCGCCGGACGAGTCGGACAGGTCATGGATGCAGGAGCTGTCGGCCTGGGCCGAGGAACAGCGGCTCGCCGCCCCGCCGGAGGACCTCGAGGTGCTGGTCAAGGCGGTCGAGCGCGGCCTGCCGCCGCGCACGCACCTCATCCTGGTGGCCGAGTCGCTGCCGCCCAAGCATGCGCTGGTGAGGCTCGCCTCCGGGAAGGGCGTCCACCTGCGCCGCCGGGCCGAGCGGCGCGGGCGCGGGATCGAGGCGCTGGACATCTCCGAGCTCACGGCCGGGGCGCTGCGCCCGCACGGCAAGAAGCTCGCCCGCGACGCCGAGCTGGAGCTGAAGCAGCGGCTCGGGGACGACCTGCGGCTGATCGCGACCGAGCTGGAGAAGCTGGCGCTGTACGCCGGCGAGCGTGCGGTGATCTCGCGCGCCGACGTGGAGGCGGTGGTGGCGCCGGTGCGCGAGGAGGAGTTCTTCGCGCTCGCCGAGGCGGTCGCCGAGGGAGACCTGGGCCGCGCGCTGCAGCTCTTCCACGACGAGCTGCGCCGCAAGGCGAACGCCACCGCGGTCGCGCTGCCGTTCCTGGGCGGCGTGGCAGGGTCGGTCCGGCGCGCCCTCGCCGACCACGCGCGCTACTCCGCGCTTCCGGCGGCCCGGGGCGCGCGCGAGCTGCGCTACGACGAGTTCCAGCGGAGCGTGTTCCCCGAGGTCGAGGCCGAGCTGTCGGCCAAGGGACAGAAAGTTCCCAATCCGTACGTTGCGTACCTGGGCTACCGCCGCGCGCGACGGAAGCCGCGCGCGCGCTGGCGGCGCGCGCTGGTGCTCTGCGCGGAGGCGGACGCCGCGCTCAAGAGCGGAGCGGACCAGCGGCTGCTCGTCGAACGCCTCCTGACCGAGGTGTGCGCCTGAGGCAGGCCGGTTATGGTATCCGGGCCAACCATGCGGACGCTGGTGACCATGGCGCTGCCGTACGCGAACGGCAGCCTGCACCTGGGGCATTTCGTCGAGGCCATCCAGACCGACGTCTACGTCCGGGCGCTGCGCGCGACGGGGCGGGAAGTGGCCTTCATCTGCGCCGACGACATGCACGGCACCCCCATCGAGGTGAACGCCGCCAAGGCCGGCGTGCCGCCCGAGGAGTTCGTCGAGCGCTACTACCGCGAGCACCGCCAGGACTACGCGGCCTTCCACATCTCGCACGACGAGTTCTACAAGACGCACTCGGAGGAGAATCGCCTCCACACCGAGCGGATCTACCGGAAGCTGGTCGAGCGCGGATCGATCGATCGCCGCGAGGTCGAGCAGTTCTACTGCGAGGTGGACCGGCGCTTCCTGCCCGACCGCTACGTTCGCGGGACCTGCCCCGTCTGCGGCGCCAAGGACCAGTACGGCGACTCGTGCGAGGTGTGCGGCTCGACCTACGAGCCCGTGCGGCTGAAGGACCCGTACTGCGCCATCTGCAAGGATGCGGGGCGCGGGTACGTCCGGCCCGTCCTGCGCACCAGCGCGCACTATTTCGTGAAGCTCTCCCAGTACCAGGACTTCCTGCGCCAGTGGACCACCGCGCCCGGGCACGTCCAGCCGGAGATCCGCGGCTTCCTCGCTCGCTGGCTGGCCGAGCCGCTCAAGGACTGGGACATCTCGCGCGACGAGCCGTACTTCGGATTCGAGATCCCCGACCGTCCGCCGGGCGAGGAGAAGAAGTACTTTTACGTGTGGCTCGACGCGCCCACCGGCTACCTGTCGTCGACGGAGCACTGGGCGCGCAAGCGAGGGCGCACGGTCGAGGAGTGGTGGGGGGCCGACTCGGACACCGAGATCGTGCATTTCATCGGCAAGGACATCGTCTACTTCCACACCCTGTTCTGGCCCGCGATGCTGCACGCGTCGGGCTGGCGGGTCCCGGCGCGGGTCCACGTGCACGGGATGCTCACCGTCGAGGGCGCGAAGATGTCCAAGTCGCGCGGCACGTTCATCAACGCGCGCGAATACCTGGACGCCGGTCTCGACCCGGAGTGGCTGCGCTACTACTTCGCCGCCAACCTGGGGCCGTCGCCGAGCGACATCGACCTGTCGATCGCGGAGATGAAGAACCGCGTCAACGGCGAGCTGCTCAACAGCGTGGGCAACCTGGCGAACCGCGCCCTCTCCATCCTCTGGAAGAGCCTGTCCGGGAAGCTGGGGCTCCTGCCCTCGGACTCGGAAGCGGTCGCCCTCTGGACCGAGGCCAGCCTGGCGCGGGCGAACGCGATGCAGGCCTACCTGCGCGTCGACTCGCGCGCGGCGGTGCAGGCGGCGTTGGGGCTGGCGGCGGCCGCGAACGAGCGGCTGCAGCGCAAGCAGCCGTGGAAGACGATCGCCACCGATCCGGAGTCCGCGCGGCGAGAGCTGACCCTGGCGGTGAACCTGGCGCGGATCGTCGCGGCGATGCTGGAGCCGGTCGTCCCGCGGTTCGCGCAAGGGATCGTGGAGCAGACGGGGGCGCCGCTGCCGGCCGTGACGAGCCACAAGCCCCTGGAGGAGGGGACCATCCGCGAGCCCAGGCCCCTGGTGCGCAGGATGGAGGACGAGGACGTGCGCAGGCTCACCTCGCGGTTCGTGGCGGCCGAGGCGCCTGCAGAGGCGCCGAGTCCGATCCGGACCTCGACGGCGACCCCGACCGCGACCCCGAACACGGCCTCGACCCCGAACACGACCTCGACGTCCACCTCGGTCTCCGAGATCTCCATCGACCGCTTCTCCGAGATCGACCTCCGCGCCGGCAAGGTCCTCGCCGCCGAGAAGGTGCCCAAGGCCGACAAGCTGCTCAAGCTGACCATCGACCTGGGCGAGGGCGCACCGCGCACCATCGTCAGCGGCGTGGCCCAGGCCTATCGGCCGGAGGAGCTGGTCGGCCGGACGGTCGCGGTCGTCGCCAACCTGCCGAAGAAACCCCTGCGGGGCGTCGAGTCCCACGGGATGGTGCTGTTCGCCACCGGCGGCCCGCGCGGGCTGACGGTGGTCGAGGTCGGCGAGGAAGTGGCGCCGGGATCGAAGGTGAAGTGATGGGCCTCTTCTCCTGGATGAAGAAGTCGGCTCCACGGGACGAGCCGGAGACCCCTGCCTCCGCCCAGGAGCCCGTGGACGAGCTGGTCGGGTCGCTCGACGGGCCGGACGGAGCGGCGCGGGTGGACGCCGCGCGCGCGCTGCTCGATCGGTGGCGCGCCGGCGACCTGCAGGCTGCCGAGGCGATCGTCGGGCGGCTCGAGGGCCTGCTGGACGATGAGGAGCCGCAGGTGCGCATCGTCGCGCTCGGCGCCGTGCGGATGATGCGCAAGCCCGAGAACCTCGAGAAGCACGCGAGCGCGGTCCTGGGGCTCTTGGCCGATCGCGCCGCCCAGGTGCGCACCACGGCGGTGTGGACGGCGGCGCGGCTGCCGGGCGCGGCCGCGCGGGAGCAGGTGAGGGCCCTGCTCGGGTCGGCCGAGGAGCCGATGCGGTTCGCAGCGGCCTGCGCGCTCGCCGATCAGCGCGACCCGGCGGCGGTGCCGCAGCTCGTGACCGCGCTCCGCGAGGAGTACCGGCGCCAGGAGGCCCTCTCGGCGCTCCTCTCGCTGGGCGATCCGGAAGCGCTGCCCGGGGTCGCGGAGCTCTTCGAGGAGGAGTCCCTGGGCGAGCTCGACCGCACGCTCGCCGCGGCCGTGCTGGCGCGGCTGGGCGATTCGCGCGGAGCGGCGCACCTGGTGGAACGCATCGCCGCG
>Ga0099794_10000667_pt1 | contig 11482 bp, 6 predicted proteins | sample Rivendell_Oct201_10_FD_77320 | JGI IMG/M metagenome (GOLD analysis project Ga0099794, IMG submission 77320) | Vadose zone soil microbial communities from the Eel River Critical Zone Observatory, Northern California, USA -... | ecosystem: Host-associated > Plants > Roots > Rhizosphere > Soil ... | reverse complement strand
GTGGGCGCGGTCGTAGACGCGCGTGGATGCCCGATCGATTCCGACCGCGACGGGGTCTACGACGGTCTGGACGCCTGTCCCAACACCATCCAAGGCGCCGTAGTGGATGCCCGCGGCTGCCCGAAGGATTCGGACGGAGATGGTGTGTACGACGGGATCGACAAGTGCCCGGGCACGCCAACTGGTGCTCGCGTGGACGCGCAGGGCTGTCCCACCGACGCCGACGGTGACGGCGTTCCCGACGGTCTCGACCAATGCCCCAACACGCCCGCCGGTGCCACAGTCGACACCACGGGCTGTCCGATCGATAGCGACCACGACGGCGTGCCTGACGGGATCGACAAGTGCCCTAACACTCCACCAGGCACGGAAGTGGATACGTCAGGCTGCCAGCGCGCGAAGGACAGCGACGGCGACGGCGTGGATGACACCAAGGACAAGTGTCCCGGGACGGCGCCGGGCACGCGTGTCGACGCGGCAGGCTGCCCAATTCTCTTCACCGAAGCGAAGACGCCGGTCGTCCTTCGAGGCGTGACGTTCGAGTCGGGCCGTTCGGCGCTCAAGCCGGACTCGTACACGATTCTCGACATCGTGGCGGCGTCGCTCGTCGCCAACCCGGACATCAAGATCGAAATCGCCGGACATACCGACAACACCGGATCGGCGGCAACCAACACGCGCCTGTCGCAGGCACGCGCCGGCGCCGTGCGCGCGTATCTGGCGAGTAAGGGCGTCGCTCCCGGGCGGATGGTCGCCAAGGGGTACGGTCCCTCGCAGCCGGTCGCGCCGAACACGACCCCAGCCGGACGCGCGCAAAACCGGCGCGTCGAGCTGCGGCAGACTAACTGAGGCGGAGGCCAAACGTGAGAAAGCTCGCTCCGATATTTCTGGTGATGGCGCTGACGGCACCGCGGCTGGAGGCGCAATACGATCGCCGCTACGAAGTCGGTCTGTTTGGCGCATTCACCAAATACGACAAGACGTTCGGTCTCTCAAACAAGATCGGTGGCGGCGTGCGCTTCTCGTATGCGGTCACGCCGATGATCGGCCTGGAGGTAGAGGCGCTGTTCCAATCGCCGCAGAACGTCAGCTCGTCGACGCAGATCGAGCCGATGATCGGCGCCGGCAGCCTAGTCATCAACACGCTGAATGCGAGCCGCATGACGGTCTTTGTGCTGGGCGGATACTCGCGCCTCGATTTCGGCGGCACCAGTCCCTATCGATTCACGGACGGGGGCTTCCACGGCGGCGCGGGTGCGAAGTTCTACCTGAGCTCGCGCTTCGCGCTGCGCCTCGAGGCGCGGGGCATCTACACGCCGCAGACGAACAGCACGTTCGGTCAGAAAGCCACGCATCTCGTTGGCTCAGCGGGGTTCGCCTTCTTCCAGCCGGACGTCGCCTCGGGCGCCGACGCCGATCATGACGGCGTTCCGGACAAGCGCGACGCATGTCCCGATACGCCGCTAGGGGCGACCGTGGACAGCCGCGGCTGCCCCGCCGACGCCGATGGTGATGGCGTTCTAAACGGGATCGATAAGTGCCCCAACACGCCGACCGGCGCCATCGTAGACGCGACCGGCTGCCCGCACGATCAAGATGGCGACGGGGTGTTCGACGGGATCGATCAGTGTCCCAATACGCCGGCGGGTGTGACAGTTGATGCCAAAGGTTGCCCGCTCGCAGCGGCCGCGCCGGCCGGCCTTCCTGATTCCGACGGCGATGGTGTGAACGATCTGCTCGACAAATGCCCCGACACGCCCGTTGGCGCGAAGGTCGATGCGAGCGGATGTCCGATCGATTCCGATCACGACGGTGTCTGGGACGGGCTCGACAAGTGTCCCGACACACCAGCCGGTGCCACGGTCGACGCGACCGGCTGCCCGCACGATCAGGACGGCGACGGGGTATTCGACGGGATCGATCGTTGCCCCGATACCGTTCGCGGCACGCCGGTCGATGCGACGGGCTGCCCGTTGGATAGCGACAAGGACGGCGTGCCAGACAATCTGGATAAGTGCCCCAACACGCCGCCCGGGATTCAGGTCGATCAAAACGGCTGCCCGATCGAGCACGATACCGATGGCGACGGCGTCCCCGATTCGAAGGATCGCTGCCCCAACACGCCGAAGGGATCGCGCGTCGATCAATTCGGCTGCCTGTTGCTGTTCGAAGAGCATGCGCCGGCGCCCCCGGGCGCGCCGCCAGCCCGCCCGACGCTGATCCTGCAGGGCGTCAACTTCCAGACCGGTCGGTCGGTTCTGACGACCTCGTCTTACGCCGTGCTGGATCAGGTGGCCGCGTCGCTGGTGGCCAATCCGGAGATTCGCATCGAGATCGCCGGGTATACAGACTCCACGGGCCGGCGTTACATGAACCTCCGGCTCTCGATGGCGCGGGCCGCCGCCGTGCGCGCGTATCTCGCTCGCCACGGAGTCGGCCCAATGCGGATGCAGGCACGAGGCTTCGGCGCGTCCGGCTACATTGCGCCGAATGCCACACCAGCAGGGCGAGCGCAGAACCGGCGTGTAGAGCTGCATAAACTGAACTAACGTCGGACGGCCGTACGGAGGGACTGTCGGACTGTGGAACGACCCCGGTCGCGCGTTGCGACCGGGGTCGGTAGTTTTCTGACCCCACGACGAACCGAGAGATCTCCATGCGCAATCTTTGGCTGGCCGCGCTCATTCTGTCCGTCGGTCCGACGGTCCGACTGTCCGCCCAAGCCCGCCCCTGGCAGTCCACCGACTACTATCGGCTGACCGTCGTGAGCAGTCCGGCGCTGTCGCCCGACGCCCGGCGCGTCGCCTTCGTCGTGACCACCGTCGTCGAAGACAAAGACCGGCGCCACACCGAGATCTGGATGGCGCCCGCCGACGGCTCTGCGCCGGCGTTCCGCTACACCAGCCCCTCGACGGATGCAGCCAACCCGAACTGGTCACCCGATGGTTCCCTGCTGGCGTTCTCGAGCAAACGCGAAGGCTCGGATGACGACATCTGGTTTCTGCGGACCGCTGCCCCGGGCGGCGAAGCGTTCCAGATCAAAGGTGTGCACGCGATGCCTGTGTTCTCTCGCGACGGGCGGTGGCTGGCCTACGCGTGGCGCGGCGACGAGCCGGACAGTTTGAAGAAGGATACGTGGCGCACGCGCGTGTCTCCCACAGCGATCACCCGCGGCCCCGATCCCAAGCGGTTCGACGGGCGCGTCTACACCTCGATCCCGATCGTCGGCGATGAGCGCGGCTACCTGCCGCCGCGCGAGACCAGCCGCCGGATCCATCTGTACCTCGTGCCGCTCGCCGGCGGCACACCGCGCCGGCTCACCAGCGGCGATCTGAGTCAGACCTCGCCGGTGTGGTCGCCCGACGGCAAGACGATCGCGTTCGAGCAGGACTCAACTGAGAATCAGGAAGTGCGCGACGACAACTGGCCGGCGCTCTTCCTCCTCAATGTTGCCGATGGGACGACGCGCGCCCTCCCCACCGGTTTCCCCCAGAGCAGCTCACCGGCCTGGTCTCCCGATGGCAAGACGATCGCGTTCGTGTGCTCGAAGGGCCGTGGGATGGAGAACGACATCTGCACCATTCCGGCAACCGGAGGGACCGCACGAAATCTCACGGGGGACTGGAGTCTCGACCCCAGCAGTCCCGCCTGGTCCGCCGATGGCAAGACGATCTGCTTCTTCGCCGAGACCACCGGCAACGTGCATCTGTTCGCGGTGGCAGCCGCCGGAGGCCGGATACGTCAGATCACCACCGGAGAGCGTCAGCTCCGCGGCTTCACCTTGAGCCTCGACGGACGGTCGCTCGCCTATACGGCCAGCGACATCACCCACGGGACGGAATTGTACGTGACTCCGCTCGCGCGCGCGGCCGAACGCCGGCTCACGACGTTCAACGATTCGCTCTTCAAGCAGGTTACCGCGATTCCGGCCGACACGTTCTGGTTCAACGGCGTCGGTGGGTTGAAGATCGAAGGGTGGTTGATGAAGCCGTACGGCTACCAGCCCGGCAAGAGCTACCCGCTGGTGCTCTCGATTCACGGCGGCCCGCACTCGAACTACGGCAACGTGCTGTTTCCGGAGTTCCAGATGCTGGCGGGTCAGGCCTACTGGATGTTGTTCACCAATCCGCGCGGATCGAGCGGCTATGGCCACGCGTTCACGTTTGCGACGCGCGGACGCTGGGGAATGGAGGACTATCAGGACCTGATGCAGGCGGTCGACGTCGCCATCGCGCGCAATAAGGGCGGTGTCGACACGACGCGCATGGCGGTCCTGGGCGGGTCCTACGGCGGATTCATGACGAACTGGGTGGTGGGCCACACCAACCGGTTCCGGGTGGCGCAGACTGACCGCTCGATCTTCAACTGGTATTCGTGGTACGGATCGTCCGATGCGCAGGGACTGACGGACTACGAGTTCAACGGCGCGCCGTGGGGGAGCGACTCACTCTACCGTGTCCTCTCGCCGATGACATACGCGAACAACATGCGCACGCCGATGCTGATCGTGCACTCGGAAGATGACAAGCGCACGCCGATCACCGACGGTGAGCAGCTATTCATGTCGCTGCGCAAGCGGGGCATTCCGGCCGAGTTCGTGCGCTACCCGCGCTCCTTCCACGGCTTGTCGAGAACCGGTCCGCCCTGGCTGCTCGTCGACCGGCTCGAGCGGATCCGTACCTGGTTCGCGCACTGGATCGGAACGGGCGAGGCAGCGCCCGCGGCGACAACGAGCCAGCATTGATATCGAGCCGTCCCTGGCTGTTTGGGCTGGCAGCCGCCGCGCTGCTGGCCTTGCCTTTGGCTGCACAACGGCCCACCCACCGCCCGACGACGCGCCGGCCTGCGCGGACGGTCCGTCCTGCGCCCGCTACGATCACCATTCCAACTCCGCGGTCCGTGCTCGGCTTCGAGCCGGGCGACGATCGCAAGCTCGTCGAATGGCCGGTGCTCGTCCGCTACTTCGAGGCGCTTGCCAAGGCGAGTGACCGCGTCGACTACCGCGAGCTCGGCAAAACGACGCTGGGCGCGCCCCTGATCGCGCTCGCGATCTCGAGCCCGCAAAACCTGCGGCGGCTCGACTATTACCGGCAGGTCAACGCGGAGCTCGCGGACCCCCGCTCGTTCCATACCAGTCGAGCCGCTCGCGACGCGCTGCAGAACGGCAAAACGATTGTCCTCATTACGTCGAGCATCCATTCAACGGAGGTGGGTGGACACCTTTCCCCTGTCACGCTGGCGTATCGGTTGGCGACCGATACGGGCGCGACGACGCGCGCGATCCTCGACAATGTGATTCTCTGGCTGGTGCCTTCCCTGAACCCCGATGGTGTCACCATCGTGGCGAGGTGGTACAACCACACGATCGGCACCACCGCGGAAGGGACATCGCCGCCGGAGCTGTACCACCACTACACCGGCCACGACAATAACCGCGACTGGTACGCGTTCACGCAGGTCGAAACGCAACTAACGGTCGATTCGCTCTACAACGTCTGGCACCCGCAGATCGTGCACGACATCCATCAGATGGATGCGAACGGCGCGCGGCTGTTCCTGCCGCCCTACCTCGACCCGGTCGAGCCCAACGTCGATCCGCTGCTCATCGATGGCGTGAACGCGCTGGGCAGCGCCATGGCGTGGGAGTTGGCCGGTCAGGGCAAGACCGGGATCTCGATCAATTCCACCTACGACGCCTGGACGCCGGCGCGCGCGTATCAGCACTACCACGGTGGCGTGCGGATTCTTTCTGAGACGGCCAGCGCCGACCTCGCGACGCCGATCGATGTCCCATTCGATCGACTGCAGGCGCGCGAGCGCGGATATAACCCGCGCGAGCGGTCGTGGAATTTCACGAATCCCTGGCGCGGGGGACGCTGGTCGTTGCGCGATATCGTCTCCTATCAGACGGAAGGCGCCTACGCGCTGCTGGTCCACGCGGCGCGTGAGCGCGAGCGCTGGCTCGCCAACTTCTTCAATGTCGAGACGCATGCGATCCGCGGCTGGCGGGAGTGGCCGTACGCCTACCTGATTCCGGCCCGCCAGGACTCCGTCGCGCTGAGCGCACTGCTCGGCATCCTGCGGCGCGGTGGCGTCGAGATTCGCACCGCGCTGCAGTCGTTCAGCCTGCAGGGCCAGCGCCATTCAGCGGGGACCTACGTGGTCGTGCTGCGCCAGCCGTACGCGTCGTTCGCCAAGACGCTACTCGAAGTGCAGCACTATCCCGACCGTCGATTGTATCCGGGAGGGCCACCGGAGAAACCGTACGACGTCACCGCGCACACGTTGCCGCTGTTGATGGGGCTGAACGCGGTCGCCGTGAACGATTCGCTACGCGCGCCGCTCTCGGCCCCGATCACGCCACGATCGGTCAGTCCCGTGCCGCGTTTCGTCGCCGACACTCCCCGAATCGGCCTCTACAAGTCGTACGACGCGACGATGGACGAAGGATGGACGCGATGGGTGTTCGACAACTGGAAGGTGCCCTACGCCGCTCTCGTCGATTCGGTGGTGCGCGCCGGGAAGCTGCGCGATCGATTCGATGTCATCATTCTGCCCGATCAGTCACCGCGCGAGATTCTCGAAGGCCTTCCCCCGCGCTATCCGGCGCCCTACGCCGGAGGCATCGGTCCCGACGGCAGCGAAGCGCTCCGACAGTTCGTCGTGGACGGCGGTACCCTCATCGCACTGAATGAGGCGAGCCGCTTCGCGATCCAGGCCCTGCTACTGCCGGTGCGCAACGTGCTCGAGGCGGTGAGCGATGAGGATTTCTACGCGCCGGGTTCGATTTTCCGGCTGGAGCTCGACACGGCGAAGGCCGTGGCGCGCGGTATGCCGCGCGAAACCATCGGATGGTTTCAGGGAGGGCCGGCGTTCGAGGTACTCGACTCGACCGTGACCAGCGTAATCGGCCGGTGGCCGGAAGATCCAGCGCGCGTCCTGCTCTCCGGATGGGTGCTGCATCCCGAACGCATCGCGGGGAGGGCCGCGATCCTCGAGGTGCAGCAAGGGACCGGACGCGTCATTCTGTTTGGCATCAGGCCGCAATATCGCGGTCAGAGCATTGCGTCTTACCCGTTGCTATTCAATAGCTTACGCCCCAGATGAGGTGCTAATCCTTGCCCCGTTAGGGGTCAATTTCCTATGTTGGTGGCCCCTATGAAGTTGGCTCGGCTGGCAAGCGCTCTCTTGCTCTGGGCCGCGACCGCAAGTCGCGGCCTTTTTGCCCAACAACTGCCGACGTCGCCCGAGTCCATGCGGCTGCGCGGCATCGAGCTGCGCTACGTCCTGCCCGATCCACTGTTCGACAACTCCCAATCGGCGCTCCCGATCAAGGCGCTGTACGTCAACGCGTGGGCGTTTGGCTCGAGCAAGCTCGCGCAGCTGGTACGTCTCGCCGATTCCACGGAGATCAATGCGTTCGTCGTCGACGTCAAGGACGACACCGGCTGCTTGCTGTATCCATCAGAGGTCAAAGTCGCGCAGGAAGTGGGCGCGACGCGCTGCGTGCGCACCCACGACGTGCAGTCGCGCCTCGACACGCTGCGCGCGCACGACATCTATGCCATCGCCCGCATCGTCGTCGCCAAGGATCCGCTGCTCGCCGAGCGGCGGCCGCAGTGGTCGGTGCACCATCGCGACGGCGGATTGTGGCGTGACCGCATCGGCAGCGCGTGGGTGGACGCCTATAACGACTCGGTCTGGATCTACGCCGCGCAGCTTGGGCAGGAAGCGGTGCGGCTCGGCTTCAACGAAGTCCAGTTTGACTACGTGCGCTTCCCGGACGAGCCGAAGGAAGCGATGGCGATGGCGGTCTTCGCGGCCCGCAAGCATGGCGAAACACAGCGCGCAGGTGTGCAGGCAGGAATCGCGATTCTCGCGCACCGCATTCAGCCGCTGGGCGTACCCGTGACATTCGACATTTTCGGCTTGACGTCGGCGGCGACCGGTGACCTGGGCATCGGCCAGGTGTGGGAAGACTTTGTCACCGTCGCGGACGTCGTATTACCGATGGTCTACCCGAGCCACTACTACCGCGGCAGCTATGGAATCGCCTGGCCGAACGGCGAGCCATATCGCGTCGTCCGAAACGCACTCAGTGAAGCACTCGAGCGCTCGCGACCGCTCGCCAAGGCCGCGACGATCCGTCCCTTCCTCCAGGCATTCACGCTCGGCCGTCGGAAGCCGCGCTACACGCCGCATGAGATCCGCGAGCAGATCCGCGCGGCCGAAGAGCTGGGAATCAACACCTGGGTGCTCTGGAATCCCCGCAGCGTTTACCAGCGCGATTCGCTCCGACCGTACCGGGAGCACGTCGTGACAGTTACGGGTGGGGCTCAGTAGCGCCATATTCCCGCACATGAAAAAACTGTTGCTGCCGCTGGCATGCGCGGGGCTCGTGGCTGCGTGCTCCGATGCCGGCGGCGTCGACCCGGATGCGATCCCCGTCGCGCAGAAACACGCCCTCTGGATGGCCCTCGATTCCGCATTTCGACATGACACGACGCTGGATCGAGGTTTCACTGGAGACTCCGGACTGTACGCGCTCATGTCGACGCTCGTCATACCGTTTGTCGATCGCGCGTCACGCATCGGCGTCGGAGGGGACACCACGCGAGCGGTGGGAATCGAGTTCGATATCGATGCGACCCGGGGCGGAACGCACGTCATCAGTAATCTGACGGCGATCATCGCGTGGAAAGGGTACGATTCCACGCGCCGGACCATAGACTCGGTGTTTTTCCTGCTCGGTTCCGGCCGCGCTCCGGTCAACGACTCGCTGTGGTCGCGGTTCACACTCGACACCGCGGGCACGGGTACCGGATTCGTGATCCATCAGGCCACGGACTCGACGGTGAAGAAGTGGTTGTCGCGCGCTGGCCACCTGCGGACGACGTCGAGCCAGTACGGCTCGAGTCAGGGTGGGTCCACGTTCAACGTGTCTCGGGGCATGCTGAGCGGCGGGTTCACGATCACCGCGAAGTCGGTTCCGGATTCGAGTACGACGGTGACGTCGGCGCTGGATTTCGGCAGCGGCGCGCGCGCCGTGAAGGTAACGATCCGCGGCACCCTACCCTGAGCGAGCGGTCTCCAGCACCGTTCCCGGCTCCCAGACGGTGATGTAGCCGGTGATGGCCGACGCGGCCACGGTATACGGATTCGCGAGATAGAGCTGGCCGGGGCCTGAACGGCCCGGAAAGTTGCGGTTGATGGCGCTGATGGTGACTTCTTCGCGCGTCTTCGACACCCCCGGCCCCGCATTGATGCAGGCACCGCACGAAGGCTCGAGAAACGTTGCTCCCACCCGCCGGAACACATCCAGGTAGCCCCGCTCTTCGCAGTAGCGCTTCACGTCCTGCGAGCCGCATTGAATGAAGAAGCGCACCCACGGCGCGACCCGCTCGCCTCGCCCCGCGGCCTCGGCGAGCACGCGGGCGTACATGTCCATGTCCTCCTTCTTGCCCGCCGTGCAGGAGCCCGCGTACGCGATGTCGACCTTGATGCGCTGGGTGACGTCGTCGATGTAGAGGCCGTTCCCGGGGTCGCCGGGAAGGGCGATCATCGGCCGAATGCTGGCGGCGTCGATCTCGATGAGTTCGCAGTACTCGGCATCCGGATCGCTGCTGAGTCCGGCGCAGAGCTGCGCCGCCTCCGCGCGAGACATCTTGCGGTAGTCCATCAGGTATGCGACGGTCTTGTCGTCCGGCGCAACGTAGCCCGTGAATCCACCAACTTCTGCCGTCATGTTGGTCATCGTGGCACGCTCATCTACCGACAGCGACTCGACAGCATCGCCACAATACTCCACCAGCTTGCCGATCGCCTTGCCGGTTTTGACGTACGGGTGGCGCAGGACCTCCAGCATGAAGTCCTTCGCGGTGACGTTGTCGGGCTTTTGCCCGCTGATCACCACCTTGACCGTCTCCGGCACCTGGAGGCGCACGTCCCTGGTGATCCAGGAATTGAAAATCGCGGTTGTCCCGACCCCGAACGCGACGCAGCCCACCGCGCCCGCATGCGGAGTGTGCGAATCGGAGCCGATGATCACCTGCCCGGGACGCGCGTGCGACTCGAGAATCTTCGAGTGACAGATCGCTTCGGAGCCGTGGTGGCCGAGGCGCAGCTCGCCGTAGAGCTTGATGCCCTGCGCCGTGGCGAATTCGCGTTGCTTCTTCTCGAGCTGCAGCGCGACGTCGAGCAACCCCTCCTTGACGCGCTCCGGCGTCATCGCTTCCGGCAGGAACGTGAGATGGTCGCGGAACATGAGGATTGAGCCGGGATCGCTGACCTTCGCGTCTTTCCCGACGAGCTGCTCGAAGAAGATCGCCGCCATCGGGGTGACGTATTCATGGCTGAACCGGATGTCGGTGAGCACGAACCCTTCATCGCCCGGCTTCACGGCGGGCACGCCGATCTTCCCTCTCGCCGGATCGACGACCCAATGACGCGCCAGGATCTTCTCGCCCAGCGTCATCGGCCGCCGCGGCGTCTGGGGCGGATGGAGCACGACCTCACCCTTCAGCCGCGCCATGTTGTAATTGAACAACCCGCCATGCTCGATGATGCCGCGGGTGATCTCGCCTTCTCCCGCGGTGAACGCCGCCAGCGGAATGATCTCTCCGCGACGCACCTTGTCGAGAATCGAGAAGTCGGTCGTCGTGAGCACGCCGAGGTTCTGGCAGTTCTCGCGGTAGATACGCTCGATGCTTTCGGCCACGACCAGCTTGATGCCGGCGCACATCTCGGCGTAGGGCGACTGCTCGCGGGAGGAACCCTTCCCGCGCCGCTTGCCGCTTACCGCGGCCACGAAGCCCCCGCGCTTCACCGAACCACGCGTAATCGGGAATTCGTCGCGGCACTTGAGTCCGAGGTAGGGGAAGTCGCCCAGCGTTTCGTCGTAGTAGTAGCAGATGTAGGCAGGAGTGATTTCGTCGGTCGAGATGTCGTCGCGTAACTTGTTGGCCGGCGTCCAGGCGGGGTCGTTCCCCTCGAGCTGCGCACGCACGAAGACCGGATCCTCAGTCAGGTAGAGGATCCGGCCTTTCAGTCGAACATTTGCGTCACGCATGTGCGAAGTATCTTCTTGGACGCTCATGTTCGCAACCGCGCTGCTCCTGCTTCAAGCAACGTTCCAAAGTCCGCGCCTCGTCGAAAGCTCCGGCGTGGCGGTCAGTCGCGCGTATCCGGGTGTGTTATGGACGCACAACGACTCCGGCGACAGACCATATCTCTATGCCACTGACCTGCGCGGCACCGACCGCGGCGCGCTGTTCGTCCCTGGCGCAGACGCGATCGACTGGGAAGACATGTCCCTCGGCCCCTGCCCAGTCGCCTTTCCGCTTCAGCCCCGTCCGCCAGTCGTTAACGCCGATACCTGTATCTACCTGGCCGACACCGGCGACAATCTCGAGTTCCGGCCGTTCGTCACGATCTATGCGATTCCCGAACCGGCACCGCCCGAGCGCGCAGGCGACACGTTAGG
>Ga0099794_10000666_pt1 | contig 11494 bp, 11 predicted proteins | sample Rivendell_Oct201_10_FD_77320 | JGI IMG/M metagenome (GOLD analysis project Ga0099794, IMG submission 77320) | Vadose zone soil microbial communities from the Eel River Critical Zone Observatory, Northern California, USA -... | ecosystem: Host-associated > Plants > Roots > Rhizosphere > Soil ... | reverse complement strand
GCCCAGACCCGCGCTTCATCGAGCGTGAGCGGCGGGCGGACAACGAGGCAATCGGGATCGTTGAGCCAGACGGAACGATTGTAGAAGCTCCGCAACGCGGCGGCGCGGGCGGGCTCCTGAATGCCGCCCCAATTGGCGTCAACGTCATTGCCGATGCGCATGCCGTTGACAAGACCTGCGGCATGTTGCACCGGCGCGCCGCAGCCGAGCAGGAATGCCTCGCTGCCCAAGCCATCGCGTATTGCCGCCAACCCATGTCGGTAGGCTTCCGCGTGTGTGAGGCCGCCGTAGTGCGCCGCCCCGACGGTCGCCCAGTGTAAGAAGTCGATCTTCAAGTAGTCGTAGCCCCATTCCCGCACGACCCGGCGCGCGAGGTCGTACAGCCATTGCTGGACACCCGGGTGCGCGCCGTCGAGCGCGAAAATCCGGCCGCCCCACGGCGCTCGCGTGTCGACGAGCACAGCTGAGCTATCCGGTGGGGCTGTCTTCAGTAGCCAGCCCGGATTTGTTGACGCTACGTCCGACTGCTCCGCTACGGCGAAGGGCGCGATCCATAACCCCGCTTGAAATCCTGACGCGTGGATGCGGTCCGTCAGCCAGCGGTGACCGTGCGGAAACTTCGGGTTTGTGTTCCAATTCCCCGCGGCGCGTTGATAGCCATCATCGAGCTGGATGTAACGGAGCGATCGACGGTCGAAATGAGCGGCGCAGAAGTCGACGTTCGCCACGACGTCCGCTTCGGTCACGTCGGGGCCGAGCTCGTACCACGAACACCAACCCGTAGGCACGGCAAGGGCCGCGATCCGCTCGCGATCAACGGATGAAGCGGGCGTGGCGGCAGCGCTGAGCGCCGCAAGGCCGTCTCCATCCGGGAGATAGGCGATCCGCAGCGTCGCGCTGTCGCCGTCTGGCCGGACGGGACGGGCAGGCAGCCACTCGCTGAAGGCCTCCAGGCTGCCATTTGCGGCGAGCTTGACCTTGCCTTCCCCCGCCTCACCGGGATCCCACACGGCGGCGAAGCCGTGTCCTGCACGACTCAGCCCAATCGCGCCATAGCTCGTCGCATCCGCCGGTATGGACGCGACGCGACAGGCGCTCCACGATTGGTAACCGTTCACAAGCGCGATGAGAGCGCCGTCACCAGGTAGCACCTCTGGCTCAGAAGTTGCAAAGAATCGCATGCCGCGGATCGTAGCAAGCACGCGATCCGGGTACACGCTGACGGTGATGGCGCCGTGCGCACCGCGCGCGGCGGAATCGACCGACGCGGTGGTGTCCCAGGCAACGAATTCCGCTTCGAGCCAGACGCTGCCTGACGCGCTCCCTGCGGTGCCCGGGGTTCGGCCCCGGATCACAAGTGATTCGCCGCCTGGCGGGCGGCGGTTTCCCACGCTGACGTTTTCCAGGTCAGCAAGCGTGACCAGGGTGTCGCCGACCCAGAGGCCCAACGCGGCATTTCGCAGCAGCGGGATGGATCGGTCGGGAGCATTGTACCACAGCGCCAGGCGGCGCTGGTCGTCGAGATCGAAGCGCAGGTTGCCGAGCGGTCGCCGGGTAAGACCGGGCAGCGGGCGCGGGGGACGGAAGAGAGCGGCTGATGCCGCGCCAGTGAGGAGAATGAACGTGCGCCGGTCCATAGCATCAATGTTGATAGCGTTTGGGGCTTTGTCTACAACGCTCGCCGCACAATCACGCGATAGCGTGAGAAGTGTTCCGAGCAATCACGCGATCGGCTTTGGGTACTTCGCGACGCTCGGCTCCAATTGGCAGATCGAAGCGGTGGAAATCGGATACGTACACCGGCTCTCCCACGGCCTCGCGGCATATTCCATCGGCGGTCGCGTTGGGACGTTCATGGACGAGAGTACCGTAATGGGTGGCTCGCGCGGCATGGTGTTCGCAACCACGGTGTCGGCACGGACACGCCTGCACTCGATCGCGCAGCTCGGCGAGGACGAGCACGGGACCGCGATCGGTCTCGACGTCACGCTCGAAGCGACTGGCTATGTGGCTTCCGGCTCACCGTTCTGGCAAGGATCGCACTGGGCCGCCCTGTCGCTGCTGCCGTCGCTGCGAATCGGCGGTGGCGCGATCACGCTTGGGCCCACGCTCTTCTTGGGTGATCGCAAGCCCGCTATGCGCGGCATGTTGGCGATCCGTGGTGAGGCGCGGCTGGCGCGCCGGGAGCCTCATCCCTAGGTTAGCGACCCTATGGTCGCACCGACCCTGACCTCGGACCATCCCGGTCTCGAGGTCCTTGCGGAAGTCGCAAAAGTGCTGGCCGCTGGCCGGGGAGGCGCCGCCGAGGACGGTCTCATCGGCGTCGTAGGCGTCCTGCGGCGTGGCCTGGCGCTGCGCCGCTGCCGGCTGTGGCTCCGATCTGGCGACGGCTCCCGGTACATCCCAATCGCAAGCCCCGAGGACGAAACCCAGCTGCCGGGCTTCACGCCGCCAGTTGGCGAATGGGTCGCCGCAGGTCCGCACCGTGAGGGCGTGGCCGGCGGGACGCTCCTGCGCCTGCCCTTGGTTCAGGATGACGAGGCCCTCGGCTGTTTCGAGGTGATCATCCCGCAGGGCCGCTACGAGCGCATGGCGCACGACGTGTTGGTCGTAGTGGCCCAAATGCTCGCTCCCGTGCTTGCCGCAACCGCGCTGCAGCAGGATCTCGCGTCCGAGGTCGCGTTGCGGACGCGGGAGCTCGAGTCACAGCGCAACTTTGCGGCACGGATCATCGATTCGTTGCCGGTGGGTCTGTACGTGATCGACCGTGCCTACCGCATCCGCGCGTGGAATCGCAAGCGTGAAGCCGGAACGCAGGGTGTCTCGCGTGAGGATGCGCTGGGGCGAGAAGTCTTCGAAGTGCTTGATCGGCAGCCGCGCGATCTGCTCAAGCTGGAGTTCGATCGCGTCTTCGAGACGGGCGAGATCCAGCAAGTGGAGATGGACTCGCAGGCCACCGGTGAGGCCCGGCACTACCGCATCACCAAAATCCCGATGCGCCTCGACGATGAAGATATCTCGCACGTCATCACGATCGGCGAAGACGTCACGGCCTGGCGGCAGGCGCAGCAGCGGCTGGCGCAGAGCGAAAAACTCGCCGCAGTCGGGCAGCTGGCAGCCGGCGTCATGCACGAAATCAATAATCCGCTGGCCACGATTCTCGCCTGTAGCGAGGCGTTAAGCCTGCGCCTTGCCGATCTGCCAGAGAAGGAGCGGCAGGGGCAGGAGGAGTATCTGCACATCGTCGACTCGGAGGTGCAGCGCTGTCGTCGTATCGTCGACGGCCTGCTCGACTTTTCGCGCCCCAAGAAATCGGGGCATAAGGTGTCCGCGGACATCAACGCCATCATCGATCAGACCCTGTTTCTCCTGAAACACCACGAGCGCTTCAAGTGGCTGACGATCGAGCGACAGCTCGAAGCGGGCCTGCCGGCCTTTCCGGCGGACGCCGAGCGGCTGGTCCAGTGCTTCATGGCGCTGATGCTCAACGCCATGGACGCAATGAATTCCCGCGGCGTGCTGACGGTGCGGACGCGCCTCAATCCGCAACGCCAGGACGAAATCCTGGCGGAGTTCATCGATACGGGGACGGGGATCCGGCAGGAGGATCTGCCCAAGATCTTCGAGCCGTTCTTCACCACCAAACCGCAGGGACGCGGCACCGGCCTCGGCCTGTCGGTGGCCTACGGCATCGTCGAGGAGCATCGCGGCCGCATCGAGGTAGAATCGCAGATGGGCGTGGGTACGAACTTCAAGGTTTTTCTCCCGGTCGGATGAAGATTCTCGTCATCGAAGACGACAAAACCGTAGGCGAATACGTACGGCGCGGGCTCGACGAGGCGGGCTATCACGTCGATCTCGTGGGCGACGGCGATGAAGGATTGCGCCGCGCGAGTGGTCGCGGTTCCAATTACGACATCATGGTTCTCGACCTGCGCCTGCCGAAGCTCTCGGGCATCGACGTCCTGCGCACGCTGCGCGATCGCGGCGTCGGATTGCCCGTTCTGGTGCTCACCGCGCAGGATTCCGTCGATTTCAAGGTGCAAGCGTTGCGCATGGGTGCGGACGACTACGTCACGAAGCCCTTCGCGTTCGAGGAGCTCCTGGCGCGCGTGGAAGCACTCGGCCGCCGGCCCAAGGCGATTGCGCCGCCGACCCTCAAGGTCAATGGTCTGGTGCTCGACACCGGCAGTCGCGAGGTCACGCGCGACGGCAAGCGCATCGAGCTGACGCCGAAGGAGTACGCGGTGCTCGAGTATCTCATGCGCCATCAGGGACGCGTGATGTCGCGGACGCTGATCACCGAGTATGCATGGGACTACCACTTCGATCCCGGCACGAACATCGTGGATGTGGTGATCACACGACTCCGCAAGAAGATCGATCAGGCACGGGAACCCAAGCTGATCCACACGGTGCGCGGCGTGGGCTACGTGGTCCGCCCGTAACGTGGCGAGTATTCGCGGGCGGTTGACCATCTGGTACGCCACCGCGCTGATTCTCAGTATCGCGGTCTTCGCCGTCGTCCTCTACTTCGCTCGCCGCAGCGCCACCTATCAGGATCTCGATCGCCGCATTCAGTCGGAAGCCGACCTGAGCGCGGGGATCCTCGCCGAGAGCTATCGGGCACGCGGTGTTTTGGTAGAGCGGGACACGGCAGGACGGCCCATCCTCACGTCGGAAGTCGCCGCGGTGCTCGAGGTCGTGCCCGATTATCTCCTGGTGACGAACCGCGACGGCCGCCTGCTGTTCGCCTCGCCGGACGCGCGCGCGCTGACCTTTGCCGAATTCGAGCAGTTGAATGCGATCACCGCCCCGCCACCGGGATCAGCGGGGGCGGGAACGCACGTGCTGGGGCGCTATCGCCTCAACCCCAACGGCCCGACGCTGCATTACGTCGTTCGCTCGGTGCCGGACGCCGGCGGCCAGTTCGGCGCGATCTTCGCGGCTGCCGATACGGGAAGCGCCGAGCTGCGACTGCAGGAGCTGCTCACGACGCTCATGATCGCGTTCGTGGTCGGCGTTGTGCCCGCGGTGCTCGTGGGACGATGGATCGCGGGCCGCGCGCTCGAGCCGGTGGATCGGATGATCACGGAGGTCCGCGAGATCACCGACGGCCGCAGCCTGCACCGCCGTCTCGCCGTCCCGATGGAGCGTGACGAGCTCGGTCGCCTCGCCGCGACGCTGAATCAGATGATGACGCGCCTGGAGCGCAGCTTCGCCGCCTTACGGCGCTTCACGGCCGACGCGAGTCACGAGCTGAAGACGCCGCTGACGGTCGTGCGAGCCGGGGTCGAACGCGCCATCACGAGACCGGACTTGCCGCAGGAAACGCTGGCGCCGTTGGAAGAGACGCTGCAAGAGGTGAATCGCATGACGGAGCTGCTCGAAGCGCTGCTGACCCTGGCGCGCGCGGATGAAGGGCGCGCGGATCTCCATAAGGAGGCCGTCGACATTCGCGAGATCATCGAAGAGGCGGGGGAGACGGGGGAGCTGCTGGCCGAGCATGCGGGGGTCGCGATCGAGATTCACTTGCCGCCCGAGCCGGTCGTCGTGCCGGTCGATCGCAGCCGGATTCGCCAGCTCGCGCTCAATCTCATCGAGAACGCCGTCAAGTACACGCCGCGCGGTGGGCAGGTGTCGGTTGAGCTGGGCAGCCACGATGGGCGCGTGGTTTTCTCGGTCGCCGACACCGGCATCGGCATCGCGCCCGGGGACTTGCCGCACGTGTTCGATCGCTTCTGGCGCGCGGACTCTGCGCGCACGCGCACGAGTGAGCGCGCGGGCACGGGACTTGGGTTGGCCATTTGTAAATGGATCGCGGAGGCGCATGGTGGCACGATCGAAGTGCAGAGCCGGCCGGGGAGGGGAACGACGTTCACCGTGGGATTGCCGCGCGGTTAGATCCACATTTCGTTGTCACCTTTTCGTCATCTCGGCACAACGGCATCGTCACTTGCCATCGGTACTCTCAGGTTGAATCCGATCACGAGCGACGACCATGTATGATGACCTTCTAGAGTCCCAGCGACCGAGCAAGCTCGAGTGGTTTGTCCTGAACACGTTGATTCCATCACTATTCGTTACGTCGCTGATGCACGCAGATGTCGTGTGGTCGATCCACAAGCCCATGCACGCGGCTGGGGAACCATTGGGTGTGCGGGGATACTGTTTCGCCCCGTCTCGCCCCGTCAGTCCTGATCTGCTCCAGCATAGCGGGCTCAAACAGCCACCAATCACCCTAAAGAACGGCCCGGCAGCCGTTCACTAGGAGAGGCACCCAAAGGCTCATTTGGCTGTCATCGTTTTGTAATCTTTGAGCTACTAGCGACTGTATCGTGACGGGTACTATTTACTTAGCCAGCAGGCCCCCCAAGGACCGGAGGAACGCGGTGTTCAACAATCTGATCGAGTCCAATCGCAAGTCGGATAAGAAAGGCGCGTTTGGTCTCGGTTTCGCATCGCTCGTGGGTCACAGTCTCGTCGTGCTCGGCGCTGTTGTCGCGACGCTCACGGCCGGCGAAAAGAAGAAAGACGATTCGCTCGATACCGCGATGGTCTTTCTGAATCAGCAGGAGCAGAAGAAGCCGGAAGAGCAGCCGCCGATTGTCGACGTGCCCCAGCTGAAGGGGTTCCAGACGGTCGTCGCGCCGACCGACATTCCGACGAACATCCCGCCGATCAATCTGCAAGAGCATTTTGACCCCAAGGATTACACGGGCACGGGCGTCGAGGGCGGTATCGGGACCGGCATCGTGCCGTCGTCCGATCAGGTCTTCATGGAGTCGGTCGTCGAAGAGCGGCCCGAAGTGTTGTCGGGGCCGCAGCTGCAGTATCCCGACCTCCTGCGCCAGGCGGGCGTGCAGGGCCGCGTGCTGGTGCAGGCGATCATCGATACCTCGGGCCGCGCCGAGCCTCCGTCGGTGAAGATCATTCAAAGTCCCAATCCGGGCTTCGATCAGCCGGCGAAGAATTACGTGGTGCGCGCGCTGTTCCGTCCCGCACGCGTGCACGGCCGCGCCGTCCGCGTTCTGGTGAATCTGCCGATCGACTTCAAGATCAAGAGATAGGGAGACACGATGAGTTACGCTGATCTATGGGCATCGATGGGGCTGTTCGCCAAAGGCATCGTGGTCGTCATGTTCGTCATGTCGGCCTGGTCGTGGGCGGTCAGCATTTCCAAGTGGATCTATCTGCGCAAGTCGCAGAAGGAGACCCGGAAATTCGCTCCCGAGTTCTCGCGCTACCTGCAGGAAGAGCAGCTCGACGGCGCGATCGCCTTGGCGGAAAAGAACAAGAAGAGTCACGTCGCACGCGTCCTCGGTGAGGCGCTCTTGGAAGTGAAGCCACTGCTGCGCGATCGCGCCACCATTACCGCGGCCGACATCAACTCGGCCGAGCGCGCTGTCGAACGGCAGATGCTGATCATCACCGCTGAGCTGAAGCGCGGCCTCGGCATTCTGGCGACGACCGGCGCCACGGCGCCGTTCGTAGGACTGCTCGGCACGACGATGGGTATCGTCACGGCGTTCCAAGGCATGTCGGCGTCCGGCGGCTCGGGGTCCCTCGCTGCGATCACGGGCGGCGTGGCCGAAGCGCTGATTACCACGGCCTTCGGTCTCATGGTCGCGATTCCGGCTGTGTGGCTCTACAACTACTTCAGCACCAAGATCGACTTCCTGACGGTGGAGATGACGTACACGTCGAAAGAGCTGATCGACTATCTCATCAAGAGCGTCGGCAGCGAGTTCGGCCGCTCGATCTTCACGAAGGAATTCCAGACGCAGAAGACGTCGCAGACCAGCGGCCCGATCAAAGGATAAGCGCCGATGGCCATGGGTGCTGCTTCGGCGAAAGGGACGGTGGCGGCGAACATCAACGTCACGCCGATGATCGATGTGATGCTGGTGCTGCTCATCATCTTCATGATCGTGACGCCCGCGATCACGGCCGGATTCCAGGCCACGATTCCGCGCGCCAAGAATCCCGACGCACGCGAGGAGCAGGAAGGCGAGATCCGGCTGGGGATCGATCGCGACGGGAAGTTTTATCTCGACATCACGGGATCGGGCGGCAAATACACCGGCCCGCGGTACATCAGTGATGCCGATCTACCGGCCCAGCTCACGAACCTGTACGCCAACCGCACGATCGACAAGATCATGTACCTGAAAGCGGACGAAGGGGTCAAGTACGAGCGCGTGCAGACGGCGTTGGAAATGGCGCGCAAGGCCGGAGTCCGCGTGGTAGGGGCGATCGCCGAGCAGGAGCGCACGGCGCGCCCGGAAAGGCACTGAGCGATGGCGATGGGAAGCGGAGGCTCGGGCAGCGGGCTCAGCTCGGACATCAACGTCACGCCGATGATCGACGTGCTGCTCGTGCTGCTCATCATCTTCATGATTACGCTCCCGCTGTCGCGCCGCGACTTCGACGTGCAGGTACCGGCCGAGCAGAAGCAGCAGCCGCGGCAGAAGCACCAGTCGAGCGATCAGATCGTGCTGGAGCTGCTGCCAGACGGGTCGTACGCGATCAACCGACAGCCGGTGCCGTTCGCGGCCCTCGATGCCAAGTTCCACGAGCTCTACGATCAGCGCCCGGCAAAGCTGCTGTTCATCAAGTCGGCGCCGAACCGCAAGTACGGGGACATCGTCCGCGCCATGGACATCGCCAAGGGGGCAGGTGTCCAAGTGATCGGATTCACGCCGGGGGAGCAGGCGGCGGCACACTAAGCGTTCACGCGACGTGGACTGAAACATTCGGGGCACGGCGCAAGTCGTGCCCCGCATTGCTTCGCAGTGTATCTATTGAACGTGCCTGACCTCACACCGGCCACACGACCTGCCTTCGATTCCTATGCGCTTCCGCTTCCACGGCGGCGCGAGGGGCGAGCCGCGGCGCTGTCCTTCTTCGCGCATGTGATGATCGCGCTGCTCGTGTTGTGGCGCGGAGCCCAGTTCTTTCAGTCGGGAGGCGGAGGTTCCGGACCGCCGGGTGGTGGCGGCGGTGGCGGCCGGCCGGCGGTGAGCAGTTGGTTCGCGTTGCCGGCGCCCTCCACACCGCAGGCGCGGGACATTCCGGCCGCTCCGACCGTGACAGTACCGACAGTCGCCGTGTCGCTTCCCGAGCCGGTAAGAATCGAGATTCCGACGACGGCCGCCGTTCCGCCGCCGGCGGCGATCGGCACTGGCGCTGGAACTACAGGAGGCCCGGGCCAAGGACCGGGCACCGGCGGCGGCAAAGGCACGGGGACGGGAACGGGCACCGGCGCCGATACCGGCGCTGGCTCGGGTGGCGGGGTGGGTTACATTTTCCCCGCCTCGCCGCGGTGGACGATTTTTCCACCTCCCGGCGCGCCGCGCGACGCGCACGGCCGGCGTCACGAGGTGCGGTTCTGGGTTACCGCCGAGGGGAGAGTCACGCGCGTCGAAGTGACGCCTCCGATCAGGGATGCGGATTATCGACGCGAATTCACCGAACGGATGATGGGATACCTCTTCAATCCCGCGACGACACGCGATGGTCGACACGTCGACTACGTTGCCAGCGTGACCGTCATTCCGTAACGATCGCCGTCACACATTACCAGGCAGGTTGATTCGGTGCTCAGGGGACAGCTGTTTGCCCGGAAGACCGTCGACCAGTGCATCGCCGACAGCGAGGCCGGCGGCGGGATGCGCCGTACGCTCGGCGCCGTGCAGCTCACGGCGCTGGGCATCGGCGCGATCATCGGCGCCGGGATCTTCGCCGCCATCGGGACCGCGATCAGCGGCGACGCCGGCCACTTGGGCGCGGGCTCTGCGATCGTCGTCTCGATTGTCCTGGCCGGTGTGACGAGCGCGCTCGCGGCGATCACGTACTCCGAATTTGCGGCTATGATCCCGATCTCAGGGAGCGCGTATACCTATGCCTACGCCACCCTGGGCGAGCTCGTGGCCTGGATCATCGGTTGGGATCTGATTCTGGAGTACGCGGTCGGCAACATCGCCGTGGCCATCGGCTGGGCCGGGTACTTCGATTCGCTGCTCCGCGGCCTGGGCGTCGAGATGCCGCGCTGGTTCGTGACGGATATCCTCACGGCGCGCCACGATCCCGCCCTGCTGGCTGCAGCGCCGCACCTCGGTCCCATTCCGCTGGTCTTCAACCTTCCGGCGTTCGGCGTCGTGGCGATCATCACCTGGCTGCTCGTCGTAGGCACGAAGGAAACGGCGTGGGTGAATACGCTCATGGTCGTGATCAAAGTGGCGATCATCGGCCTATTCCTGGTCGTGGGCGTAGGCTATGTGAGGCCGCAGCAATGGTCGACGCCCGCGTTTGCGCCCAACGGCCTGGCGGGCATCAGCGTCGGCGCGGCAATCATCTTCTTTTCGTATATCGGGTTCGATGCCGTCAGCACGGCCGCCGAGGAAGCAAAGAATCCTCAACGCGACATTCCGCGGGGCATCATCTGGTCGCTGATCATTTGTACCGTGCTCTACGTGGGGATCGCGCTCGTGCTGACGGGGATCATTCCGTGGGACAAGCTCAATGTGCCCGATCCGCTCGCCGTCGCGCTCCAGTACATCCACGCAGACTGGGCGGCCGGCGTTCTCGCGCTGGGCGCCGTCGCCGCCATGACGTCCGTCCTGCTCGTGTTCCAGCTCGGCCAGGCGCGAATCTTCATGTCGATGGCGCGCGACGGGCTGTTGCCCCCTTGGGCGGCGCGGCTGCATCCTCGATACAAGACGCCCCACGTGACGACCATCGTGACCGGGATCTTCGTCGCGCTGTTCGCCGCGATCGCTCCGATCGGCGTCGTGCTCGAGCTGACCAACATCGGCACGTTGTTCGCGTTTATCCTCGTGGCCCTCGGCATCATCGTGCTGCGCCGCACGGACCCCAGTCGGCCTCGTCCCTTCCGCACGCCGTGGGTTCCGCTGCTGCCGATTGTCTCGATTCTCTTCTGCATCTACCTGATTGTGAGCCTGCCGACACTCACCAAAGTCCGGTTTGTGGCCTGGTTGGTCGCCGGAGCGGTGATCTACTTCTTGTACAGCGTGAGACACAGCAGAGTGCGACGTGAGGGGGAGGTCGGGCCGAGAGCGGGTGGGGAACCCGCTTAATTGCCGGGCGGCGCGGCAAGCAGCTGCGCCGCGATACGCAGCGCACCGACCGGCGCATCCACTGTTCCGCCGACGTCCACGAATCGCGCCCGTGGTAGCTCCGCGCCGACTTTGATGCGCAATGCCGTGAGCAGCGGAGAGCCTGGACGCAACAGCCCGCCCGCGGTCGACACGCGAATCGGATCACTTCCCGGGAAGTGACGGCTGAGGACCCGAAGGAGCAGGAGCAGCTCCCCCGCCGCGTCCTCGACGATTCGCTGCGCCACGCGCTCACCTTCGAGTGCGGCATTCAGCACGTGGGGCGCGAGCGACGCAACCTGAGCGGGCGTCGCGGTCGTAGACCAGCGAACCAGATCGTCCAGCGTGCGGAGAATCAGCGCCACGAGGACCCGCTC
>Ga0099794_10000665_pt1 | contig 11499 bp, 6 predicted proteins | sample Rivendell_Oct201_10_FD_77320 | JGI IMG/M metagenome (GOLD analysis project Ga0099794, IMG submission 77320) | Vadose zone soil microbial communities from the Eel River Critical Zone Observatory, Northern California, USA -... | ecosystem: Host-associated > Plants > Roots > Rhizosphere > Soil ... | reverse complement strand
GCTCCGCCTGGGGGAGGCCCGGGCGTCCATCGCGCGCCTCGCGCAGCTGGTCGAGAAAGGCCACTACTCCGCCGCTTACGCGCTCGGGCTTCAGATCGAGAAGGCCGTTCCCGATGATCCGGTCCTGGTGCGGCTGTGGCCCGAGATGTCGCAGCTCATCGCCGTCGAAACCGACCCGCCTGGCGCCGACGTCTGGTTTCGGGAGTACAACGCGGTCTCAGCGCCGTTCCAGCACCTGGGCAAGTCGCCCCTGCCGATGACGCGGCTGCCGCTTTCGATGCTGCGCTGGCGGGTGGTCAAGGAGGGTTTCGAGCCCGTCGAACGGATCGCTTCGGCCAAAGAGGGTTGGGCCGTGCCGCCGATGACGTCCTATCGCCTCGGCACGCTCCGCTTCGTCCTCGACCCGGCCGGCACCGCTCCGCCCGGCATGGTCCGGGTGCGGGGCGGCCGCGTTTCCATTGGACTCCCCGGGCTCGATGACGTGTCGGTGGAGCTGCCTGACTTCTTCATCGATCGGACCGAAGTCACCAATCGCGACTTCAAGAAGTTCGTCGATGCGGGCGGATATCGACGGCGGGAGCTGTGGCCGGTGGGCGACGCGGAGCTGGCGCGGTTCGTCGACCGCACCGGGCGTCCAGGGCCCGCGACCTGGGAGTCCGGCGCGCCGCCCGACGGCCAAGCCGACCTGCCGGTCACGGGGGTGAGCTGGTACGAGGCGGCAGCGTACGCGGCGTTCGCCGGCAAGCGGCTTCCCACGCTCTATCATTGGACCTGGGCCGCGGGCCTCTGGGCAGCCGAAGGAATAGTCCCGCTCAGCAATTTTTCCCTGAAGGGGCTGCTGCCCGCCGGGCCGGAGCGCGGCCTGAGCGCCTGGGGCGCCTACGACATGGCCGGCAACGCCAAGGAGTGGTGCTGGAACGCGATCGGCGATCGCCGCTACCTGATGGGTGGCGCCTGGGACGAGGCCGATTACGCCTTCAGCGACGGCGACGCGCAGCCGCCGCTGGAACGGAAGCCGAACCAGGGATTCCGCCTGATGATCTCGCCGCCCGCGCCGATGGCCGAACGGGAGGTGTCGCGGACCGGCCGCGATTACCGCAAGGAGAAGCCAGTCTCCGACGAAGTCTTCGCGGCGATCCGGAAGTTGTACGCGTACGATCCGGCCGCGCTCAACGCCTCTCTCGACGCGACCGACGATTCCGATCCGCGATGGCGCAGAGAGACGGTTTCCTTCGCCGCCGCCTACGGGAACGAGCGCCTGCCCGGGTATCTGTTCATTCCGCGCACGGGAAAACCGCCCTGGCAGACCGTGATCTACTTCCCCAATGGCGCAGCGCCGGAGCGAGGCGCCACGGTCGATGCGCAGGCAAGCTCCTTCGATTCCTACATCAAGTCCGGCCGGGCGGTTTTCTTGCCCGTCTACAAGGGTACCTTCCAGCGCTTCGACGATCTGGAGAACATTCCTTACTCCTCGCCAGCCTACCGCGCCCACGTGATCGCCTGGTCCAACGACCTGGGGCGATCGATCGATTACCTGCAATCGCGGCCGGACATCGACGGGAAAAGGATCGCGTTCGCCGGCAGGAGCTGGGGAGGGAAAATCGGGCCTCTGCTGCTCGCGCTCGAGCCGCGCATCAAGGCCGCGGTCCTCGTGGCGGGAGGCCTCTCGCTCGCGCAGCTTCCACCGGAAGTCGATCCGTTCAACTTCGCGCCTCGCGTGCGGCAGCCGGTGCTGCTGATCACCGGACGGCTCGACTGGTGGCGACCGCCGGAGACGACGGTGCTCCCGCTGATGCGCGCGCTGGGGACGCCGGATCGCGACAAACGCAACATCTCGGCGGAGAGCGGGCACTTCGCTCCCCGCGAACTGGTCGTGCGCGAGTCGCTGGTCTGGCTGGACCGGTATCTCGGGCCCGTCCGGTAGGCCAGCGAGGTCATCAGAACCCCGACGACGTCGAGCGCGTCGTTGGTGTCTACGGGCACGAGGTTGTGAGCATCCGATTCGAAGGAACTCTGCCGCGCAGCGCGTGCTGGCGAGCAGCTCGTAGGGGAGCGATGCAAGCTGGAAGACCGTGCTCGCCGGAGCGTGGCCGCTGAATACCGGATCGCATCGTGTACCGGACGGGATGCGATCATGCTGCTGGGGACTGACGTAATGGGTGGACGGATCGGGCGGGCAGTTCATGGGCGATGACGCAATCACGATACCTTTTGTTTTGTATCCCGGAAGCAAGTCGCGCGCATGCCTCGCAAGTGGGCCGTACTTGCATCCATTGGTGCGACGCGCCACGATTGATGCTCGCCGTCCGACGACTAGCAGCACCCGATGGTCGATCGCGACAACCTCGAGGCGCGGATCGAGTTCCCGTGATGAGGTGAGCGGCAAGCCTCACGTCACGCACTTCCGGGAAGTGGCTGTCCAAGGAGGAAGTCGTGCCAGTCCACCGCTGGAACCTCCGCGCGCTCGGCAGTCGAACGAGTTTCGCGAGTGCAGACCACCAGCGGTTTGAACCGCGGATTGCGCCGCACGAACTCCAGCAGACCGGCGAGCTGGCCAATCTCGAACCGGCCCGGCTTCACTTCGATGGCCCATCGTCCCCAGCTTCCCTCGAGGACACCGTCGACCTCGAACGGCTCCTCTCGCCAGTAAGAGACCCGCTGCCCGGAATTCCAGGCGAACGCGAGACACGCGTTTTCGACCATGGCGCCGAAACCCGCCGCGTCCGACTTCGCTGCCGAAACGCCTTCTGGATCCACGGCGACGACCAATGCGTTGTTGAGCGCAACGAGCTTCGGTGGTGCCGAGCGCCGCCGGGCGGCGTTGATGGAATACTTCGGCAACGAAGCAACCAAGAAGGCCTCTTCGAGAAGCCCCAGGTAGTGGGCGATGGTCTCGAGGGCCCCTGCATCTTGAAGCTGCCCTTGAATCTTCTGGAGCGAGACGATCTGCGCGGGCGAAGCGGCGGCGACACCGAAGACCTGGCGGAGCAGCGCCGGGCGGCGCACGGCGGCCAGCGCAAGGATATCGCGGCCGATGGCGGGCTCGATGATTGCGTCGCGGATGTAGGCCGACCAACGGCGCGGGTCTTTTCGCAGCGGAAAGGCTCCCGGGTACGAACCGATGCGGACGAGGATCTCCGCCGCATCCCTCGGGTTCGCCTTGAACACTTTTGCGATCGAGGTCGCCGACCAATGAGTCAGCGTCAGGCGCTCGAACCGGCCGGCCAGGCTCTCGCGGGAACCGGCGGCCAGGTGCAATGCCGACGATCCCGTGGCGACCCAGTGAACCGGCGTCTTCCGGCGCCGGAAGCGGTCCCAGACACCCTTCAGGCGGGAAGCCCAATCCAAGAGGAGATGGGCTTCGTCGAGGAGCACCACGGCGCGGCCTTCGGAAGCCACCACATCCTCCGCCTTGCTCACGAGCCGCTCCCAGAACCCGGGCAGCGACGCCTCGGGCGAATCGGCTGCGGCATAGACCGCCTCTTTCCCCAGCTCGTCCGCGAGGTGAAGCAAGAGGGTGGTCTTGCCCACCTGGCGTGGGCCACAGAGCAGTTGGATGCGGCCGGGCGCCGCTTCTCCAAGCCGGCGGGACAGGATCTCCTGGCACTCATGGAAGCTGAGCCGGAACTCATCCTCGATCATACTCGAATAATTATTCGACTACGATCGAGGGCGCAAGCTCCCCGTCCCTCCCGGGGAAGATGTGGACCACGTGGACCACGGGCGTCAGCCTGATCGGTGCGCACTGCATCCGTTGAGAAAGACCGGGAGAATCCCGATAGCGCCCAGCGCCTCCGCCTCCGCCCCAGAGACATTCGGACGCGGGTGATGCTTGGGGGACGCTTTCGATCCAAGCAGTTGTAAGTACGTCGGAAAGTGGAGGCGGCGGGAATCGAACCCGGCCAATTCGATGATCTGGACGCTGTATCACCGCGGCATCTCGCACAAGTCCGCGATCCGCCGAGGGAGATGAGTGGCCCACGTGCGCTATCTCGCGCGACGAAGCCGAATCCGGCGGACAGCGTGGACCAACGGGACCATGGTCGCTTCATGCGTCGCAACCTCCGCCTTGGCAACGAGGCAGTCCGGCATCCACGATTCTCCTGGAGCGAACACGAATCTCCACGATCCTGTGATTTCCTTCACGTCTTCAGAGAGCGTTACCGCGCCTGGTTCCACAAACGCAGCGTTGACGTAGATGAAGGAGGCTCCGTTGACGGAAGCTGGGTTATCTGACCTATGATCCTGTTAGTATTACGGCCGGAATCATGGAGGCCGGCCACAAGATCATCGACGCGATTCCCACGCTTGCGTGGTGCGCCCGGCCGGGCGGCTGGAACGAATTCCTGAATCGGCGGTGGCACGACTACACGGGTCTGCCCTCCGAGGAAGGGCTGGGCTGGGGATGGAAGTCCGCGGTGCATCCCGAGGACGTCGGCCGGTTGACGGCGAAGTGGGACTCGATCCTAGACACGGGGGAACCCGGCGAGAGCGAGGCGCGGCTGCGGCGCGCCGACGGTGTCTACCGGTGGTTTTTGTTCCGGGTCGAACCGGTTCCCGACGATGCCCGCCAGGTCTTCGAGTGGTACGGGACGGCGACCGACATCGAGGATCGAAAGCGGGCGGACTCGCTGCGCGCCGCGGAGCAGCGGACGCTGGAGATGATCGCCGACGGCGCGAGCCTCGGGGACATTCTGAACGAGCTGTGCCGTGCCATCGACGTCCAGGCTTCCTCGGTCATCTCGACGATCCTCTTGATGGACCCTGACGGAAAACGGTTGTGGCAAGCCGCGGGTCCCCGGGTCCCACGCGGATGGCTCCCAGCGATCAGCCCGAGGACGATCGGGCCGCGCCAAGGCTGCTGCGGTGCCGCGGCGTATTTCAAGAAGCGGATCATCGTCGCCGACGTCGCGACGGATCCCGTCTGGGCGGACGCATCGCGCGACCTCGCCCTTCAGAACGGGATCCATGCCGCGTGGTCCGAGCCGATTCTCACCAAGGATGACCAGGTGCTCGGTACCTTCGCGCTCTACGCTCCGACCCCGCGAATGCCGACCAGAGCCGAGATCGAGCTGATCGAGGGCGCTGGGAACATCACGCTGATCGCCATCAGCCGGCAGCGATCGCTGGAGGCGCTGAGAAAATCGGAAGCAGAGCTGCGCCGGATCACGGACGCCATCGACCAATCCATCGCGGTGCTCGACGTCGACGGCCAGCTGCTGTACGCGAATCGCGTACTCACCGACTACACCGGCATCGCTCTCGACGACTTGCGCTCCCTCGGATTTCGCCAGACGGTCTTCCATCCTGATGAGGTGGAACGCCTGGAGTACGAGGGGCAGCAGGGGCTCTCCGCGGGCATTCCTTTCGGGTTCGAGGCACGGTTGCGGCGGAGCGACGGCGTCTACCGCTGGTTCCTCGTCCGCTACAATCCTCTGCGCGACGAGCGGGGCAGCGTGATTCGCTGGTACGCGACCAGCACCGACATCGACGAACGGAAGCAGGCGGAGGACCGCGTCCGCAAGGAGAACCTCGCTCTTCGCGAAGAGATCACCAGGTCGTCGATGTTCGAGGAGATCGTCGGCTCGTCGGCCGCGCTCAAGCAGGTGCTGTCGAAAATCACCAAGGTCGCCCCGACCGATTCGACGGTCCTGATCACCGGCGAGACCGGCACCGGCAAGGAGTTGGTCGCTCACGCGATCCATGCCGCGTCCAAGCGCGCAACCCGGGCCTTCGTCCGGGTGAATTGCGCGGCGATCCCGCAGGGGCTGATCGCCTCCGAATTGTTCGGACACGAGAAAGGCGCGTTCACCGGCGCGCTCCAGCGGCGGATCGGACGATTCGAGTCAGCCGACGGTGGCACGCTCTTCCTCGACGAAGTGTGCGAACTGCCCGCCGAGACGCAGATCGCACTGTTGCGGGTGCTCCAGGAGCGTGAGTTCGAAAGAGTGGGAAGCAACCACCCGATCCAGGTGGACGTTCGCGTGCTGACGGCCACCAACCGCAATCTCAGGGCCGCGGTGGCCGACGGCAAGTTCCGCGAGGACCTCTTCTATCGGTTGAACGTGTTCCCCATTGCCGTTCCGTCGCTGCGCGAGCGCACCGACGACATTCCACTGTTGGTCGAATACCTGCTGGAGCGTTCCGCGAAGAAGGCCGGGAAGAAGATCAAGCGGATCGAGAAGACGACGCTCGATCTGTTCAAGGCCTACGGTTGGCCGGGCAATGTCCGCGAGCTGCAGAACGTCGTCGAGAGGGCGGTCATCCTCTGCGAAGGCGATACACTGTCGGTCGATCCGAGTTGGTTCGCCGCGGGCTTGCACGGCGCCAGCGAGACGATCGGCGCCGCCATGGGCGAGCGCGAAAGGATCGAAGTCGCCCTGAGGGAATCGAAGGGCCGCGTCGGTGGCCCGTTCGGGGCCGCGAACAAGCTGGGAGTTCCCAGGCAGACGCTCGACTCGAAGATCGCCGCACTCGGGATCGACAAGCATCAATTCAGGCACTGATCGGCGTTTTTCGCTGATCGTCAGCATCTGCTGACGACCATCTCCCTGCTCCGCCTCGGCGGCGCCCCTGGCGCCCTCCTTGCACAGGCCCCCCGTGAGGCGGCGACGGATGACGTTTAGGCTCGAGCGGACCTCGGAGGGAACCGATCCACCGTCCGGCTGATCGGGGGCAAGGCGATGCTCACGCTGAAGATCAACGGCAAGTCGCACAAGGTCGACGCCGACCCGGACATGCCCCTCCTGTGGGTCCTGCGCGACCTGCTCGGCATGAACGGCACGAAGTTCGGCTGCGGCGTCGCGCTCTGCGGCGCCTGCACGGTGCATCTTGACGACATCCCCGGGCGGTCGTGCGTGATGCCAGTGAGCGCCGCCGTCGGACACGCGATCACCACCATCGAAGGCGTCGGCGCCACAGATGCGGGCAAGAAGATCCAGCAAGCCTGGCTCGACCTCGAGGTCGTGCAGTGCGGATACTGCCAGTCCGGCCAGATCATGGCCGCCGCCGCGCTGCTCGCGAAGATCCCGGCGCCCACGGACACCGACATCGACCAGGGGATGTCCGGGAACATCTGCCGCTGCGGGACCTATCCGCGCATCCGCGAGGCCATCAAGCAAGCTGCTCGGAAACAGACGACCGCCGAGAAGAAAGGCTGAACAGTGGACCTGTCGCGTCGCCAGCTCCTGTTCGTGGGTGCGGCCACTGGCGGTGGCTTCCTCCTCGGATGGCATCGCCCATCGGGGCCGCGGATTCTCGCCGCCGCCAAGGCGATGCCGCCGGCCTTCGCGCCGAACGCGTTCATCCGCATCGGCAGGGACGGACGGGTCACCCTGATCATGAACCAGGTCGAAATGGGACAGGGCACGTACACGTCGATGCCCATGCTGCTGGCCGAAGAACTCGAGATCGGACTGGATCAGGTCCAACTCGAGCACGCGCCGCCGGACGAAAAGCTATACGCCATTCCGGGCTTCGGCATCCAGATGACCGGCTCGTCGACCTCCGTGAGGATGCTGTACGAGCCACTGCGGCGAGCAGGCGCGACTGCGCGGATCATGTTGGTGGCCGCCGCGGCGCAAACCTGGAACGTCGATCCCGCGTCGTGCCGGGCCCAGAGGGGAGTCGTCACGCACACTCCGACGGGTCGCAAGCTCGGGTACGGCACCCTGGCCGACAAGGCCGCGACGATGCCGGTGCCGGCTCGAGTCGCGCTCAAGGATCCCAAGGACTTCAAGCTGATCGGCACACCCGCCAAGCGGCTCGATACGCCGGCGAAAGTGAACGGCACGGCGCAGTACGGCATCGACGTCCGGCTGCCGGGAATGAAGATCGCTACGGTCGCCGCGAGCCCGGTGGTCGGCGGCAAGCTGGCATTCTTCGACGACAGCAAGGCGAAAGCGATCCGGGGAGTGCGCCAGATCGTCCGCCTCGAGGATGCGGTCGCGGTGGTGGCCGACCACATGTGGGCGGCGAAACAGGGGCTCAAGGCCCTCACGCTCCGCTGGGACGATGGACCGAACGGAACAATCGGCACCGCCGACGTCGTCCGGGGGCTCGCTGCGGCCGCGCAGACGCCGGGCGTGGTAGTGCGAAACGACGGCGATGCGCCCGCGGCCCTCGCGGGACCGTCGAAGAAGCTCGAAGCGGAATACGAGGTCCCCTTCCTCGCGCACGCGGCGTTGGAGCCGATCAACTGTACGGTGCACGTCCGGCCCGACCGCTGCGAGGTATGGACCGGTTCGCAGGTCCTCTCCCGTGTTCAGGCGGCCGCCGCCCAGGTCACCGGCCTCCCGCCGGAGAAGGTGGTCGTGCACAACTTCTACCTGGGTGGCGCATTCGGCCGGCGCCTGGAGGTCGACTACGTCCCGCAGGCCGTGCGCATCGGCCAGCAAGTGCAGGGTCCCGTGAAAGTGATCTGGACCCGCGAGGAGGACGTCCAGCACGACGTATATCGGCCGTATTACTACGACCGCCTGGCGGCGGTGGTGGACGCGCGCGGGCTGCCGATGGCGTGGACCCACCGGCTGGTTGGTCCGGCGATCATGGCGCGCTGGGCGCCGCCCGCATTCCAAAACGGCATTGACCCCGATGCGGTCGACGGGGCGGCGCAGCTGCTCTACGACATCCCCGCGATCCGGCTCGAATACGTGCGCCACGAGGAGCCGGTTCTCAACACCGGGTTCTGGCGCGGAGTCGGAGTGACGCACAACACGTTCGTGATCGAGAGCTTCATCGACGAGTTGGCCGCGGCCGCGAAGCAGGATCCCGTCGCCTACCGCCGCGCGCTGCTGGGCAAGTCGCCGCGCGCCAAGGCGGTCCTGGACCTCGCGGCGCGGGAGGCCGGTTGGGGCCGGCCGCTGCCAGAAGGCCGTGGTCGCGGTGTCTCCGTCCTCTACAGCGAGTGGGGCAGTTATCTGGCCGGGGTCGCCGAGGTCTCGGTGTCCAAAGCGGGCGAGGTCAGCGTGCACCGGGTCGTCTGCGCGGTCGACTGCGGCACCGTGGTGAACCCCGACACGGTGAAAGCGCAGATCGAGGGTGGGATCATTTTCGGGATCAGCGGCGCCCTTTGGGGAGAGGCGACGCTGCAGAACGGCCGGGTGCAGCAGTCCAACTTCCACGACGTTCGCGTGCTGCGGATCAACGAAGCGCCGTCCATCGAAGTGCACCTTGTGCGCAATCTCGAGGCGCCGGGAGGGATCGGCGAGCCGGGTACGGCGGTAACGGCTCCAGCAATCGCCAACGCCGTCTTCGCCGCCACCGGCAAGCGGATCCGCAAACTGCCGGTGGAGAAGCAGCTCCGTTCGGCTTGAGGAGGACACCATGCGTATCCTCGTGCCGTTCGTCATCCTTCTGCCGCTCGCGGCTTGCAGCCGTAGCGAAGCCGCGCCAGCGGCAGCGGCAGCGGCAGCGGTGAATCCCGAGTTGTTCGAGCCGATCGGTAGCGTCGTCATGCATCCGAGATGCATCAATTGTCATCAGGACGAGTCTCCGAGGCAGACGGATTTGAAGATCGTCCACCGGCCACTCGTCGTCCGCGGAAAGGATGGCCAGGGCGCGCCTACGCAACGCTGTCAGACGTGCCATCAGGCGACGAACACGGCGGACGGCTTCGTACCGGGAGTAGCGACCTGGGGCCTCGCGCCCCTGTCGATGCTCTGGGAAGGCAGGACGAAGGCACATATCTGCGAGCAGATGAAGGATCCGGAACGGAACGGCGGCCGTAGCACCGGCGAGGAAGTGATCGAGCACATGAAGGTGGATCCGCTCGTGCTCTGGGCCTGGAGCCCTGGTGCAGGCCGCACCACTCCGCCGCTGACACACGAGCAATTCGTGGACGCGCTGGAAGCGTGGGTCCGAGCAGACATGCCTTGCCCGAAAGGTGATTGAGAGCCACGGCGAATCGAGACCCTTGCAAGTCAGGAGGACACGATGAACGTCGATGTTCTGACGACAAGAGTAGCCGATGGAATTGCGGTCATTACGTTGGGCAGCGCAAAGCGCATCTACTTCGACCCGGAGATGGGCGACGCGCTCACCGAGGCGTTGGACGGATTCGCGGGCGACCCCAACGTTCGCGTTGTCATCGTGACTGGCGGCGCACCCGGTTATTTCAATCGTCATTTTAATATCCCTACGCTTATCCACATCGCAGAGTCCCTGCGCGTTTCCGGTCGCGAGTGGCCCGAGAACGCCACTTACAATGGCGGATTTTTCGATAAGGCCATGGCGCTGTGCGAGAGCATGCCAAAGCCGGTAATCGCCGCCATTTCCGGCACAGCCCTGGCCGGTGCCTTCGAGTTCGCGCTCTCTTGCGATCTTCGTATCGCTGAGGATGGTGACTACCTGATCGGGTTGCCGGAGGCAGAGCTTGGTCTCCTTCCCGGCGCCGGCGGCACGCAAAGACTGCCACGGACGATCGGAACGCCAGCCGCACTCATGCACATCCTCATGGGCGATCCGCTCACTCCACGTGAAGCCGAAAGGAAAGGGCTGGTGCACGAAACCGTCAGCGGCAAGGCACTCGACCGCGCAATGGAGATTGCACGGCGCCTGTCGTCATTCACGCCGGAATCGCTCGCTTACATCAAGCGTCTCGTCCGCAACGCCACCGAGACGCCGCTGGCACAGGGACTGGCACTCGAACGAAATCTCTTCTTGAAATTATGCATTACCGAACCTGCACTCGCGCGCATGCGTTCCTATGAAGAGAAGAAGATCACCTCGCCGTCCCGCTCTTTCGAGGTCTAAGAAGGGTGAACCATGGCTAAAACTAATCCAGCGGCGCACGTGCGGGTGATCGAGGAAACGCCTGCGTACTGGAGGGTTGTATTCGAATATCCGCCTTTCAACATAGTGGACGCGACCATCTTCGAAGGCCTCCAGGATCTGCTCGTTCGGATGGACACCAGCCCGAGCCTGCGTGTCGTCGTATTCGAGAGCGCGAATCGTGACTTCTACCTTGCCCACTTTGACTTGACCGGCAAGACGGGGAACATCACCACAGCTGTCGGGGCTTCCGGCCTCCCGATTCTGATGGATACGTTCGTGCGTCTCACCAAGTCCCCGGTGGTCAGCCTCGCAAAGATCCGAGGCTGCGTCCGGGGCGTGAGCAGCGAGTTCGTCCTCGCCTGCGACATGCGCTTCGCGTCGCGCGAGAACACGCGACTCGGCCAACCCGAAGTCGGGGTGGGAGTGCATCCCGGCGGCGGCGGTACCGAACGCCTCCCACATCTGGTCGGCCGCGGCCGCGCGCTCGAAATCGTTCTCGGCGCGAACGATTTCGATGGCGACACCGCGGAACGATACGGATACGTCAACCGGGCACTTCCAGACGCCGAGCTGGACGGCTTCGTCGACGCACTCGCGCGCCGGATCGCCTCTTTCGACCGGCGTGCCATCGCCGCCGCGAAGAATCTCGTCAACCAGGTCTCGTTGCCGTCCGCCGACCGGCTCCTCGACGCCATCACCTCCTTTGAGACCGCGCTGACGTGGCCT
>Ga0099794_10000663_pt1 | contig 11513 bp, 5 predicted proteins | sample Rivendell_Oct201_10_FD_77320 | JGI IMG/M metagenome (GOLD analysis project Ga0099794, IMG submission 77320) | Vadose zone soil microbial communities from the Eel River Critical Zone Observatory, Northern California, USA -... | ecosystem: Host-associated > Plants > Roots > Rhizosphere > Soil ... | reverse complement strand
GGACGGTCGCCTCGGCGGTCATCAGTCCTTCGTCCGGACGGTGACGTCCGCGCTCATGCCGGGGCGCAGCTCGACGCCAGAGGGGCCCTCGAGGCGGATGAGCACCGGGATGCGCTGCACGACTTTGACGAAATTTCCCGTCGCATTGTCGGGTGGCAACAGGGCGAAGCGCGCGCCGGTCCCGCCCGCGATGCTCTCGACGTGGCCGCGAAACTGGCGCCTTCCGTAGGTGTCGAGGCGCACCGTCGCCTTCTGGCCCGCGCGCATCCCGGCGAGTTGGTCCTCCTTGAAGTTGCCGACGACCCAGACGTCGTCGAGCGGGACGATGGCGAGCAGGGGACGTTCGGGGCTGACCATCTGCCCCTCCTCTACGCTTCGCCGCGAGACGACGCCCTTGCGGGGCGCCCGCACGGTCGCATAGGAGAGATTCAGCTCCGCGAGCTTGAACGCCGCGTCGGCTTGCAGCGTTCGCGCCTCCGCGAGGGCGAGCGCGGCCCGCGCCGACGCGACCTGCTCCGCAGCCGTCTGCGCGGCGCTCAGCCGTCCTCTCGCGAGCACGACGCTGCCGCCCGATCCGGCGTGGCCGGCGTTCGCCGCGGCGACGCGGGCCAGCTCACTCTGGTATTGCGCCTTCGCGGCATCTAGCTCCGTCTGCTTCAGGTCCAGATCTGCCGCGGGCAACACGTTCGTTTCGAAGAGCGCACGCGCGCGCTTCAGATTGAGCTCCGCGAGCGATTGGCGCGACTCCGCGGCGGCGAGATCCGCCTTCGCCTGCTCGATCGCGGCTTGCGCCGAGGTGTGGGAAAACTCCGCGGCCGTCAGACCGCCCTGGGCCTGGACGAGGTTCGCCGGCGCGGCCTTCTCGGTGAGCGCGAGCGTCGAACGGGCGCCGTCGGCAGCCGCGCGCGCAGCCGCCACGTCGGCGCGGGCAGCATCGGCCTTCGCCGCGTAGTCGGCGGGGTCGAGCTCCACCAGTACGTCGCCTCCGTCGACGAGCTGGTTGTCCTCGACGCGGACGCGGAGCACCTGCCCGGCGACGCGCGCCGACACGCTCATCACGCGTCCTTCCACCTGGGCGTCGTCGGTCGATTCACGGCCGAGGTGAAGCAGGTACCAGATCGCTGAAACCAGGACCGCGGCAAGGCCCAGGCCGGCGATGAGGAATGGAGTCCGCTTCCGGCGCGTCGCTGGAAGCTGCGCCGGCGGAGCCACCGAGACGGCGGTCGCGCTGCTCATGAGACCCTTTCCAGGATGGTTGCGATTCCCTGGCCGCCGGCGGTGCACAGGGCGATCAGGGCGGTCTCCTTACCCTGGCGCTCGAGCTCGTCGAGGGCGGTGCCGAGGAGCATCGCGCCGGTCGCGCCGAGCGGGTGGCCGAGGGCGATCGCGCCGCCGTTCACGTTGACCCGGTCGGGATCGAGATCGAGCTTGCGCATCGTCTGCAGCACCACCGCCGCGAACGCCTCGTTGATCTCCCAGAGGTCGACGTCGCGCGCGTTCATCCCGGCGAGACGCAGCGCCTTCTCGCTCACCGGCGCTGGAGCGGTGAGCATGATGACGGGCTCGCTGCCCAACGTGGCCATCGAGCGGATGCGCGCCCGCGGACGCGCGCCGGTCTCGCGGACGTAGCGCTCCGACGCGATGAGGACCGCCCCGGCGCCGTCCGCGATCCCGCTCGAGTTGCCGGCGGTGTGCAGGTGGCGGATCTGCTTTGCCGCGGGGTAGGCAGCGACGGCGATCTGGTCGAGGGTCTCGCCGCTGGGCCCGGCCGCTCTCCCGCCGAGATCGGCGAAGGCGGGGCCGAGTCTCCCGAGCCCTTCGCGCGTCGTGTCCGGGCGGAGGAGCTCGTCGCGATCGAGCGCGACGTTGCCGGTCTTCGGATCGACGATGGGCACGAGCGACTTGGCGAAGCGGCGCTCCTCGACGGCGCGCGCGGCGCGCTGCTGCGACCGGAATGCCACTGCGTCCACGTCCTCGCGGGAGAAGTTCTCCAGCGTGGCGATCAGGTCGGCGCTGATCCCCTGTGGGACCTGGAAGAAGCGCTCGCGAAGCTGCGCGTTGTGGCCGTCCTCGCCGCCGCCGTCGGAGCCCATCGGGACGCGCGACATGCTCTCCACGCCGCCCGCCGCCACCAGATCGAGCGCGCCCGAGCCGGCGCCCATCGCCGCGAAGTGGACCGCCTGCAGGCCGGACCCGCAGAAGCGATTCAGCGTGGTCGCGCTCACCTCGATGGGCCAGCCCGCCGCAAGCACGGCGTTACGGGCCAGGTTCGCGCCTTGTTCGTTCACCTGCGAGACGCAACCCGCGATGACGTCGTCGACTCGCGACGGGTCGAACCCGTTGCGCCGCGCGAGCGCGACCAGGAGTTGCGCGAACAGCTCCTGCGGATGGATGCCCGAGAGCGATCCCTTGCCTGCCTTGCCGCGCCCGCGAGGAGTGCGCACCGCATCGATCACGTAGCTCGCCGTCATGGCCGTCCTCCCTCGCCGCCGCGGGGTGTGTCGCACGGACATTATATTACGGCCATACGATGACCGCGGGAGCGGCAGGATTCGCTGCCGTCCCAAGACTGCGGCAGATTGTCGGCGTGAGGCGACCACCGCGAGGCGCCGCGGTTCCTTCCGAGGGATTCAGCCTAGCAGCGCCAGGTGGTCCTCGAGCTGGCGCACGATGCGCGCGAGCTCTCCACGCAACGGAGCCGCCTCCTTGCGGGACTCCAACTCGGTGGCGGTCGAGAGCACCATCTCCGCCGACAGACGCGCGGCGCGTTCGCCGCCGATGTCCCGCGCCAGCTGGTCGGAAAGCATCTCGCAACGCCGCTTCAGGTCTGCATTCGCGGCCGCAACGCGCGCCTCGAGCACGCCGTTGAAAACCTCGATCTCCGTGCGCTGCCGGGCGATCGCCACGTCTCGCATCCGCAGCTCCGCTTCGAACTCCCGCAGCTTCTCGAGGAACCGTTCGCGTTCGAACCTGGCCCGGGCGTTCTCGATGGCCAGCCGGACTTTCTCCGCCACGAGCTGCAGGCTGGGAAAGGGCTTCGTCAGATAATCAGCCGCGCCGAGGCGGAGCGCCTCGACCGTCGACTCGACCGAGGCGTAGCCGGTCATCACCAGACAAGCGCAGTGCGGCTGCAGCTTGCGGGTCCGGCGCAGCAGCTCGATTCCGTCCATCCCGGGCAGGTTCTTGTCCACCAGCAGGCAGCCGAAGGCCTCCGCCGCCAGGGCCTGCTCCGCCTCTTCCGCGGTGAGGACCGTGCGCAAGGGAACCTTCTCGGCGCTCAGAGCGGTCGTCAGCAGTTGTAGGATTACGGGCTCGTCGTCGACGACCAGCACCTTGGAAGGAAACTCGCCTGTCTCGATGCCCGCCATGTCACCTCCGGATGGCGAAAGGTCGCGCAGTGTAGGCGACGGTTCGTGCCCGGTCGAGCGCGGCCGCTCAGGGCGCCGCGCGGTAGATGCGCACCGGCGAAGCGCCGGTGCCCGCTGCCAGATACAGGAAGTCGGCGCCGGCGAAGTTCAGGGCTTTGCCATCATAGATGTGGGTGAGGCCCTTGCCCAGCCCGTCGCCGCCCAGGCCCGGGCACCCGTTGCCCGTCGCCGCACACCCCTGACGCCCGCTGAAGTCCGCGGCAGCAGCCGCGGCCGCGGTACCGGTCCGGTACACGACGATGCCGCGGGTGGCGTTGTTGAAACCCACGAAGAGGTGCTGTGGCGTGGCGGCGAGCAGCGTCACCGCGGCGTTCGACGCATCGTTGAACTGGGTGAGCCGCACGTCTCCCGAGGTGTTGGGAGCCAAGAGCGACCAGTCGCCAGGATCGCACTGCGCGGGGTCACCGCCACGCGCCGGATCGCAGGACCACAGCTGCGGGCCCGTCGTCGTGTTGCGGGCAGCGAACAGGCGGCCGCCGAAGGAGACCATCGCCGGGACCGCGCGATCGGCGGGCTCCAGATCGGACGTCTTGGTGCTCGCGAGCGAGGTCTTGTTCGAGTAAGCCGCCGCGCTCGGCGTGGCGTTGGTCCAGTCGGGACAGAGGAGGAGGAGGAGGAGGAACTGGCATTGCCCCGGAGTTGGGGCGGTCGAGCGCGTGAACCCGCCCGCGTTGGCGAGATAGAGCGCGTCGGTGGCAGCGCCGAAGACCGCCATGCTGTCGAGTCGCAAGCCCCCGCCCACCCCCGGCATGTTCGTCGCCCCCATGTCGAGCAGGGTGCTGGTGTTCGGCGTGGAACCCGGAAGCGCCGGCATCGCCGTCAGGGCTTCGAGTACGGGCGTCGACCCGCTCCCGTCCTGGAACCCGAGGTAGACCCGGTCGTGAAACACGGCTGCCGCGGTCAGGCTGGTGGTGCTGGAGGGCACGTTGCTCGAGAGGTCGGCGTAGGCGAAGTCGGTGTAGCCGCCGGTCGCGAGCGGGAACGCGGCTTTGGTCAAGTAGACGTAGCGCGCGAAATCGGTGCCCGCGTTGACGTGCGCGCCAGCCAGGCCGAGCCACTCGGTGCCTGCGACCACCCCGTTGAAGAACAGGCCGCGCCCGCTCTCGTTGTCGGGCCCGCACTGGGTCGAGTTCGAGGCACATCCCTTGAAGCCGATCGTGTGCGCAGGAACGCCGGCATACGCCGTGTTTTTCGCGCCGGCATTGTGCTCGAGCTGCCAGGGGACCGGCAGCGCTCCGCTGCCGTCCGCGTTCATGCGCACCGCGCCGGTGCCGTTCGCGGCAGGGCCCAGCCAGAGCTGGCCGGAGAAGCTCGCCAGGAAGGAGAACGCCGTCCCGTCGCCGAACGGATCGGCGGCGACCAGCTTCGTCTCGCCGACCAGCGCGCCGGAGGAGGTGGCCGGAGCGCTCCGGGCCGCGCCGTCGTTGGCGTCGGTGCCGGCGGCCGCCGTGGAGAGCTGAACCGTCCCGGCGCCGGTCGCGGTGAACACCCAGGTGAACGGCTGGCTCGCGTGTCCGGCGAGGGTCAGCGGAGTTCCCGGCGACGGACCGGAGACCAGCGCGGCCGTTCCCGTGCTGCTGGTCACGACTGCCGGCGAGCCCGGCGTGAGCGCGGTCACCCCGGCGTCGCCGGAGTTGGTGACCGTCAGCGTGGCCGTGAAGGTATCGCCGAGGGGCACGTCCCGCGGGATGGCGAGAGTCGCGGACAGCGCGGAGGGCGTCTGCACGGTCACGGCGGCGGACGTGGCGGTCGCGGAGGTGACCGGCTTGCCGTCCGTCGCATCGGTGCCGCTCGCGCTGGCGGCGAAGGTGACGTTTCCTGGAGCGCCGCCCGCGTATCCGAACACGAAGGTCTGGCTTCCGTGACCCGGCACGGTTGCCGAGGCGGGGCTCGCGCCTGCCGAGAGCGTCGCGCTTCCCGCACCTGCGAGGACGGGCGTCGAGGGCGAAACGGCGCTCGCGGCGGAGTCGCCCGAGTTCGATGCGGCCACGCTGCGGGTGAACGCCTGTCCCACGTTCACGGGCTGGGATGGCACCGAAACCGTCGCGGAGAGCGCCGCGGGCGTCTGCACGGCGAGACTGGCAGGCGCAGCAGTCGAGGCGGAGACGGTCTGGCCATTGTTGACGTCGGTTCCGGCCGCGGTCGCCGAGAAGGTCGCTGTCCCCGTCGCCGCACCTTTGTAGGACCAGGTGAACGTCTGTGCCGACCCTCCCGCGACGGGTGCGGTGGCCGGCGTCGGGCCGGAGACGAGCGTCGCGCCGGCGCCTCCCACCGTGAGCGCGGGCGAGACGGCCTGCGCGCCCGCTTCGCCGGAGTTGGTGACGGTGAGCGAGACGGTCGCGGCCTGGCCGGTGTTGACGGTGGAGGGGCTGACTGCGATGGACGCGGAGAGCGCCGGTGGCGCCTGCACCAGCAACGCAGGGCTGGTCGCGGGAGCGGGGTCGACGGGGGCGGTGGAATTGACGTCCGTGGCGGACGCCCCGACCGTGAAGCGCAAGGTGCCCTTCTGCACCGGCGACAACGTCCAGACGAACGTCCGCATGGAAAGACCCGGGACCGTCTGGCCCGCGGGCGAGCTCGTCACTTGCGCGGCGCCGGTCCCTGCCGGAGCCGGGGTACCGGGAACGACGGCCGCGTCGGCTTGTCCTGCGTTGGTGACGTCGAGCAGCAGCTGGAAGGGTTGCCCGACGTCCACTTGCGCCGGGGAAAGGCGGGCCACCGCGGAGAGCTGCGCCGGAGTCTGGATGAGCAATGCGGGGCTGGTCGCGGCCGCGAGCGGGACGGCAGCCGAGCTGTTAGCGTCGGTCGCGGCCCCCCCCACCGAGAAGCTCACGCTGCCTGTTCCCTGTGCCGAGATCGTCCACGCGAAGGTGAGCGTCGCTCCGCCGGCAATGTTGGCCGCGGGAGGCGAGGACGCGATCTGCGCCCCTGGTCCGCTCGCCACCGGAGTGCCCGGCGTGAACTGCAGCGCGGCAGCCTGGCCTGAGTTCGTCACGTCGAGCAGGAGCTGCAGGGTCTGACCCACGCTGGCGGTGGCTCGCGAGAGGCGCGCCACGGCCGTCAGAGCCGCGCGTGTCTGGATGGCCGCGCTCGCCGATGCGGCGGCAGTCGATACGGCAAGCCCGGTGTTCGCGTCCGCGCCGGACGCGGACGCGGAGAGCTGCAGCGTGCCCGACGCAGTGGCCTGGTACGTCCATGAGAAGCTGCGCGTCTGCCCCCCAGGAACGTCTTGCGCGGCGGGGGCCGCGGTCTGGGTCGCAAAGCCGGTGCCGCCCGTGGCGGTGGCGGTGACGGCCGCCGCGGTCGCTTGCCCGGCATTCGTGACGTCGAGCCGGAGGGTCAGGAGCTGTCCGGTGCTCGCCTGCGCGGGTATGAGCTGGGCGACGGCGGTGAGCGCCGGCGGCGTCTGGACGGTGGTCGGGCCCGCGCTCGCGGTGGCGGACACGGTGGCGCCGCTGAGCTTGTCCTTGCCGCTCGTGACGACGGAGAAGTCGAGCGACCCCGCGCCGGTCGTATGGAAGGTCCACTGGAACGTGCGGGTCGCCTGCGCCGGGACGTCCTGGGCCGCGGGCGAGCTGATCAGCGTGAAGGAAGCGCTGCCGGAGAGTGTCGCGGTGCAGGCCACCCCGAGCGCGTCAGCCTGTCCGACGTTGTGGACGTCGACCCGGAGGATCACGTCCTGCCCGACGCTCACCTGGGTGCGATCGGGCGCTGCAACCGCCTGGAGAAACGCGGCGGTGGAAACGGTGACCGCGTTCGACGTGGCCGTCGGCGTCTGGACCGCGACGCCGCTGTTCTGGTCCGTGCCCGCCGCCGACACCGAGAAGGACACCGCTCCGGCCGAATCCACCGCATGGCTCCAGAAGAAGCTGCGAGTCGTCCCGCCAAGCACGTCCTGCGCCGCAGGCGTCATCAAAATTCGCACGCCGGGGCCACTCGCGATCGGCGAGGTGGGGAGCACGGCCGCCGCGGTGGCCTGGCCGGCGTTCGTGACGTCGAGTCGCAGCTGGATCGGTTGTCCCGTGCTCGCCAGCGCCGGTGCGAGGGTGGTCGTCGCCGTGAGCTGCGGCGGCGTCTGCACCAGGACCGGCCCTGCCGCCGGCGGGAGGGCCTGGACCGCCGCCCCGCTGTTCGCGTCGGCTCCGCTCGCCGAAAGGACCAGCGACAGCGCTCCCGCCCCGGTCGCCCGAAGCGTCCAGGAGAACGTGGTCGATGCTCCGCCCGCGAGATCGGCTGCGGGTGGAGCGCTGACCACCGTCACGGTGCCGGGCCCGGACTGTTGCAAGGCAGCGCTCACCGACCTCGCGGCGGCCTCGCCCGTGTTGGACGTGAGCAGGGAGACCGTGAACGACTGGCCGACGCTGACCTGCGCCGGCGCTGGACCCGGCGTGGCCGAGAGCTGGGCCGGGATCTGGACCGTCGCCGCCGGCCAGGATGCGGCCGGCACCGGAACGGGCAGCCCGTCGTTCTCGTCCGTGCCGGACGCCCCGGCGACCGCCGGCGCGGCCAGGCCCGCCTGCACGGCGTGGTAGGTCCAGGTGAACGTGCGGCTGCCCATCGCGCCGGGCACGTCCTGCGGCGCGGGCGCCGAGACCAGCTGCAGCTCGGCGCCGGTCTGCGGCGGCGGAAACGACACCGCGCGCGCGGTGGCAGTGCCGGTGTTGGTGACGAGCAGGGTGAACGAGATCGACTGGCCCACGCTCACCACCCCCGGCGTGGGGGGCTGGGCCGCGGCCTCGAGCGCGCTGCGCTGCTGGATGAGCACCTGCGCCGCGGCGGGCGAGGCGGCCACCGCGCGTTGAGACACGTCGTCGACCCCTGCTGCGCTGCCGGCGAGCGTCAGCGTTCCAGCCTGCGTGGCAACCGCGGACCAGGTGAAGGTGCGCGAGGCGCCTCCAGGGATGTCCTGGGCCGGCGGACTCCCGACGGGCAGGGTGGCCGCGCCCGCTCCGGACGACGCCAGCGGCGACGGTGAGACGTTGCGCGCCGCGGCCCCGCCGGTATTCCGCACCTCGAGGGTGGCCGTGAAGGATTGCCCGGTGCTCACCTGCGCAGGCAGGGTTGCGGTTGTCAGCAGTTTCGCCGGCGAGAGATCGGACGCGAGCCAGCCGCCGGCCAGCGTTCCCGACAGCGCGAGCGGGCTGACCACCACGAGATCCTGCGCGCCTGCGGCCAGACCGGCCGGCAGGACGGCGCGAAGCTCGGTATCGCTCACGCGGACCACGTCGCGCAGCGGAAGGCCGCCGATGGTCGCGGAATAGCCGTCGTCGACGAAGATGCCCCCGTTTGCCGACAGCGACTGGACGCCGCGCGCATAGAAGTGGTCGCCCAGGATCGTCACCTGCGTTTCGACGTTGCGCGGACCGCCCGCCGGATCGATGCGCAGGGGCCGCGGTGCGAGGGCAGGAGACACACCGCTCTCGCAGGCGGCCACCGCCAGCGCGAGGAGCAGCGTGACGTGGCGCCTAGAGCAGCTCAAAGCGTGTCCCCAGGAGGAGCGAGGTGGCGCTGATCGCGCCGGTGAAAGTGGAGAGCGAAGGGTCGCGGTGCCGCGACCAGCGCAGCTCGGCGAAGGGGAGGGCGCGGGCGAATCTGCGCTCCACCCCGACCGAAATTGCGGCGCCCAAGACGAGCGCGCTCTGCGAGATCTGCGGCTCGCTGCCGACCTGCAACCTGCTCGCGATCGCCTCGAGCGAAGGGCCCGCGCCGGCCCACACCCTGGTGCGGATGCCGATCGGCACCCGCCAGGAGATCTGCGCCGAGAGCGCGAAGAAGTCGACGCGCCCCTGGGCCGTCCCCAGCTGACCGACCGGCTGCTGGGCGGAGGAGAAGTACCAGGCCAGCTCGGTGGAGAACGCCAGCTCCGGACCGAACCAGTCGGTGCGCAGCGAAGCCTCGACCGCCGCGACCGGGGAGTTGAGCCGGGCGAAGTTGCTGAGCGCGCCGATCTTGGGGCTGATCGTGAGCGGAGCGAGCCGCGGCAACAGCCGCACGTGGGAGCGCGCCGCCGCCTCCGGCCAGCGGACGTCCACCACCGTTTCCTCGCGGTCCCAGCGGCGCGGCGGCAGGTAGGTGGCGAGGTATGCGCCGTCGGATTGCGGCTCGATTCCGGCGATGCTGCCTTCCTCGGCAGAGGCGGCGGGCGCCGCGCCGGGCACCAGGTTGCCAAACCGGTCGGTGCGGCTCACGCGGAACACGACCAGGCCCCCCGCACCGGTGTGCACCGCAGGCGCGCTCGGCTCGATCGAGACGGAAGCCGGCTCTCCGGGGAAGAGGCGCAACTGGACCGATGCGTGCGGCTCGGCCGTTCCCCGCGGCTGGGCGACCAACTCGACCGACTGGCGCCCTCCGAACGAATCAGGCGGGCGCAAGCGCCATTCGCCGGGCCGTGCCTCGACGAACGCGCCGAACCCCGCCGGGCCCGACACCACGAGAGGCGTAAGCGAGGGGTTGCCGGCAGCGTCTCGCGCCCGGGCCCGCAGCGTCACTTCTCTACCCGCGCCGGCAACCACCTTCTCGCGATCGGCGGCCAGCTCGATGGTGGCCGGCGGACCTGGCTGGAGCGTCAGCTGCGCCTGCGCCAGGAGCGCCGGCGCGTCCGCCAGCGCGACGCGCAGCCGGGTCGTCCCGGCGATGCCCGGCGGGATCGTCCAGGTCGCCCACAACTCGCCGGGCGCGCGCTCCTGCGCGGCCGTGACCTGGCCGCGGTCGGGCCGTACGACCAGCTGCGCTCCCGAACGCGGCTTCCCCTCGTCGTCGGCCGCGAGCACGCAGATCGTCACCTTCTCGAGGCGATCGGCCCGCGCGCGGTCCTCGAGCAGCACGACGTGCAGCCGCTGTCCCTCGGGGATGGGCAGATCGATGCGCCGCTCCCGGTGGCGCACCTCGTGGACGCCGGGAGGGACGATCACTGGCACCAGGGCCTGGCCGCGCTCGTCGGCCAGCGCCGGGCCGAAGGTCCGGGCGCCGATGTCGACGGAGATGCGCGCTCCCGCCCGGGTATGCACCTCCGCCACTCCGCGTCCCCAGAGCGGGAGCGAGGTCCAGGCCAGCTCACCGTTGACCACCGCGGCGAGGAGCGCCACCTGGGGAAAGGTCTGGCGCGGCGGCACGTACTCGGCGGTCCAGGACTCCGGCCCTTCGCGCCGGAGCTTGACCAGGGTCCCCACGCTCGCCGACAGGCGCGGCTCGGCTTGTGACGTGACGTGCACCGCCGCCCGGGCGGACGACTTGCCCAGCTCCAACCACGCGGGGTCGGCCTGGATGTGAAGCGCGGCGGCGAGGAGGAGCGGCAGCATCACGGCTCCTCCGGCGCATCCCAGCGGATGCCAAGGCGCCGGATGCGCGGATCGAGCGCATCGCAGGGCACGGCGCGGCTCTGCTCGCGGCCCGCGGCGTCGCGCATGGCCACCAGCACCTCGGTCTTGTCGGGCGGCTTGCGCGGCACGGCCACGCTGAAACGCCCCTCGCGGTCGACGTCGGCGGCGACGCCGTCCACCAGCACCTCGGCGCCGGGTTGCGCGGTGCCGGTGACGCGCGCGCAGAGCTGCTCGTTTTCGCTCGGAATGGCGGAGGCCACCTTGAGCAGGAGCGGAATGGGGATGGGCACGATGGGTTCCGGAGCGCCTGGCGCCTCGCCCTTTTGGACTGCGGCGGTCTGCCCTTCGCGGACCTCGACCTCCTGCTGGGCGGCTCGCAGGTTCACGGAGCCCGTTTCGGTTGCCACCGCGATGGTCGAGCCGGTGCTGAGCACGCTGAAGCGCGCGCCGCGGGTCTCCGCCACCGCGCCGCTGCTCTCGCTCTCGATCTTCAGCACCCGCTCGCCGTCGGGCTTGTAGTCCACCGCCAGGCGGCCGCGCTCCAGCCGGAATCGGTGGACCGCGCGAGTCAGCTCCCGGATGGTCACTTGGGTGGATTCGGTCACTGCCAGGGTCGACTTGTCCCCGATGCGCAGGTCGGTCCGGCCGCTCTTCCCGGTGCGGGTGGTCTCGTCGGCCTTCAGGCGCTCGCCGGGGACCAGGCGAGACCAGGCGCCGGAGCCTTGTTTTTTTAATGAGGCGGCGGCCACCGAGAGGACCACCGCCT
>Ga0099794_10000661_pt1 | contig 11533 bp, 11 predicted proteins | sample Rivendell_Oct201_10_FD_77320 | JGI IMG/M metagenome (GOLD analysis project Ga0099794, IMG submission 77320) | Vadose zone soil microbial communities from the Eel River Critical Zone Observatory, Northern California, USA -... | ecosystem: Host-associated > Plants > Roots > Rhizosphere > Soil ... | reverse complement strand
TCATGCCTGTTTGCAGTCCCATGTTATCCACGAAACTCCAAGAGCCCAGGCACGTTGAACACTGGTGTTTTCGCTACCTCTGGCGCGGGTGCGCATCGATGTAGAGAAGTGAGAAGAGGACTTCACCCCAAGCCCCAGGTTCCAAAAACAGAAACCTGGAGCATCCTGCGCATTATTTTGAGTTGTGAATAGGATGAAAGTTCACCAGTTCGATTGCTGACAAGCACTCAAGAAAGTTGCGATTATTTTTCGACCCGCCCGCTTGGTTGCCTCGTCCACTTGTTCCACATTTGCCTTTCGGATCTACTCCAACCGGTAGGATTGTCCGCATCCAGCAGTTCTAAATGGATTTCTGACATCGCGCCGTTAATGAAAACGTCGCGAAAAGTGAGACCGCCGCAGCACGAAACGCCATTGCGATAGGTAAACTCATTCCAAATCAGGGTTTCGTCATTCCGCCTATAAGGTGCAGGCGGTTCGGGAAGGCTCAGCATCTCAAACGCAACTTTGAAGTCGCGAGGCTTTGAGGGAAATCTTACGATAATGTTGACCACTCTGCCAGAGTTGTAGGCGACCGAGCCCCATGGATAGTCGGCTTCGTCGCCAAACTCGCTTTCGTCGGTACGTTTCTGATAAGCAGTAGGTTTCCCAATCAATGCCTCCACTTCAGCGCGTTTCTTGAGGGCGATTGAAGGAACGTTGAGGACGGGTTTAACTTGACGACTAGTTTGTTCACCCGCGACTGCAAGTTTTTCTGAGCTTGAATCTCTGTTGGGCCGAGCGGAGAGGATTACGAGAAGAATCAGAGCTATGGCAACTGCGACCCACGTACGTGTCCTGGATTTAATTCCAATCGAGCTCCCTTGAACTGCTTGCGGGGGACGCAAGCTACTTCCGCAATTTGCACAATAGTTGCCGTTCGGTGCGCTTAAGCTCCCACAGTTTGAACAAAACAAAGTCGCCCCAAGTCAATGGTAGAGTTAAGGACTCCTGCTACATCTAAGTGCTTTGGAAACGATCCCTATCGTGCGCGTCGAACTCAACCAGTCCTGATAGTGTCCCCTCATCGCACGACTGGCTGAAACTATAGCACACCGTCTGACGCGATGACTTACCGGGAAAGCGCTCTTTACTCATTCTTCTTTACTCTGACGTAGCGACGCACACTGATTTCGGAGACGACAATCTCGTGATCAGTTAGTCGTTCCACATCTCTCTCAACAAGATGCATCCTCTCTTCAAAAGTCTCTACGCTGGACGGCGGTAGTTCCTGTAGATCGCCGCGAACATCTTCGACTACCTTCGGGGTTTGTTCCTGTAGTTGCCTTCTCTTTTTTTCAATCTCATACGCAAGGTGCACCTTTTCCATCTCCAGCTTTTCTATTTCACTTTTTCCCTTTTCAATTTCAACATCCTGTTTCTCAATCTCGCCACGTAAAAGAAGCGTCCCGCGAAGAATGCGGAAGTAAATCCACGCCGCGGGTGCAACGGCGATTGCAGAACCGATCAGAACCACTATTTCAAAAGGGGATTCTTTACGAAGTGAAACAAGTGCTAGTTGTTGTTCCTTTCGGATTGGCCTTCCGTTACGCGTATAGAAGAAGCTATAAGCAATTTTAGTTTGCGAAAAGTCTTCTGACGCCATCATCAATACACGATCATGAAGGAAAACCAAATCGCGAAGGAAATTGGCGAATTCCTCGACCGAGATGTTTTTTTCCTCCGCACCTCGGATCACGATCTCGTATGGTATCGTTTCGGGCAGGTCCATTGGCACTCCTTCGGGGACTCATTCTGACGGAGCGAGGTAATAGACGGGCTTCAGAGGAAGCAGAAGTTTATCCGACTCGGCTATCTTGTCGTAGTGCTCAACCCAAAGCTCGACCAGCTTTTCCAGATCGACTAGGGTTAGCTTTCGGGTCTCTTTTGTTCGGGCCTCGGACTCGGCATCACTCGTAAAGCCTCCGGTAGAAACGAAAATTCCAACATCTTGTTCTCCAAGGATAGCCATGAATGAGCGAAGGTCATCAACGCGAATTCTGTCTGCTCGACGCTTGACCTGCACTTTGATACGGGGGGTGCTTGTGCCAAGAGGATCGTTATGCGCGAGGATATCAATTCCCTTGTCTGGCCCAGGGGGAGCAATCCACGAGACGTGGTATCCCATCGCCCGCAGCAATGCAGCAACTAACTTTTGCAAGTCGTAAGGATTTATGGCTTGGACGTATTGTTCGATCTCTGCCCAAGCTGTTTCTTCCGCCTCTTCGACCGTGCTTGCTTCCGCCGCCTTCTCTAACGGACCCGCTCCCTCAGAACCTCCCTCTTCGAGTTCTGTAATTGCTTCCGGCTGGCTTGCCCGCCATTGTAGATACAGCCTTCTCGCCTCTGCGTTGAATTTTTCGGGGTCCGTAATCTGGTTGTAGGCTTTTCTGCCTTCCTCGGTCATGTACCACCGGCCCTTGTTCTTCACCAGCCATCCCGCCTTCACTGGGCCTATCGTTGCGAATCTAGTCATCTTCTCGAAGCGTCGAATGCCTGGGTGTTTCGGATAATCACTTTTCTCAAATTCAGTCGGTGGGACAACCTGTGGTAGGCGATTGAGAACATCTTTCGCCGAGAGACCGTCGGGAAAATCGAGAAGAATTTTGAAGACTCCGCGCTGTAGCTCTCCAACACGTTTTCTTGTTATTTCAGCCATTTCAGCTCCGGGATTGACCCTGTTACTATGTCTCGCAGATAATATGTTGATTCACCAACAACAGTCCAGCCTAAGGCGGACGATGAACACTCTGGCGCAGGAAGTCGCGTTACATTTTAGAGACCAACTAAGAGCGGCGAGAGCGGCCGCACTCCGTGATGCCGAGGCTTTTCAAGAAATCGTATTCGTTTTGGAACGATTGGGCGCGTACCTATGCAATGAGAGGGGAAGCTTATGGACCTATGGCCCAAGAATCAAAGTTCAAGTCGCCCACTGTCCGATGGCTGAGGAAGTACCGAGGGAGCTACCTGAGTTTCACCAACAGTTCGGCATAAAGTACGACATCATTCGCGTAGCCAGAAACGCGGCACTTCATGAGGGAGCTCGGGCTCGCCATTTGACAGTAAATGCTATCGAGCTCTCACTCGTGCTGGAGGAAGCCATTATGAGCGAATGTCAACAGGTCGGTGATTTCATGGTCCGGAATCCTGTGTGTGCCTTCATGTGGCAGCCCCTCAGCTTCATCCGGCAAACCATGTTGGTAAACTCGTTTTCCTACCTGCCAGTTCCCGTTGAAAACGGCGGCAACATAGAATGGCGTTTGATCTCCGATTTCCGGCTAAGTCAGTACTTGCGAAAAAATGGGGAAGTTGTGAAAGACAGGCTGGTCCAAAGTCTTGGAGAAACTGTAAAATCCCTAGATATCAAATTGCACTCAGTAAACGCTTGCCAGCCCCAGGATAAAATCGAAGCAATACTGCAAACATCGGAAGGACTACCAACATTAGTCCTCACTCCAGACCAAAAAGAACTTCTGGGTATCGTGACGCCGTTCGATTTGTTGTGAGGCAACCCCTTGATACGGAGACAAAGAGTAATCTCTAGATTTCAAATGGACCCACTACCCGATTTCCGCGCACTCTGCGAGCACTTACCCCCATTCCGGCTGCGGAGCACATGCCAATCGGGAGTCCTCATTCGCCTTTTGATTCCTGCGACTGTTAACTAATTTCTTCAGAACGACACAGTCTGTTCGATTATATCTCCCTCGGTACCTGTAAGATGTGGTTTCGCCTATGTCAGAAACTCTCGATTCGATGAAACAATTTGTCGCGTACGCTGGCCTCCTGAGAGGCGACGAAAAGGGAGAAGCGCAAGTCTTTTGTGATCGCCTATTTCAAGCATTTGGCCACAAAGGGTACAAGGAAGCTGGGGCCACTCTCGAATACAGAATCAAGCGCAAGGGTGACCCGACTAAGTTCGTGGACCTTCTCTGGCAAGACCATGTCCTCATCGAAATGAAGAAGAGAGGTTCAAAGTTAGCCCTCCACTACAAACAGGCCCTGGATTACTGGGTTCATTCTGCACCGCACCGCCCGAGGTACGTTGTGCTGTGCAACTTCGATTCATTTTGGATATACGACTTTGAGAACCAGGTGGACCAACCAGTTGACTTAGTGCGGATTGAGGATTTGCCCAAGAGATTCACCGCGCTTAACTTCCTTTTCCCAGATTCTCCCAAGCCAATATTCGGAAATGATTTGGTCGCCGTCACCAGGAAGACAGCCGAAAAAATCGGTGACATCTTCAAATCACTCGTAAAGCGCACAGAGGCAAAGGAAAAAGCCCAAAGATTCGTGCTCCAGTGTGTGGTGGCTCTTTTCGCTGAAGACATTGATCTGTTACCTGCCGGCCTTGTAAACCGATTGATTACCGATTGTGTGGAAGGGAAACGGAGCACGTATGACATGCTCGGTGGCCTCTTCAAGCAGATGAATTCGGTGGCTCCGGCGACCGCAGGTCTCTATAAGGATGTGCGGTATTTCAACGGGGGGCTGTACGGAACAGTGGACCCGTGTGAGCTGAGCGAGTACGAACTGTACAGGCTTTCCGAAGCAGCCAAAGAGGATTGGTCAAAGGTCAACCCCGCCATATTTGGTTCGCTTTTTCAATCCAGTATGGATGAGAAAGAGCGCCACAAGAAAGGTGCGCACTTCACATCGGAAGCGGACATCATGCGCGTGGTAGACCCCACGATCGTACGCCCATTCATAGACAGGATAGAGCAAGCCAACACGCTCAAAGAATTGGTGCAAATCCGAAATGACTTAACGCAGTTTCATGTACTCGACCCCGCCTGTGGCAGCGGGAACTTCCTTTACGTTTCTTTTCGTGAGCTTGTGCGGGCAGAAATGGTTCTTCTGACGAAGGCGCGCGCGCAATTCGGTCGCCGCGATGTGGAACGTGAGTTCAAATCGACTACGCTTATCAGCCCGAAACAATTCTTTGGAATAGACCGCGACCCGTTCGGAGTCGAACTTGCCAAAGTTACTTTAATGCTTGCAAAAAAGCTCGCCATCGACGAAGCAGTAGAGATGCGCGAAGCTGAGCAGTTGGAAATGCTGGAGCTCACCGGAGCCGAGGCTCTTCCTCTGGATAATTTGGACTCCAATTTCTTTTGCGAGGACGCGCTATTCATCGCATGGCCTAAAGCGGACGCCATCATCGGCAATCCTCCGTTTCAATCCAAGAATAAGATGCAAGAAGAGTTTGGGCGCTCGTATGTTGCCAAGCTCCACGACACTTACCCCGAGGTGCCAGGTTTGGCGGACTACTGCGTCTATTGGTTTCGGCGGGCGCATGACCATCTCGCCGACGGTCACCGTGCTGGCTTGGTCGGCACCAACACGATTCGGCAAAACTATTCTCGCGAAGGCAGTCTCGACTACATAGCCGCACACAGCGGGACCATTACTGAGGCGGTCTCCTCCCAAGTATGGTCGGGAGATGCTGTGGTTCACGTCTCCATCGTCAATTGGATCAAGGGACTTCAGGAAGGAAAAAAGCGACTGTTGATTTAGGACGGTGACCTGAAAACAAGTACTTGGCGAGTCGCAGAACTAGACAAAATTAACACAGCTCTCTCGTTTGATGTGGATATAACCCAGGCTACGAGCCTTACGACGAACGCCCGTAGTGGGGCCTGCTATCAAGGACAGACGCACGGGCATGAGGCGTTCGTCTTATCGCCAGAAGAAGCCAAGGAGATGGTCACAAAGGAACCTCGGTGCAGGGAGGTTATTTTTCCATACCTCATAGCTGATGACCTCCTGGGGACCACGTCTTCTCTGCCAACTCGATTCGTAATTGATTTCAGTGGCCACGACATTGTTTCCGCTAGCAGGTACGGGCCTGCCTTCGAAAGGATTAAGAAGAGAGTCCTCTCGGTTCGCCAATTGGCAGCAGACGAGGAAGCTGCAGAGAACAAAGCACTCCTGGCCGAAAACCCGAAAGCGAAGCCAAATAGACACCATGAGGTTTTCCTGAAGCGCTGGTGGCAGCTTTCGTGGGCCAGGGCGGAAATGATCGCCGCTATCAAAAAGATACCGCGTTATATCGTCTGCGGTAGCATCACAAAGCGCCCCATATTTGAATTCGTTTCTCCTGAAATTCATCCCAACGCCGCTCTCACAGTGTTTCCGCTCTCAGACGACTACAGTTTTGGCATTCTACAGTCGTTTTTTCATTGGCTATGGTTTAAGAATCGCTGTTCGACGATGAAGGCGGACCCTAGGTACACGTCAAACACGGTTTTCGACAGCTACCCATGGCCGCAAAGTCCAAATGCGAGGCAGGTTAAGGATGTCGCGCAAACCGCAGAGAACCTTCGAACTGAACGACGAGCTATGGTGAAAAAGCATGGTCAGCCGCTTCGGGAGCTATATCGAACGCTGGAATTGCCCGGAAATCACCCGCTGAAGCGTTTACAGCTTGAACTCGACGAAACGGTTCGAAACGCCTACGGAATGTCTTTGCGTTCCAACCCACTCGTTATGCTGATGGAGCTCAATGAGACTCTGGCTGCGAGTGAACTCAAAAAGCAACAGATAGTCGGACCTGGATTGCCAAAAATCGACGGCTTAAAGACTGACTTAGTAAGCGCAGATTGCCTGCGGCCACTGTGAGCGGGGTGTTCCTGCTCACGTGCATGTTTCTTGGCGTGCGGCTAACCCTCCCCCCAACTCCAAAGCGAAAGCACAAGAGTCAAGCGGCGTCATGCGCGCACGTGCGGCAAATGGCTTAGGTAGCAGAATGCGCGGGTCTACTTTCAGATAGAAACCTGTGGGCAAGATTCGCGCCTCTAGGCCTCCCCGCTGTGCGCTAAGAAACCCCAAAAAGCAGAATTCCCGCTTTTGCGTAAAACCTTGTCAAGTGGTTGTGCACGCGCGCGCGTGCACAAAATCCGAGTTTTCGACCACCCTTATACTCCGCGCAAGCGGAGGAAAGGCCGTGGAACTGGTAGTACCGGACGTGTTGCTTAATGCGAGTCGATCTTGTATCGGGCCTCTAAACAGACCGGCGACCGCGCTTGACACTTCTCATGTGTCATGTGCGCACGTGCCCAAGGAGATTCTTTGTAATCCATCGAACCAACGAAAACAACAACTCGCCCTGACATCGCCCACGTGGGCGCGAGGCTTTAGCCGTGTGCTGCGGCACAGTGCATGCTCACGTGGGGCGAAAAACGAGGTCCCAATGCAGCGTCGCGCACGTGCGGTCTGCGTTTTTGCCTAAACGCCCCATGCGCGCAACGCTGGGCCTGGTCCCTTGGGGTGAGCGCACGTGCGTGATCCCCGCTTTGGTCTCGTTTCTGAACGCAGTACACTCTTGTGCGCGACTGCTGCTTGGGAGATTGGGCCTCGTGAAGGGAATTCGGAGATTGTTCTTGCCCCACGTGGGTATGCGAGGCTCTGTTAAGCACTTATTTGAGGAGTTTCAGAACGACCTTGGGGACAGGCGGAGAGAATCGTTAGAATTTCCGCATGAGATACGAGGATCCCATCGCGCACGAGTGGATGACATCGTACACGGCGCCCGGCACCGCGGCGAATTTCTGCCAAGCGAGCTTGGGAAGGTGGGAGAGGTTCTATCTGAACTTCTCTCGGAAGAGAGCTGCGCGGAATGGCTCGGGTTCAATGATCTTGCTCACCCCGACACTAAGCCACCCCTGAGGCGTCTGGCCGGTCTTGTCCAAGAACCCGGCTGGACGGACACGGAAAACATACACAAGTTGCGCATGTATCGGGCCGCCGCCTTTATCGACTGCCTGCGTCCGAACGTCCTCGACTGGGAGACACCCCGCATTCCTGATATGGAATGGGTTCTGGAATTCATCGAGGCTTTCAATCGCCCTGGGATTTCAGTCGAAGAACAAACCGACCTAATCGAAGATCTCTCAAGACCTCAGGTAGCGTTCGAGAAGATTGTTCAAACGACGCGGGGGCCGCGCTTAGAACTTTCGGCAAGCGAACTACGCTACGTCTGGGAAACCAGGGAACTGTCCCACGAGGAACGAGCCGCAACGTGGGACAATCGCACCCCCAAACCGTTCCAGCCCCTTGGCCGTCCCAACCTCGAAATGTACGGCGACAGGAAGCTAAGGGATGCGTGGCGCGTTGCAGTAAATCGCCAACTGGATAAGGCCAAAGCCCTCTACGATCCTGATTGAAATCGGGACGAACGCGAACTTAATTAAGTTCACGGAGCACTCCTCGATTTATCTGATTCTCCTCTAAGTGCCTTTGTTTTCTTTTATCTTGCGGCGTTTTACGCGCCTTCCATTTGCCCTCCCTGAGAAACTAGTGTCGTCATGCGAAAGAAATATTTCTGCGAGGACTGCGAGGCAGAGTGTGGCGCGCCCACCTATTTGCGCCTCCAGCTAACTCGCTGCGGGTGGACACGAGTTTCTCACCTACCACGCTGGCAGAGGTCGATTCCGGTTGGACACTTCTGTGAGGAGTGCCTATTGGCGCGTGTGCGCATCGCTATGGGCCGCGATCTTGACTTGTCTCAGGTGGAGAGGCGTTCGGGCCGCAAGACCGCATCCGTTTGCCTGCGCACACACGAGGAGATTTCTTGAGCTTCGGAGGAAGACTGGCGCAAATCCGAGCAATCCAGGCGTGGAACTCGGAACGACGGGCCTGGTCTTCCGCCGAGGAGTTTGATTGGGGCGGATGCGCCCATGCAGGCCCAGAGGATAAACGCGCACCTCTCCCCGCGCGGGTGTATCGCGTGGGGAGAGGCGGGGGAGAGGGGTCTTGGCTTTGGCTTTGTTTTTGTTTTTGTGGTTGGGGCTCGCGGAACTGATTCCCACGCACTAAGTAACACGTGGGAATCAGTCCAGGAAATCGGACACGGGAAAGGAATGCGGCAAATTTTGAAGGTCATGTTTGACACAGTCGCGGGCAAATTCGAAAAGGGGCCGTATCTCCCTAAAGAGCAGACGAAGGACTCTTGGGAGACGCGCACCCGTGATTTCTACGATTCAAAACTGGGTACACGTCTGACCTCGATTAGCCACACCCTCAGTCGGCCCGAAGCGCGAATTGGAATTTTTGGGGACTCTGGAATCTTGAGCGTTGAAGCATCACTCCCCAAACTCTTGCACGGAAACAATCTGATACCAGTCAATGAGGCAGGGGAAGCGCTCCGCCGCCTTGGAGACTTTGTCTCCAATTACGTCGAAGGCGAGATTCCCGACCTCGGGGAAATGGACTATCTTCGCGTTGATTATTGCCACAACTTTCAACTGGGTTCGGCCCTCCCGGATTACGTTAGCACGCTAAGCAAAGTGAGCTTTCTGAAGCATCGGCGCACAACGGACGGCTACGGAGGGGTTGAGTGGTGGAGCGAAAACGGACGAAGGATCAGGGCATACGACAAGTACAAGGAGATTCTTGAGCAGGACGATAAGGACATACCGCAGGCTCGCGGAACCCTTCGTTTCGAAATTCAACTTAGAAAAAAATCTGGGTACCTCCAAAGGCGGCAGCACAACAAGAAACTGACGTTGCAGGATGTTCTCAAACCAGAGATTGCTTACTGCTGTCTCGTAGAAACACTGAACACGATGTGCTTAGGGCTAGGATTCCAGGCTCAGGACACAGCGCGGCAACTTGTGGATCAAAATTTCTCTTTCCGGAAGGCCACTCGGCTACTGGGTCTCATTCGGCGTCTCGAAACAGAGTCGATGGAAGATATTAGGCGGGTCTGTGGGCGCAGCACTTTCTATTCAGACAAAAAAGATTTGCGCGGGCTAGGGTTATGGCCCCCCTCCGCAGGCACCGTCAGTCTCCCCGCCTTGGGGATGCCCCCACTAGAAAACCTTCTTTCAGCCGAAGCGACATTCTCTGCAACTACCACAGAAGAGGCAAACCTAAATGGAATCGCGATCTGAAAGCAGACTCATCACAGTGCAGGATGCGGCTAAGTTCCTTGCCGTCTCTACATCCACTCTCTACGGCTGGGTGTACCAGCGAAGGATTCCATTTGTGAAAGTGGGCCGCGCACTTCGGTTCGAGTTGGCGGAACTCCAAAAGTTCATCCAGGCGAATCGTTTTCAGGCGCGCGCCTAAGCGGTAGATATTCGAGCAATCCCGCCCCGCCTTGCGTAGAATATCCCGCGCGGCTGGCAAAGGGTAGAAGAGGAGCCGCAAGTGGGAGTATTCAAGAGAGGAAAAACGTATTGGATTGACTTCTACGATTCGAACAGAAGTCGCGTCCAAGAGTCCTCGCGTAGTTCGAATAAACGTGACGCCGAAGGTCTTTTAGCTCTTCGGAGGTCCGAAATTCTTCGGGGCGTCTACAAGCGTCCCGCCAAGATCACTTTCGGGGAGCTAGGCACACGGTACATGGAATATGCGAAGGGCAACAAGAGATCATGGCTGCGAGATCAGCAAATGCTTAAGCAACTCACAAACTTCTTTGGCAGCGAACGTCAGATCGGCGAGATCATCGCCGCTGACATCGAAGGCTATAAGCTGCACAGAAGGAGAGAGGTGTCTGGCTCGACCGTAAACCGCGAGCTGGCTCTTCTTAAGCGCATGTTCAATCTCGCAATCGATTGGGATCTCTACCTGGGCTCGAATCCCGTTCGCAAAGTGAAGTTCTTCCAAGAGATCAATACCGGCTTTCGCGTATTGAGCAAGGGAGAAGAAAAGAAGTTTCTCGCCAGTGCAACGCCATACATTCAAGACATCGCTCTTTTTGCCTTGAATACAGGCTTGCGAATCGGGGAGATTCTTTCGCTCAAATGGGAAGGCGTGGATTTGGAGAAAAATCTTCTGACTGTCTTTGCCGACAAAACTCACAAGATTCGACCAGTTCCGATCAATTCGGAAGCGCGTCGAGTCTTAGAATTTTGGACACTAGGCAGAAAGAACGAGTTTGTTTTCTACAACCACGAAACCGGAAAACCGTTCGTTGATCTCAAGACGGGCTTCGCTTTGGCGTGCCGGAAGGCTGAGATCGAGGGTGTTACGTGGCATACGCTGCGTCACACGTTCGCGTCTCGGCTGTTGGATCGAGGAGTGGATATAGTGACAGTCCAACAGTTGCTCGGACATTCGACTGTCATCGTAACCATGCGCTATACGCACACAAATCTCGATTCAAAGAAGGCGGCGGTCGCGAAACTTGAAAGTTTTGGTGACAATTTGGTGACAGTGTGCACCAAAATGCAGCAAGCGACTCCAAGATTGTCACCAAAAGCCCCGCTAAGTGCTGTAGTTGGTTATAATTAGAAACGGAGGAGTGGGTGAGCGGTTGAAACCGGCGGTCTTGAAAACCGTTAGGCCCGAAAGGGTCTCGGGGGTTCGAATCCCTCCTCCTCCGCCACACTTCAGAAACCCAATCAAAATGCCGCGATTTGCGTCGCGCTATTCCTTTTTCGCATGCCTCATTTATTTCAGGCGCATAACTCTGCCTGAGTATTCGTGACTTTAAAATAGTTGTATCTATGGAAGTTTGGGACTTGGCGGAAAGGGCAGGCTTGAG
>Ga0099794_10000658_pt1 | contig 11556 bp, 9 predicted proteins | sample Rivendell_Oct201_10_FD_77320 | JGI IMG/M metagenome (GOLD analysis project Ga0099794, IMG submission 77320) | Vadose zone soil microbial communities from the Eel River Critical Zone Observatory, Northern California, USA -... | ecosystem: Host-associated > Plants > Roots > Rhizosphere > Soil ... | reverse complement strand
CCGCACCGACGCTCGCACGCGCCGCGCTACGTCTTCGGCCGGCGGCGGCGCTCCTTCGCCTGCTGGTGGCGGCGCTCCTTCAGCCGCTCGCGGCGCCGCTTGCGGCGCCGGCGGAGCTCGCGCCGTCGTTCCGTCGCCATGCGCGGTCTGTATAATGCGCGGCTCGCCGCGGCAAGCTGCGGCGCGCCGATCGGCCCATGGCGCCCTCCACCCGCACGGCCTGCTTCGCGCGCGTGACCGCGGCGAACTTCTGCTTCTTCCTGCAGGGCTTCGTCTACCCGACGCTCAACGCCTTCACCATCGACCTGGCGGAGCCCGGGCAGCTCGGCCGCACCCAGACGCTCTACAACGGCGCCTTCAACCTGGGCACGACGGCCGGCTCGATGGCGCTCGGCCTGGTGGCGCATACCTTCGGCCATCGCGTCATGTTCCTGGTCGCGGCGGGGATGGCTGCGGCGGCGCTCGCGATCTTCGGCTTCGGCGGGCGCCGGGTCAGTCCCGAGCGGCCGACGCCTGCACCCAGCGCGTGATCTCCGCCACGACGCGCTCGGGCTGCTCCTCCTGCGGCAGGTGGCCGGTGCGCTCGAGGACCAGGAGCTCGCTGCCCGCGATGAGCGCGTGGTAGGCGTGTGCCGTCTCGAGCGGGACGAGCCGGTCGGTGTCGCCCGTGACGACGAGCGTCGGCGCGCGGATGGTCCTGACGCGCGCGGCGCGGTCCGCCGGCGTCGGCTGGCGGAGACGCGCGACGAGCGCGTTGGTGCCGCCCGCCGTGCGCAGCGGCGCGTAGTACGCGTCCACGTCGGCCTCGCTCACCGTGGCGGGGTCGTAGACCGCCCGCCGGAGCCCGGCGCGCACGCGGCCCCGCCCCGGGAGCTGGCGCAGCAGCGGCCCGAGCACGGGCCAGGTGAGCATGCGGAGCGAGAGCGGGCGACCGTCGCGCTCGGCCTCCGGCAGCCCGGCCGCGCCGAGGAGGACGAGGCCGGCCGTCCGCTCGGGGTAGAGGATCGCCGTCTCGGTGGCGACGTGCCCGCCCATCGAGTTCCCGACCAGCACGGCGCGGCGGACGCCCGCGGCGTCCAGGTAGCCGACCACGACGCGCGCAAACCAGGCCGCGTCGTAAGGCGCGTCGGCGGGCTTGTCGCTGAAGCCGTAGCCGGGCAGGTCGATGGCGTGCACCCGGTGGCGTGCGGCGAGCGGCTCCAGCACCTTGCGCCAGGAGTAGGTCGAGGCGGGGTTCCCGTGCAGCAGCACGACGTCGGGGCCCTGGCCGAGCGTGATGGCGAAGACGCGGAGGCCCTCCACCGCGACGAAGCGGCCCTGGGTGCGCGCCAGGCCGAAGGGGGTGGTCGCGGCCAGCTCCGCGGGCGGGAGGCGGGCGCAGGAGGCGAGGAGGACGGCGGCGAGGAGCAGGCGGAGCGGGCGCATGCGGGCCCTCCTACCCGAGCGGCCACGGCCTTGCCACCGCGGCGGCTCCACGATTGGCGCAGGGCGGGGCCGCTGCGCTACAGTTCGCGCTCGAGTGCCGGCCATGGCGGAGACCGCTGCCACGACTACCCGCCCCGCCGCGGGCGCGCCGGCCCCACGCGCCGGCAGCGCCGCGGTGCGGCGCGGCGCCTACTACCTCCTCCTGACCGGCGCGGTCGGCGCCGCGTACCTCGCCGCGGCGGTGCTCTTCCAGGTCGTCCTCCAGGCCCACTCCCGTGCCTTCCCCGTCTTCTTCACGCTCGCCGTCCTCGTCCTCTTCAACCCGCTCCGCACGCGGCTCCAGGCCATCGTCGATCGGGTCTTCTTCCGCATCCGCTACGACGGCGCGCAGGTCCTGGCCGCGGTCGGCGCGGAGCTGGCGGCGACGCTCAAGCGGGAGCGGATCGTGGCCCTGGTGTGCGACGCCGTCGACGAGGCGATCCCCAACACCGGGACGCGGCTCCAGGTGGGGGCGCCGGGCGAGGCGGGCGGTGTGCCCGGCGTCCCGAGCGCCCTCCTGCCGCGCCTCACGAAGGGGGAGGTCCTGTCCGCCGGCGACGCTGCTGCGCGCGAGGGCCTCGCCGCGCTCGGCGCCGAGCTCGCCGTGCCGCTCGAGATCCGCGGCGAGCTGGCGGGGGTACTCACCGCCGGCCGCAAGCGCTCGGGGCTCCTCTACAGCGCGGGCGACGTCGAGTTCCTGCGCGCCCTCGCGCACGAGGCCGCGATCGCGCTCGAGAACGCGCGCTCGTACGAGGCGCTGGTCGCCCTCAATGCGCGCCTCGAGGAGCGGGTGCGCGAGCGGACCAAGCAGCTCGAGGACGCCAACCGCGAGCTGGCCGAGGCCTACGCCGAGCTGAAGAACGCCGAGGTCCAGCTCGTGCAGTCGGAGAAGATGGCCGCGCTCGGCCGCCTGGTGGCCGGCGTGGCGCACGAGATCAATAATCCGGTGGCATTCATCTCCAGCAGCGTGGCGCCGCTCCGCCGCCGGTTGGAGACGGCGGCGGCCGACGCGCCGCCCGAGGTCGCGCAGCTCCTCGCCGACGCGCGCGAGATCGTCGCCGTCATGGCGCGCGGCGCGGAGCGCACGGCGGCCATCGTGAAGGACCTGCGCAGCTTCTCGCGGCTGGACGAGGCGACGCGCAAGCCGGTCGACCTGCACGACGGGCTCGAGGTGAGCCTCCGCCTGCTCGAGTCGCGCTGGCGCGACCGGATCGAGATCCACCGCGACTACGGCACGCTGCCGCCGGTCGAGTGCGACCCCGGGCAGGTGAACCAGGTGTTCATGAACGTGCTCGCCAACGCCTGCGACGCGATCCCCGAGCGCGGGAACCTGTGGCTCACGACGCGCGCCGAGGGCGACCGGGTGCGCGTCACCATCCGGGACGACGGCGTCGGCATGGCGCCCGAGGTGGTGGGCCGTATCTTCGACCCGTTCTTCACCACCAAGGACGTGGGCGGCGGGACGGGGCTCGGGCTCGCCATCAGCCAGGGCGTGGTCGCGGCGCACGGCGGGCGGATCGAGGTCGAGAGCGCCCCCGGCCGGGGGGCGACCTTCCGCATCATCCTGCCCGTGGCGCAGCCCGCCGCGTCGCTTGACAGGGCGGCGAGCGAGGCCCGATAGGGGGACGCGGTGGAGGTCGATTACCGGCAGTTCCCGGTCCTGCTGGTGGACGACGAGCCGGACATCCTGCGCGCGTTCACCTTCAACTACGGCGACGACTTCGAGGTGCTGACCGCCGGGAGCGGCGCGCAGGGGCTCTCGCTCCTCGAGACGCACGAGCCGGCGGTGATCGTCGCCGACCAGCGCATGCCGGCGATGAGCGGCACCGAGTTCCTCGAGCGCTCGATGGTGCTCCGCCCCGACGCCGTGCGCATCATCCTGACCGGCTACACCGACATCGACGCCATCATCCAGGCGATCAACAAGAGCCGCATCTACCGCTACGTGACCAAGCCGTGGGAGAGCGAGGAGCTGCGCCTGACGCTCCGCCGCGCGGTCGAGGCCTTCCACCTGGTGCGCGAGAACGGGCGGCTGGTGGAGGAGCTCCGGCGCGCGAACGAGCGGCTCGCGGCCGAGAACGCCTACCTGCGCGAGGTCGAGCGGCCGCACGAGCTCGTGGGCGCCAGCGAGGCGATGCGGAACGTGCTCGAGCTGATCGCCCGGGTCGCCGGCTCGCACGCCACGGTCCTCCTCGAGGGCGAGACGGGCACCGGCAAGGAGCTGGTGGCGCGCGCTATCCACGCGGCCGGACCGCGCCGCGACCACCTCTTCGTCGCCATCAACTGCGCCGCGCTCTCCGAGGGGCTGCTCGAGAGCGAGCTCTTCGGCCACCGCCGCGGCGCCTTCACGGGCGCCACCGAGGACCGCAAGGGCCTCTTCGAGGTGGCGAGCGGCGGCACGCTCTTTCTCGACGAGATCTCGGAGACCAGCCCGGCGCTCCAGTCGAAGCTCCTGCGCGTGCTGCAGGAGGGGGAGGTGCGCCCGGTGGGCGAGAACCGCCCCCGCACGGTCGACACGCGCGTCATCGTGGCCACCAACCGCACCCTCGAGGACGAGGTGAAGACCGGCCGCTTCCGCGAGGACCTCTACTATCGCCTGCGCGTCTTCCCGATCCGGCTCCCGCCGCTGCGCGAGCGGCGCGAGGACATCCCGGCGCTCACGCGCCACCTCCTCGGGCGCCTCGCCCGCCAGGTGAAGAAGCCGGTCCCCGAGCCGAGCGAGGAGACGCTCGCGCTCCTCGCCCGCTACCCGTTCCCGGGCAACGTGCGCGAGCTCGCCAACGAGCTCGAGCGGGCCGTGCTGCTCGCGGCGCCGGGCGCGCCGATCACCGACGATCTCCTCTCCGAGCGGCTCCAGGAGGCGGCCGGTGACGGCGCCGCCCCGAGCCTCCTCCAGCACCGCACCGAGAGCTTCGAGCGCGAGCAGATCGATGCCGCGCTCGCGCGTGCGAGCGGGGTGAAGACGCGCGCCGCGGAGGAGCTGGGGATCACGTACCGGGGGCTGCTCAAGAAGATGAAGCGGCTCGGGATGTGAGCCGCGTCAGGTGCCGGTGCACGCCAGGGCGACGGGCGCGGTGGGGAGCGTCACCCGGAACGCGCTGCCGCGGCCGACCGTGCTCTCGACGGTGATCTCGCCCCCGTGCTCCACCACCATCTGGTGGACGAGGGCGAGGCCGAGGCCGGTGCCCGTCTCCTTGGTGGTGAAGAAGGGGTGGAAGATGTTCTCGAGCTGGTTGGCGGGGATGCCCGGCCCGTCGTCGCGCACCTCGAGCACGACGCTGCCGGGTGGCGCGGGACGCGCCTCGAGCCACACGTGCCCGCCCGGCGCGCCGGTCTCGATCGCGTTCAGGAGCAGGTTCACGATGATCTGCTTCAGCTGATCGGGGTCGGCCCACACCGCGGGCACGCGCGGGTCGAAAGCCGCCGCGACCTCGATCTGGCGCTTGCGCGCCGTCGACTCCATCAGGCGCACCACCGGCTCGAGCGTCGGTCCGAGGTCGACCGGGCGCCGCTCCGCCGTCTTCGACTTCCCGAGCGCGAGCAGGTCGGCGATCAGGTCCGTCACGCGGCCCAGCTCGCCCAGGCTGAGCTCGCGGAACTTGCTCAGGAACTCGCCGTCGTCGAGGCGCTGCGGCAGGAGGTCGAGGAAGGTCTTTACGGCGACCAGGGGGTTGCGGATCTCGTGCGCGATGCCGGCCGCCAGCATGCCGAGCGAGGAGAGGCGATTGGCGCGCTCGAGGACGATCTCGGAGCGACGCAGCTGGCGCGAGAGCGAGGCGTTCTCGAGCGCGACGCTGGCGCCGGCCGCGACGGCGGCGAGGAGCTGGAGGTCCTCGGCGGAGAAGATGCGGAAGTCCCGGTTGCGGCCGAGAGCGATGAGCCCGGTCGGTCGGTCGTTCAGGCGGAGGGGGATGGCGACCTCCCAGGCGCGGGCGCGGAAGAGCGCCGCGTCGGCGGCGTCGATCGCCTCGAGCTCGCCGGCCAGAATCGGCTCGCGCAGGCGCTCGAGCACGTGGACGAGCCCCTCGGCCATGGGCTGGCCGGCCTGGGCCGTCGGGTAGGCGAGCGCGAGCCGCGCCGTCTGCTCCTCGGCCAGGAAGATGTCGCAGCTCTCGACGTCGAGAACGCCGGTCAGCGCGTCCCCCAGCCGCTTCACCAGCTCCTGCCGATCGAGGATGTGCACGAGCGCCGCGGCCAGCTCGCGTAGCTTGCGGCGGTAGTCGTAGTGCTGCGGAAAGAACGCCCGCTGAACCTGCGTCTCGAGGGCGGCCTGGGAGGCGGGGATCAGGATCACGGCGATCAGGGCGAGGGCCAGCGCGGCGCACACCATGATCCCGGGCTCTTGGGTGTCGAGCGACTGCGACAGGACCCAGATGCCCACGCCCCCTGGAACCAGGACGAGCGTCGCGGCGAGCGTGAAGCTCACGCCCTTGCGTACGACGTAGTCCACGTCCATGAGCCGGTGCCGCGCGATCGCGTACGCCATGATGCCCATGGTGAAGACGTTCCCGAGACTGCCGAGGGGATAGATGCCGACGCCGTAGACCGGGAGGAGGTTGGTGAGGACGAACGGCGTCTGCACGACCGTGGCCAGGAACCAGAACTTCGCCTGCACCCGCTGCCGCGGCGACGTCGGCCGGCGGTAGGCGTGCCAGATACGCTCGAGCCCGAACGCCATGCACGTCGCGATGTACACCGTCACCAGGGAGTAGAGCCGCGTCGGCTCGATGTACCAGCCCCATTCGTGCCGGCTCACGCCGTGGACGAGGTCGCCGTGGAAGTTCAACGCCACGAGCAGCCCGGCGACGGCGTAGGCGCCTACCAGGAGTCCGGTCCAGAGCCGGCCCCGCGATTCGGCCTGCACCAGCGCGGCGTGGAAGAAGGCCACGGGAGCGAAGCACACGCCGATGCGGAAGAGCTGGCTCCACCACTCGGCGGAGAGCCCGTCCGAGAAGTAGTCGAGCGAGAAGATGTCGAGGTTCCAGAGGACGGTGTTGAAGATCATCCACACGAAGACGCGGAGCGCGCGCTTCCGCACGCCGCCGCGGAGGACGAGCAGGCAGATGATCGCATTGGCCACCGCCGCGACCAGCGGGACCACCCAGTGATGTTGCATGGATACGACGATTGTCCGGGCCGCCCGGGCGAGTCTCAAGGCCGAGCCGATGTGAACTGGGGGGCACCGCTGGACGGTTCATAGGAACGCGCGTTCACCCCGGCGGCGCGGGAAAGGAGGGCAGATCGCGGCCCCGGATGTCGTGAGGCCCGGCACGGCGGTTGCTCAAGCGTCCCGCAGGAGGGTCGCCATGCGAGACAGCCAGCAGCAAGCCACTGCAAGAGGTCCCGAGATCCAGGCGTCGTCCTTCGCTGGCCTGCTCCGGGGCTACCGTTTCAGCGTGTGCACCGACCGCGTCGCCACCGAGTCCGCGCTCGACGTCCGGCGCCGCGTCTATCGGGAGAACTGCGGCTACGACGTTCCCGTGCCGGACGACTACGATGCGCGCTCCTGGCTCCTGCTCGCCGAGCACGTCGACTCGGGCGAGGCGGTGGGGACGATGCGGATCACGCCGCGCTCGGCCGGGCCGCTCGAGGCCGAGGAGTACTTCCGGCTTCCGCGGCACCTGCTCTCGCCCCACACCGCCGAGGTGACGCGCTTCGCGATCCTCCCGGAGCACCGCCGGGGCCACGGCATCATGCCGGGCGTCTCCTTCGGGCTCTTCAAGCTGCTCATCAACTTCCTGGACGAGATCGGCGCGCGCCACGCCGTGGTGTGCTCCAAGGAAGAGCGCATCTGGACCTACGAGTGGCTGTGCTTCCGGCGCACCGGCCTGGTGGCGTCGTACGCCAAGCTCGCGAACGCGGCGCACGAGCTGCTGACGGTGGAGCTCCAGGAGCTCCGGCAGCGGCGCGAGCATCCCCTGTGGGAGTTCGTCTTCACCAGCCGGCCGGCCGAGATGGTGCTGCCGCCACCCACGGCTCAGTTCGGCCCGGTTCGCTATCTCGGCCCGCGGCCCGTGTCCATCGCCGCAACGGAGTGATCATGCAAGTGACGCACGAGCAGCTGGTCGGCTTCCTGCGCGGCATCCATGCGCGCGTGGGCGGAACTTCGGCGGTCCTGAACCTCCTCCGTGCCGGCGAGGTGCGTGGCGGATCCGAGGTCCTCGTCCTGAGCGAGCTGGTGACCGATCCGCAGATGCGGCTCGACTTCGCCCGGCACGCGATGGATGAGAGCCGGCACGCCTTCCTCCTCCTGCGCCGGATGCAGGAGCTCGGGTTCAACCTGCCGCGCGTGCCTCACGCGCTCGACCGGCTGGAGACGCTCTCCGAGCGGAGCCGGGCGCGGGATTTCAAACAGGTCTACGCGGAGCGTGGTCCTGCCGGAGACGTGGAGGTGATGGAATTCATCACCATGGCCCTCATCGCCGAGCACGACGCGGCGATCAAGCTGCGCGCCAACTACGACGCGTTGGCCGCCGATCCCAAGACGCAAGCAGTGATCGGCTCGATCCTGAGCGACGAGTCGCGACACATCACGTATCTGAACGGCTGGCTCGAGCGCTTCGAGCAGCGCTTCTCGCGACGCGCGGTCGCCGCCGCCCGCCAGCGCCTTGAGGCAACGTACGAGGAGCTCGACGGCCTGTACTACGGCGCGCTTCACGAGTACCTCGAGCGCGCCGCAGCCTGATCGAAGGAGAATCCCATGTCGTCCCGCGCACTCAAGACGTACGCCGCCTGGGTGGTGAGGCACCGTTTCGCCGTGCTCTTCGCGGTGCTTCTCGCGACCCTCTTCCTCGCTCGCGCCACCACGCGCCTGCACGTCGAGGTCGACCCCGACCGCCAGCTCCCCCAGGACCATCCCTTCATCCAGGCGCTCAACGACGTGCACCGCATCTTCGGAGATAAGAACCTCGTCGTGATCGGGCTCTTCCCGCACGACGGTAACGTGTTCACGCCGGCGTTCTTGAAGAAGCTCGCCGAGGTGACTGACGCCGTCCGCCGGCTGCCGGGCGCCAACCCGGCGCTCGTGCAGAGCCTCGCCGCACCCCAGGTGAAGGACATCCGCGGCACCGAGGACGGCATGGAAGTGGAACGGGTGATGGAGACGCCGCCGACGGACGAGGCGGGCGCTGTCGAGGTCCGCCGCCGCGCCTTTGCGACCGACGCCTACGTCGGCACGCTGGTCGCGGCGGACGGCTCGGCGGCGGCGGTGCAGGCGAGCTTCGAGCTGACCCCCGAGACGCCCGGCTATCGCCACCTCCACATGGCCGTGCTGGCGGCGCTGAAAGCGGCCGACGACGGCACCTTCGACTACCGCCTCTCCGGCCCGGTCGTCTTCCTCTCGCAGCTCTCCGCCTACGCGGGGCGCATGATCCTCTACTTCCCGCTCGCCCTCCTGGTGATCGGCCTCGTGCACTACGAGGCCTTCCGCACCCTGCAGGCGCTCTTCCTGCCGCTCTTGACGGCGCTCCTCTCCGTGCTCTGGGCGGTCGGGCTCATGGGGCTCCTCGGCGTGCCGCTCGATCCCTTCAACACCACCACGCCGATCCTGATCCTGGCCGTCGCCGCCGGGCACGCGGTGCAGGTGCTCAAGCGCTTCTACGAGGAGTTCGACCGCACGCACGACGTCGAGGCCGCGATCACCGAGTCGCTGGCGCGCGTGGGGCCGGTCATGATCGCCGCGGGCACGATCGCGGCGCTCTCGTTCTGCTCGCTGGTCACCTTCCGCACCGCCACCATCCGCACCTTCGGGCTCTTCACCGGCTTCGGCATCCTCTCCGCTCTGGTGATCGAGCTGACCATCATCCCCGCGGTGCGGGCGATGCTGCCCACCCCCCGCCGGCGCGAGCGCGAGCGCGAGGCGGCGGCGCACCCCTGGCTCGACGCCTTCCTCCGGGCCTCGGCGCGCGCGGCCAGCGGACGCGGAAGGTGGCAGGTGTTTGCCGGCGCGGCGGTGCTGATCGCCGCGTGCGCCGTCTTCGCTTCCCGCATCCAGATCGACATGAGCACCAAGCGCGAGTTCTCGGCGCGGGAGCCGGTGCGGCGGGACGACGCCACCATCAACGCCCACTTCGCGGGGACGAACACGCTCATCGCCCTGGTCGAGGGCACCGGGGAGGGGTCGCTCGAGGAGCCGGCGATCATGCGCGCCATCTATCGCCTGGAGCGGAACCTGGAGTCCGAGCCGGGCGTCGGCAAGGCGGTCTCCTACGTCGACTTCGTGCGCAAGATGCACCTCGCCATGAACGCCGACCGGCCCGACGCGGGCGAGCTGCCCGCGACGCGGGCGCTCACCGCGCAGTACCTCTTCCTCTACACGCTCTCGGGCGGGGCCGACGACTTCGACACGCTGCTCGATCCGATGCACCGGGTGGCCAAGGTCCGTCTCCTCGTGCACGAGGACAGCACGCGCTACGGCGAGCGGCTGATCGCGCTGGCGCAGGACCAGGTCGCGCGCACCTTCCCGCCCGGCTACCGCGTGCGCTACAGCGGCTCGCTCGCCTCGACCGCCGCGGCCACCGAGGTCATGGTGCACGGCAAGCTGCGCAACATCGTGCAGATCACCCTCATCACGCTCGCGATCGCGAGCCTGCTGCTGCGCTCGGTGGTGGGCGGTCTCCTGGTGGCAATGCCGCTCGGGCTCACGGTGGCGGTCAACTTCGGGGTCATGGGGCTGCTCGGCATCCCGCTCGACACCATCACCTCGGCCATCTCGGCGATGGCGGTCGGCATCGGCGCCGACTACGCCATCTACTTCCTCTTCCGCGTGCGCGAGGAGCTGGCGCACGGCGGCAGGCTCGAGGACGCGCTCGAGCGCGCGCTCATGACGTCGGGGAAGGCCATCTTCTTCGTCTCCTCGGCGATCGCCTTCGGCTACGCGACCCTCTGCCTCTCGGGCTTCGGCCTCCATGTCCAGCTCGGCTCGCTGGTGGCCCTGGCCATGCTCGTCTCGTCGGGCAGCGCCCTCGTCCTGCTGCCCGCAGTCATCGCGCGCTTCCGGCCCCACTTCCTGTGGGGTGGTTTCATCGTCGGGGGCCGGGAGCGCGCGATACAGGGCGTGCCGGCGGCGGCGTGATCGGCCTGAGCGGCCCGGGTCACGACCCCTCCCGGCAGCACTGGAGCTGCGGCCCCGCCACCTTCCCGATGCGCCCGTCCTCGGCGCGCACGAGCACTCGCGTGAGCGCGCAGCCGTAGGCGATGCGCACCTCGTACCTCCGCTCGCCGCGCTGCCGGAGGTCGGTGGTCGTCGTGCCCGCGTGCGCGCGGACCGCGTCACAGTCGAGGCTCTCGTAGACGAGCCGGGCGACGTCCTGCGCCTCGGAGGAGAACGTCCGGGCCTCCTCACGCTGGAGCGCCAAGAAGGTCCACACGAAGAACACCGTGGCGGCCATGGGCGCGGCAGTGACGGTGCGGCCGAGGAGCGGCCGCCGGAAGCGGAGAGGGCGCGACCACGGCGCCGTGAAGTACATCGCGTTCAGCGTGTTGAAGGCGCCGCGGCCGAGGAAAACGCACGCCATGAGCCCGACTTGCCGCTCCTCGCCCCACTCGAAGAGCTGGTAGACGTAGCGGGCCGGCGTCCACACGCGCCAGTAGGGCCAGAGGTGCGTGAAGCCGGCGAGGAAGAGGTACGCGGCGGCGGCCTTCGAGAGCGCGAGCCACGGCACGAGCCGGCCGTCGCGCGCGAAGCCGACCAGCATCACGCCCTGCACGGCCGCGTAGAGCGCGACGAACCAGAGCGCGTCGCGGTAGTGCGCGCGGTAGCCGGGCACGCGGAGGTCGGAGAAGAGCACGGCGAGCGCGCTCGCCAGCGTCACGAGCGCGACCAGCAGGTTCACGAGGCGCAGCGCGAGCCGCACGCGCCCGGCCCATAGCGCACCCCCCGAGGCGCGTCCACGACGCTGTCCTAGATCTACGTGCTAGTGTACCCGTCCACGAAACGCTCCGGGTCACGCCAGCTACGGAGACGTGACTCAGCGATCACGTCTGGTTGGTGGCGGAGCTTCTCCATAGCCCGGACCAATGAGGGCGCGCCAGCGTGCGGGCGGCGGCATGCACCCTCGTAGCAACCATCTCCCTCATTAGCTCCAATCCGGT
>Ga0099794_10000653_pt1 | contig 11598 bp, 4 predicted proteins | sample Rivendell_Oct201_10_FD_77320 | JGI IMG/M metagenome (GOLD analysis project Ga0099794, IMG submission 77320) | Vadose zone soil microbial communities from the Eel River Critical Zone Observatory, Northern California, USA -... | ecosystem: Host-associated > Plants > Roots > Rhizosphere > Soil ... | reverse complement strand
GGCGTCATCGGCAACATGCGGACGGTGGCCCTGGTGTCCGTCCGCGGCGCCATCGACTGGTATTGCTTCCCCCGCTTCGACTCGCCGAGCGTGTTCGCGGCGCTGCTCGACGACGAGAAGGGCGGCAGCTTCTCCATCCAGCCGGTGGAAGGGCAGGTGATCCACAAGCAGCTGTACTGGCCCGAGACCAACGTGCTCCTCACCCGCTTCCTCTCTCCGGACGGGGTCGGCGAGATCGAGGACTTCATGCCGGTCGGTCCGGCCGCCCAGGCCGCCCGGTGCCAGGACGAGATCGTCCGGCGCGTGAAGGTGGCGCGCGGCAGCCTGACCTTCGAGGTCGTCTGCGAGCCTGCCTTCGACTACGCGCGCACCCGGCCGCGCGTGTCCATCCAGAAGAATGGAGCGGTGTTCGAAGGCGCCGGCCTCACGCTCGCGCTCTCCAGCCAGGTTTCGCTGCACGTCACCGAGCGAGGCGCGGCGGCGCGCTTCGTGCTCAGCGAGGGCGAGACCACCACCTTCGTGCTGCACCCGCTGGCGGAGGGCTGCGAGGCGCCTCCGACCGAGCAAGAGGCGAACGAGCTGTTCGAGACGCCGAGCAGACCGGCAGCACCGGCGAGGCGCTGGGCAATTACCCGCAGGCGTTCACGCACCTGGCGCTGATCAGCGCCGCGTTCAACCTGGACCGACGCTGAACGAGGTGCGCTGAACCAACCAGAGAAAGTTACAGGCGAGGCGCACGAGACTCCGACCGCCGCCACTACCGCCCGCGGCCGAGATGGGACCTTCGTCTGAGTTGACGCTCGCCCTGTATTTTGCCAAACGGCGATCGCACTGTTCGGACGTGTCGTTAACCAAGAAACGTAATTCACGACTCCGATTGGCAGGCCTGTTTCGGCGCCGAAACATTTTCTGGATAGGGGGTCCGAAGATGTCGCTCCAAAGGTTCGTCGGCTCGATTGCGTTCATCGCTTCGCAATTGTGCATGGTGCCGCTCGCGAAAGCGCAGAGTGCCGAACCTGGCGCGCCCGCAGCGCAAGCGCAGCAGGACGTTCAACCGGCCCCGCCCGCCGCGCTCGGCACGGAACCGCAGGCTGCGACTCCGTCGGGCAAAAGGGCCGCCGAGGAAGAGATCCTGGTCACCGGATCCCGCATCCGCCGCAAGGACCTGACCACGCCGGCGCCGGTCACGGTCATCACTCGGGAGGCGGTCCAGGCCAGCGGCAAGGTCTCGATCGGCGACTTCCTGCAGAGCCTTCCCGAGCAGGGCAACGCGATCAACACCCAGGTCAACAACGGCGGAAACGGCGCGACGCGGGTCGCCCTCCGCGGGCTGGGCCCGGCGCGCACCCTGGTCCTGCTCAACGGCCGCCGCTTCGTCCCCGGAGGGAACGGGGCCAACGACTCCGTCGATCTGAACTCGATCCCGATCGCCGCCATCGAGCGGATCGAGGTGCTCAAGGACGGCGCCTCGGCGCTCTACGGCTCCGATGCGATCGGTGGCGTGATCAATCTCATCACCCGCAAGCGGAGCGGCACGGAGCTCTCCGCATACACGGGCACGTCCGGGCATGGAGACGGCACCATCTACGACTTCAACGCCACCTCGGGAGCATCGGGCGACACGGGAAACTTCCTCTTCGCCGGCGGCTTCTACAAGCAGCAGCCGGCCTGGGGCGGAGCCCGTGACTTCAGCGCGATCCCGCTCGCGTTTGACGCCACCGGGAAGAACAACACCAAGGGCATCATCGGGCCGTACAGCCAAGGCAGCACCACGGTTCCGGCGGGAACCATCGTCCTGGGCACCTGCACCTCGAAGACGCCGGCGTCGACGCCCTGCGTGGGCAAGCAGATGGACAACCAGACCAACGATCCAAAGATCGCCAAGTGGAATCAGCTCGTCGCCGCCAACCCCAAGACCGGTACGTTCATCTTCGATCCTTCGAGTCCGCTCGCCATCGGAGGCTATCGACCGTTCACCAGCTCCTTGCTCCCGGCGGATGGCGGGGATGGCTACAACTTCCAGCCGGCCAACTACCTGATCACGCCGGCGCAGCGCATCTCGCTCTACTCGACAGGGGATGCGAGGCTAGGCAGCTCCGCCAGGGTCTACTTCGAGGGCTCCTTCGTCAACCGGCAATCGCAGCAGGTGCTCGCTCCGGAGCCCCTCCTGGCGGACCAAGCGGGCATCACCGTCTCGAGGAGCAACTTCTACAACCCCTTTGGGGTCGACCTGACGGCCGTGCGCAGGCGACTGACCGAGTTCGCCAACCGGATCAGCACCCAGGACATCAACACCTTCCGTGCGGTCGGCGGGGTCAACGGCTCGCTGCCCGACGAGGCTGGGCCTCTGCGCGGCTGGTACTGGGATCTCTCACTCAACTATGGCCGCTCGGAAGGCACCCAGGTGAGGACGGGCAACCTGAGGACGACCGCGCTGGCGAACGCCCTCGGCTCCAGCTTCCAGGACCCGGCGACCGGCGCGCTGCGTTGCGGTACCAGTACGGCGCCGATCGCCAACTGCGTACCGCTCAACCTCTTCGGCGGAGAGAACTCGATCACCCAGGATCAGATCCCGGGGCTGACGTTCACCGGCACGTTGCGCGCCGTCAACCAGATGACCTCGGTGCTCTTCAACACCAGCGGCGAGCTTTTCCCGCTCTTCAGCGAGCGGCCGCTGGGCCTCGCCGCAGGCTACGAGTACAGGTTCCTGGTGGGCGAGAACGTCCCCGACCCGATCACGGTCGCCGGCGAGACCACCGGGAACGCGGCTCAAATCACCTCCGGCCACTACTACGTGAACGAGGGTTACGCCGAGCTCTCCGTTCCGATCGTCGCCAACCTCCCGTTCGCGGAGGACGTCGAGGCTAACGCGGCCGTCCGCGTGTCCAACTACAACACCTTCGGCGCCCAGGCGACCTACAAGCTGGGCGGCCGCTGGCGCGTCATCCGCGACGTCACCCTCCGCGGGACGTACTCGACCGGCTTCCGCGCGCCCTCCATCTCCGACTTGTTCCTCGGCCAGGCGGACAGCTTCCCGAACGTCTCCGATCCCTGCAGAGGCCAGGGCGTCGCTGGCGGCGGTACGCCTCCCCCGAACTGCCTCGCCCAGGGTCTACCGGCGGTCGGGACCGGCGACGCACAGACGCAGTTGCGATCGAAGATTGGGGGCAATCCCAATCTCCAGCCGGAGAAGGCCCAGATCTTCACGGCCGGCGTCGTCCTGGAGCCCCGGATGGTGCGGAACCTGTCCATCACCGTCGACTACTACAACGTGAACGTCGACAACACGATCACCACCATCGGGGCTTCCACGATCCTCAACGGGTGCTATCCAACCGATGGGAGTGCGCCCAGCTATTGCAACTTCGTCCAGCGCGACCAGACCACCGGGAAGATTTTGAACATCATCAACCTCAACACGAACGTCGGCAAGGACTACACCGACGGGATCGACCTGGCGTTGCAGTACGCCCTCCCGACCGACTACGGCCGCTTTGGCTACGTCTTCGACGGCACCTGGCTGCACCGGTACAACCGCCGGCTGGCGGACGGAACGCTCATCAAGGGCAAGGGGAACTTCGACCTCAACAACCAGGGCACCGGCGGGGTCTATCCGGCGTTCAAGTTCCTCACCGGCCTGTCCTGGCGCTTTCTCGGCCTCGGCGCGGCCGTGAACATGCGCTACGTCAGCTCGTTCACGGAGTGCGGGACCGCCCGGGCAGACGGAAGGGTCGATCTGCCTGGCGCGGGCAACTTCAATGGCAACGGCCTGTGCTACTCCAACGATACCTTCCAGCGCAGGGTGGCGCACTACGATCAGTGGGATGTCGTCATGTCCTACGACTTCCGCAGCCCGGCCGGGAAGACGACTCTAGCAGCGGGAGTCAACAACCTGTTCGATCGGGCGCCGTCCGCGATCTACAACGGGTTCACCGCCGCGTCGGACCCGACCGCCTACGACTTCATGGGGCGCTTCGTGTACGGCAGGCTGATGCACAGCTTCTAGCCTTCAGGGCTGGCTCCGGGCGGGCGGTAGGAAGGCTACCGCTCGCCTCGGATCGATGCCGATCTGCGAGAGCGTCGCAACGCTGCGAGCAGCCCCAGGAAGCCCAGCGCTTCCCAGCCTCCGCCGTCGGACGAGCACCCGCAGACTCCTTTGTTGCCCACCCAGACCAGGACCGCCGTCGAATTGCCCTGCGTTCCGATGGCGTCGGTAGCGCGCACCGAGAGCTCGTGCGGACCGTCGTCCACCCCGCGGGTATCCCAGTCGAGCACGGCCGGGGAGTCGGGATGGGCGACCATCTGCACCTTGTGATCGTCGACGTAGAGCTCGAGCCTGGCGAGGACGGTGCCCTGGCTGGCCGCAGCCGTGGCTACGATCGGCGCCGTCCCGCTCAGGTTCGTCAATCGCGGCGGCCAGGAGATCCGGGCGATGGGCGCGGCCAGCGCGCGCACGCGGGCCGTCAGGCGGTGCGATGCGGAGGCGCTTGCCGCGGTCACCCGCATGATCGTTTGACCTGATTGGAGAAACGCCGATCCGCTCAGCCGCAGGGTCGAGGAGCCACCCGCGGCGACGCTCGCTGGCTCGAACTTCGCGGTCACGCCTGCCGGCAGCCGCGCCGCGGAGAAGGTGACGGTCTCCGCCGTCCCGGCCACCACGCTGGTGGCGACCTGCAAGGTGGTGGTCCCCGCCGCGCCGATGACCGCGACTGGCCTGTCGAGAGCGGCTGTAAAATCGTTGGCGATCACCGCGGCAGTCCCGGAGCCCGTCTGGAGGGTGCCCCCCTCCATGGCCTGCACCGTGAAGGGCACCTCACCCGCCGCCGCGTCCCCCGCAGCCACCAACGTGAGCGTCGCGATCTGGCCGGGCGCCACGGAGAGCGGGAGGATCGAGCCTGTGAGTCCGGCAGGAAGGGGCGGGACGACGGAGAGGGCGAGCGACTTGTCTGCCGCGGTCGGACGCAGCGCCACGGTGGAGATGTCGAAGCTGGCTGTCCGGCCGCGCGCCAGCGTTTGCCGGCCCGGCGAGACCCATACGGCGAAATCCGCCGCCGGCGGGGCGCAGCCCGGAAGCTGGAAGGTGGCGATGCGCGTGTGCCAGTTGAACGCGCCGTCCGCAGGAATGTACTCGCCCGTGTACCAGAAGGTGCAGTCGTCGGACGGATCGACGGAGAGATTGCTGTAGTCGCCCCAGCGCGTCGAACCGACCTGCGAGCCGCCGCCAATGAAGGCCACGGCCTCCCCTTGGGCCATCACGCCCGGGGAATCGGAGACGGACCGGCCGGTGTAGGCGATCCCCGGGTTCATGTCCGGCCGGGAGAGGCTGAAACCCAGCCCGATGTTGCCCGCGCGATCCATGGCAGCGCTGCCCATCCAGCGCCAGCTCGCGTCGGGCGCATAAGTGCCCTGCTGGAAGACGAAGGGATCGCCGGCAGGATCGCGCAATTCGTACCATCGGACGCCGCTCGAATCGCCTGCCTTGACCGTGTGGTTCGCGACCAGCGCCTCCACGCCTCCCAGGTTGCGGTAGGCGACGCGGAACATCATGCGATCGGACAGGGCGTCGAGTCCCGACGCGCCGGTGGCCATCTGCGGGATGCAGGTCCCCGTCCGCGTCGAGCTGCAGGCCGGCGTGAAGGGAGCCACCGGCAGCTCGACCGAATCCACCGCGCTGTTCGCCGGGTCGGCCCAGTCCACATGGAACGCGAAGAGGATGAGCGAGTTCTGGCCGAACCCCAGCGCGAAGCCCGGCCCCCTCCGCTGCAGCGGGAGCGGACCGTCGAGGTCGGCCGGGGCGATGCCGCTCACCCCCGGGGCGATGCGAACGCACTGTTGCGCGGCCGGCTCTCCAGCGAGCATCCGCGCGCGCTCGAAGGCGCAGAGCTGGACGCCCTGGAAGGAATCGGTATGGGAGTTGGGGTACAGGTTGTAGGTGGCGTAATACGCGTCCGGCCACACGGCGAGCTTGGGGTAGTCGTTGAACATCGCATACGAGAACGCATAACGGGCGTAGCCCCCTGTCGGATCGGGCGTGCGCGAGACGGCGACGCACTCGAGGAACGGGCCGGCGGTGGCGTCTGTGATGGCGAACTGGCTGACCAGCCATCGATCGGCGAGCGGATCGTAGAGCACGATGCCGTCGCCGTCATCGTTCGTCTCGCAGGGTCCGCCGAACCCCGAGAACAGGGTGCGCGTCGGCACCGGGCCGAAGAGCAACGTGCCCTGCTTGGAGAAGACCGCCAAGCTGGCATTGACCATCTGCACGTAGTGCGAGGGTCCCACGTCTCCCTGCGGATCGGGCGGCATGCCGATCACCTCGAACGCCTGCGCCGGCGGCACGGCGACGATGCCTTGGCCGATGCCGTCGAAGCTGTTGCCGGCCTGCGGCTCGAGCACGAAGGGCACGGTGTCCTGCAGGACGGGATCGCGCTCGGGCGCGGGCCAGGCAGGGAGAGGAACCGGCCGCGGCTCGCGCTCTCCGCGGGAGTTCCCCGGCCCGACGGGGCGGAGCAGCCAGAGCGGAGGGGACACGTCGTGCTGCGCCGCCTGGAGGAACTCGGTCCGCCCCGTGAGCGGAATCGAGTGGGCGGCGCCGGAAAGGGCCAGCGCCAAGGTGGCGGGCCGCAGGAGCATCGGTTCCACAATAGCGCACGCCTGGCCGCCCTGACGTCCCGCGGGGCACGGATTGTCTCTTTTGGGCCGACATCGAGGCGCGGAAAAAGCCCGGCGAGAAGGAAAGACGACAATCTGGCGGCTCGCGATCGTCGACCTCGGCGGTCAAGACGGAGCGAACCGGCGCAGCTCGGCGAGCAAGCTCGCGAGCCGGGCGGCGTCGTGACGCTGCAGCGTCCGCAGGTTTGCGCGAGCGATCTGCTCGGAGACGGTGAGCGCGGGCTGGAGCGAGCGCAGCTCCTCGGCGGAGAGCTTGGAGCGGTCGAGGTACACCGACCCGGCGGGGCGGCCCGAGCGGACCCGGTCCAGCGTGGCGATGCGGACGAGCTGCAGGGTGGGATCGGGGCTGCGGCGCAGGAACGAGACGGCGCGGTTCTCGTCGGAGAGGTCCATCGGCAGCTCGGGATGGAAGGCCACGCAGTGGAACCGCCGGAGCGATCGCCGGACCTCGTCGCGGAGCTCCTCGAGCGCGCGCACGCCGCCTTCGAGCTCCGGGTAGATGAGCAGCGCCACCTCGACCTGGTCCTCGGGCGTCGCTTCCAGCTCCCGCACCGCCGACGCCGTGGCCTCGCCCGGCCCCCCGCCGCGCAACACCCGCCGGGCCAGGCGACCCGACTCGCGGCACCTGCGCGCGAAGGGGCAGAGATCGAGCGCCTCGACGAACTCGCGCAAGTAGCGGTCGTTGCGAGCGAGGGCGGCTGCTTCGATGGATTCCACGCGCCTGCCATGTTAGACGACGCACCCCAGGGATGCCCCGCCGAAAAGACCTGAAGTCCATCCTCCTGCTCGGCTCCGGTCCCATCATCATCGGGCAGGCCTGCGAATTCGACTACTCCGGCGTGCAGGCGCTCAAGGCGCTGCGCGAGGAGGGGTACCGGACCATCCTGCTCAACTCCAATCCGGCCACCATCATGACGGATCCGGAGTGGGCCGACCGCACCTACATCGAGCCCATCACCGTCGAGGCGGCGGAACGGATCCTGGCGGTGGAGCGGCCCGACGCCGTCTTGCCCACGCTGGGGGGCCAGACGGCGCTGAACCTGGCGGTCCAGCTCGCCCGGCAGGGAATCCTCGCGAAGTACGGCACCCAGCTCATCGGCGCGCAGCTCGACGCCATCGAAAAGGCCGAGGACCGCCAGCGGTTCAAGGACACGATGACGGCGGTCGGCCTGGACGTGCCGAAATCCGGCGTGGCGCGCTCGCTGGACGAGGTCAACGCCGTCGGCCACGAGCTGGGCTTCCCGCTCATCCTGCGCCCGAGCTTCACCCTCGGTGGCCTCGGCGGCGGCATCGCGTACAACCGCGAGGAGCTGGCGGACATGGGCGCGCGCGCGCTGGCCTACAGCCCGACGCACGAGGTGCTGATCGAGGAGTCGGTGCTCGGCTGGAAGGAGTTCGAGCTGGAGGTGATGCGCGACCATGCCGACAACGTGGTGGTCATCTGCTCGATCGAGAACGTGGACCCGATGGGGGTGCACACCGGGGACTCGATCACCGTCGCGCCCGCGCAGACGCTGAGCGACGTCGAGTACCAGGAGATGCGCGACATGGCGCGCAAGGTGATCCGCGCCATCGGCGTGGAGACCGGCGGGTCCAACATCCAGTTCGGCGTGGATCCGCGCAGCGGGCGCATCGTGGTCATCGAGATGAATCCGCGCGTGTCGCGCAGCTCGGCGCTGGCCTCGAAAGCGACGGGCTTCCCGATCGCGCGCATCGCCGCCAAGCTGGCGGTCGGATATACGCTCGACGAGATCCAGAACGACATCACCAAGTCGACGCCCAGCTCCTTCGAGCCGGCCATCGACTACTGCGTGGTGAAGATCCCCCGCTTCAATTTCGAGAAGTTCCCGCACGCGGACCAGACGCTCACCACCTCGATGAAGTCGGTGGGCGAGGTGATGTCCATCGGGCGGACCTTCAACCAGGCCCTGCAGAAGGCGCTGCGCAGCCTGGAGAACGGCACCACCGGATTGCACAGCCCCCTCGGGCGCGACGCGTCGCCGGAGGGAGCGTCTTACAGCGCGCAGGAGCTGGAGCGCATCCGGTCGGAGGTGAAGACGCCCACGCCCCGCCGGCTGTTCTGGGTGGGCGAGGCGTACCGCGCCGGGATCCCCACCAGCGAGATCGCTCAGCTCTCGTCCATCGATCCCTGGTTCCTGCGCGAGGTCGAGGAGCTGATCCGCGCGGAGCGCGAGATCGCGGGGGGCGAAGCCCTTCCGCAGCTGCAGCGGTGGAAACGGCTGGGCTTCTCCGACCGGCGCATCGCGCAGCTCTCGGGCCGCCGCGAGAAGGAGATCGCCCGCCAGCGCGAGGCGCAGGGCCTCCATCCGGTCTTCAAGCGCGTCGACACCTGCGCCGCCGAGTTCGAGGCGAACACGCCGTATCTGTATTCCTCGTACGAGGACGAGGACGAAGTGCGCCCCGATACGCGCAAGAAGGTGCTGATCCTCGGCTCGGGCCCGAACCGGATCGGGCAGGGAGTCGAGTTCGACTACTGCTGCGTGCAGGCCAGCTTCGCGCTGCGGGCGGCGGGCTTCGAGACCCTCATGGTGAACTGCAACCCCGAGACGGTCTCCACCGACTACGACACCTCCGACCGCCTCTACTTCGAGCCGCTCACGCTGGAGGACGTGGTCGAGATCGCCCGGCGGGAGAAGCCGATGGGCGCCATCGTGCAGTTCGGCGGGCAGACCCCGCTCAAGCTGGCCCAGGGGCTGCTCGACGCGGGCATCCCCATCCTGGGCACCAGCGTGGACGCGATCGACGCCGCCGAGGACCGCGAGCGGTTCGCCCGGGTCGTCGAGGAGCTGAAGCTGCTCCAGCCGGAGAACGGGGTCGCGCGCAGCGCAGAGGAGGCGCTCGCGACCGCCCGGCGCATCGGCTACCCCGTGATGGTGCGCCCCAGCTTCGTGCTGGGCGGGCGCGCGATGGAAGTGGTGTACGACGACGAGGGGCTGATGCAGTACTCCACGGAGGCGGTGCGGGCGTCCGAGGAGCGGCCCATCCTCATCGATCGGTTCCTCAAGGACGCCATCGAAGTCGACGTCGACTGCGTCGGCGATGGCGAGAAGTACGTGGTCTGCGGCGTGATGGAGCACATCGAGGAGGCGGGCATCCACTCGGGCGATTCGGCCTGCGCGCTCCCTCCGTTCAGCCTCTCGCCCAAGATCGTCGAGGAGATCTCCCGGCAGGCAGTCGCGCTGGCGCGGCACCTGCGCGTGGTGGGTCTCATGAACGTCCAGTTCGCCGTCCGGGAGGGGCGCATCTACATCCTGGAGGCGAACCCGCGGGCCTCGCGCACCGTTCCCTTCGTGGGCAAGGCGACGGGGATCCCGTGGGCCCGCGTGGCGGCGCTCTGCACGGTGGGGAAGACCCTGGCCGAGCAGGGCATCACGAAGACGGTCGTTCCCAAGCACATGAGCGTGAAAGAGGCCGTGTTCCCCTTCCACCGGTTCTCCCGCGCGGACACCATCCTCGGACCGGAGATGCGCTCCACCGGCGAGGTCATGGGCCTCGACGACTCGTTCGCTCGCGCTTTCGCGAAAGCGCAGATCGCCGCGGGGAACACGCTGCCGCTCGAAGGGCGCGTGTTCATCTCCGTGCGCGACGAGGACAAGGAGGGGACCGTCGATCTGGCCCGCCGGATGGTGGCCTGCGGATTCGAGGTGGTTGCGACCCAGGGCACCGCGCGCTACCTCCGCGAACGAGGTGTCCCTGCCACCCCGGTCCTGAAGGTGGCCGAGGGCCGGCCGCACGTCGTCGACAAGATCATCGACGGCGAGATCGCCCTGGTCTTCAACACCACCTCCGGGAAGCAGGCCATCGCCGACAGCTACAGCATCCGCCGCGAGACGCTGATGCACGGCATCCCGTACTTCACCGCGCTCACTTCCTGCCGCGCGGCCGTGGCGGCGATCGAGGCGCTCCGCCAGGGGCCGCCCAGCGTCAAGGCGCTGCAGGAGTACCAGAAGCAGCGCTGATCAGTTCCATCGCGCTGGCGGGCGGGGCCTCGGCGGAAGCGATCGGCTTGCGCAGACGGTCGGAGAGCCAGTCCGTGACCGAGACCAAGAGATAGATGAGCAGGACCAGCGTGGTGGCGCGCGGGTAGAAGCCGAGTTGCACGTTGTTGTAGAGCGCGAGCCCAAGCCCGCCTCCGCCCACCAGGCCGACCACCGTCGACACGCGCAGGTTGGTCTCCCAGCGCAGCAGGGTGTACCCGAGCAGCATCTCGCGGGCCTGGGGCCACATCGCCCACAAGAGCCGCTGCGGCCGCGTCGCGCCGGTCGCTCGCAGCTCCTCGACGGGCCCGTCGGGGACCTCCTCCAGCGTCTCCGCGTAGAGCTTGCCGAGCACGCCCGCCGTGTGCAGGCCCAGCGCGAGCGCGCCCGCGAAGGGTCCCAATCCGACCGCCAGGATGCAGAGAAGGACCCAGACCAACTCGGGGATCGAACGGAGCATCGCGAGCAGCAGGCGGGAGCAGGAGTAGGCGAGGAGCCGCCCGGCGCGGCCGGGCACGCCGGGCGCGTCGCGGCGATCGAGGAGCAGGGTGGCGGTCGCGGGCAGCGCCAGCGCGCCGCCCAGCCCGATGCCGATCGCCGTGCCCACCACCGAGATGGAGACCGTCTGCCAGAGCGGCTCGATCAGGCTGGAGAGGAATCCGGCGGACAGATCGGGCGGGAAGAGCTGGCGGGCGAAGCGGCCGAAATGGCCGAGCAAGCCGGGCGCGGCGATCCCGAGGAAGCCGGCCTGCTGGAAGGCGAGCGCGGCCAGCGCGATCCAGAGGAGGGCCGGGGCCGGCCGGACGACGCGGCCTTCGACAGGCCCGCGCAACAGGCCGCTGCCATGCACGGCGTTGCGCTGGAAGCGGCCCCGCAGTCGCCGGCTCACGGCATCGGTCAGCAGCACCAAGGTGACGAAAGCGAGGAG
>Ga0099794_10000651_pt1 | contig 11609 bp, 10 predicted proteins | sample Rivendell_Oct201_10_FD_77320 | JGI IMG/M metagenome (GOLD analysis project Ga0099794, IMG submission 77320) | Vadose zone soil microbial communities from the Eel River Critical Zone Observatory, Northern California, USA -... | ecosystem: Host-associated > Plants > Roots > Rhizosphere > Soil ... | reverse complement strand
GCGAGCTTCTGGAAGCGCCCCGGCGTCGACCCGACGCGCATCCCGACCGAAGTGTTCGTTCTCCCCGCCGCGTCCGGGGTCGAGAAGGAGGGCAGCATCGTCAACAGCGGGCGCTGGTCGCAGTGGCGCGTCCGCGCGGTGAAGCCCATCGCCGACTCTCGCCCCGACCTGGATATCGTCGATGGCATCGCCCAAGCCGTGAAGCGCGCGTACGAGAAGGACGGGGTATTCCCCGAGCCGATCCGGCACCTCGCCTGGGACTATGCACATGGACACGAGGCCGATCCTCATCGCGTCGCCCGCGAGCTGAACGGGCGCTTCCTGGTCGACGGGGTGGACAAGGACGGCAAGGGCTTCGCCGCGGGCAAGCAGGTGCCCGGCTTCGCGCAGCTGAAGGACGACGGAAGCACGCTCGCGGGTAACTGGATCTACTGCGGCGGCTATACCGAAGAGGGCAACCTTGCCGCGCGACGCGATACGACCGATGCGCCAAACGGTATCGGCCTCCATCCAAGCTGGGCGTGGGTGTGGCCGATGAACCGCCGCATCCTCTACAACCGCGCCTCCGTCAACCGCAAGGGCGAGCCGTTCAACCCCCGCAAATGGGTCATCCGCTGGAACGCCGCGAAGCAGACCTGGGAAGGCGATGTTCCCGATGGCGCCATGGCGCCGGGCGAGACGAATCCCTTCATCATGCTGGCATCGGGGGTTGGACAGCTTTACTCCCCGGACCTCGTGGACGGGCCGTTTCCCGAGCACTACGAGCCGGTGGAGAGCCCGGTTCAGAACCCCCTCTCCAAGATCCAGTCCAGTCCCTGCGCGACGATCTGGCGATCCTCCGATTTTGACCGGTACGGCACGCCCGATGTCTTTCCGGTCGTCGCCACGACCTATCGAGTGTCCGAACACTGGCAGACCGGCGCCATGAGCCGCAACATGCCCTGGCTCGTCGGCCTCGTGCCGAACGCGTTCGTCGAGCTCGGCACCGCGCTGGCCCAGCGCGAAGGGATCAAGAACGGGGACCGGGTGATCGTGAGCAGCGCACGGGGCTCCATCGAGGTCTACGCCCTGGTTACCGAACGCTTCCAGCCCTTCCTCATCGACGGTCGGATGATCGACGAGATCGGCCTCCCGTGGCACTGGGGCTATGCGGGAATCGTCCAGGGCGACATCGCCAATGATCTCACCGCGAGCGTCGGCGACCCGAACTCGCAGATTCCCGAGACCAAGGCGTTTCTCTGCAATATCAAGAAAAAGGACCGCACATGACCACGCCCGCCTTGAAGCCGAAAGCGATGATCCAGGACAATACGCGCTGTATCGGCTGCCGGGCCTGCATGGTGGCGTGCCAATCCTGGAACGACCGGCCCGCGGACCTGACGACGTTCTTCACCGGCCCGGGCTATCAGAACCCGCGCGATCTCGACGCCAACAACTACACCCTGATCACGTTCAACGAGATCACGACCGGCGCCCGACCCGATTGGGTGTTCGGACGCCAGCTCTGCATGCACTGCGACCACCCGGCCTGCGCATCGGCGTGTCCGACCACCGCGCTGAAGAAGACCGCCCTCGGCCCCGTGGCGTTCGACGCGTCGCGGTGCATCGGGTGCCGGGCCTGCATGCAGGCGTGCCCATTCCTGATTCCCAAGTACGACTACGAGAACCTCGCGCCGCTGATCCACAAGTGCACGTTCTGCGCCGACCGCCTGGAGGTGGGGCTGAAGCCGGCGTGCGCGACCGTGTGCCCCACCGGCGCCATCAGCTTCGGCGACCGCGACGACATGGTGGCCGAGGCGAAGCGGCGGATCGCGACGGCCCCGGGCACGTATATCCCCGAGATCTACGGCCTCGACGAGGTCGGGGGAACCAGCGTGCTGCACCTGTCCTCCGTCCCCTTCGAGCAGATCGGCTATATCACCGGGCTGCCGAAGTCGCCGATGCCGGATCTCACCCACCGATGGCTGCGCGTCACCCCGCATGTGTTCGGCCTGTTGTACGGCGTGTTCGCGGCGCTGACCTGGATGGTGCACTGGCGCAACCGCGGCCGGGAGCACGATGGCGAGAAGGCATGAACTGGCGCATGCGGCTCACCTGGTGGGACAAGGCCCTGCTCGCCGTCATGGCGGTCGCCGTCGTCATCACCCTGGTGCGATTCGCGGCCGGGATCGGCAGCGTCGCCAACATCAACAACGCTTATCCCTGGGGCTGGTGGGTCGGCTACGGGATCATGACCATGATCGCGATCGGAGGGGTCGGCTTCACGATCACCGGACTGGTGGAGGTCCTGGGCGGGCATCGTTACCATTCGTTCCTTCGCCCCGCCGTCCTCATGGCGTTCCTGGCTTATGTCAGCGCGATCACCATGCTCATGGTGGAGCTCGGCCGGCCGTGGAAGGTGTGGCTGGTCCTGGTGTCCTGGGCGCCCACCTCCGCGCTGTACGAGGTCGGCTGGTGCGCGTTCCTGTATCTCAGCGTGCTCGCCTTCGAGTTCGCCCAGGTGCCGGTCGAGCAGCTCGGCTGGCGTCGCGCGTTGAACGTCATCCGGGCCATCTACATTCCCATCATGCTGCTAGGCGTGACGCTGTCGCACCTGCACCAGTCCTCGCTGGGCACGTTGATGACGCTCATCCCGCACAAGGTGAACGTCCTCTGGTGGTCGGAGCTCTTGCCGTTGATCTACCTCTTTTCCGCCATGATGGCCGGCCCGGCGGTGGCGATCCTCGAGCACCTCGCCGCGGCTCGCTGGCTCGGCTTCGAGCCGCGCATCGATCTGCTCGCCAGACTCGCTCGCATCGAAGCCTGGCTCGTGGCGCTCTGCCTCGCGCTCCAGGTGGGCGATCTGTTCTACCGTGGCGCCGCCGGCGCCATGCTCAGCGCAACGTGGTTCGCGGTCTCGTTCTGGGTCGGAATCGGGTTCGGCCTGCTGCTTCCCCTGGTCATGCTGCTCATGCCGGAAGTGCGCGAGAGCCGGCGCGGGCTCGCCCTGGCCTGCGGCCTGGTGGTGGCCGGCGTCCTGCTCCACCGGCTGAACGTGGCCGTGTTCGGCCTCCGGGTGCGGCACTGGGAAACCTACGTCCCGTCGTGGGGAGAGATCGGCATTACCCTCGGCATCACCGCGGGGGCCGTGTTCGTGTTCGGGGCGCTGGTGCGGATCCTGCCCATCCACGAGGAGGCGCCGCCGCGGACCGCTGCGCGCCCCGCGGCTGAGCCCGGCCGCGCGCTGCGCGGCGCGGAAAGGACTGTCGTGACATGACGGCGGAGCAACCGCGTCGGGTCTCCGCGATCCGCATCGTCGGCATGCTGGTGGTGCTCGTCAACCTCATCCTGACCATCGCCCTCATCACCCAGGTGCGCGACCTGCAGCAGCGTGTCGCGAGCCTGCCGTCGGATCTGGCCAGCAAGCGCGACGTGGCCTCGCTACGCCCGCTGCAGGTTCGCCAGATCCTGACGAAGAACTGTGTGGAGTGCCACAGCGCCCGCCGGCTGGGCGCGACCGTCTCGATGGAGCCGTCGGAAATCCAGCGCACCGTCGAGCGCATGCAGAGCCACCCGGGCGCCAATATCCCGGCCGGCGAGTTCGAGCGCATCGCCGCTTCCTTGCTCGTGCTTCGTTGCGCCCGCTGCCACGGAGAGGACACACTGAACCTGATGGTGCTGAAGACCCAGCCCGAGCGCATCGCGACGATCCGTCGCATGGCCGCGCTCCCCGGCTCGGGCGTGCGGCCGGACCAGGTATCCGCCATCGCTCAGGCGTTCGAGAAGGTGTGGCAGTAGGAGCCGTAGACACAGGAGGAGGCATCCGATGAGACGATTTGCAGTGACCTTCGGCTTCGCTCTGCTGATCGGCCTGGGTGCCTGGCCAGCCCAATCACCGGCCGAGGACGCGCCGCCGCCGCCGCCGGTGCAGGGGCCGCCCCTGGAGAGGCTCTTCGCTCCGGTAAAGGAGCAGATGGCGCCGCTGCCGCCCTTCCTTCGGGACATGGACCTAAGGGTGCATTTCCGCACCTACTACTTCAACCGGAACCAGCCCAGCGACGTCAAGAACGAGGCTCTGGCCTTCGGGGGCTGGATCAGCCTGCAGTCCGGCTGGCTTCTCGACACGTTCGCGATGGGCGCGACCCTGTACGGCTCGGCGCCGCTCTATGCGCCGGACGACCGAGACGGCACCTTGCTCCTCAAGCCGGGGCAGGAAGGGTACTACGTCCCGGGCGAAGCGTGGGGCGCGCTGCGCTACAAGGACTACGCGCTCCTGAAGGGCTATCGTCAGCAGGTCGACCAGACGTACATCAACCCGCAGGACAACCGGATGACCCCGAACACCTTCGAGGCCCTGACGCTCGGGGGCAAGGTGGGCTGGCTCCAGTACCTCGCGGGCTACCTCTGGAACATCAAGACGCGGAACTCGGACGAGTTCGTCGCCATGTCTGCGGCGGCGGGGGTGAAGGGGCAGCACGACGGCGTCGGCCTGGCCGGCGTCCGGCTCACCCCGATGGAGAATCTTCGGCTCGACGTCAGCAACCAGTACGGCGTCAACATGTTCAATACCATCTATGCGGAGGCCGACTACCTGCATCCGCTGAACGAGGACTGGAAACTGCGCCTCGGGGTCCAGATCTCGGATCAGCGCGCCGTCGGCGACGCGAACGTCGGCGGGACGGTCGACAAGTTCTGGGCCACCCAGGCGGGCGGGGCGCGCGTCCAGGTGATGTACCGGGAGCTCACGCTGACGGGGGCTTTCACGGTCAACGGCAACGGCAACACCATGCAGAACCCTTGGGGCACCTACCCTGGCTATCTCACGATGATCGATCAGGACTTCGACCGCGCCAACGAGAAAGGTTGGCTGATCGGTGCCGCCTACGACTTCTCGAAGGTGCTCACCCCGGGCTTGAGCGCCAACTTCAACATCGCCTGGGGCAGGGATGCCATCAACCCGTCCACGCGGCAGAAGGCGCCCGACCAGACGGAGTACGACTTCACGGCCGATTATCGCTTTCCCAGGAGCGCGCCGGCCTTTCTCCAGGGGGTCTGGTTCCGTGCGCGCAGCGCCATCCTCGATCAGGCCCATTCAAGGGCGCTCGGGTACCAGTTCCGGTTGATCATCAACTGGGAGCGAGACCTGATCTGATGCCTTGGACTCGGGCGGGCCTCGCCCTCCTGCTGACCTGCCTGCTCGGCATTCCCGCCGGGATCGGGGCGTTCACCTTCGTCTACGCGAAGGGCTTCTCCTACCTCTCGACCGACCCGCGCGCCTGCGTGAACTGCCACGTCATGAATCCGCAGTACGACGCCTGGCTCAAGAGCGGCCACCGGCACACTGCGACCTGCGTCGAGTGCCACCTGCCTCACGGGGGGATCGCGAAGTGGGTGGCCAAGGCCGAGCACGGATTCCGGCACTCGGCCGCCTTCACCCTCGAGAACTTCAAAGAGCCGATCGAGATCACGCCGCGCGATCGAGACATGGCCCGCGTGAACTGCGTCCGCTGCCACGAGGGGCTCGTCCACGAGGTGGTGTACGCCGCCGGGCCGGCGCGGGGACGGCTCGATTGTCTCCACTGCCACGCCGGCGCCGGACATGGCGCCCCCGGATGAGCCACAGGCGCTGACATGGCGACGATCCGAGCGCGGGGCTGGCTGCTGGGGCTGGTGGGGCTGGCCGGGGTGGCAGGGCTCACCGTGCTCCTGCTGGCGCTCCTCACGAACATCTTCGAGCGGAAGCAGGAGGGCCGGCAGACCACCGTCCGGCTGGTCGAGGTGACCGAGGACACCATGGACCCCAAGGTGTGGGGCCAGAACTGGCCGTTGCAGTACGACTCGTATCTGCGGACCTCGCGCTCTACGACGACCAAGTACGGCGGCCGCGGACTCGGGGCGAGCGACACCGGGCCGGCGGAGCAGAAGCTCGACCGGGACCCCTGGCTCAAGCGGATCTTCGCGGGCTACGCCTTCGCCCTCGACTATCGTGACCGGCGTGGGCACGCCTACGCCCTCTTCGACCAGGAAGAGACCCGCCGCGTGACCGAGCGGCAGCAGCCCGGCGCCTGCCTGCAGTGCCACGCCGCGAACCTCGCGCTCTATCGCTCCGTCGGGAAGGGCGACGTCCAGAAGGGCTTCGAGCAAGTCTCGGGCATGCCGTACCGCGAGGCCCGGGAGCTGAAGGACGACAAGGGGCAGCTCCTCGTGCAGCATCCCGTCTCCTGCGTCGACTGCCACGATCCGAAGACCATGGTCCTCCGCGTCACCCGGCCGGGCTTCATCGCCGGCATCAAGGCGCTCAAGGCCAAGGAGAGCATCGCCGACTTCGACCCCAATCGGGACGCCACCCGCCAGGAGATGCGCTCGTTCGCCTGCGGGCAGTGTCACGTCGAGTACTACTTCAAGGGACCCGGCAAGGTCGTCACGTATCCCTGGGCGAACGGACTCAAGGTCGAGGAGATCGAGGCCTACTACGAGCGGGAGGGCTTCACGGACTTTGTCCACGCGGAAACCGGCAACAAGGTCCTGAAGGCCCAGCACCCGGAGTTCGAGGTGTGGTCCCAGGGCGTGCACGCCCGGGCGGGGGTGGCCTGTGCCGACTGCCACATGCCCTACGAGCGCGTCGGCGCGACGAAGGTGAGCGACCACTGGGTGCGGAGGCCGCTCCTCAACCTGAACCGCGCCTGCCAGACCTGCCACGCGGTGCCCGAGAAGGAGCTGGAGGCTCGCGTGCTCACGATCCAGGACCGTCACCACGCGCTCCTGCAACGGGCGGCCCGCGCCACCACCGACATGCTCGACGCCATCGTCGCCGCGAAGAAGCGCGGGACGGCCGAACGCGACCTCCAGGCGGCCGCCGGCCAGCACCGGAAGGCGCAGTGGCGGCTCGACTTCGTGGCCGCCGAGAACTCCATGGGCTTTCACGCCCCGCAGGAGCTCGCGCGGATCCTCGGGGAGGTCATCGACCATGCGCGCCAGGGCCAGCTCGAAGCCGAGCGCACGCTGCGAAAGCCATAGCGCGTTAGCGCAGCCGGGATACGGCAGAGGATACTGATCCCTCCAGATATCCGGCGAGTTACGATGAGCCTGGACGGATGGCCACGCTCTTTCCGTGCTCGGCAGCGCGACCGCGCGGCGGCGACGTCATGCGCCGGATGGTGAGTCTCGTGACGATGCTGTGTGCCTTGGCCGGCCTCGCCGCTACCCCCATCGACTCCAGAATCCTGTTCCATCGCAATGCCCCCGTGCCGCGGTCGGTGCAGGAGTTCGCCTGGCGAGTGATCGAGACGCGGTGCAACTACCAGTCGTACGAGCGCGAGCAACGCTCGTTTTGGGCTTATGACGCCCAGGCGAGGAGAGTCGGCGCGGGTGTCGTCTATTCGATTAACATCCTTTCGGAGCTGCCGTGGAGGAAAACAGAACCCCCGGCCGTCATCGAGATGACCGTCGTGGATGACGGCCGCGTGCGGCTCACGGCGCTGAAGTCATCGTTCGTGGTCTGCGCATCCCAGCCAAGCGAGTAACTCGCGGGCATGAACCCATTGCTCAAAGAGATCCGTCACAACCCGCTGCTGTGGTTGCTGGTATTCGTGCCGGCGGTTTTCGCGTGCCACAAGCTCACACCAGAATCGCACACGTTGCTGTTCGCGCTTTCCGTCTTGGCCATCGTGCCGCTGGCGGCGCTGTTGAGCCATGCCACCGAATCCGTGGCGGCCAAGACGGGCGATGCGGTGGGCGGCCTGCTCAATGCCACACTGGGGAACCTGACGGAACTGGTCATCGCGCTCACCGCGTTGCGCGCCGGGCAATACATGCTGGTGAAGGCATCCATCGCCGGCGCCATCGTGACCAACACGCTCTTCATGCTCGGCGCTTCGTTCTTGCTCGGTGGGCTGAACCATCACACGCAAGAATACAACCGGCTCAACGCGCGGGCTCAGGCGGGCCAGCTGTTTCTGGCGACCATTGCGCTGCTGATTCCGTCGGCCTTGAGCCAGGCCGACTCGGCGCCGGCGGCCGCCTTCACCCAGCAATTGAGCGTGGGGTTGTCGGTCTTGCTGATGGTGGGGTACGGCCTGGGCTTGCTGTTCTCGCTCAAGACGCACCGCGAGCTGTTTGCCAGCGCGGACTCTGGAGGGTCCGAAGAAATCCCGTGGCCGATGGGCTTGGCCCTTGCCGCGCTGGCCGGAGTCACGGTGCTGGTGGCGCTGGTGAGCGAAGTGTTCGTCGAGTCGGTGCAGACGGCGGCGTTGGATCTCGGGATGTCGCAGGCGTTCGTCGGGTTCATCGTCGTGGCGCTGGTCGGCGGTGCGGCCGAGATGGCCTCGGCCTTTTCGGGCGCGCGCAAGAACCGGCTGGACTTGAGCGTGGGCATCGCGCTCGGCAGCGCGGCGCAAATCGCGCTCTTCGTCGCACCGGTGCTGGTGCTCGTGAGCTATTTCATCGGGCCGAAGCCGATGGATCTGCAATTCTGGCCGGGGGCCGTGGTCATGATCTTGCTCGCCACCATGACCGCCTCGCTGGTCACCATTGGCGGGCGCTCGGCGTGGTTCATCGGCGTCCTGGTGCTGTTGGTGTATTCGATCTTCGCCATGACGCTCTACCTGTTGCCACCCAGGGTGCAGTGAGGAGCGGGGATGGTGACGCGAGAGATGCGGCCGGCGTTATCGCGTTTCTGGAGGGACGATCGAGGTCTGTCGATCTTCCTCGCGGCGCTGGTCGCGATTATCGTCGTGCCGGCGCTCGTGCCGGTTGGGCTACCGGGCAGGCTCGTCGGAGATGCCCTTGTCTCCGTGATGCTGGTCTCGGGCGCGGCTGCGGTGGCCGACAGGCCGCCGGCCCTGGTGATCGTGTCCGTGATCACGGCCGCCGCATTGTTGGTGCGCTGGACGAGCTGGCTCTTCCCGGCAGCCGATCTCGCGGTCTGGCGGGAGATCTTGACGCTCGCGACCCTCATGGTCCTCTGCGGCGTGGTCCTGGCGCTGGCTCTCCGGCGCGGGCCCATCACGGCTCGCCGCATCCAGGGGGCGATCGCCGTCTACCTGCTGCTCGGCTTCATCTGGGCGCACGCGTACGAGCTGGTGGCGCTCTGGCATCCGGGAGCGTTCGCGGGAGCCGTCGACGGCCCGCTGCCGTGGACGTACTACAGCTTCGTGACGCTGACGACGGTGGGCTACGGGGACATCACGCCCGTGCATCCCCTCGCGCGGGCGGTCGCGGTGCTGGAGGCGCTGACCGGACAGCTCTATCTCGCGATCATGCTGGCTCGCCTCGTGTCGCTGGAACTGCAGTCCCGGCGGGACGGCTGAGCGAAGCACGACCGACGATAAGAGGACTCTTCCGCGCCCGGCGCACGCGTCATGGGACGTGCTGTATCATCGGCCCCGCACCTTATGCTTCGGTGATGGGCCCGCGGTCGGGCCGCCCGCCGCGGGGACGGGGCTAATATTGCCTACGCTCTTGAAACATCCCATCACGTTCTCTCATCGAGGTGAGGGCGGGATTACACGCAGGGCCGGGACCCGGTGCTCGCCGCGAGCAAGCCATCACGGATGATGCGCGACCAGAGCTTCTGGGCGATGTCGTCGAGTGAGACAGTTCTGTCCTGCCTGACGACGGGGGCGGCGACCGTCAGTTCTCCAGTGGACTCCGAGAGGATGTGACCCGTCTGTGTGTCCCAGACCTGGAGCCACAGCCGCAGCCCCGAGATGCGGGTCTTGACGATCTTCAGGCCGGTGAACTCGAACTTGTCGACGAGGGACTGGCTGAACTCGGCGAGCCCAGGTTGCAGCAGGTAGCGGGAACCGAGCGCGGCGCCGATGCGCTGGAGCCGCTCCCGTTCTGGGATTCCACTGCGACCGTACCCTGCGAGGAGATCGGCGTACTCCCCGGCCAGTCCTCGGTCGGTGAGCCGGTTCAGCACCTCCGGCATCGAAACCACCCGGATGGGCGGCGATCCTTGCGCGAGTGCCACGGTGAGCGCATGCGATATGGTGGGGCTCAGGCCCTGGATGCCGGATGGAGTGACGACACCGAGGGCGGCGACCGGCTCGCACGCCAGTACCGCCATGTCGACTGACGGTGGCCGCGGCGTGGACGTGACGTGGTCGTGCGACAGGTAAAAGGGGGTGCTGCAGCCGGCCGCGAACATGGCCGAGGATACGATGAATCTCTTGACGACGCGCCCACTCACTCTCATGCTGGCCCGAGCCATGATGCGCCCGCGGCGGGGTCACGGTCAAGGGACGGCTGGCCGACGCGCCCGAACAGAAGCTCCATGACCTCGCGTTCCGTTCGCTTCGGCCGCGCGAGTTCGTGTCACTGTCGCTCGTGGGCGAGTGGGAAGAGCGCCGAAGCCGGCGCGAGGGTCGTGACCGAAGGAGAGCCGGCCTACCATGGATCGGACCTTCAGGCGCTAGGGCCCGGCCGTCGGGCAGCCGGAGCACGTCGTAGAAGAACGTGTCCTCCTCGTCCCACATCCCGACGTCGTCGCCGGCGTTGATCATCGACGAGGCGATCCACCGGAGATGCTCGACAAACTTGACCGCCATGTCCAGATAGGCCGGGGCCGACCACTCAACTCCGTTTCGAAGTCTTCGCCCGCTGGGTGCTCCCCGCTGAGAGGTAGGCGGCAGGTGGAAGGGGGGTGTTGCGTCGGCTACCCGGAGCTGAAGCCGCACGACCTGCGGCACGGGGTGGCGATCGAAGGGCTGGAGCAGCGGCAAGATCTCGAGCAGGTGCGGGCGCTGCTCGCAACAGAGCCGCAACAAGGACAGGCGCCTCAAACACGCAGTCTGAAGGTCCTCGAAACTTCAGTACGTCGCTGGTTCAAATCGGGGGCGCGGAATCACCGATATCAAACAGGCTCACTTTCGAGATCGATTTGATCTAGACGCGTTGCGCGGGCCCACAATCACCGAAATCGACTCGCCTCAGCTTCTTGGTGCAGGTTCTCCGACCGCCGAAGCTGCCCGATCCTGTCTCGGAAATCTGCCACCAGCTTCAACAGGTGGGAATTCGGTGGGAACCGCCGTGAGAATTTGGTGTAAAGTGGGAATCGGACCGGATTGCGCAGACTCCAGATCAAGAATCAGAAACAGCGTTGCCCGCCGTTGTCCAAGCGTCAAGCCCTCCGGCGAGAGATCCGCGCCATCCGAAGCTCCTTGAAGAAGCGGCGCCGCCGCCAGAGCTTGAACGCAACGAACACACCGAGTCCCGCGACAATCAGGATTAGCGCGCCGGGCGCCAAGCGACGCCAGGGTCGCGAGGACCCGATCGATCGCCCGATGGAACACCCTGCCGAGATACTTGGCTCGATCACCCGTTTAACATCTCGATCGCGACGAAGTTCATGGACCGTTCTCCAGTACCCGGATCCCGCTCATCCCTTACTCCTTCCTGAGCGTCGCGCCGGTCTTCGCGGGCACGCCCGCAGGGACACGTCCGACGGGCAGGGCGGCCGGTTCAGACGGTCCGGCTCCGGAACCGCGGGCCGACGTTCGGGCCGTAACAGCCAGAGAGCGAGGCGGGCCAGCGTGGTCCGGACGACGACCCGGAGTGAGGGACGCGGACGCCCGTCACGTGATCTCAGTGACTCGGCGGTACGCCGTAGGTCGCCGAGGCGTTCTTTC
>Ga0099794_10000650_pt1 | contig 11613 bp, 10 predicted proteins | sample Rivendell_Oct201_10_FD_77320 | JGI IMG/M metagenome (GOLD analysis project Ga0099794, IMG submission 77320) | Vadose zone soil microbial communities from the Eel River Critical Zone Observatory, Northern California, USA -... | ecosystem: Host-associated > Plants > Roots > Rhizosphere > Soil ... | reverse complement strand
TGGTGATCGAGGACGATTCCGAGATTCGCCTGGTCGTGGCCGACCTGCTGGAAGAAGCCGGTTTCGAGGTGACCCTCGCCCGCAACGGGGACGAGGCGCTGCGCCAACTCCGCCTTGGCCAGGCGCCCTGCGTCATCGTCCTCGATCTCATGATGCCGGTGATGGACGGCTGGACGTTTCGCACCGAGCAGATGAAGGATCCGCGCCTCGCCGCCATCCCGGTCGTGCTCATCTCCGGAGCCGCCGACGCCGAGGAGAGCGCGCGGAAACTGGCGGCGGACCTCCTCACCAAGCCGTTCAAGGCGGAGTCGCTGATCGCAGCCGTGCGGGCACATTGCTAGACATTCCCCGCCGTGCGACGGCGCGATTCACCCGGGGGCCCAGGGCACCGGCTCACTCGGCTCGGAGCGCGACCGCTGGGTCCACCAGCGCCGCACGCTGCGCGGGCACCAGCGTGGCCGCCAACGAAACCGCGCCAAGGACCACCACCGCGCTGAGCAATGCCGGCGGGTCGGCGGGTCCGACGCCGAACAGGAGCCCGGCGAAGAAGCGCGCCGACGCGAGCGCGCCGGCGGAGCCCAGCAAGAGGCCCGCGCCGACGACCGCAGCGCTCTCTCGCGCCACCAGCGCGAGCGCCTGCGCCGGCCGGGCGCCCAGCGCCATGCGCACGCCGATCTCGCGCGTACGCTGGGTCACGGCGTAGGCCAGCACGCCGTAAAGCCCCAATCCGGCGAGCATCAATGCGAGCGCGGCAAATCCGTGCAGGAGGTTCAAAGCGAAGCGGCGCTGCGCGAGGGAAGCCGACAGCGCCTCGCTCAGCGGCCGACCCTGGTAGGCGGGCAGGCGCGGATCGACGGCCGAGAGCGCCTGCTGCGCGGTCCGCAGCACCTCGCGCGCCGGTGCGCTCGAGCGCACCACCAGGGTCAGCGTGTTGGTGGGAAGCTGGTCGAGCGGGAAGTACATGATCGGAGGCGCGTCCGCGTCGAGGCCGAGCTCGCGCACGTCGCCCACCACCCCCACCACCGCCCACCAGCGCGGATCACCGGCCAGACGGAGCCGTTGGCCCAGAGCGTCGCCTCCGGGCCAGTACTTCCGGGCGAAGGACTGATTGATCACGGCCACCGGCGCCTTGTCGGCCGCGTCGGTCTCTTGCGGCGTGCGTCCGCGCAAGAGCGGAATGCCCATCGCCTCGAACCAGCCGGGCGTGACCGTGCGGTTTTCCTCGTCGGGTGGCTGGGCGCCGGCGGGCACCGGGCGCCCCTCGATCTCGAAGGGCTGGTCGGTGGGGACCCCGCTCAGCGGCGCGTAGTCCACGCCGCCCGCCGCCGTGACGCCGGGAAGCTCCCGCAGCCGCTGCAGGATGGACCGGAACAGGGTCCGGTAACGCTGGTCGTCGTCGGCGAATCCGCTCGGCAACGACACGTTCAGCGCCACGGCGCCCTGCGGCCGGAACCCGGGATCGATCCTCAGCACGTTGCCGAAGCTGCGCAGGAGCAACGCCGCGCCGGAGACCAGCACCAGGGCCAGGGCCACGTCGGTGGCGACGAGCGCGCGCCGCAGCCGGCGCGGACGCGGGGCAGCCGACGCGCTCCCGCCTCGCAACGAATCGTGCAGCGTCGCCTGCGTGGTGGTCAGCGCAGGCAACAGTCCGAAGAGGATGCCGCTCAGGACCGAGGCGCCCAGCGCGAACGCCAGCACCGCTCCGTCGACGCGCACTTCCCGCGCCCTGGGCAGATCGGCCGGCCCGGCCGCCAGGAGCAGATCGACGCCCCAGACCGCGATCAAGAACCCCAGCGCGCCGCCCAGCAGCGCCAGGAAGATGCTCTCCACCATCATCTGCCGCACCAGCCGCCAGCGGCCGGCGCCCAGCGCGGCGCGGACCGCCAGCTCGCGCTCGCGCGCGGTGGCCCGCGCCAGGAGCAGGTTTCCCACGTTGGCGCAGGCCATCAAGAGGACCAGTGCGACCGCGCCGAAGAGCATCCACAGCGTGGTCCGCACGCGACCGACCATCTGGTCGAGGAGCGGGACGGCGGCCATCTCGAATCCGGCGTCCGCCGGATAAACCGCTGGGAACGCCGTCCGCAACCGCGCCGAGACCACCGCCATCTCGGCGCGCGCGTCGGACAGCGTGGCCCCGCGAGCGAGCCGCCCGATCACGCGCAGGAAGTGATTGCTGCGGCTCTGCGGGGTGAGCTGGTCGGCGGAAAAGCGAAGCGGCGCCCACGCGTCGTAGTTTTCGGGAAGCTCCAGGTCGTCCGCCAGGACGCCGGCGATGAGGAAGGGATGTCCGGAGATCTCCACCGTGCGGCCCACCGCGCCCGGGTCCCCACCGAAGCGCCGTTGCCAGAGCGTCCGACCCAACACGATCACCCTACCCCGGCCGGGCTCCTCCTCGTCGCTGGTGAACCAGCGCCCGAACGCGGGCTGGACGCCCAGCACCGGCAGGAGCGAGCTGGTCGCGCGGCCGATGAGGATGTGCTCGGGCTCTCCCGCGCCGGCAAGGTTCCCGCTGCCGTATCCCCAGGCTGCGACCCCGCTCATGGTGGAGAGGTGCTCGTGGTCGTGGCGGTACTCGGCCAGTGAGACCGTTCCGTGGACCTGGCGCCAGGACGCGTAGAAGCGCACCAGGCTTCCCGGCTCGCGGTAGGGCAAGGGCCTGAGCAAGAGCCCGCGGACCACGCTGAACACGCTGGTCGTCGCGCCGATCGCCACCGCCATGGTGAGGACCACCACCGCGGCGAAAGCAGGGCTGCGCAACAGCAGCCGCAGCGCTCCGCGGACATCCTGACGCAGCTCGTCCATGACGACATCGGCAGCGAGATCCGTGCCACGACGTTCCCGAGGCGACGTGCCCCGGCGGCCGTCCGGAAACGGGATCGGCCGTCCCGCCTCCGGACGCGACGCCGCGGCTGAGGGATTTCCTGATTGTCGCGTCCAGTTGGATGCGATGCCCCCGCTCCCCTCGGCGGTGGAAGCCGCCTGCTTCCGGATCGTGCAGGAGGCGCTCACGAATGCCGAGCGCCACGCGTCCGCGCGGGAGCTCCATGTCCGACTGACAGCGGGTCTCGGAGCGATCGAGCTCGCCGTCACCGACGACGGAAAAGGCTTCGACGTCGTGATCGCGCACGATCAGCCAGCCGTGCGAACGGGGGGAATCGCCAAGCTTACGGCGCCTTGGGTCACGATCACGAAGCCACACGTCGAGCAACGGAGGAAGGCCATACCCTTGTTGAAGCCCAGCGGCTCCGTAGTCACATGTTCGCACCTGGTGCTGGTATCGCTCTCGGTAATGCGGTCGTCGCTGTTCATGGGCATTGGATAACGCACCACGTCACGGGATTCGGCTGGTGCCGGTGTCCGCGGCGAAACGCCGCTGGCTGTCCTCCGAGCAGGCAAGCGCAGGACTGCCTCTGTACGCCAACGCAGCGGGTGTTTAGGGTGCGCCGCGCTGCACCAGCCAGCCACAGACAGGGGATCTCATGGAGAACATCAGCCTACAGAGCATCAGCTATGACAGGAACAACCGGCAGATCCAGATCAACTCGCCGGGCAACGTTCCAGTGCGCGAGTTCCTGCAGCACCTGAAGCAGCAGGGCCTGGACGCGAAGGACGTGCTCCCGGTCTTCCAGACCGGGGAAGCTGGCGGCACCGGAAGGAGCGGCGTCGAAGGCGGCGCCGGAAAGAGGAACACGTAGTCGGTTCCACTTAGCCTGGCTGGCTGGTGCAGCAATGCCACGAATGGTGTCCGGCAACGGACCAGCGCCGCGGGATGAGCTGGCGCGTCAGGCGTGGGACGTTTTCCCGGAGCGCGGCGGCGGCGCTCGGCGCGTGGTGGCCCGCGCCGCGGTGGCGCGCCTCCTGTGGGACGAAGCCGGCGAGCGGAAAGCGCCTCCTGCGGCGACCCTCGACCGGGCGTTGTCCGCGCTCCCACGCGGGGACCTGGAGCGGATGTGCGAGTTCAACCCATTCGGTCCCGTCTACTTCATCCCGACGCCGCCGTTCCTGCGCGCCCTGGCCCGGCGCATCCGCTCGCGAGGCGCGCGCCGGGTGCTGGAAGTCGCGGCCGGGGATGGGAATTTGACGCGCGGGCTCTCGGCGCACGCGCCGGATCTGCGCGTCGTCGCAACGGACTCCGGCAAATGGGAGCGCCCGCAAGCGCGGATGAGCCCGCGCGAGCGCCGCGAGCTCCGAGAGGTGGCGGTTGCGGGGATCCGGTCCGGGTCAGACGTGATGCGTCTCGAGGTGCGCGCCGCCATCGAGAGGTTCCGCCCGGACCTCGTGCTCGCCTGCTGGCTTCCGCCAGGGCCGCTGCTCGGACGCATCCTGCGCGCGTCGGACCGCGACGTCCTCGAGATTGGCGCCGGGAGCGGAATCACGGGGGACATCTCCTGCTGGCGCTACGAGCACGAGTTCTGCGACGAGCTCGACGCGCTCGGCCGCTGCCGTCTCGACGAGCGGCCCTCGAGCAAGCTGCACACGCGCGTGACGCTCTACGCGCCCCGCGAACGATGATCGCCGGGCGAGACTGGGGGGCGTACAATCGCCCAGTGGACGGCCTCCTCGAAACGACCGATCCCAAGCGGAGGCGCCTCCTGGCCATCTTCGTGATGGCTGGCATCGCGCTGCTCCAGCTTGCGACCGAGTACCTCGGGGCCCGCGACGTCGTCCGCTTCCTCTCCAAGAGCATCGCTCTCGTGGTCGGGTTGCCCCTCCTCGTCTTCTGGGCGTTTGCCGTCTTCCGCTGGGCGTCGCGAGAGCGCTTCGGCGTCCTCGGCCCCCTGTTCGTGGGCGCGGTCTCGGCCGGCCTCTTCTTCGCCGGACTCCTCCGGGCGACGCGGTCCGCGATTCTCTCGATCGTCCCCCCGCGGCCGGAGTACGAACCGTATGGTGAAGGCGACGTGCTCCGCGTCGGATTCGCCATGGGGTTGACCTACTTCGCCCTCTGGGCGTTGGCCTTCGTGTTACCCAGCGTCGCGGAGGACGCGCGTGTTCGCGCGCTCGAGGCCGAGAAGCTCCGCACGGAGGCGGAGCTCGCCCGGCTTCGCTCGCATCTCGAGCCGCACTTCCTGCTCAACACCCTCAATACGATCGCCGGGCTGGTGAGCGAGGATCCCCGCAAGGCGCGCCGCCTGCTCGCCAACTTGGGCGACCTTCTGCGCGATTCGGTGACGACCCCGTACGGCGAGATGCAGACGCTGGACGAGCAGATCGGATGGCTGCGCCGATATGCGCAGATCCTCGAGACGCGTCACGCGGGCGATCTCGTCTTCCACTGGGAGGTCGGCGGCGGCACGCAGCGGGCGCTCTTGCCGCGGCTGCTGCTGCAGCCCCTGGTGGAGAACGCGGTGAAGCACGGCGCGCTGATGCGCGCGGGCGGCGGCGAGATCACCGTGCGCACGGAAGTGGGCGACGGTCCGAAGCTCATCTGCATCATCGAGGACAATGGGCCCGGCGTCCCGAACCAAGCAACCCGGCCGGGAGCATTCGGCCTCCTCTCCGTGCGCCGCCGTCTGGCGCTTCGATACTCGGAGGCGGCCACCCTGCGGCTCGAGTCGTCTCCGGCCGGGACGCGATCCGTGGTCGAGCTGCCGCTCGAACAAGGGAGCGTGCCATGAGCGAAACGAGTCTCCTCCGGGCGCTGGTGCTCGAGGACGAATGGCCGACGCGGAACTATCTGGTCAAGCTGATCGAGGGCACCCACCGCGCGGAAGTGATCGGCGCGGTCGCCACCATCGATGAGACTCGCGAGGCCCTGGCAGGTTCGCCCGTCGACGTCGTCTTCGTCGACGTCCAGTTGGCCGCGACGGGCGATTCGCGCACCGGCCTCGATCTGGTTCGCTCGATGGCTGGAGAGCCGCTGGCGCCGATGTTCGTGCTCGCGACGGCCTCGCCGGAGCACACCCTGGAGGCGTTCGACCTCGGGGTGGTCGACTACATCCTCAAGCCGTTCACCGAAGACCGCGTCGACCAATGCCTGAAGCGCCTTCTCGACCGGCGGGCGCCGCGGGCACACGCCGTGCGCCGCGTGGTGGCGCGGCGGAAGAAGAGCCTCGTCTTCCTCGACCCGGAGAAGATCTGGGCGTTCGAGGCGGCGGACCGCCTCACCTTCGTGCATTCGCCGGAGGGCAGGTTCGACATCGATCTGTCCCTGGCTGCGATCGAGGCGTCGTTCGGCCGCGCGCTCTTCCGGGTGCACCGCAACTGGCTCGTGAACCTGGCGTACGTCAAGGAGCTGGAGCGCGACATCGGAGGGGCCACGGTGACGGTGGGCAGCGATCTCGCGCCCGAAGGACGGACCATCCACGCGCCCGTCTCGCAGGATCGCGCCAAGGCGTTGCGGGAGGTCCTGCTGGAGAATACGACCGGTCTGCGGCGACCTTGAGGATGGCGACCGCCGAGCCAGGCTGATGCTCGCGCTCCTGCTCGCGTTGCCGCTGCTCGTCTTCCACGGCAACGTCGGCGTGGTCGAGGACGTCTATCGGACCGTCCTCGACCTGCCCGCCGGCACCAAAGCCACGCCCGCCAACGCGCGCGCCGCCGCTGCGCGGTTGCAGAGCTTCCTCCACGACTCCGGCTACGTCCTGGCGACGGTCCGGGCCCGCGCCGAGGGCGGGCAGATCGTGGTGGACGTCGACGAGGGCCGGCTCGACAAGATCATCTTCCTCGGTGGCGGCGCGTTCGAGACGCTGCGGCTGCGCCTCGAGTTGAACCTCCGCGACGGCATCTTCAACAAACCGGAGCTGGAGCGGCAGCTGAGGGCCCTGGCGCAGCGCCTCGGGCTGGGCGAGTTCGCCTACGAAGTGGTCCCGGTGGCCTACATCGAGCCCTCCCGGTTGCAGCTCGACCTCGGCCCGAGCGGGCAGCCCTCTTCGGAGCTCGTCCGCCCGAGCCGCCCCTACGAGCTTCACGTGCTGATCCAACCCGGCGTGCTCCGGCCTGGGATCTCGCCCGAGCTGGAAGTCGATTCGATCGAAGGCGGCGGGCTCGGCGCGACCTACCAATCGGGACGGCTGCTGTACGAGCGGGATCGGTACCAGATCGGTGGACGCGTGGCAGGTGCGCTGCGGGGGCGACTCGACGGGAGCGGGTCTTACTTCACCTTCACGCGCTTGCTGGGCGACGCGGAGTACGATGCGCCCGCCATCGCCCGGGTACTGCGGCCGTCGCTGCGCGCCCGAGCGGACCTGAGCGACCGCCAGCGCGTCGACTTGCACCTCGAGGCCTTTCGATTTGCGACCCTGGAGGCCGGCGTGCAGCTCCTCTTCCTGCCGCTACCTCAGCTGGGCGCATCCCTGGGAATTGGCGCGCAGCGGCGGCTGCTCTACTCAGTGGAACCGCAAGCAGGAGTGCCGCCCGTGCCCGGCCCGCAATACTCCTTCGCGCATACCCGGCCCTACGCGGACGCGACCCTTTCGTTCACGTTCGATCCGCAGTCGATCCGACGCGACCACCACCACCAGCTCGCACTCGGCGCGCGCGTCTACGGCTCGCCCCATACGGGTGACGATTCGGCGCTGCACCTGTCCGCGAGCTACCAGAAGATGTGGCCCTTGGGATGGAACGAGCTCTGGGTCGAGGCGCGGGCGATCTCACGCACCGGATTCGTCGTGTTTCCGGAGGAGGAATCGATCGGCGGCGGCGACTTCCTGCGCGGACCCTTCGGCGCCGAATACACCCGGCGGGTCGCCGCGCTGAACCTCGAGTATCGCCTCTCGCTCTGGCGAGACGTGTTCAAGGTGGGCCTGTTCCACGATGCCGTCGCGTATTCCCGGCTCGACCGCACGAGCGGCGCCGAGAAGCTGGCGGCGGCGAACTCCGTCGGCCTCGGCGTGCATCTCCTGATGATCGACGAGTTCCAGCTCGACGCGGGATACGGAGTGGGATGGGCTTCAGGTGGCAAGTTCGACTCGGGCGGCGCCCTCGCCATCCGGCAGGCTTTCTGACCGCGCGGCAGGCCGCCCTCGCTCGAGCGCGCGGCCTGCCGGTCTCGCCTCACTTCGTGTGTCCGTCGCTCGCCGCGTCCGTCCGCCGATCGTCCAACAACTGCAGCTCGACCGGGGTCGGACCGAACTCCCGGGCTCTCTTCAGGAAGTCGGACATCGGATTGGGCTTCGGCACGACGACTCCAGTGGCGTCGACCGTGCCCGGCTCCTCGTCGCGCGTCCCGGAAGCGGCGGGGGCCGACTTCGCAGTCTGCGCCTCCGTCGTGGTCGCTCCTTTTCCTGCGGCGTTCTCCTGGGCCCGCACTCCGGTCGCAGCCAGCGATCCGGCTGCAACGACCATCCCGAAAACCACGTTCCATTTCATCTGGTGCTCCTGTCTGCCGGTCGAAGTGACCGTCCATGTGGTCGGAGGTTACTGCGCCGGATCGGGCGAAGTGCCCGCGATCCGACGAGCGCCGGTTCGCCGCTCACGAACAGCACCGCGGTCACGATTTGCCGGCAATCATCGCGAGCTCCTCTTCGGGGCGGGGTCCCGCCTCCGACGGGAAGATGCGCGGCGCCTCCCGTAGGTTCGATGCGACTATGTTAAAGCACGGTCCGGAGGTACCAGATGCGGCCCCGGTTTCTTGTCAGCGCGGCATTGGCTGCAGGCGTTCTGGCCGCCCCACGCGGCAGTGCGGACGAGTTCAAGAATCCGCAGGTCGTCGAGGTCCGGGCGCCAGGAGGTGACCTGACCATCCGTGCGCGCCGGGGCACGGCGTCCGTTCCTGGGTTGGGAGAGGTGGAGCAGGTCTACGGCTACGAGGTGCGCCGGGGCACGGCGCTGCCGCGCGAAGGCGCCGGGCCGACGACGGTGGGGCTGATGCCGCCGGTGATCGCGGTCGACCGCGGCAGCACGCTGCGAATCCTGTACCGCAACGAATTGCTGACGGCGGACGTCGCGGGGAAGAGCCGGCCGACCGAGTCGAACCTCCACACGCACGGCCTGCTCGTCTCACCAAAAGGCACGGGATTCGAAGGCACCGGTCGCGATCGCCTCTACGGTGATTGCATCTTCGTGATGGCCTCCAGTTCAGGCAGCGCCACGACCGGCCACGCACACGGCGCTCCGACGAAGGCACCCGCGGATCCGTCCGGAGATCCTTGCTCGCTGGATTCCGGAGCGGATCTGGTGCGCTTCGAAAACGGCGACGTCCGCTACAGCTACGTGATCGCCGCCGACCATCCGAGCGGGATGTACTGGTTCCACCCGCACCCGCACGGCTTGTCGGAAGGGCAGGTGTCGAACGGCCTTTCCGGGCTGTTGTCGATCGGCAACTTCTGGGACACCTCCTACGTCCAGTGTCGCGTCACCGCTTCTCCCGACGTCGTAGGATTGGCCGCCTGCCGGGATCAGGAAGCCCAACGCGAGGAGCTGGAGGCAGAGCGCCGGGCGGACGCTGCCGGTGGCTCGCTCGAGGTCAGATACCTGGGTCTCAAGGACATCCAGGTTTCGAAGCTGAAGGATCGTCCGGGCGGCCGCGGCAAACGGAGGTTCCGGCTCATCGAGTTCCCTCAGCGGCCCGATCCGGGCGATCGATCCGCCAACGAGGCGTTTGGCGAACAGACCGATGCGCGAAAGGATCGTTGCGGGAAGCTGGTGGTGAGCGGTTCCGCCAACGGCGAGCTCGCGTATGTCGAGGGAGTGGCAGGCCCCGGCCAGTGCTGGCACAAGCAGCGTCCCGACGAGCGGTGGATCTTCACCGTGTCCGGCCAGGTCCACCCCCGCATCACGGTCAAGGCAGGGCGCGCCGAGGTCTGGCATCTGGCCAACATCGGCGCCGACGTGACGTATCGCCTCCGCCTGGAGACCCTCGAGCAAAAGCCGAGGCGTCTCGCCTTCGAGGTGCGGGCGCTCGACGGAGCGGCCTTCCCGCCCGATTTGACGAGGCGGAGGCACACCGAGATCGTGCTCATGCCCAGCGCCCGTGTCGAGGTGCTCGTGCAGCGCTGCGGCCAGACCGGCGCGTCGAGCGCGGACGTCCTCCGCGACTGCGTCGATCCCTCGGAGAGGGTAGAGGCGCGCCTGCGAACGGCAGGAATCGCGACCGGCATCGACGCCGACAGCGGCGATCAGTGGCCTGCGATCGACCTGGCTTCCGTCGTCTTCGAAGCGGCGCCGGGACCTTCGAGCGCTACGACCCGATCGGTCCGGGCGCCGGCGCCTCGGGCGCCGAGCTCCGGACCCGTCAGCGCCGAGACGCCACCACCCTCTCCGCCGCCCGCCGGCCCTGTTTCCACGCCGCTGCCGTCTCCGGGGCCTTTGGCCTGCGACTACCGCCGGTACCAGGCGGGTCCCGCCGACTTCAGGGTCGATTCCAACCTGGTGCGCCTGATCCGATTCAACAATCGGGATTTCGGCGAGCACGGTGGCGAGCTGTTCGGCATCCACGTCGAGAACTTCCGGATGCAGGACCACGCCGGAAAGTCCGTTGCAGTCGCCGATCTCCTGGCCGAGGGTCGCGTCGAACGGCCGGAGAAGCAGCCGTCCGCGATTTCGTCGATCTCGCTCGAAGATCCATGCTGGAGAGGGGCCGCTGGCGAGCAGGGAAATCCCGCGGAGTTCGCGAGGTTCTACCCTGCGTTCAAGATGGACGGCGATCCGAACGTGACGGCTGCCTATGGAGCGCGGGAGTACTGGCTACTCGTCAACGACAGCGACGAGTGCCACAACTTCCACATCCACCAGACGAAGTTCGTCGTGCTCGACGCGGATTTCTCGGCCGGCGGACGGCCGTCGGCGGCGCAGTGTCTCGGCGATCGAGGGCTGGCCCCGCCGATCAACCGGAACGTGCTGCATGACAACTACCCATTGCTGCCTGGGGCGCGCGTGTTCGTGACGATCAGGTTCGACGGGCCGAAGCTCGGCCGCTTCGTGTTCCACTGCCACATCCTCGAACACGAGGACAAAGGCATGATGGCCACGATCGGGGTGGTGGACCCCCTACCGCGCTGATCGTCGCGGCATCCGTCGGCAATCCGGGGCGCCTCGTGGGCAGGATCCGACCGCCGGCTGGATCCCGCCGGGGTTTTCGCAGCGCGCTGGCTACCCTCCGGACATGAAAATCGCGCTCGTTGCAATGGTGACCGTTCTGACAGCGGTGATGGTCATGCTCGGGAGCGCGTCGCGAGCGCACCAGGTGCGCGAGGATTCCCGCGTCCGACCGGTGCTGGCGGCGGACGTGCTGCCGCCCTCCGACCCTCAGGTTGCCACGCTCCAGCAACTGCTCTACGAGGTGGAGCAAGGGGCCGCGCAGCATGACGCGACCCTCCAGGCGCTAGGGACCCTGCGACGAGCGGAGGCGCTGCTCGCGATCGGCGACTCGGACGGCGTAGACGACGAGCTGAGCCGCGCCGAGACGGTGCTCTCCGGGCGTACACGCATCGACGTGGACGCGGCGCGCGAGGCGCTCGGGCGATCGGATCTCTTTGCAGCGCGACAGTATCTCGCGGCCGCTCTGGCGGAGAGGCGGGCCCAGCGCTGACCTCAGAAGCGCTTCCAATAGCTCATCGACCGTCCATCTCCCCCCAACGAGACACCCTCTCCCGCCGCCGCGCCGTTCATGCCGAGGTGTACGTACGAGACGACGGCGCCGACCGCCGATCCGACGACGGCGCCGGCGAGCACGTC
>Ga0099794_10000648_pt1 | contig 11621 bp, 7 predicted proteins | sample Rivendell_Oct201_10_FD_77320 | JGI IMG/M metagenome (GOLD analysis project Ga0099794, IMG submission 77320) | Vadose zone soil microbial communities from the Eel River Critical Zone Observatory, Northern California, USA -... | ecosystem: Host-associated > Plants > Roots > Rhizosphere > Soil ... | reverse complement strand
CAAGCCGACTTTGGAGGTATAAAATCCCTCGACAGTCATGTCCTTGACCAGACGGAAAAAACTATAGCCCTCGTGATGTGCGGTGGGATCGCGTTCGGGCAAGCTCATCTCGGTGAGCAATATCACGCGATCGGAAGGAGAAGCAAAGTGGAATGGTTTGCCAAACTGTTTCTGGCTCGCGCTATCCAGAAACGCGAGTCCGTCAATCCATTCGCGTTGCATTGACGGCTCAAATTCTCGCGCCGACAAAACGACAAAATCGATGTAGTCCCCCACCTTGGCTTCATTGGCACCGGGTTCATCGTCCGTGGGCAAAATCATTTCGGCCAGGAGTTTGACCGTGGCGAATTGTTCGGGCTTGAAGAATTGAGGAACGTATTTGGTGGTGGCTTCCGCTTCGGCACTTGAGTGATTCATGCCGTGGATGGTCGCCAGATCTTTCTGTCCGTCGGCACTCGCAACGGAAATTGGAAGCCACGAAGCCAGGAATTCACGACCTGCGGCACTGGCAGCCAGCAGGCCAAAATACTTCAACGCAACTCGTCTTGAAATTTCGCCTTTATTCATTCCAGGTCTGGTCCAAGATACCTAAGCCGAGGGCGCATGGTCGAGGATGGCCTCTGCTTTCGGATCCCAATAAATCTTTTTCCCCGACCAATAAGCGCGCGCGGCCATCATGCAGGCCACAGAGTGGGAAAATCCGTTTTGTACGGTGGCATTCGGCTGTTTGCGGCTTCGCAAACAATCCAGCCAGTTGGTCATGTGCGAGGGCTCCTCATCGCCCATCCAGGTCGGCGGAAGGGATTGGTTGCCGGCCAGCAAAACGTCTTTGATGGCTCGGCGGTTATCCACCGTCGGGTCGTCTTCGTGATTTCCTTTTTCTTCGACCAACTGCCATCGCGGGCTGCCTTCGCCACCGTGATTGATCAGCGTCGCTTTCTTGCCCATGATGCGCGTAAAACTGGGCGCGTCATTACCAAAGCTCGTGGAATAGCTGACCAGCGTGCCCCGCGAATAGGTGAACAACGCCTGAAAGGTATCTGGATTCTCGCGGCCGTCAGGCCAAGCGAAAATCCCGCCGCTGGACACTACCGATTCCGGATAATTCTCGTCCAGAAAGTAATGGCAGAGGTCGATTCCATGGCTCATCCATTGGTCCGCGATGCCGCTCGAGAAATCCTTGTAGAGACGGAACTCAAAGTAGAGTTGCGGATCAAAGGCCCGGTGCGGCTTGTTCATTAACCAGGCTCTCCAATCCGTATCCTCCTCGCGGATCAGCTTGACTTCCGGACGCCCACGCCAGCGGGGCCCATGGTAGTTCCACACGATTTCGTATTTGGTGACTTCCCCGAGAGCGCTGGAGCGGATCAGGTCGCGCACGGCAATTTGATACGGCTCGCTGCGATGCTGCGTACCAATCTGAACGATGAGATTCCGCGCAAGCACCGCATCGCGCGCGCCTTTCACCTCTTCCAGAACGTTCCCCATCGGCTTTTCGCAGTAACTGTCTTTGCCGGCCTCCGCGGTCATCTTCAGCACCGGCGAATGGGAGTGCTCCGGCGTCGAGATCACCACCGCATCTACATCCTTCAAAGCCAGAAGTTCTTGCGGATGCCGCAACGCACGCGGCGCCTTGCCGTAGTATTTCTCGTTTGCGGAAACCGCGCGCTCCAAGTTGTGGCTCCACAAGTCGCAGACGGCGGTCATCTCCGCATTTTTCTGGTCTTTCAGGCGCGCCACGATGCCGTCCAGCTCGCTGCCGCGATTCCCGACCCCGATGTGCCCCAGCGAGATCCGATCGTTCGCTCCGGCGATACGCGCGTAAGAGAGCGCTGTGCTGTTCATTGCCGCGCTTCCGGCCGCCACCATGGCGCCCTTTTGCAAAAATTCTCGTCGGTTGATTTTGCTGTCTGAGCCGTCCATTGGTTTCTCCTGTGTACGCAGATTATTAATGCCGCCAGACGTTTTTCGCAAGCCTCAGCATACGAGCTAGCCGCAGAGGCGTCTTCAATCGGGCAGTCCCAACATCTTGCTCAACGTGCCGCCCATGATCATCTTGCGAGTCTTCTCTGGAACGTCGCAGGCGCCGAACATGGCGCGATACTGGTTCACTACTGTCTCTACGCCATCCAAGTCCGTGTCTGACCCGAAAACAATTTTGATAAACGCGCTGGGATCGTTGTTCGGCGTCTTGATTGTCCATTCCGCGCTCTGCCACGCCGTAGCCGACCACCAAAATATCTTCTTGAACTCCGCGAGGCGTCCGTGCATTTTGGTCAACGTCGAACCACTCAGGTCGAAGAATACGTTCGGATTCCAACGCGAGACTTCTGCCGCCCACTCATATTCGGGATTGCCGCAGTGCGCGCCCAGCACGGTGATCTTCGGCCAGCGGCGGGCAATCTCCTCCAAATGAATCGGACGCATCCGGCCGGATGCTACATCTTCGGGCTCGTCAAAATTCTTCCGCAACACGATACCCGTATGGAACAGGACGATCCAACCGTAGCGATTGGCCAGCTCATACACTGGAAAATAAGATGGGTCGTTGTACGGTTTCTTCACGAATTCCAGTTCGCCGAGTCCCCGGTAACCCATGGCATGTAATTCTTCGACCTGCTTGACCACATCGGGGGCATCCAGGTCCACGAAGCCGAAGGGAATGATCTTGGTGGGATGTTGCTTGGCCGCTGCAGCAACCACTTTGCGATTGGCGAACGGCGTGAGCATACATGCCGTCAGATTCAACCGATCTGACAGTTTCAGGAAGTCATCAATGTAATTCGGTTTCTTTTCATCAAAGTGCACGTGAATGTCCACGATGCGCCCGGCAGCTTTGTCGGAACTGACGTTCTGCTCGGCGGGCGCGATCGCATCGTATCCAAATGCGTTCGATAAAGGCCAGAGCCGCGGGATAACCGTCGCAGCGCTGGCAGCCCCCAGAAATCTCCGTCGGGAAAATAAATTCCCCATAGTCCTCCCCTGAATTCCTCAGCCAAGTTCCTGCGTACTGAGGCAGAGTTGATGCTGCAATGGCTGCACGCTGCTACGCCGGCCCTGCAACCATCGGTTCCACTCGTGGCCACGTTTGCGCTCGCATCGGACTAGTTTTCGGCCCGCTGCAAGCGAAAAACCGGCGGCCCTTCGAGGCTCAGGATAAACAAGACCGCCGCACTCCAAACGCTTACCAGATCAACTTCAGCGCGAACTGCAGTTGGCGATTGCTGGCCGCTGTGGTGCTGATGGTATTGAACTCGCCGAAGGTCGGAGCAGTCGTCCCTACCTGATCCTGGAATGGGTTGGGCATCGAGAAAATGGGGTGATTGACAATGTTGAAGGCCTCGAAACGGAACTGCAGCCTGAGGCGCTCTGTAATCGTAGTGGTCTTCATGGAGCTAAAATCAAAGCTGACGTACTTTGGCCCGCGCAGGATGCTGCGCCCCGCGTTGCCGAAAACTTCTTGCTTAGTAGGAAACGTAATGGCAGACGTGTTCCACCAGTTCAAGAGCTGTTTGGGTCCGCTATTGGGACTTCCGGTGATGTCACAGTTATCTTGCTCGAAGACAACTTTACTTACGGCTAGATCGCTGGTATTGAGGCAAGACGCAGGCAAGCCAGTTCGCACCACGCCGATACCGCCGATCTGCCAGCCGCCGAGCAGTTTATCGACAGGCGAGGACCAGTCTGAACCCCAGCGCTTGTGGCGTCCGAAGGGAAGCTCGTATAGCGCGCTGTTCACCCAGTTAATCCTGGCGTCGAACACGGAAGGACCGTAGTCGAGTCGCAGGTCGTAAATATGTGGAGTCGCTTGGCCAAAGCCACCGTCACGCGTAGACGAGGCAGTGTCCATCGTTTTGGACCAGGTAAAGGAACTCAGGAAAGAAAGGCCCTGCGAAAAGCGCTTTTCGACTTTTGCCTGCAGGGAGTTGTAGTTGGCGGAGGTGGCGCTCTCGAAAACATTGAAGAAAGAACCCAACGATGCGTACTTAGGCGCCAGGAATGTCACCGGCTGAACGACCTGGTCGCCTTGCATTGCAGGAAAGGGCTGATTTTGGTCGGTCAGGTGCGGCAGGTGGGTGGATGCCGAGCCCACGTAGGCGACTTCAACAGTGAGGTTTGGCCTCAGTTCCTGCTGGATGCCGAGACTCCATTGCTGGACGCGCGGAGTTTTCAAGTGCGGGTCGACGATGAACATGGAAGGCTGAATGATGACTTGGGAAGTGTTGGAAAAGATCTGATCCACAACCGAAAATTCACCCTTGCGGATAAACTTCGCCGAGCGCGGTGCGTTGCGCGCAAAATCGAACCACGGATCGGCATTCATCGGAGAGTAGAAGATTCCTGCACCTCCGCGAATGACGGTTTTGTTGTGGCCGAATCCGGGACTCCACGCAAAACCAAAGCGGGGAGAGACGTTGGTTTTGTCTGTAAAAACTAAGTTGTGACCCAGACGGTTATCTCGAACAAACGGCAAGAACGTCGGCGACGCCGGGTTCGTATCGAATTGCACAGAAGGAAAATCCTGGAAAGGATTGCCCGAGCCGGGCCGAACGACTACTGGTGTGCCTCCGCGCAAGTCCACGTTGACCATGGAATCCTTCAAATCGTGCCAGTAGGGCGCGACCTCGTAGCGCACACCGAAATTCAAAGTGAGGTTGTGGCGAAACTTGAAATCATCTTGAATGTAGTAGGCCTGCGTCCAACGGAACAGATGCACGTGAGAGTCTCCAGTGGCGACTTCGGAGTCGTTGCTAATGCCTAGAAGCATTGAAGCCAGCGAGAGTCCACCGATGGTATTGCCTTTTGCATCTGGAACTGTGGCCGTGGCGGCCGCGGGATTGGTGAAGGAAGCACGAGCGATGTTGTGGGAAAGCAGATTCAAATTTTCATGACGGAAATCGACGCCAGCCTTTATGACGTGACGTCCCTTGATCAGCGACCAATCATCGCCGTACTCGTAGGTCATCTGAATCTTTCGTAGCGGGTGGCCAAAGGCATCCTCACCCAGGCCGCCGCCGTCACCGGATTCAAAGTCGTCGCCCGATCCAGTGAAGTTTGGCGTGCCGAAATCGATCGGGTCAGTAGACGCACCCGCTATTCCGATTTGTTGGGATACATTAGTCTTGCCGGCCAGCGGCCCGATGCGGCTTCCTCGCGCTCGCACATAGTTAACCTTGGCCTCGTTGACCATGCTCGGACTTATCGTCCAGGAATGGTGCAGCGCCAACGTCATGGTTTTCACGGCCTCGGTCAGGTCTCGAACCGGAAGCACATTGTTATGGATAGCATCCTCGCGTCCCCAGGAATATCTGCCCCACAGATTCATGTTCGGTTTGAGGATGTAATCAATCCGGCCCGCCGCCTGATCATGATTCGTCGGAATGCCTACTACACCCGTGAAATTATTTACCAGGCCCGGCCGATTGGGAGCGGGTACGTATGGTGTTGCCAGAAAGGCAACCGTTGCCGCATTCCAGCACTGCTGCGGGATCGCCATATTCGGCCAGGGCACGTCGGTAGTGGGATTGGGATTGAAACATCCAGCCGGCAGCGTATTGCCTGGGCGGAATGCGGGCGTGCCGTCCGGGTTGGTGCTATGCGGCATATATATGACCGTGCCGTAGTCGGAGAAGTCGCCGTTCTTCACATTGGGCATGGGCACTGTGGCCTGTTCATTGGCGCTGGTGCGATCGCGCAAACCCTCGTAAGCGCCGAAATAAAAAAGTTTACTGGCGATTATTTTTCCGCCCGCTGTAGCCCCGAATTGATTGCGTTTGAATGGCGGTTTTGGGCCGCCTGGGATGCCCGAGTTGATATCGGTGAAGAAATCCTTCGCGTCCAGCGCGCTATTTCGCAGAAAGTCGTAAACGGTTCCATGGAACTCGTTGGTGCCGCCTTTGGTGACCGCGTTGATTTGCGCGGCGCCGCGGCCGTACTCCGCGGTGTAGGAATTCGTCTGCACCTTGAATTCCTGGATTTCATCGATTGAAGGAATGGCTGCCACGGTGTTGAAGTCCGGAGAAGTATCGGTCGCGCCATCCAACAGGAAATTGGTGTCCTGCGCGCGCGCGCCGCCCACTGAATATTGATCCGTCACGCGCCGGCCGACATCGCGAACTTCTTGAAACGCGGTATTGGAATCCTTGGTGAACGTCACGCCCGGGCCCAGCGTGGCCAGATCCAGAAAGCTGCGCCCGTTTAACGGCAGCTCCAAAACGCGTTTGTTATCGATCACTTGGCCGATGGTGCTGGACTCCGTGGAGAGTAGTGGAGCCTCGCTGGTGGCAGTGACGGTCTCTGAGACTTCTCCCAGCTTCATGGTGAAGTCCACACGCGCCTTTTGGTCGACTTGCAGTTCGAATGGCGGCACGGTCGAGGTGCGAAAACTCGTGTGCGTTACGGTGACGGAATATCGTCCCGGCTCCAGCGAGGTTACCGTGTAATCGCCCGAGCTCGTCGTGCGCGTCACGCGCTTTGTATTGCGATCGGCATTCGTAACCGTTACTTCCGCATCCGGAAGCACCGCGCCACTCGCATCAAAAACAATGCCGGTGATGGTGCCAGTTCCGATCTGCGCGATGATGTTCACCGCAGTCATCGCGCACACAGCAACGCAGAATGCAAGACAGCGAAAAATTCTGCTTTTGAAAACTCCGTCGTGCGTGGACATAATTCACCCCTCCACTTAAAGGCAGGTTTCGCAAGGGCGCAGCAATTCCCGGACGCCCCGGTTGGGCAAAGCATACATCCGTTCTCTTTCCGTGGCACTCAGCTTGTCGAAATTCGTCGGCAAGAGACTCGAGCCGGGTCCGGCATGTGCATCGAAATCCGCGAGTCATAAAAAAGAAAGTAAATCAAGGTGCAAGTACATCGGCCGAGTTGAATCCAGCAGTGAACGATATTGACTGCGCCTATCCGAGCTCCAAACTGAAAGGAAGCCAAAACGGTTTTGTGCGGTCTGGCGTTGATGATAGAGTGCCCGGCTGACGGAACGATGCAATCCCCGACCTAAACGCAGAGGGAGGCTTTTGAGGTGAAACGAATTGGCGTGTTTGTTGCACTCGTGTTGACAGCAGGGCTCACGATAGTGGTTCAGGCGGCGCCGGAAAACGGCTGGCTGGCTCTTTTCAACGGGAAAGACTTGAGTGGCTGGAAAAAGAATGGCGATGAGAAGTGGATCGTCGAAAAGGGCACGATTTTATGCGAGAGCGCCGCAAACAAGTACGGCTATCTAACCACGGATAAAACTTACCGCGACTTCGATCTGCGACTTAAGTTCCACGGTGAGGCGGCCGGCAACAGTGGTTTATTTTTTCACGCACGTATCACGGGCATTGACCCGGAGCACGGACCGGACATCGAAGGGATGCAAGTGGAAGTGGATCCCGGCGTGGGCAAACATACCGGCGGACTTTATGAAAGTGGCGGACGAGGCTGGGTCGCAATGCCAACAGCCGAAGGTGAGGCGGCGTTAAAGCCGGGCGAGTGGAATGACCTTGAGGCTTCGGTTCGCGGCAATCACATCGTGGTTCGGCTGAATGGCGTGCAGGTTACTGACTACAACGATGCCTCGCCGAAATTCAGCGACGGCGTGATCGGATTGCAGATTCACACCGGTGGCGGTGTGAAAATGAGATGGAAGGACATTTACACCAAGGAGCAGTAGAGGCTTTTTAGCAAAAGGCCAGTTAAATTTCTTTCGCGGCTCACGCAATGAAAAAACGAGATCGTCGCGCTTTTCTTCAAACTTCCGCGGGCGCTTTAGCAGTCGGCCTAAGCCCGCAGGCCATCGCTGGGCTGAAGGTTGGACTTGCGCCGGAGAAGATCCCGGGCGGAGCCAATACAGCACAAACCGCTCCAGCCGTAGCCTCCAACAGCGGCAGAAAGCCGCTGCGGCTGGGCCTGATCATTGGCGTTGGCCAGGACCCTGATTCCTCCATGGCCAAGGTCCACGATTTGGGACTGCCAACGTGCCAGGCATTCGTCGACGATTTCAAGCCCGGGCTACCCGAACGACTGCGACAAGCTCTCGATAAACACGCGATTGAGGCGACTTCGCTTGTCGTCGGCGGACCGGGGAAAGAAGTCTGGGATTTTTATCAGGGACCGCTCACGATCGGCTTGGTTCCGCGTGAGACGCGCTCGGCCCGCATCGCTCACATCAAGAAGGCTTCGGACTTTGCCAAGCAGTGCGGCATTCCTGCGGTGCAGACACATTGCGGATTTATCCCCGAAAATCCAAACGACGATTTATACCGGGAAACAGTGACGGCGATGCGCGAAGTGGCCGCCTATTGCAAGCGCAACGGTCAGAATTTCCGTTACGAAACCGGCCAGGAAACTCCCATCACCTTGGTGCGAGCCATTCAGGATGTAGGAGTGGACAATCAGGGCATCAATTTCGACCTCGCCAATCTGATTCTCTACGGCAAGGCGAATCCGGTCGACGCTATCGAACTCCTCGGCCCCTTCGTGCAGGGGATTCACGCCAAGGACGGCCTCTGGCCGACGAACCCGAAGGAACTCGGCGAAGAAGTGCCCATCGGCACAGGTAAGGTGGATTTTCCGCGCATTATCTCGCGTTTGAAAGAGTTGAACTACGGCGGAGCGGTCACCATCGAACGCGAAATCTCCGGTCCGCAGCAGGTGGAAGACGTACGCGCCGCGAAAGCTTACCTGGAAAAACTGATCGGCTAATTCACACGTAACGTCACTATAGCGGGGGCAAGATTATCTTTTTTCAATTTCGCTGAGCGCTTGCGCGAACGTTGTATCTGGCGCGACCGGCGCAAAATCAGTTCTACTCTCGTCTTGATGCTTATTGATAGATTTGAGCAGTACAAATCGTCCGTTGATGTCGATCTTTTCTGCGCTAGTTTTCCAAATCCCCTCGGACAGATGTACGCGGGTAATTTCCGTGGTTCCGCCTTGCTGCACATGACCGATCACGCCATACCCAAACTCCACGCCTGTTGCCAGTGAACCAGAAAGGCGGGCTATTCGCTTGTCGTGAAGATCGACGAAAACTATTCCATCCAAAGCGTGCAAAATCCGCTGCTCATGCGTCTTGGGCTTGAACGCAGGATTTGGATGAAATGCTATTTTTTCGGATTCTCCGTCCTCGCCCTGATCCTCAAAAACAAACGCCTCCGAGATAATGTGCAATAGTTCTTCCATCGTTTTGTCATCATTGCCCTGCTGTTTCTGGATCGAATGCCTGCGAGACGGGTTGTTCAGCAACACTTGCTGCCGCTCGATCTCTTCTTTCATCTGCACTGAAGTAGGTGGATGGCCATCGACTGCAAGCAGATGACGAACCGGGACATCCACGGTTTCGATTACTTGCTCGCGAAACACGTGGTTGTTACTGCGGCGCTCTGCGACATAGGACCACAATGTTCTCTTTGCGCGCTGTTGCACTTCGTTGTAGCACGCCTCGCGGATCAACTCCTTTGCCCTTGGGGAAGGCAACGATGGCGGCAATGCCATGCCGGCTGCAAATGTGAGGATGACGAAGCGGCAAACGTGGCGCGGCAGAGTCTTCGTTCTAGATAGTTTCATGTCTTGCCTCTCTGTCCGTTCGACGAGCACCTAAGGACAAGGCGCGGACCAATGTTCCACCGCTAAACAATGGATTGCAGCTAGGAATGGCTATCCAATTGTTAGGATTTGTTTGCTGAAGGTATCACCGATTTGTTTCGCGTTATCATGACTAGGAGCTGTTTGAGCCCGGATGAGGACGAGCTGCATGCAACATCCCAAAGATTCATCAGAAAACACGACGCCACATCTCCTCATCGTGGATGATGATCTTGATTTATGCGAAGTCTTGGCGCGTTATCTGGAGGCAGAAGATTTTAGGGTTTCGTCGGCGCACACAGGGTCTGAAGGAGCGAAGGCAGGAATCGAAGGATCGTACGAACTAATCGTGCTGGATGTCATGTTGCCGGACAAGAAAGGGTTTGATGTTCTGCGAGAAATTCGACAGCGCGCTAGAACTCCAGTTCTGATGTTGACTGCTAAAGGCGATGAATTCGACCGCGTCCTTGGCTTGGAACTTGGCGCCGACGATTATTTGACGAAACCATTCAGTCCCCGCGAACTCGTTGCAAGAATCTCCGCGATTCTCCGCCGGTCCGGCTGGCAGTCCGATAACAATAACGGACTCAGGCCCCCCAGGATCAGATCCGGAGATTTGGAACTCGATTTGGCAGCGCGTATTGTCACCAAAGCCGGCGAGCCTTTGAACCTGACTTCGGCAGAATTTGATTTGTTGCACATGTTTTTCGAAGCCCCGGGGCAAGTGCTCGCGCGCGACAAACTCGTTGAGCGTGTCCTCGGCCGAAAATTCTCTCCTTTTGATCGCAGCATCGATTTCCACATAACGAATCTCCGCCGCAAGCTTGGCACGCAGCCAAACGGGACCGAGAGGATTCGCAGCGTTCGCGGTACCGGATATCTTTATGCATGGCCCACGGAATAACGACTCCGCGCCGCTGTTCCCGGGCAATTAACCCGCTCGAGGTTGCCCTGCAGCCAGTTTCGCCGGTATCGAGACTGGTGGGAGAAGAAAGCTTTTATGAATTTCAAGTCCAAGGTCTTCCGCTTTCGAGATCGCGTACCCGTGCACCGCCTCTTCCTGAAAATTTTCTCCTGGTTCTGGGTGACGGCCTTGGTCATCATCGCCATCATGTTCGTTGGCCGCCGCGTGATGGATTTGAAGCCGACCGACTCATCCAGCATGTACACCTCTGTGGCCTCTCTGGTGGCTACGGAAGCAGCAAATGCATATGAGTCCGGTGGCCCCAGGGAATTCGCCCGTTTTGCTGACAACCTCGCTGGAGGTCACAAAACCCAGGTTTTCCTGCTCGATGAGTTCAACAAGGATGTCCTATCGCGAGCGATCTCCAAGGATGCCTTCCGATTGGCGCGCCAGACTGGCAAGGATCAACTTGTCACCAAGTACATTCCGCTGTTCGAACGCATTGCCGCGTATAAATTTGTTTCCAGGTCCGGACGTCCCTACACGCTCGTGGTCTACGAACACTCTCTGGGTCTTAATTTGACGGGAGCGTTGTTGAGCGCAGGAATTCCTTTCCTTTTCGGTTTGTTATTTGTGGTCACCGTCCTTTGCTTTTGGCTGGCCTACCACATCGCGACTCCCATCCACAGTATTCAATCCGCCGCACGAAGAGTCGCGCAGGGCGACCTCAGCGCAAGAGTGCCGCACGCCGTTTCCTTACGCCGCGACGAACTCGCAGCCCTCGCAATGGACTTCGACTCGATGGTGGAACGGATTGAAACGCTAATTCGAACACAAAGAAACCTTCTGACCTCGGTGTCGCACGAATTGCGTTCTCCCCTGGCCCGCTTGAACGTTTCACTCGCGGTGATGCGAAAACACGCGTCGGCGGAAGCCTTTGACATTTGTGAACGCATGGAGCGCGACATTGCGAGAATTGACGCACTGATAGGGCAGCTCTTGACACTTTCCCGCCTTGAAGCTGGCTTGTCCTTGGGCGAAAGAGAGAACGTTAATTTCACCCTGTTAGTTCAAGAGGTCGTGGCCGACGGGAATTTCGAAGCGCAATCCCTCGGTAAGTCGGTGAGCCTGAAATCAT